>Ga0164241_10004952_pt1 | contig 12679 bp, 16 predicted proteins | sample OricomyardsoilBY_FD_108780 | JGI IMG/M metagenome (GOLD analysis project Ga0164241, IMG submission 108780) | Backyard soil microbial communities from Emeryville, California, USA - Original compost - Back yard soil (BY) | ecosystem: Environmental > Terrestrial > Soil > Unclassified | place: USA...
CCGCGGCGCCGGATCGCGTCCTTCTTGCGGTCCACGAAGTAGTAGTAGCCGTCAGCGTCCTTGCGGAGCAGGTCACCGGTGTGGAACCAGCCGTTGCGCCACGCGGCGGCGGTCGCGTCGGGGTTCCCGATGTACTCCGAGCACAGCGTCCAGGGATGGACGTGCCGTGCGACGCACTCGCCGGGCTCCCCCACCGGCACCTCCATGTCGTTCTCGTCGACCAGACGAATACTCAGCCCGGGACGCGGCTTGCCGCAGGAGCGCCGTTCGATGGCCTCGGGGTCTACGCCAACTTCACGTGGACCGACTCGTCTGCGCGGTTCCCCGGACGCGCGGAAGATTCCACGTTGCCCGGCCAATCCTCACGACTCGGCAACGTGTCGATCTGGTACGAAAAGTTCGGGTTCTCGGCGAAAGCGTCGTGGAACTTCCATGGCAGGTTCATCGACGAAGTCGGCGGCACCGCGCTCGAGGACGTGTACTACGACAACCACACGCAGTTCGACGTGAACCTCGCACAGCGCATCTCAAAGAACCTCCGGCTCTACGCAGACTTTCTGAACCTGACCAATGCGCCCCTACGCTACTACCAGGGCTCGACCACCCGGCCGATCCAGCAGGAGTACTACCGCTGGTGGGGCATGTTCGGCATCAAAGCGAGCTTCTAGCCAAAACTAGGGCACCGACGACCGTGTGAACCTGCTGATCCAGCGATCGTGAATGCGCTGGATCGGCAGGGGGTTGAAGAAGTGCAGTTTGCGCCGGCCCTCGCGGCGGACAACGATCAGGCCCGCCGCTTCGAGGATTCGCAGGTGCTTCAACACCCCGATCCGGGACATCTTCGGCAGGCCAGCCGCCAGCTCCCCAAGCGACTGGCCATCCTTTATGTAGAGCTCGTCGACGAGTTTTCGACGGCTGATGTCTGCTAAAGCCTTGAAAACATCATCCATGCAGCGTTAATAGTAACCAAATAGTTACCAATAGTAGATATTCTTTATTTGCTCCAATAATGTAACCAAATAGTTAATTGTTTCATGGCCTTCACTTTCTTCATGGTGAACAAATAGAATCCCCGCATGCGCAGACTGACTTGGCTCCTGATCTCCCTCGTCGCCGTGTTGCTGGTTCCACGGCCGGCCTTTGCCACCTGGTCGGTCGTCGCTCTCAACGCGAAAACCGGTCAGTCCGTCGTGGCGTCCGCCACGTGCGTCACGGGCGCCAACCTTGTGCAACGGGCGCCACCGTTCGGCCTTCGCAACATCCAGGCGATCGTCGTCCCCGGCAAAGCCGCAGCGGCGGCGCAGGCGAATGTCGACGCGACGTTCGCGAATCAGAATCTGATCTATGCCGAACTGCAGAAGGGGACGGACCCCGCGAAGATTATCGAGATGCTGTCGGCGGATCCGAACTTTCAGTCGCGACAGTTCGGCATCATCGACATGACCGGACGCGCCGCCGGTCACTCGGGCACCCGCAATTCGCCGGCGTCATTGCATCAGCAAGGTCAGGTTCCCGGTCAGCCGATCTATTACTCCATCCAGGGCAATATCCTCGCGAATGACGATGTGGTGCATGACGCGGTGAAGGCGTTCGTGGCCGCCGGCGGCGAACTGACCGATCGCGTCATGGCGGCCATGGATGCGGCCGACGCCCAGGGCGGCGACAGCCGCTGCAGTTGCGATTCCCTCCCGAAGACCCCGGCGCCCTGCGTCACGAAGCATGCGCACATCGCCTACATCCTGCTCGCCGAGAAGACCGATACCAACAAGACGCTGTTCAGCGACGGCGACTATGCGATGTTCATCAACGTGAACGAAAGCAACATTACGGCCGACGAGGACGCCAATCCCGTCAAGACCCTGCGCATGCGTTACGACGCCTGGAAAAAGAAAAAGTAGGCGGCATGTCGAGATCCCGCGTCCGGCTCTGACTACGGACAGAAGGAGCCGAAACCATGAAATACATGCTGATCATCAACACGATACGGAACGGGTACGAGCAGTACATGAACTGGCCGAAGGCCACGCTCGAGGCGAACGCGACATTCATGCAGGCGTTCGCCGCAAAGCTCAAGGCGTCGGGGGAACTCGTGAGCACCGCCGGTCTCGCGACGCCCGTCGAGGCCCGGCGCGTCCGCGCCGGCAAGGACGGCCGGCCCGTCACCGACGGCGTCTTCCCCGAAACGAAGGAGTTTCTCGCGGGCTACTGGATCATCGACGTGGCCTCCGCCGAGCGCGCCGATGAAATCGCAGCGGAGGCGTCAACGGCGCCATGTGCGCCCATGCGCCACAGCGACGGGACGATGGTGGATCAGTTGTGGATTGAGGTGCGCGAGATCATGCGCGGCCGCCACGACCTATGACGTCGTCTGCAGCTTTTTCAGACGTTCGGCAAGCACGCCGGCGAGTTTGACGGCGGTCGGCGTCGTCGCGAGCCCCCCGAGCGCGGTGCAGCGGTGTTCGCGCGGCATTGCGTCGGCGACGCGTTTGGCGGCGTCCACGACTTCATCGAACGGGATGACCTGATCGAATCCAGCGAGCGCCATGTTGGCGCAGGACATGGCGTTGCTCGCGGCGATGACGTTCTTGCCGAGGCACGGCACTTCGACGCGCGCGGCCACAGGGTCGCAGATCAGGCCGAGCATGCTCTGGAGCGCCATCGACGATGCGGCCGTGGCCTGGGCGGTCGTGCCGCCTCCGAGCGTGACGAGCGCGGCGGCGGCCATGGCCGCGGCCGAGCCGCCTTCAGCCTGGCAGCCGCCGACTTCCGCGGCAAACGTCCAGCGCTGCGCGATGAACACGCCGATCAACCCGGCCGCGAGCAGCCCGCGCGCCATGTCGTCTTCGGTGAGATGCATCTCCTCGGCGACCGCGATCACCGAAGCCGGTAGGGCCGCGCACGCGCCGGCGGTCGGCGCGGCGACGATCACGCCCATCGAGCTTTTTACTTCCATCAGTGCGGTGGTGTAGAGCACTGCGCGCGTGACGGCGCCGGCGTCGAGCAGGCGGCCGGCGTGCATCGCGGCCTCGAACTGACCGGATTGATGGCCGAGCACGCGGTCGGCGTAGGTGGTGCCCGCGATGCCCTGCGCGATGGACTTGCGAAGAATGCGGACGATGTCGACCATCTTCGCGTGGACGTCGTCGGCCGAGAGCTGGCCGCGCGCCATCTCGTAGTCCACGGCCCATTCCCAGAGGCGGCGTGGACTTGTCGCGGCGACGCGCATCAGGTCTTCGCAGGAACTGAACGGCACGACGGCACCAGGGTAGGTCAGGACGGGCAGGACCGGATGGAGCGTTCGGCCGGCGATGTGTTCAGTCGAGCCGCCATCGATGGAGACCGTCTGTCCGTCGATGTCGAGCACTTCGATCATGCCGCCGCCGGTCGAGATGGCGATCATGGTGTGCGATTCATGCGCGTTCGACAGCGTGAGCCGATAGGTGTTGGGGTGGGGATCGTGAAGATCGACGTAGCGGATCTCGATGTCGATGCCGGCGGCTCTCGCGGCGGCCTCGGAATCCGGAAGACGGTCATCCGCCGCGTCCCAGCCGAGCAGGCCGCCGAACAAGCCCATGTCCGAGCCCTGGCTCGTGTGCGTGTTCGGTAGCGAACCGTGGGTATCGAATTCGATCAGGATGTGCGCGATGTCGGCCTGCATCAGATCGCGCGCGAGCCGACCGATTCTGAGGGCCGCGGCGCAGTGCGAACTGGAATTGCCGCGCATCACGGGGCCGATGACGTCGTTGAAGATGCTGACAGGCGCGGTCATCTGGCGATAATAGACGAATCGCATGAAATGGACCTCGATCGCTCTCCTGCTGGCTGTTCTCACTGTTGCGCCGGCCACCCACGCGCAGACTCCGCCGGGGCTTCGGCCCGACCCGCCTATCGCCTGTAGTTCATGCGACGGGTGGAACGCGGCGCAAGCGCCATTTCGGATGTTCGGCAACGTCTACTACGTGGGCGTCGCCGGGCTGTCGTCCGTGTTGATCACATCGGATCAGGGGCACCTGCTGCTCGATGGCGGCCTGCCGCAATCGGCGGCGTCGATCGACCGGAACATCCGCGCGCTCGGGTTTCGCACGGAAGACGTCAAGCTGATTCTCGCGTCGCATGAGCACTTCGACCACGTTGGCGGCATCGCCGCACTGCAGCGTGCCAGCGGTGCTGTCGTGGCGGCCAGCGCAGCCGCGGCGCGCGCGCTGCGGCAGGGCGAGCCGAATCCGGATGACCCGCAGTATGGCTTCGGTCATGACGCGCGCAAGTTTCCGGTGGTCGCCACCGTTCGTGTCGTCGCTGACGGCGAGACGCTCCATGTCGGTCCGCTCGCGGTGACGGCGCATGCCACACCGGGCCACACGCCCGGCAGCACGACGTGGAGCTGGCGCTCGTGTGAAGGTGCGCGCTGTCTTGATGTGGTTTACGCCGACAGCCTGAACGCGGTGTCGACCGACGAGTTCCGGTTCACCGATCACGCGGGTCTGGTGGAACGGTTCCGCACGAGTATCGCGACCGTGCGCAATCTGCCGGGCGATGTCTGGATCGCGGTGCACCCGGGTTTTGCCGGCGTCGCCGACAAGCTCGACGAGCGGAAGGCGCATCCGAAGTCCGAGCCGTTCATCGATCCGGCCGGGTTCCGTCGCTACGCCGACAACGCGTTGCGCGCACTGGAAAAGCGCGTGCAGCAGGAGCGGTCGCCGGCCAGTCCGCTCGCGATCGGCGATACGTTTACGATCGACTCGACGGTCCTGAATGAAACGCGCCGGATCAACGTGTACGTGCCCCCCATGCCGTATGGCACGCCGGCCGACACGCCGCTGCCGGTGCTCTACATGCCCGATGGCGGACTCGCCGAGGACTTCCTGCACGTGGCCGGGCTCGTGCAAGTCTCGGTCGGAAACGGGACGATGCGCCCGTTCATGCTGGTGGGGATTGAGAACACCCAGCGACGCCGGGATCTGACGGGGCCGACTGAGAATGCGGAAGACAAGAAGATCGCGCCGGTCGTGGGCGGGTCGGCGGCGTTTCGAACGTTCTTGCGCACGGAGTTGATGCCATCCATCGACGCGCGCTATCGGACGACGGCGGAACGGGCGCTCATCGGCGAGTCGTTGGCGGGTCTCTTTACGGTGGAGACGTTCTTGCTCGAGCCGGCCCTGTTCGACACATACATCGCGTTCGATGCCAGCCTCTGGTGGAATGACGGAGCGCTGGAGAAGTCCGCTCGCGCGCGGATGGGCGCCCTGGCCGCGACGCCACCATCGCCAAAGACCGTGTTTCTGGCGGCCAGCCGCGACGATCGCGGCGACGTCAATGCCGCGCTGTACGCCGATCTCATCAAGCTGGCGCCGGCCTGGCTGACGGTCTACTACGAGCCGATGCCGGATGAAACCCACGCGACGATTTATCATCCGGCCGCACTCGCCGCGTTGCGCCGGGTGTTCAAGCCGGGGACGTAAAGACTCGGACCGGCGAACGCGCGAGTGCGGTGCGTTATTGTTGCAAGGCTCGCCGAATCACGGCGAGGTGATGGAAGCTGTGACGAACGGCGTGGTCCTCCAGCACAAACTGACAGCTCATCGGCGCATCGGAATTCAGCGAGAAGCCGGCCGCGCGATCGAGTTCGTCCGCGCTGAGCGCCCGGATCGCGGCCGCAGCCGCGGTGCTGTTGGCCTTGAGCCGCTCAAGCGCTTCCGCCTGGGTCACCTGGGCGAAGTCCTTCGCGTGCGCGGCGTTGATCTCATCGACCGCCGCCCACGTCACGCCGACGACTGGATCGCCCTTGGCGATGCTCTGGGCCACCTGAATTTCGATCGGATACATGTTGGCCACGTGATCGACGATCACGCCGACGGTGCGCCCGTCTTTCGGCACCGCCATGTGCCATTGCACGTCGGATAGATTGCTCGCAAAGGCGGCAAGTTCACGGGCGCCTTGCTCAAGGCGCTCCGCCAGAGCGTTCGAACGCTGGCTCGTCATAGACTATTCCTCACTGGTATGAAACGGCCGCCACGTCATTGCGGCGGCCGTGTCATTACGTTACGCGGAGCGTCTGAGGAGCGACATGCGCGACCATCCGACTTGTGTTGCCGCGCATCCGGAAAATGCCGATGTCCGGATGATCCCGGGCGAAAAGGCCGTGCGTGGCGACTGACGTCCTGTCGGATGTGCTCCGCGCGGTGCACCTGACCGGCGCGGTCTTCTTCCATTTCGACCTGAGTTCGCCCTGGGTGATGGAGGCGCCGGCGTCACGTGACATCGCCGGCATCGTCATGCCCGGTGCGCAACGCGTCATCGAGTATCACCTCGTGATGAGCGGTTCATGTTGGGCGAATGCCATCGGCGACGAACCGACGCGCCTGCGAGAAGGCGACATCATCGTCTTTCCGCAGGGCGCAGCGCATGTGCTGGCGAGCGCGCCGGGCATGCGAAGCCGGACCCGGACGTTTCTGTATAGACGGCCGCCGAATGCGCCAACGCTGCGCTCGATGGAGGTCGGTGGCGGGGGGCTGGAACGCGCGCGCATCATGTGCTGTTTTCTCGGGTGCGACGAACGGCCGTTCAACCCGTTGTTGACCGCGTTGCCAAAGGTCATTCATCTGGCGGCTGAAGAGTCGCCCTCGTCATCGACCGCGTGGTTGGCGACGCTCCTGGGCCTCGCGGCCAAGGAGGCGGGCGACAACCGTGCCGGCAGCGAAAACGTGCTCTCCCGGCTGTCGGAGTTATTGTTTGTCGAGACGATCCGGCGGTACCTGGAGACGTTGACGCCTGCGCAGACCGGCTGGCTGTCGGGCCTGCGAGATCCCGAGATCGGACGCGCGCTGGCGGCGATGCATCGGGACCCACGCGCGCCGTGGACCGTCGAGAGCCTGGCGCGCGAAGTGGGTGTTTCCCGCAGTGTCTTTGCCGAGCGGTTCACCGAGATGGTGGGTGAAACGCCGATGCAATATCTCGCGTTGTGGCGCATGCAGTTGGCGTCGCGTCTGCTCGTGAAGGGTGGGCAGGTCGCCGGGGTCGCCGATGCGGTCGGTTATACGTCGGAGGCGGCGTTCAGTCGAGCGTTCAAGAAACTCGTCGGCCGGTCGCCCGCGACATGGCGAAGAGCGAACAGGGCAAGCGGATCAGGAGTGTGACGAATGGCGATCATCGGAATGCACACGATCATGTATTCGAAGAAGGACGAGGCCACGCGTGCCTTCTTCAGAGACGTTCTGGGTTTGCCGTTCGTGGATGCGGGGCGTGGGTGGCTCATCTTCGCGGCCCCGCCTTCGGAAATTGCCGTCCATCCCACCGACGCGGACGAGCATCATGAGATGTATTTGATGTGTGATGACCTCGACGCGACGATCGCGGATCTCACGTCGAAGGGCGTCGCGACCGGTGACGTCTCCGAAGAGCGTTGGGGTCGTCTGACGCACATCACTTTGCCCAGCGGTGACACCTTGGGTCTCTATCAGCCCAAGCACCCCACCGCCCTCCCGCAACCCTAGTTACCCCCTGACTCCTGTCCCCACCTGTGGAAAACCTGTGGAAAGGGGGACGGTCCCCTTACACTAAACCCATGGCGAGCCTGATCGAAGCGATTGATATCAAGCGCAAGATGTACTTTGAGTACGAGAATGCGCCGTACAACTGTTTGGAAGTGGAAGTGTCGAGACCGACGGCGCGCGGCGGGCAGACGCTCGTGCGGATCAAGATGCGCAACCTGCTGACGCGCGCGGTGTTCGACAAGACCTTCAAGGCCGCCGACAAGTTCGGTGATCCCGATCTGGTCAAGGTGCCGGCCACGTTTCTCTACGCCGACGGCGATGGCTACCACTTCATGGACCAGTCCTCCTACGAAACGCTCACGCTGAACGCCGATCAGACGGGTGAGGATCGCTACCTGCTGGTGGACAATCTGGAGATCCAGGTCCACAAATACAACGGCAATCCGATCAGCCTGCAGTTCCCGGCGCTCGTCGAGATGACGATCGCGTCCACCGAACCCGCCGTGCGCGGCGATACGTCGAGCGGCAGCGTCACCAAGGCCGCCAAGACCAGCACCGGCCTCGACATCAAAGTGCCGCTCTTCATCAAAGAAGGCGAGCGCATCAACATTCATACCGAGACGCGGGAGTTCGCCGGCCGGGCCTAGGAGCGAATTCATGGGCAAGACACACTTTGGAAGGCCGTGGAGGGCCACGGAGGCCGGTCAGCAAGGACGCCGTCAATTTTCGATTGTTGTGGCGCTCGTGTTGGTGTGGCCGCTTTGCCTGGCGTCGGCCTGCGCCCAACTGGGTCTTCGTGATCGCGTGCTCGCGCGTGTGCCGTCACCCGACGGTCAATTCATCGCCGTGTGTCAGGAAGTGCCCGCATTGGATGGGCCTAACCACGATCTTCGGCTCGAACGGCCTGAGGGCGGCGTGGCCGCGCGCATCTGGAGTGGCGGCGATAACTACGGATGCGGCGACATCACGTGGTCGCCGGACGGGCGCATGCTGGCGATTCTCATCAGGCACATGTCGACCGTGGTGGTGCTCAATACGGAATGGGCGCGCGCCCATCTTGATATCGTGCCGCCCGTGCCGTGGCGCCAGTTCACATTCTCGACGGATCGCATCCTCTACCGCGCCAAGAACCTGCGCTTTTCCAACAACGGCGAGATCGAGTTCACCGTCTGCGAGAGCCGCACCAAGAGCGACGCCTGCATCGCGCCGGATGAAACGCGCCGCTTCGCTGTCGAGCCGCCACCGGAAAGCACCATCAGGCGCTAGGTCCCTTCACTCCGTCAGGGTGACGCTTATTTCCAGCCCAGCCACCGCAGGATTTGATCACCGCCGTAGATGTAAATCGCGCAGATCGCGCCCTCTCCCAGCGTCACCGCCAGCAGGAACGTCCAGAAGCGCACGCGCAAGACGCCACACACGTAACAAATCAGATCGGTTGGCACGAGCGGGAAAAAGCTCCAGCCCACGATGATGGGGAACTCGTAGCGATTGATGAGATCGGTCAGGCGTGCGACCTGCTTGGGGTGCCTCTTCGCGACCCGCTCGTCGAGACGGAGCGCCGACGAGAAGAAGTAGATGCTGGTGGACGACAGCATGATGCCCAGCACGGTGCAGACGAGCAGCGGGCCGGGCGGCACGAACGGCACCGCCGCCAGCACCAGCGTCGTCGACGGCACGAGCGTGAACCCGCGCACCGCACCGAGCGCCAGGTACACCCCATAGAGCGCCGCCGGTCCCCAGGACCCGGCGCGGGCGAATTCCGTCTGTAACCACTGCCGCAGCACCCCGGAATAGTAATCCTTGCCAGGCTACGGTAAACAGGGTAATCATTACGCTATTCACGGTAATGGCGACCATCAACCCTTTCATCTACGGCGAGATCGTCGCGGCCGGCGCGTTCGCCGATCGGGACGAGGAATACCATCGCCTCACCGAGGACCTCCGCGGCGGTCAGAAGATCTTCCTGATTTCGCCGCGCCGCTACGGCAAGTCGTCGCTGATTCGCCGCGCCCTGGACAGCCTCGCCAAAGAACGCGTGATCACCGTGTCGGTGACCGTCGCGGGATCGAGTTCCTACATCGGCTTTCTGGAGGCGTACGCGCAGGCCCTGATCGCCGCCGAAACGCCCGCCGCCCGCTTCCGCCAGTGGGCCGCCGAACTGATGCGGTCGATGCGGCCGGAAATCACCGTCGACGCCGGCGCCGCCGGTCGTCCCGGCAGCCCGAGCCTCTCGGTCGCCTTCCCGACGGTCCGCACCACCCGAGATGCCAGCCGGCTGGCCGCCGAAGTCTTCGCCCTGCCCGGCCGCATCACCGCCGCCCGCAAGCGCCCCATGGCGATCGCGCTCGACGAGTTTCAGACGATCGCGTCGTTTGACGAGGGGCACGTCGAAGAAGCGCTGCGCGCCGCGGTCCAGCAGCAGCGCGATGTCGGCTACGTCTTTGCCGGATCCGAGCCGTCGCTGATGGACCGGATGATCAGTCCCCGCCGGCCGTTCTACAAAGCCGGCCCGGTGATGCGCCTGCAGAAGATCGCGCCCGATGAGTTCGCCGAGTGGCTCGAAACGCGCTTCACGAAATCCGGTCTGAAAGCCGAAGCCGGCCTCGGCACCGCCATCGTCGATCTTGCCGACAACGTGCCGTACGACGTGCAGCGTCTCGCGCACGAGACCTGGGATGATGTGAAGGCGGCGGGGCGAAAGGCGGTGGGCGTGGAGGATCTACACGCCACGCTCAGCCGGATCCTGCGCCAGCAGGGGATTGTGTTTGAGGAGTCCTGGCAGCGCCTGACCCTCGCGCAACGCGGGGTGCTCCGCGCGCTGGTCCTCGAGAGCGGCGCCGAACTCCTCTCCGCGGGCGTCCGGCAGCGCCACCGGCTGGCGGGCGCGTCGAGCGTGCAGTCTTCGCTGGCGGCGCTGGTACGCGAAGACATCGTGATGCGCGACGGTCCCCGTTACATGCTCACCGACTCGCTGTATCGTGAGTGGATCGCGAGAAAAACGTTTTGACCATTCCCGCCTATCCCGCTGCGCGCGCCGTGGCGCCACGCATTGCCGCCTATTTCTCCGCGTACCAGCCCGCGCCGGACGCCGCCGCGGTCGAAGCGATGATCGACGCCGCGTTCTGGGCGAGCCTGCGTCGCGAAGAGGGCGTGATCCCGCAGATCTCGCTCGCGTTCGTCGCGCCCGAGCATGCCGCCAACCCCTTGCTCTTCGCCCGGCCGCTGCCGGTCGAATCCGGCGCGCTCGCGAAACTCGCGCCGGCCGTGGAACGGCCCGGCATCCATCTCGGCGTGTCGTCCTCCGAGCAGGGCCTGCGCGTCTGGGGCACGACCCGCCATCTGCCCGCGCACTGTTTCGTGATTGAAGTCGTCACGTCCGGGCTGCTCGTGATCAAACAGCGTAGCGAGTTGATGGGCAAGTTCGTCAACGTCGCGGTGCTCGAGGGCGATCAGGTCAAGTTTGTCGACGAACGCAGCGCCCTCGTGCCGGACTGTCCCGGCGTGCTGCAGTCGTTGCTCGGGTTGGATCCACAGACCGCGCCCCGATCCGACGCCGACGGCATCAACATGCTCGTGCAACTGGCGGCGTCGATGCGTAGCCACGGCCGCGGCGGCGCGCTCCTCGTGACCCCCGTGGACTCATTCACCTGGCTCGAGTCCACCGTGTTTCCGGCGCTCTACGCGCTCAACCCGGCCTTCACCGGCCTCAGCGAACTGATCCGCCAGAAGGGCGATGCCGACGATCTCCGCCACGCCGTCGAAGGCGTGGCCGGTCTCACGGCTGTCGATGGCGCGATGGTGATGAACGACGCGTACGACGTGCTGGCCTTCGGCGTGAAGATCAATCGCCGGCGGGGCAGCGCCAACGTCGAGCGCATTTCGCTCACCGAGCCCATCGAAGGCAGCGCGCCCACCATCGTCACGCCCGGCCAACTCGGCGGCACGCGCCACTTGTCAGCGGCCCAGTTTGTTCACGATCAACAAGATTCGATTGCGCTCGTCGCGTCCCAGGACGGACGATTCACAATTTTCCGGTGGTCAATGACCGAAGAGATGGTCCACGCCCACCGCGTCGAAGCACTTTTGTTATAAGAGCGCGGTCCATCGGTAATGTTGCGATTGGCCATGGGCAATCGCACATCGGCAATCGCCAATGGGCAATGGCAGAAGGGCAATGGTTAATGGCCGATCGGCATGGGCAATGGCGACATTGGCGATGGCGGACATTGGCGATTCCCCATTTCCGATTCGCCACTGCCGATTGGCGATTGCCGATCCGCCATTGCCCATGGCCAATCGCCACATTGCCGATGGATGCCTACGACTGCGATAGATCGTAGGACGCCTTGAGCCATTGCTGAAGCTCGTGATCGACTTCCTGAGGCTTCGTCAGCTTGATCTCGATGTTCCAGAGGCCCGGCTTCGACTCCGCATGCTTGCGCAGCCGCGGGCTGCGGATGTCGCTGTCGGCCTTGAACGTCAGCACGAGCGCGTCCTTCTGCGTCGAGATGCCGGCGAATGAGGCGGACGCGCGCAACAGATGAATCGACGTCTTCTTCGCCTCAGGTTTCACGTCACCCCACTCGCGCGCGATGGCCATGATGCGGTCGTAGGTGGCGCGGACTTCTTTGCCTTTGCCGTCAAAATGTTGAGCGATCGTCTGCGGGAGCGGTGTGGACATGTCTACATTCCTGCCAGGGTCACAAGGGTCGCGAGCATGATCTGCATGCCGCGAAGCGCCGACGGCTTGTCGACGTCAATCCATTCTTCGAGCGAGTGCGCGCGATCACTCCGGCCGCCGGCGTCGAGCGTGATCGCCGGAATGCCAAGACTGATCGGGATATTCGAGTCGGTGCTGCTGTAAATGAGACGCGGGGTCAGCCCGAACGACCGGACCGATGCCGACGCGATCTCGACGAGCGGACTCGTCGCCGGCGTCTGCCCCGACGGACGATCGCCCAGCAATGTGAACTCCGCCGAAATCTTGCCGTCGCGCGTGGACCGCGCCGCATTTTCTTCGGTGACGGCCTCGTCAACCAGTTTGCGGAAGGCCGCGTCGAGCGTGTTCAGCTCATCGCGCGACTCCGACCGCATGTCGACATCCATCCAGATCTCGTTCGGAATCGAATTGACCGACGTGCCGCCGCCGACAACGCCGACGCTGTAGGTCGTCTTCGGCGAGGCCGGCA
>Ga0164241_10004953_pt1 | contig 12674 bp, 13 predicted proteins | sample OricomyardsoilBY_FD_108780 | JGI IMG/M metagenome (GOLD analysis project Ga0164241, IMG submission 108780) | Backyard soil microbial communities from Emeryville, California, USA - Original compost - Back yard soil (BY) | ecosystem: Environmental > Terrestrial > Soil > Unclassified | place: USA...
ACAACTGGCTTCTACACAGACGGTAGCCAGTCCCCGTTGTTTCAGAGACAGACGCAGTTCGTGGAAAGCATCCGTTCGAACGTTTTGCATCTTCAGCCACGCCGGCTTGGGGGTTCGGGGTGTTACGGGCAAAAGAGTTCCTCGTGAATATTTTTTTTGGCGACGCCCCGATTGCTGAGCTTTTCAGAAAGGGAGCGGCACATTCTTTGGTTTCCACAAAGATAATAGTCTAAATCGGACTCTACGGGAATTTCTTCAAGGGCATCGCCCACATAACGGCGCGGTCCGCCGGAGCGGGAAAAGGACCAATGAACGGGAACGCGGTCAGCGAGCCAAGACGAAAGGATAGTGTCTTGTTCGCTTCGAACTCCCAGCCAAAGCCCGCGGGGACGAAGGCCTTGAGAGCCTCTCAAAACCGCTAAAAACGGGGAAATACCCGTTCCCGTCGCCATCCAGACTTCTTTTTCGGATCGGCCGGGGCGAAACCAGCCAAAAGGAGTTCCGACCCCGACCTCGTCTCCTGCGCGGCGTTCTGAGAGCCAAGTACTGAAACGATTGTTCCCGTCGAGTCGGCGTACCAGAAAGCGAAGGACAGACTCGTCGGGGTGCGAAGAAAAACTATACGGGCGTGAATCGACCTGATCGTCGCGAATCAAGAGGGTACAGTCGCCGGGCGAGTACACAAGGGTGCCGCGTTCGAGCTCGATCTCAAAAACGCCTGGGGCCCGAGACTCGATCGCCACAACTTTTGCCAAATTAGTCTCGCTTGCCTGTGACTTTGATCAGATGATACCCAAAAGAGGAAGAGACGACGTCGCTCAAACTTCCAACCCCTAATTTCTTGACGGCGGACTCAAAGGCGGGAACCATTTTGCCGGGACCAAACCACCCCAGGTCTCCCCCTTGGCTCTTCGACGGGCAGGTCGAGAACTCACGGGCCAAGGATTCAAAGGCGGCCCCTTGTTTAAGGCGAATCAAAAGGCTCTGCGCCTGCTGTCGGTCCTTCACTAAGATATGACTGGCCTTCCATTCCATAATGCGCTTCCTCACTTCGTCCGAAGATACGATGAGAAAGCGGCAACCTTCAAGCGATAAGGCGTATTTTAGAAGAGGTGACCGAGCAGCGACCGTTTCGTCGCAAGATAGGCGCTGTTATGGCGGTTTTCGGGGACGATCAAAGGAATCCGGCGGGTCATCTGAACTCGTGCCTGCCGAAGGGCAGTGACTTTCTCGGGGTTATTCGTAAGAAGGGCCACGCTTTCAATTCCTAAGAGCCGAAGGATTTCGGGAACCACGCCATATTCCCGCGTATCGGCTGGATATCCTAAAAACTCATTGGCTTCGACCGTGTTGAGCCCAAGATCTTGAAGATGATAGGCCTTGATTTTGTTGAGTAAGCCGATCCCTCGTCCTTCCTGCGGCAAGTAAAGAACGACCCCTCGTCCCTGTCTTTCAATGTATTCCATGGCTGAATGGAGTTGGGACTGACAATCACACCGCAGACTACCTAAAATATCGCCCGTGTGACACTGACTGTGCATTCGAAACGGCACGTCAGTCCCTCCCGAAAGGGAACCTTTAACGAGGGCTGTTAATTCCGACTTTGTTGCCGGAGCATAAAACCCGATGATGTCAAACTCGCCAAAGTTGGTAGGAAGGTGGGCTCGGGCGACCTCAACCAACGGCTCGGTGGGAAGCCGGTTGAGATAAGACGCCTCGGGGAGGAACTCGGGACGGCCATTGAGTTTAGATTCAAAGTCATTCAAGGGAAGGGGACTCACGGGATGCTCCTTGGCAAAATAAACTACAAATTAGTCTTTCAAAAGTCCAATTTGTTACTCTAGACCTTTTGAAAAGAATGAGACAGGTTACTTTGATTGGAGGGCCCATGAAACAACCTCAAGTGACTCTAGGATGGGCGCAGTCGTTAGACGGCCGCTTGGCGACGCAAACCGGCGATAGTCAGTGGATCGGGGGGCACGAAAGCCTCCAATTGGCCCACGAACTTCGGCGGGATCACCAAGCGATCTTGGTGGGGGTGGGGACGGTCCTGAAAGACAATCCCCGGCTAACCTGCCGAATTCCCCAGGGACGTAATCCGTTGCGAATTGTTTTGGATACCAACCTGAAAACTCCCTCGTCGTGTACTCTGGTTTCGAGTCTTGACGAGGCTCCCACGTGGATTTACACCTCATTCGAAGCGTCTGCGGCCCGCAAAAACCATTTTCGTGAACTCGGTGTGGCAATCATTGAGGTGGCTCAAGAGGCCTCGGGTCATCTTTCGTTGCCGGCGATTCTCGCTGACCTAGCCGAAAAACAGGTTGCCTCGGTTTACGTTGAAGGAGGGGCCGCTGTTTTGACGAGTTTTCTTTCACAACGCCTGGCCCATCGAGCGGTGGTCGTGACCGCTCCCTTTTTCATTGGAAAAGGCAGGGAGGCCGTTGGTGATTTGGGATCCACGGTCCTTTCTGAGGTTCCTCGTCCCCTGCGCTGGAAACGGTGGGACCTTGGCGACGACTTGGCGACGGAATTGATTTTCCGGTAGACTACCGCATGTTTTTTACTCCAACAGGCTTATTTCGCTATTGGACACCCGCAAATACGGCCTTTTTGGTCGTTCTCAATGTGGTCACGGCAGTCCCCTGGGGAGTTGCTTTTCTTGGCCCCTTGCTGGTTGCAGAAAATGGGATCTTAGGGATGCTTCTGTTTGGAGTCGGCCTTCTTGCGGCAGGACAACTAAACGCGCTCATGGCAAGACTGATCGACCGGCGAACCTCAGGCCTCACGGCGGTTCGCGGCAAGGTATTCGCCGTGTGGAAGCAAAGCATCGTCGAAGGCCTCGGGATTTCAGTCGTCACGTTCGTCTTGCTTCTCATTGCCTTCCAAAGCATTCCGTACTACTGGGGACAAACAGGACTTCTGCGATGGTTTTCGGTAGCGCTCCTCTTGGTGGGGACTCTGTTGTGGCTGGGGATGACGCCCTATTGGTTTTCCAGCCGGCGCCGTGAGGGTCTGAGTTTGCTTAAGTCAGCACGAAGGGCCTTTCTTCTTATGAATCAAAACCCTCTTTTGTCGTTGAGCGTCCTGGTGATCGGCTTTGCCTCCGCGATTGTTTCGGTTTTCTCGGCAGGTCTTTTCCCGGGCTGGGCCGGAATCAACGCTCTTCATCAAGCGGCGTATGAGAGAGTCACTCAACCTACGGATCACCTTTTGGCCGGAGACGGATCTTGAAGTTTGAGAGTGACAAAGCCAAAAATACTGCCGCAGAGGCCTCCCGCAATGTGGGCAAACTGGCTTATGCTGTCGTTTCGAAAGGCGTCAAAGACCTCTTTGCCAAGATAAAGCACCAGAATAGCGACGAAGGTCAGCGGAATTTCTCCGGATCGGATATTCGTGAAGCTGATGAGGAGAATCATCAGAAAGACAATTCCCGACGCTCCTAGGAGAGCCGTGGGGAAGAAAAGGACGTTGACGATTCCTGTGACGAGTGCCGTGATCGCGGCCATGATGACCAGTGATTGCGTTTGGTATTTTTCTTCGAGTACGGGGCCGAGCAAAAGGATGAAAGAGAGATTTCCCAAAAGGTGGGCCCAGCCAGAATGACCCAAGGTGTAACTAAACAATCGCCAATACGAAATCCCGTCGTTCCAATGAAAAGAACCCTGGCCAAACACCGTGAACCAGTTTTGAACCAGATGCGGCCACAAAAGTTGGTTTACGGCTGTCACCAGGGTTGCCAGGATAGAAAAGGTTAATGTGAACGGAGCATTATATCGAATTCGCATTGTCGCCTCCTCGGTGATTCTACTCGTCAAATTGACAAGATTCCAGCGGAAGGTATAGTGAAGTGCGGGAGGGAGAATGCCCCTGTTTTTGATTGTCTACGGAATCGCGTTTTGGTTGACGATTAGCGCCTACATGGCTGTTTTCGTGCCCCATAGAATCCTCAAGGCCTTCGGCCGGGTAGACGAGGCTCAGTTCTATTTGGGTATGATCAGCCGCTGGATCGCCCGCCTCCTTATCTTCTCGACCGGTTCCCGGCTCTACATTGAGGGCAGGGAACACATTCCCGTCGGTCAGCCCTATTGTTTTATTGGCAACCATCAATCGTTTGCGGATATTCTCACCTACATGGCGTCTACCCCGGAGGCTATTGGGTTCATTGCCAAGGATTCATTGAAATCCATACCTATCATCCGAACGTGGATGATGGCGATGGGGTGCTATTTTCTCAAGCGCAATAGTTTAAAAGATGGAATGAAGGCTATTCTCTACGGAGCCCAACGCGTCCGTGAAGGGTACCCGATGGTCATTTTCCCCGAAGGTACCCGGAGCAAGGGAACTCAAATGCTGCCGTTCCGACGCGGCGGGGTTAAATTGGCGACGAAATCGAAAGCCCTGGCGGTTCCTGTTTCCATTCAAGGGACCTATCGTCTGCTTGAGCAAAAAGGTCATCCCAATCCCACCTGGATTGGTGTCAAGTTTCACCCGCCCATCGTTACCAAGGGGCTGACCTCCGAAGAAGAAGACCAATTGCCTGATCGTATTTACAACATCATTCAGGCCGGTGTTCACGAGCTTGAACAAAGGACCCCCCGACGCTAAGGATGACGCATGCCTAACGATGAACTCCCCGCTGTCTACGACGAAAGCACCATCAAAACCCTCAGTTCCCTTGAACATATTCGTTTGCGTTCGGGAATGTACATTGGGCGTCTCGGTGACGGATCGAACGTAGACGATGGTATTTATGTTCTCCTTAAAGAAGTCATTGATAACTCTATCGACGAATTCATCATGGGGTTTGGTAAACGAATTGACATTACTGTGGAGGGCGAGAAGGCCAGCATTCGTGATCAAGGGCGTGGTATTCCTCTGGGAAAAGTTGTCGCCGCTGTCTCGATTATCAATACCGGGGCCAAATATAACGACGATGTGTTTCAATTTTCCGTCGGACTCAACGGTGTGGGAACAAAGGCCGTCAACGCCTTGTCGAGCCATTTTCTCGTTCGCTCACACCGTGATGGCGAGTTTTTTGAAGCCATTTTTAGTCAGGGAAAGCTCCTCAAAGAAACCACGGGCAAATCCGACGAACCCAACGGTACCTCTGTGGAATTTGTCCCCGATAAGGCTATTTTTGGCGAGTTCAAATTTAATCACGAGTTTATCCAGCAGCGAATGTGGAACTATGCCTGTCTGAATTCAGGTCTTCGTCTGTATTTCAACAAGGATAAGTTTGAGGCCAAAAATGGGCTTCTTGACCTGCTGAGCGCGGAAATCGGGGAAAAATCTGCCTACCCCCTTTTTTGGTTCAAGGGACAATACATCGAGTTTTCGTTTACTCACACGGAAAATTATGGAGAGACCTACTTCAGTTTCGTAAACGGTCAGTTTACCAGCGACGGAGGAACCCACCTTTCGGCATTTCGAGAGGCACAGCTCAAAGGCGTCAACGATTTCTTCAAAGAAAGCTACAACGGTCTCGACGTACGCGAGGGGATGGCGGCGGCAGTGGCCGTAAAAGTGAAAAACCCGATCTTTGAGAGCCAAACAAAAAACAAACTAGGAAATACCGACGTCCGCGCGTGGATCTTACAAGAAGTCCGCGAAGCCATTGTTGATTATCTTCACAAAAATCCAGAAACCGCACGAATCATCAAAGATCGAATTCTCTCCAACGAGAAATTGCGTAAAGAGTTGAATTCGGTCAAAAAAGAGGCCAAAGAAGCCGCCAAGAAGATCGCACTGAATATTCCGCGGCTCAAAGACTGCAAGTACCATTTGGAGGACGGGGAAAAGGGACTCAACTCCATGATTTTCATCACGGAAGGTCAATCCGCCGCCGGATCGATGGTCACCTGCCGCGACGTTTACACTCAGGCCATCTACGCTTTACGAGGCAAACCCGAAAACCTTCATGGGAAAAAGCGCTCAGAAATTTATAAGAACGAGGAGCTTTTCAATCTCATGATGGCATTGGGCATTGAAAACGATGTCGAGAACGTGCGCTACGGCAAAATCGTTATCGCGACGGATGCTGATACCGACGGGTTCCACATCCGCAATCTCATGATGAGCTTTTTTCTCAACTTCTTTGAAGAATTGGTCGTCAGCGGCAAGGTTTTCATTTTGGAAACTCCCCTGTTCCGTGTACGAAACAAAAAGGAAACCCGATACTGCTACAGCGCCAAAGAGCGGGACTCGGCGATATCCGCCCTGACCGGCTCGGAAGTCACACGCTTTAAGGGTCTGGGCGAAATTAGTCCCAGTGAATTTGGTCAGTTCATTGGCAACGATATTCGACTGGTCGACGTTAACATTAAGACCATCAAGACTGTTGGTGAAACGCTTGACTTCTACATGGGCAAGAACACGCCCACTCGGCGCCACTTTATCATGGAGAATTTGATCTAATGGCCTACGTTCAAAAGCTCTTCAACGACAACTTTCTCGAATACGCCAGCTATGTCATCAAAGAGCGGGCGATTCCTCACCTCGACGACGGCCTGAAACCCGTCCAGCGCCGTATTCTCCATTCATTGTTTGAAATGGACGATGGGAAATTTCACAAGGTCGCCAACGTGGTGGGGCATTCCATGAAGTACCATCCTCACGGCGACGCATCCATCTACGAGGCCCTGGTCAACCTCGGCCAAAAAGACCTCTTTATCGACAAGCAGGGAAACTTCGGTAACCCCTTTACCGGCGACGAAGCCGCGGCCGGGCGCTACATCGAGTGCCGGCTCCTTGCCCTCGCCAAAGAGGTTCTTTTCAACCCCGAGATCACCGACTTTGTCGACAGTTATGACGGCCGTAACCGCGAGCCCGTTACCTTTCCGGCCAAGCTCCCGATCGTCCTTCTTCAAGGGGTGGAAGGGATTGCTGTCGGCATGGCCACGAAGATTCTCCCTCACAATGTTGGTGAAGTCGTGCGCGCTCTTCAGGCTTGTTTGCGGGACGAGCCTTTTTCCGTTGTCCCCGATTTTCCTACAGGCGGATTAATGGACGCCTCGGGTTACGCCGACGGCTTAGGCAACGTGGTCGTTCGGGCAAAACTCGACACTTCCGACGATAAGCGGATCGTCATCCGTGAACTTCCTTTTGGGACGACGACAGCCAGCCTTATCAACAGCATTGAAAGCGCTGCCAAAAAGGGTAAGCTGAAAATCGCAGGAATTTCAGACTTTACGGCCGAAAACGTCGAGGTCGAGATTAAGCTGCCTCGGGGCGTCTACACCCACGAGATGGTCGAGGCCCTTTATGCTTTTACGGATTGCCAAGTCAATATTTCCGTCAATCTTCTCGTGATTCATGAAAATCTTCCCGTTTTGATGACGGTGACGCAGGTCATTGAATATCACGCCAAGGCCCTCTTGGGTCTGCTCAAAAAAGAACTCGAACTAGAACAACGAAAGCTCACGGATAAACTTCACCTCAGAACTTTAGAACGGATCTTTGTCGAAGAACGGATCTACAAACTCATGGAGGAAATGAAGACCCAAGAGACCGTTTACGAAGCGGTTCGAGCGGGCTTTGTTCCCTACGCGAAAGAGTTGGTCCGGCCCATTATCGACGAGGATATTCATCGTCTGCTTGAAATTCCCATCCGACGAATCTCGCTTTACGACATCCAAAAAAATCGCCAGGAAGTCGAAGCCATTCAAAAGAGACTTAAGGAAATTCGTCACCACCTTAATCACTTAAAAGAGTACGCTCTCGGCTTTTTGGACGAGGTTCTTACGAAACCCGTGGCCAAGATTCCTCGACGTTCGCAGCCCATGAGTTTTAAGCGAGTCGCTGTCAAAGACGTGATGATTCGTGACAAAAAGCTGCGTTACGACAAGACTGGCGGATACTTGGGGTGGGGACTGTCAACAGGCGAAGTTCAGATGGAAGTTTCGGAACTCGACCGCGTGCTCCTGCTTCAAAAGAATATGTCGTATTCAGTGATCCGCGTCCCAGAGAAGAAATTCGTCGGCAAGACAATTTTGGGAATTTACGATGCCGACAAGGACGAATTGGACAAGGTCGTCTTTTCCCTGCTTTACCGTGACACAGAGTCCGGTTCCATCTATCTGAAACGATTTCGTTTTGAAGGGTATATTTTAGACAAGGTTTACGAGCTTCTGCCTTCGTCGGCACAGTTTATCAAGCTGACGACGAAGGAAAACGTCAGTGTTCACTTGGACTACAGGCAGAAACCGCTGCTGAGGGTTTTGGAGGAATCCTTTCCCGTGAGTCAGTATTTAGTCAAAGGTGTGAAAGCCTTGGGTGTACGGCTCACCACCAAGGAAACTAACGGCGCGAAATTTGTAAAAACAGGGGCCTCTCTCGAAGAAGCCGACGAGTCATCAGGGGGAGAATAATGGGATTTGCTGACACATTTTTGAAATGGATTGCTCCAAAACCGGCCAAGAGCTGGCCGCTTGAAAATCAGGTGCAAGCGCAGGCCTTTGCGGGAATCCTCAAAGAAGAAGGAATCTCGTTTCGGGTGCGTCGACACGGAGAGGCCTTGTGGGGTTACGCCGAACAGGCCCAAGAGGGGTGGGGGCATCTCGAAGTTGACCCCAGTGAATGGGACCGTGTTGATCAACTATTTCAAGATTTTGTTGTTTCGACGCCGTCGAGCGTTGACGAACCTGAACCTGGAATATGAAGTTGCCATTGGGCCGCCTCGAGTTCTCGAACGTAATCCAGAAGTTCCGCTTCTTTAAGGGGCTTTGCTGCTAGGAAGCCTTGGATGGTGTGGCAGCCCAAGCGATACAGTTGATCGACCTGCTCCGGCCGCTCCACGCCTTCGGCCACGAGGTTGAGATTGAGTTCCTTTGCAATGGAAGCCAGAGAGCGAATGATCGCCACGTCTTGCGGGCTTTCGGGAAAGCCTTGGACAAAGGACTGATCGATTTTAATTTCATCGAGTGTAAACTTGTGGAGATGGCTTAAAGACGAGTATCCGGTCCCAAAGTCATCAACGGAAACTTTCAGTCCGATGCGTTTGAATTCGGAAAGCGTTTGAATGGCCAAGAAGGGATCTTCAAACAAGCTTGTTTCGGTCACTTCCAACACGAGTCTTGAGGAAAGCTCGGTTTGGCCCGCGACAGACTTTTCGAGAAGCTCAACCAGATCATTGGAGCGGAATTGCCTTGGGGAGACATTTACGGAAACGGCTACCTTTGCCAGCGGGGTATTGCTCCAATCCTGAAGTTTTCGAAAAATCTGATAAAGGCTCCATTTTCCAATGGGCAAAATAAGACCCGTTTCTTCGGCCACAGGAATAAAGCGTGATGGTGAAATGGAGCCCTTCGTCGGATGGTTCCAACGCATCAGCATTTCTGCGTTGAGGCTGAGAACCGTCCACATTTCGTTTGGTCCACGCTGTAAGGTCAGTTTTGGTTGAAATAAAAGTTCAAATTGTTGACCGATTTCCTTGAGAGCGGGGGCCTCAATTGCCTTGATAATGGCATTTTGGAGGTCCATTTTTTCGACAACCCGCTCTTCCAGATCGACTTTATACGTGGCGGAAGGAATCTTTTCCTCTTGCGCGTACCCCAAGGCCACGTCGGCGTAATGGAGGAGGGCGGATTTTTCGATGCTGTCCACGGGAAAATGGCTGACGCCGATGTGGCTTCCCAGCATGAGGTTGAACCCTGAGAAAAGGTGAGGCTCGGCGATGCGCGAGGTTACGCTTTTGAGAAGCAGCCGAAGATCCGAGGCTGTTTCTAGGGGACGAATGAGGAGAAACTCATTGTCGCGGGTGTGGTAGAGCCATCCATCCTCGCCCGTAAGTTCCTTTAGTCTCTCAGCAATCTGGTAGAGAATCCATTCACCGACACTCGCCTTAAGGGTTCGCTTGATCATGTCAAAATGTGAATCAAGCTCAATCAAGACAAAGGCAACTTTGATGGAAGGGTCAGACTTCCATTTGTCTAAGAGAACAGGAACGTCCTGATCCATACGGTAATGCGTAGGGAGCCCGGAAATGGGGTGGAGATTGAGGCGGCGTTCGATGTCATTATGACGCTGAGCTTGCTGCTGGAGCTTTTGCGAAAGTTTGAGGTTGCGTTCTTGAAGAAGTTTAACCTCAGATTCCAGAAGAGCGATCGTCTGCGGCCAGTTCTCTTGGGAGTCAGTTTCGCTCATATCGGAACTGATTCTAGTCGACGATCCAATGCGGGTCAATCCGAGATTTGTCGGGCCAAGAGCCTGTTTTTACGCGTTCAACCAGATCCTCGTGAGGAGCAAGGCGCCAAGGGGCAAGGTCAAGGGTTCTGGCCAGAACCTCTCTTGATTGCCATAGGGAGGCTAAGATTTCTCTTTGGGGCTCGTCGAGCAGAACGTAGCCCTTCCATCGCCGCCACGGTTCCGGCACGTCATGAAATTCGTAGTCCTCGGCCTTGAGCATTCGTTTCTTAAACACTGTGTTTTTGGCGGGTTGTTCTTCGAGCAAGGCCGTAAGCGTGTCTGCCAGGGGAAGAAGAAACCGGACATCTTGTGCCGCATAATGCTGTTGTTCAGGAAGAAGCGGGCGCCGGTTCCAATCGCTGGTTTGGAGTGACGATTCTTTTTTGATTTCGATTCCCAATAAACTCTGAAGAAGGAAGGGAAGCGAGGGACGAGGGGTAACGGCGAGAGCGGCCGCGTCAAACAGGTCCCAAAGACCACGAAGTCGAGTTTGATGACAGGCTTTGAGAACTCGAATATCGTTTTGGGCCGCCCAAATGATCTTCGTTCTAGCGGGGTCTTCTAAGAAATCCTTCCAACCTTCCCAGTGCTGAGTCGTCGATTCACCTTGTTCTAGCGGGTCCAACAGAAAGATCGACCCGTCATCGAGAGCAATTTGAAACAGACAGATGCGCCGCCCATAGCGATAAAGATTGAAGTCGCCCTCGAGATCGAGGGCCACTCTTTTTTGACTGAGGATCTGAGACGCTACCGATTCCCACGTGCTGATTTCCAGCAAATCGATCATTGGCCGCGATGCTTCTTGAGAAGCTGAAAGGCTTCGTTAATGGCCTGAGATTGACGTGTCGCTTGTTGCGTCTGTTGGGCGTTATCGGAATGACGATCGGGGTGGTGCTGTTTGAGCAATTGGCGATGAGCCGCCGTAATTTCACTCCAACTCGCATTCGACGAAAGACCCAAGGTTCGAAAGGCGGCGAGGACCTTAGTATCGATGGGCCCCGCGTGTCCTGACGATGAACTCGTCCCTGAATCCTTGGTTCGATCGAAAGGCGGCGGTTCTTCCCGGTGAGGCCGCGTGCCTCCCCGGAGAAAGGCTTCCAACTCTTCTTCGGCCGCGCGTTGGTCGGGGTCGGAAGACCGAGACAGAGGAACGTCACGTTCTGAGTCAACCCCCCAGGATCGAAACAGGCGCCCTAAACGGTTTAAAAGAGGATCCATACCGCCTCCTTAGGACGAAAAAAAAGACTCATGGAGAGTGCGAACGGCGTCTTTTAAATCCGCCGCTTGAAGAACCATGCTTAAATTGATGTCCGAGGATCCTAGGGAAATCAGACGAACCGGGTAATCTTTGAGCGTTGCCAAGGCCTGAGCCACCAGGCGATTGTCCTTCCAAAGATCCTGTCCGACCAGGCTTAAAATCGCATGGTCACGTTCGACCCGAACTGCGCCGATAGAACTGAGTTCTTGGACGAGTAAGGAAAGGTCCTTTGTCTCCTCAACCGTCATGCTGACGGTGACTTCACTCGTGGCTACCAAGTCGACACTGACCCTGTGGCGATCGAAAATTTCAAAAATTCTTCTCAGAAATCCATAAGCATTGAGCATCCGGCTGGATGAAACCGTAATGAGTGTAACACCGGTTCGCCCTGCGATGGCTCGTAATCCTTTCCCCTCGGCGTGGGGACCAATGACGGTGCCCGGATGAGACGGATTTTTTGTATTCTTGACGATGACAGGAATTCCGGCTTCGACAGCGGGTTGGATCGTTGCCGGGTGGACAACTTTGGCACCGAAGAATGCCAACTCAGCGGCTTCCGAATAGGTGATCGCTGGAATGGTTCGTGCCTGGGGAACAATACGGGGATCTGTCGTCAGGATGCCGTCGACGTCTGTCCAAATTTCGATGCGTTTTGCCTTGAGGGCCGCACCAAAGAGGGCTGCCGAATAGTCTGACCCCCCTCGTCCTAGAACGGTCGTCACCCCGGTCTCCGTCGCTCCAATGAAGCCCTGTGCGATTTGCAATGTTCCTGGCCGCGGTACAATTTCTTTTTGAATTCGGGCTTGAGTGGTGTTCCAATCAACCACAGCCGATCCAAACTGATCGTCCGTAACAATGAGACGGCGAGAATCCAGGAGCAAGGAATCTATTCCTCGCGACAGGGCTAAAGCATGGATAATGAGGGTGCTTAACCGTTCTCCCGATGAAACAATCGCGTCTTCGACACGGTTTGAGCATTCATTGAGAAGGAGCGACCCCTTAACGAGGGCCCTGATGTCGGCAAAGATAGACGTAATTGCCGCCCGAGGGACCTCCCTTGATTTCGCAGAAATCAAGTCAAGATTGGCGTAGTGGCGGGCCTCAAGGGCGTCAAGGTGAACGCGGGCTGCCGTTTTATCTTGACGGCGAACCGAGGCAATGAGTTCGACCAAGGCGTTTGTCACCCCGGCCATGGCTGAACAGACGAGAAGAACCCCTTCGGCAAGAAAAGGCT
>Ga0164241_10004954_pt1 | contig 12674 bp, 15 predicted proteins | sample OricomyardsoilBY_FD_108780 | JGI IMG/M metagenome (GOLD analysis project Ga0164241, IMG submission 108780) | Backyard soil microbial communities from Emeryville, California, USA - Original compost - Back yard soil (BY) | ecosystem: Environmental > Terrestrial > Soil > Unclassified | place: USA...
AGTAGTATTTGTACACTATCGGTAGGCGAAAGTATGGTTAACTGAGGCGGGTAACTGGCATGAAAAGAAACTGACTGGGTATAGCTTTCAAAATCGTGATCGAGCACGGTAATGCTTAACATATAAACGCCTGTATCGGTGGGTTGAAAATGAAAAGTATAAGGGTATAGTTTTAAACCGTGTACATAAGGGTGGGCGGTATAAACGGTATCACCTTCGGTATTGGTAACCTGTAGGTAAAATTCGTGCAGGTCGTGGTCGTCGGTAGCAGTACCCGAAATCAGAATTGAGTCGTCGGTAGCCACATCTTGCCCTGTAAGGGGCGAGGTAATAACAAGGCCGGGGGCGGTGTTTTTTTTACAGCTATTAATAAGCAACAGCAGGGTAAGGCCTGTAAGTACGCCAACAAAGGTTAATTTCTTAATCATAGTATTAAAGCCAAAAATAGAATAACGCAGCAATATTTCGCGAACTGTTATCGGCGATGGCAGGCGGGTGAGTGTAACCTTTATCACAAAAGTGTGTTTCATCCTCAATTGTGTACATATGGTTTATTGTTTTTCCTTTTATCATTCAGTAAGCATCATTACATTCGCCCGTCTTAAAAAAGAAAAAATATGAGTAAGGATGCAGAAAAAATACATTGCCTGATAATAGGTTCGGGCCCGGCAGGTTATACCGCAGCTATATATGCAGCACGTGCCAACCTTAAACCTGTAATGTACACAGGCTTAATACAAGGCGGGCAGTTAATGAATACTACCGATGTAGAAAACTACCCGGGTTACCCCACAGGTATTTTGGGCCCCGAAATGATGGAGGACTTTAAAAAACAAGCCGAGCGTTTTGGTACCGATATACGTTTTGGTATGGCTACTAAAGTTGATTTTTCGGTGTACCCCCGCAAGGTGTGGATTGACGGAGAAAAGGAACTGGAAGCCGAAGTGGTAATATTAGCCACAGGCGCCGAAGCTAAGTGGTTGGGCCTGCCAAGCGAGCAGCGCTTAAACGGCTCGGGGGTTAGCGCCTGTGCGGTATGCGATGGTTTTTTCTATAAAAATAAAGAAGTAGCTATAGTAGGTGCCGGCGATACCGCCTGCGAGGAAGCAGTTTACTTATCGAAACTGTGCACTAAGGTACATATGATAGTGCGCCGCGATGAAATGCGCGCCTCGAAAATAATGCAGGAAAGGGTATTAAACACACCAAACATACAAGTGTACTGGAACAGCGAAACCGATGAAATATTGGGCGAGCATGCTGTTGAAGCAGTACGCATAAAAAACAACAAAACCGGCGAAACTACCGATATACCTGTTTACGGCTTTTTTGTGGCTATTGGCCACCAGCCTAACAGCGCTGTGTTTAAAGACTTTATTGATGTTGATGACCAAGATTATGTAGTAACCCAAGCTAACAGCACCAAAACAAATGTAGAAGGTGTATTTGCCTGCGGCGATTTACAAGATAAAGTTTACCGCCAGGCAGTAACAGCTGCGGGTACCGGATGTATGGCAGCTTTGGAAGCTGAACGTTGGCTAAGCGAGCATGCCCACCATGCTGCAACTACTGCATAGTAGCCTGTGGCACATGTTTTTAAGCAGAGTGCATAACCTGCGAAAAATATATTGCAGAAATTTCGCAATATACTATGGAGTTGTGCGTCTCTTAAACTAAATTCGCGGCAGTAATAATGAAAATAAGCGGTAAAATATTATTGGTGTTTCTGGCATTTGCCTCGTTGCAATCATTTAAATGGGCGCAGCAGGTTGATGGATGGGTGTATGAGCAGGAAAAAAAGGGCATTAAAGTATTTACCAAAAAAGGCAAATGGGGGCAACTGCGCGATAGCAAAGCCGTAATGACGGTGAAGAATACCCCTGAGCAAATGCTTGCGTTTTTAACCGATTTCGACCACTACAATACTTGGTTTGCCCGTTGCAAAAAAAGCAAATTACTGGCCCGCATAGGCGATAATGAGTACATTGTTTACCTATGTTTTGATGCCCCGTGGCCTGCTACCGACCGCGATTGTGTAATTAGGGTTAAAGTAGTAAAGGATGTTACAACAGGAGCTATTACAGTTATCCAAACATCGGAACCTAAATATGTTAAGGAAGAGGAGAACGTAATTAGGGTGCAGCAACTAATTTCAACATGGAAACTGGTGCCTACTGCTACCGGTACATTAGTAACTAACGAATACGCCTCGAACCCCGGAGGCAGTGTACCCGACTGGATGGTAAACACCCAAAGTGTTGAAACCCCAATGACTACATTTGAAAACCTGCAACAAAAAGCTGTTACTGCCAAGCACTAACAACAATTAACTAAGTATGCGGCAATAAACCTTTTATTCGTCCGTCTGTTACAATACCAATTATGGAAAAAAGCTTTTATGACTATGAGGTTAAAGACCTCGGCGGAAAAACCGTCCCCCTTTCCAATTACAAAGGCAAGGTACTATTAATAGTAAATATAGCCTCGAAGTGTGGCTTAACACCACAGTTAAATGGCTTGGAAGAATTGTATGAAAAATACCGTAGCAAAGGGTTCGAAATATTAGGTTTCCCATCGAACGATTTTGCTGAGCAGACGCCTGAAAACGGCGAAGGAATACAGGAGTTTTGTTCGGTAAACTACGGCGTGCAATTTAAAATACTGGAAAAGAACAAAGTACGTGGCGCTGAAGCGCAACCATTATATAAATACTTAGCTAAAGAAGCTAAAATTGCTTTTGTGGATAATTACCCGGTTTGGAACTTCCATAAATATTTGGTGGACCGAAACGGTAAGGTGGTTGACTATTTTTTACCCATTACTAAGCCCGAAAGTGACAAAATAGCCGAAAAAATTGAGCAATGTTTGTCTGAAAAAGCCGTATGAACGGAAGATTAGACATGTTGAAAATGCGTTTGGGCGCGCGGCACAAATATTGAAGAGGTACGTTACTTTTGTAAGCTTAAATTTTACAAAACGTTTAAGTAAGGATAATATTATTAATTAGTAAACTATAAAACATAATACAATGGCAGTTCAATTAACCGACACAAATTTTAAGTCAACAGTGCTTGACAGCGATAAAGTAGCAATAGTAGATTTTTGGGCAGAATGGTGTGGCCCTTGCAAAGCTATAGGCCCAATGATTGAAGAAATATCGAAAGAATACGAAGGTAAGGCCGTAGTAGGTAAGGTAGATGTAGATAACAACCCCGAAACCGCTATGAAATACGGTATCCGTAACATACCTACCATACTGTTTATTAAAAACGGACAGGTAGTTGACAAGCAAGTGGGTGCAGTGCCTAAGGCTAACTTAGTAGCTATGTTACAAAAACACATGAGCTAATTCGTTTCAAATCATTAATCTTGTAAGGACAACCGAATTGGTTGTCCTTTTTTTATTGACCTCACCCCCAGCCCCTCTCCCAAGGAGAGGGGAGTATCTGAATGGGCGAAATTTACGGCATATAAAAATTTGAAAACATAGGCCTTGCCCCGCTGTGGCAGACTGCGATGACAAAAATAAGTATCCGAAAACAGCGTTAAATTGCATCATGTTAGAACAACAACAATTTCCGGAAATTGAAAACCTTGAGCTACTTGCCAAGCAAGTGGTTGAGGGCTTTATTATAGGCTTGCATAAGTCGCCGTTTCATGGTTTCTCGGTTGAGTTTGCCGAGCACCGCCTGTATAACCCCGGCGAAAGCACCCGCCACATGGATTGGAAGGTGTATGCCCGCACCGGCAAAATGTTTGTTAAGCGCTTTGAAGAGGAAACCAATTTGCGTTGCCAAATAGTTATTGATGCTTCATCATCCATGTATTTTCCGAAAGATGAAGGTGCCAAGATGAACAAACTGCGCTTTTCCATATTATCGGCTGCTGCATTATTCAACTTATTAAAGCGCCAGCGCGATGCCGCAGGTCTTAGCATTTTTACTGATGAAGTAACCGTAAATACAGGCGCCAAAAGCAGCACTAAGCACTTGCAAATGTTATATGCAAATTTAGAGGACCTGCTAAGGCAAACACCTTTGAATGTAAAGACCGATGCAGCTAAAAGCCTGCACCAAATTGCTGATACGGTGCATAAGCGCAGTATGATTATCATATTCAGCGATATGTTTGATAACATTGATACCAAAAGTGCTGATGATTTGTTTGCCGCACTGCAACACTTAAAATACAACAAGCACGAGGTTATACTGTTTCATGTGGTTGATAAAAGTAAAGAGTTGGATTTTGAATTTGAAAACAGGCCATACCAATTTATTGATATGGAAACAGGGGAGAAGGTAAAGTTGCATAGCAATCAGGTGAAAGACTTTTATGTAGAGCAGATGAAGAAGTTTGAACACGACCTAAAGCTGCGCTGCGGACAATACAAAATAGATTTTGTTGAGGCTGATATTAACAACGATTTCCGCCAAGTGTTACTGCCTTTCCTTACTAAGCGTACAAAAATGATTTAATTTTTCTCGCTGATATCGCAGAAACACGCAGAGTATATTTTATTTCTTAGTGAAACCTTGTGTACTTTGTTCCTTAGTGGTTAATTGAATTTTGCAGGATATAAACTATGGTTCTTAATTATAAAACATTTGGTACGGGTTTTCCCGTAATTATCCTACACGGTTTATTGGGCAGTTTAGATAACTGGCAAAGTGTTGCTAAAAAACTGGCTGAGCATTATCAGGTATATATTGTTGATCAGCGCAATCATGGTAAGTCGCCGCATAGTAGCGATTTTAGTTACCCTATACTTAGTGCCGATTTGTTGCAGTTTATGGATGAGCATGGCATACAACAAGCACACTTAATAGGCCATAGCATGGGAGGTAAAACGGTAATGCAGTTTGCCATGCAACACCCTGAAAGGATAAGCAAACTAATAATAGTTGATAGCTCGTCAACTGCTTTTGAGGATAGGCATAGCGCAGTTTTTAAAGCCTTGTTTGCTGCCGATGTACAACACGCTACCGACCGCCGCGAGGTTGAAAAAACGCTACGCGACAAATTGGACGGCGATGAAACTACCGTACAGTTTTTAATGAAGGGACTTAACCGCGATGATGCAGGCACCAACTTTGAGTGGAAGTTTAACGCCCGCGCACTTTGGAATAACTATGCCAACATAGCAGGTGCTATTGAATATGGCGAGCCTTTTACGGGGCCAACCTTATTTATTAAGGGCGAAAACTCGGATTACATAAATCCCGGCAACTATATTGATATGAACGAATTGTTTCCGAATAACCATGTAATTGAGATAAAAGGAGCAGGGCACTGGGTACATGCCGATAACCCTGCTGATTTTACTGCCGAAGTAATGAAGTTTTTAGCGTAGTGCTAGTTAACGCAATGGTTTAGCAAACCATATAGAGTATTTATAATAGTTTTTAATCCTGATCAATTGTTTTAGCCTATTTATTACATGTCTTTTTTACATTTAATCAGTGAATCTGTGGCTTCCGAAATGATTTAAATTTTTAAGTTTGCCATTCTAAAAAATTCAACGCATGACCAAAGACCAGATTGCCAAGCTTTTAGGCGACGAGAAAGCTGAATTTCTACTAAACCACCAGTCGAAAACAATATCTAAAGACCAATTGCACCTGCCAAACCCTAACTTTATAGATAACATTTGGCGCGATAGCAACCGTAATATACAAACCCTTAAAAACCTGCAATGGATAGCCGGCACAGGCCGCTTAGCTAATACAGGTTATGTATCTATACTACCTGTTGATCAAGGTATTGAGCATAGTGCCGGTGCATCATTTGCTCCTAATGTACCTATGTTCGACCCTGAAAATATTGTAAAACTTGCACTTGAAGGTGGTTGCAATGCAGTGGCATCTACCTTTGGCGTGTTGGGTATTACAGCCCGCAAGTATGCGCACAAAATACCATACATTGTAAAAATTAACCATAACGAATTTTTAAGCTACCCTAATACGTACGATCAAATTATGTTCGGCACCATTAAAGATGCTTGGAACATGGGTGCAGCGGCAGTAGGTGCTACCATATACTTTGGCAGCGAGGAAAGCAAAAGGCAAATAGTAGAAGTTGCCAAGGCATTTGAATACGCACACGAGTTAGGAATGGCTACTGTGCTATGGTGCTACCTACGAAATCCCGGCTTTAAGAAAGATGGTGTTGACTACCATACTGCAGCCGATTTAACAGGCCAAGCCAACCACTTAGGCGTAACTATACAAGCCGATATTATTAAACAAAAACTACCTGAAAATAACGGTGGTTACAATGCTATTGATTTTGGTAAAACCAATAAAAAGGTATATACTGAATTAACTACCGACCACCCTATTGACCTTTGTCGTTACCAAGTAGCTAATTGCTACATGGGCCGTGTTGGTTTAATTAACAGTGGCGGTGCATCATCGGGGGCTACCGATTTAGCCGAGGCGGTTGCAACGGCCATAATCAACAAGCGAGCAGGCGGTATGGGCTTAATATCGGGCCGTAAGGCTTTCCAACGTCCGTTTAACGAGGGTGTTGCACTACTTAACGCCATACAGGATATATACTTGAGCAACGAGGTTACAATTGCATAATTGATTAGCCGCATCGGTTTAAAGTTTATTACCTTCAACTATTATCTTTATTTTAAACTTAGCTACTTAGTGCCTTAAGGCAACGTAATTTTATATATGGAGGACGATAAGGTTCCATGGTGGAAAAGGTTCCGTAAGGGTGTTCAAACTTCAACTGAAGAGAAGAAGGAAACACCCGAAGGGATTTGGCATAAATGCGAAAATTGTAAAGCTACCATACTTACAGCTAAGCTGGTTGAAAACAGCTATGTGTGTACTGAATGCGGCTACCACGAAAAAATAGGTTCGGGTGTTTACTTTCAATTGCTGTTTAATAATGGCGAATACACTGAACTTTTCGATAATTTAGTGCCTATTGATTTCCTTCATTTTACCGATTCGAAACCTTACGATAAGCGCATTGATGAGGCCATACGTAAAAGTGGCCTGCACGAAGCTATAAGTGTGGGCACAGGTAAAATGGGCGAGCTTAGTATAACCATTGCCGCTATGGACTTTAGCTTTATTGGCGGATCGATGGGCTCGGTAGTGGGAGAGAAGATAGCCCGCGCTATTGATTACAGCATTGAACATAAAACACCTTTACTTATTATCTCTAAGTCGGGTGGGGCGCGTATGATGGAGTCGGCGTTTTCGCTAATGCAAATGGCAAAAACAGCTGCCAAGTTGTACCAACTTAACGAGGCTAAAGTGCCCTATATAAGTTTAATGACTAACCCCACCACGGGTGGTGTTACTGCCAGCTTTGCCATGTTGGGCGATTTTAATATTGCTGAGCCGGGTGCTTTGATAGGTTTTGCAGGCCCGCGTATAATTGAGGAAACAATAAAACGCAAGCTGCCCGAGGGTTTTCAAACCTCGGAGTTTGTGCTGGAAAATGGTTTTTTGGATTTTATAGTAAACCGTAAAGAGTTGCGCGAAAAGCTAATAACCCTGCTTAACTTACTGCAACATTAATACCCTATTGCAATTAGTATAAATGATACAAACCCGTACCTTCAGCATTACCCGTAGCCAGTATTTTAAAATACTTTTTACGCTCCGGTTCCGGAAACGCTGGTGGCTATACCTGTTAGTGGTACTTATGCCGGTTTATTTTCTGAAATATTTTGGAGAAAACCTGTTTGTAAGCTTTATAGTTGTGTACTGCTTAATGTATGTACCGGTGGCTATGCTATCGTTACTTTATTTTGCCTACAGCAAACAAAATGCTATTGTATTTATACCACGAGGATATGAAATTGATGGCGAGGAGATAACGGTAATAACCGAAAATAAACGCGGTAGTTTTGCCTGGCAAAGTATTATTGATGTTAAGGAACTAAACGAGTATTGGATACTTTACATTAATAAGGCCCAGTTTATGTTTATTAGTAAAAATGCCTTTTACGAACGCAAAGACAGGTTAGAGTTTGAGAAGATTGTAACTTCGCTGCATATTAAAAAATAATATGGGCAGCTACGTTGATAATAACCTGATACGCGATGAACACGTTGTGTTTGAAACCAAGTACCATTGGAAGATATTTTTTACCCTTAAAGGGGTACTTACCTTTTTTATTCAACCTATACTATTACGCTACAGCGATGAGTTTGTGATAACCAACAAAAGGGTTATTTGCAAAACAGGAATTATAAGCCGGCGTACTTTAGAAATGAACCTGAATAAAATTGAAACCGTAAATGTTGACCAAAGCATATTTGGCCGCATGTTAGGTTTTGGTACTATTACCATAATAGGAACCGGTGGCACGCGCGAATCGTTTCCGAATATTACACATCCCACCGAGTTCCGTAAAAGGTTTCAGGAAGTATCTTCTTAATACTATCCGTTTAGTTTAGCCGTTAATGTCATAGGTACTGCCGATAGCGCTTTTGACAGGGGGCAGTTCTTTTTAGCTACTTCAGCCAATTCGTTAAATTTTTCTTCGGTTACACCAGGTACTTCGCCTTCAACATTTAAGTTAATTTGGGTAATGGCAAAGCCGCCTTCTTGCTGCTCCATATTTACCGTTGGCGAGGTACGCAATTCGGTAGGGGTAAAGCCCGCACCACTTAGCTGAAAGCTAAGCGCCATAGTAAAACAACCCGCATGGGCTGCTGCTAATAATTCCTCGGGGTTGGTGCCGGCCTTGCCGTCTTCGCTGGTAAAGCGGGTGGCAAATGAATAAGGAGTGCCGTTTAGCACACCACTGGTTGAAGTTAAGCTTCCGCTGCCTTCCTTGCCTGTTCCGTTCCATACTGCTTTTGATACGCGTTTAAGTGCCATAGTTATTTGTTTTAGGTATGCCAAATTACAACATAAAAAGCAACCAATGTATACAAACACAATTTGCGCACTCATTTCTACGAATTATTTTTAATAAGTGCTTTATTGCCCCAAAAAGCTACTGTGGCATAGCTTATTTTAACGGCATGGGTATTTATAATTATGTATAGTGGTAACCTTCTTTTACCACTAAAAACGGTATCAAGCTTTATAATAGCTTGGTACTTTTTTGAACAACCCACCCAATTGGGGTGACTATATAAATATAAATCCCGGTTATAAGGGAAAAGAGCAGCGCGGAGCGGTCAACAACACATAACGTGTTAAGATTAGTTTCGCGCTTTTTACATGGTGAGTAAAACTGGGAGTATCATTAAAATGAGGTGTAGAAAATTATCCATAACACTTCCACATTCATCTACAATTCCGCCACAAAATATTCCCAAAATTGAGTAAAAATGAATGGCATAGAGTTGGTAATTTATGTACAGAGGTAATAACCTTATCTCTAAAACGGTATCGGTCTTATGGCCGATACCAACCGGAAACCATCCACCAAAGGGTGTCTACATAAATATAAACCCGAAAGGGAAAAGAGCAGCGCGGAGCAATCAACAACACAATAACGTGTTAAGATTAGTTTCGCGCCTTTTTTATGTGGTATTACCTACCGGGTAAGCCTTTAATGGCGCGACCTGCTGTACTCATTTTTTGCATGCTTTTCATCATCTTCTTCATCTCCTCAAATTGCTTCAAAAACTGATTAACTTCCTGTATAGTATTGCCGCTGCCTTTGCTTATACGTAGTTTACGTTTACCATCCAATACTTCGGGGTTGCTACGTTCGTGTGGGGTCATTGAAAGTATAATGGCCTCTACTTTTTTAAACGAGTCGTCGTTAATATCAATATCCTTAACGGCTTTGCCCATACCGGGTATCATACCCAATAGGTCTTTAACGTTACCCATTTTCTTTATTTGGGCAAGCTGTGCTAAAAAGTCGTTAAAGTCGAACTGGTTTTTACGGATTTTGGCCTCAAGCTCTTTCGCTTTTTTATCGTCGTACTGCTCCTGTGCCTTTTCAACAAACGACACAATATCGCCCATACCAATAATACGCGAAGCCATACGCTCGGGGTAAAATACATCCAGTGTATCTACCTTTTCGCCGGTGCTTACAAACTTAATGGGTTTGCCTACAGTGTAGGTAACTGTAAGTGCTGCACCACCGCGGGTATCGCCATCTAACTTAGTTAATACTACGCCGTCAAAATCAAGGCGGTCGTTAAAGGCTTTAGCTGTGTTTACAGCATCTTGGCCTGTCATGGAGTCAACTACAAAAAGTACTTCATCGGGCTTGGTGCTGGCTTTAACGGCAGCAATTTCCTTCATCATTTCCTCGTCAACAGCTAAACGGCCAGCGGTATCTATAATTACCACATCGGCGCCTATGCTTTTGGCGTGTGCAATACCGTTCATGGCAATTTGCACGGGGTTTTTATTCTCTTTTTCGTGATATACAGGGATGTCAATCTTTTCGCCCAATACAATCAACTGGTCTACGGCCGCGGGGCGGTAAACATCGCCTGCTACCATTAGCGGGCGCTTGTACTTTTTGGTTTTAAGCCAGTAAGCCAGTTTGTGTGTAAAGGTGGTTTTACCACTACCTTGCAAACCTGCTATTAGTATTACGGCAGGGTTGCCTTTAATATTAAAATCAGCCTCTTTGCCACCCATTAGCTGGGTAAGCTCATCGTACATAATTTTAACCATTAACTGGCCCGGCTGTAAGGCAGTAAGTACGTTTTGGCCCATTGCCTGTTCCTTTACCTTATCGGTAAATTCCTTAGCTATTTTATAGTTAACGTCGGCATCAACCAACGCACGTCTTACTTCCTTAATAGTTTCGGCTACGTTTAACTCGGTTAACTTACCTTGTCCTCGTACCGATTTAAATGCACCTTCTAACCGTTCCTGTAAATTCTCAAACATTACTTATGTTGTTTTTGGGACGACAAAAGTAGCATAGATAGGGGATTTTGAAAGGGGAAAGCTATTGCTTTTTGTAAATATAAATCGTGGAATTGGTGTCCTGTAGTACCATTTCGGCATAGTTAAGCTTCAAAATGGTAAAAGTGGTGTGTATTGTACCCTGTTCGGTTATAGTAAGCGTATTGCCTTCTACCTTGTATTTTCGGGTATAGCAACTCCCGTTTATATTAATTATTAAGGTGCCGTTGTTTCTAAAACCATACATTACCCCAACATAATCATTGTGCAAACTATCTGTATTAACTGTATCCGATTTGGATGTGTCAGGCACTTTGTTTTGCTTTTTACCTGTATTGGTAGTATTTGCTTTTTCTATAGCTATACACTTCCATCCGGCAATAATCATATCCTTATTGCTTTGGGCAATGCCAATTGTTATTTGAAATAAAAAGAGCATTAAATGGTAGTGCCTCACACGTTTGTTTCTTAAAATTTATGCAGGTGAAAGTTAAAATTGTTGCAACGTTATTTTAAACTTAAATTCCTCTTCCTGTAATATTAGTTCCCTTGGTGTAGCATTAACTATGATGTATAAAATATTTGGATCCTCTTGCTTAACGGCACTATTAAATTCCAATGTAAAAGGGAAGTTCATTTTATATGTGCCGCTGTCTTCGGCTACATCTCCCCAATAATCGGGCATAAATGCTTTGTAAGTTCCATCTTCATTCAGCTTAAAGTATAGTTTTGATACATTCTCAAGTATTGATTGTTCAATTACGTCATATCCCATCTGGACTAATGCAGCATCATCAGGACTAAATGTTTTTAATGATTGCTGTATAATATTTCTGGCTTCTTTTGTATCAACATACATTACTTTCCATAAGCCAGTAAACGAAGGAGCGCCAGACTGAGCTGTTACTTTGGAAGCTAAGAAGAGACTTATTACTGCAAACAGAAGGTGGGGTTTCATAGTTAGGTTTTATTTATAGTAGTAAATTATAACATAGCAAAAACAACGGCCCCGTTAGGGACCGTTGTTTATATAGGAAAGTTGAATGAATACTAATAATAAGTTAACCTGCGCACATCGGCAAGGTGTTTAACAAGGCGTATAACCTGGCTGGTGTAACCATATTCGTTATCGTACCAAGCGTATATAATTACACGTTTGCCATCTTCGCTTACTATGGTTGCCTTGCTATCAATTTCGCAAGCGTGGCTGTTGCCTACTACATCGCTGCTTACTAACTCATCCGATGTAGAGAAATCTATCTGCTCAACTAAATCGCCATAAAGCGATGCATCGCGTAACAGGTTGTTTACTTCTTCAACTGTGGTAGCCCTTTTAACTTCTAACGATAATATAGCTAAAGATACATTAGGAACAGGTACGCGTACAGCGTTACTGGTTAATTTGCCTTTTAAGTGCGGGAATACCTTAGTAGCGGCTTTACCTGCCCCTGTTTCGGTAATTACCATGTTTATTGGAGCAGCGCGGCCACGGCGCGATTTTTTGTGGTAGTTATCTAATAAGTTTTGGTCGTTAGTATAGGCGTGTACGGTTTCAACGTGTCCTTTTTCGATACCCAAGCCTGCATCAATAACTGCTAACGGCGGTACAATGGCATTGGTAGTGCATGATGCAGCCGAGAATATTTTGCTATCGTTGGCGGTGTATTTGTTTTGATTAACACCATGTACAATATTTGGTATTTCGCCTTTGCCGGGTGCGGTTAATATTACCATGCCCGAGCCTGTAGCTTTTAAGTGCTCGCCCAAGCCTTTTTCATCTCTCCATGCACCGGTGTTATCAATAATAATGG
>Ga0164241_10004955_pt1 | contig 12673 bp, 6 predicted proteins | sample OricomyardsoilBY_FD_108780 | JGI IMG/M metagenome (GOLD analysis project Ga0164241, IMG submission 108780) | Backyard soil microbial communities from Emeryville, California, USA - Original compost - Back yard soil (BY) | ecosystem: Environmental > Terrestrial > Soil > Unclassified | place: USA...
CATTTGGCCACGGACCTATTGCTCGTGTTGCTCGATCGTCTGAGCCGCACGGCGCGACCCGACTTGAAGTTGTTGGTCATGAGCGCGACCCTCGACGCAGAGCCGATCGCGCAATTCTTGGGCGACTGTCCGCGCTTGCGCAGCGAAGGACGCATGTTCCCCGTCGACATCGAGTTTCTATCGAAGCCAGACGATCGCCCACTCGAAAAACAGATCGTGAGCGCAGTTCGTGCGGCCGTTTCTGACGAGCCAATCGGTGATGTACTCGTCTTTTTGCCGGGCGCGGGCGAGATCCGCAAAGCCAAGGCCGCGCTCGAGGCCTTCGCCCACGAGAGCGATCTCCTCGTTTTGCCGCTGCATGGTGATCTGCCAATCGCCGAGCAGGCGCGCGCAGTCGAGCCCGCCAAGCAACGCAAAGTCGTGCTCGCAACCAACGTGGCGGAATCTTCCGTGACGGTGGACGGCGTAACCGTGGTCGTCGATTCGGGACTTGCGCGCGTCGCGGGTCACTCGCCGTGGAGCGGATTGCCGACGCTTGCCCTCGAGCCGATCAGTCGCGCTTCGAGCACTCAACGCGCGGGCCGCGCGGGGCGAACCAAGCCGGGTCGCGTTCTACGCCTGTACACCAAGGGTGACTTCGAAAGCCGGCGCGCGCATGACGCGCCGGAAATCGTGCGCAGCGATCTGGCCGAAGCGCTCTTGCTCCTGCACGGCGCCGGCGTTTCAGAACCAGAAGCGCTCCAATTTCTGGATGAGCCACCCAAGGCTCGGCTGGACAACGCGCGCGAACTGCTGACCCTCCTCGGCGCGTTCGCCAAACCAGGCTCGTTGTCTGAAATCGGGCGACGATTGCTGCGCTTTCCCGTCCCTCCGCGCCTCGGACGACTATTGATCGAAGGCGAGCGCCGTGGAGTGTCGAAGGACGCGGCGTTGTGCGCGGCGCTGCTGTCGGAGCGCGACATCGTTCAGAACACACGCACTGGATTCGGGGAGAAGACGAGCAGCTTCGGAGTGCGCGGACCGAGCGATGTCCTCGATCGCGTCGAGCGTTATCGGGAGGCGGAGGATGCGCGGTTCGAGGCGCATCGCCTGCGAAGTTTTGGGCTCGATGTACGCGCGACAGACGGCGTCCGCCGAGCCGAGCGCCAACTCGCTCGCCTGGTGAAAGACCAGGTGGAGGGTCCTGGAAGTATGGAAGGCGTCGAGCGCGAACTGCTCCGCTGTCTGCTTGCGGCGTTTCCGGATCGCGTCGCACGCCGTCGCCGTCGCGGGGAGCGCGACTTGGTGCTCGCGTCGGGTGGCGTCGCGCGCCTCTCCGAGCAGAGCGTGGCGGTCGACCCGGAGTTCTTGTTGGCGCTCGACGTGGAGGAGCAACGCGGCGCGAGCGACAGCCGGATCACGGTTCGCTTGGCAAGCTCCATCGAGCCGGATTGGCTGCTGGAAGATTTCGAGAGCAAGGTGCTCATCAGCGATGAGCTGGAATGGAATGCCAGCGCCGAGCGCGTCGAACGTGTCGAAAAGATGGCGTTCGGCGCGGTCGTGTTCGATGAAGCGCGCACCGCAGCGCCGCCCTCAGCAGCCGCAAGCGCGGTACTCGCAGCCGCTGCACGCCGCGGTTCGTCACTATCGTTTGCCAAGAGCGATACCGTCTCCTCGCTCACCTTGCGGCTACGGCTGCTGCGCGAACACTTCCCGGAACTCGGCTTCCCTGCCTTGGATGAATCCTCGATCGACGCGGCGCTCGAGCTGATTTGCGCTGGCCTCACCAGCTTCGCCGAGCTTGCCTCGGTGGACGTCGAGAGCGCGCTGCTCTCGGGTCTGAATACCCAACAGCGACGCGCGCTCGAAAGCGAGACCCCGGAGCGAGTTCGCTTGCCAGGCGGGCATACCGTGCCCGTTCACTACGAAGCCGATCGGCCGCCTTGGATTGAATCGCGCTTACAAGACTTCTTCGGCATGCCCGAAGGGCCCAAGCTGTGCCGCGGCCGCCTCCCGCTCACGCTGCACTTGCTCGCGCCGAACCAGCGCGCTGTGCAGGTCACCACCGACTTGTCGGGTTTCTGGCAGCGGCACTATCCGGGCATTCGCCGCGAGTTGATGCGCCGCTATCCAAGGCATCCCTGGCCGGAAGACGGCCGAACCGCGACGCCCCCGGAACCTCGACCGCCGCGACGGCGCTAGGCGGGAGTGCGCGCGACGTATGCGGCAGCGCGCTCGACGATCACCTCGCGGCTGAGCTCCGCGGATACGGTGAGCGCATTCACGGGTGGCTCGAGATCGCGATACTGCCCAGCCAAGAGGCGGGAATAGTCTCGCACAATCGCGTGCTGACCACGCCTTCGATCGAGACGTCGCTCGGCTTCGGCGCTTGCGAGTTCGAGGTAGACCACGCTTGGCGCACGTAGGTGCTCGAACAAGCGATCGCGATAGGCCTGCTTGAGCGCCGAGCAGGCCAACACCGCGCCGCCTTCAGCCTCCCAGGTGACGGCAAGCTCGGCCAACCGCGTGAGCCATGGCCACCGATCCGCATCATCGAGCGGAATATTCGCAGCCATTTTTGCGCGGTTTTCCGGCGGGTGATAGTCGTCGGCGTCGTGGAACGCGAGCCCGAGCCGCTCAGCGAGCAGCTTGCCGGTCGTCGATTTGCCCGATCCGGTGACTCCCATGACGAGCACGAACATCTTGCTTCCTCACGAGCGGCTAAAGCTTTTGCTTGAGCCGCGCCAAAAACTGTAGCGCCTCGAGGCCCGTGACGCGATCCAGGTCCAAGGCGCGGAGAGTCTCGAGCACCTCGGAATGCCCGCGGGTCTCAGCAGAGCGCACGCCGAAAAGTGAAAGTTGATCGGTATTCGAGCGGGATTTGCTGCGCGCTTTGGGTGCTTCCGGCGCCACGCTGCCGCCCTCCAGGGTGCTCAAAAGCGCGCGGGCGCGAGCCAACACCGTTTCAGGCAAACCCGCGAGCTTTGCCACGGCGATACCGTAGCTACGGCTCGCCGCGCCCGCCACCAGCCGATGCAAAAACACCACATCGCCATGCTGCTCGCGCGCACTCACGCTGTAGTTGGCCGCATGACGACTGCCCTCACCCAACGCGGTCAGCTCGTGATAGTGAGTCGCGAACAGCGCACGACAACAAATCGCTTCGTCCAAATACTCTGCGACGGCCCAGGCGATGGACAGACCATCAAAGGTGCTCGTGCCACGGCCAATCTCGTCCAGGATCACGAGCGAGCGGCGAGTCGCGTTTTGCAAGATCTCCGCCGTCTCGCGCATCTCGACCATGAAGGTGCTCTCACCGCCAGCCAAGTTGTCACTGGCGCCGACGCGAGAAAGCACTCGGTCGACGACACCGATGCGCGCAGCACGCGCCGGCACGAAGCTGCCCATCTGCGCCAAAATCACGGACAAGGCCACTTGCCGAAGCAGCGTGCTCTTACCCGCCATGTTGGGCCCGGTGATCAACCACAATCGCTCGCGCTCCAAGTCGAGATCGACGTCATTGGGTACGAAGCGGCCGTGCGCAGCCAAACGCTCTACGACCGGATGGCGACCATCACGGATCATGATCTGATCGGAGGCGTCGACGGACGGCCTCGTGTAGTCGTAGCGATGCGCGGTGTGCGCCATACTTGCCGCGACATCCCAGCGAGCCAGTTCGCGAGCGAGCGCCTTGACCCGCTCGCTTTCGCGCGCCGCCTGCGCGCCTAGCTCGCTCAACAACGACAATTCGCGTTCTCGGTGCAACTCTTCGGCGTGAGCGATGCGATCAGCCAATTCATCGAGCTCGGCGGTCGAGTAGCGCTCACCCGTGGCAACGGTTTGCTTTCGCCTGTAGGACTCGGGCACGCGGTTGCTCTGGCCTCGGCTCACCTCGATGTACCAGCCAAAAACACGTGTAAACCGCACCTTGAGCGTGCCGATCCCGGTCTCTTGCTTGAGCCGCGATTCGAGCTCCACCATGCGCTCGGTGCCGCTCTTGCGCAGCTCGCTGAGCTCCGCCAATTCCGCGTCGAACTCAGGCTTGAAGATTTCACCGTCTTTGGCTTGCACGGGCGGGCGCGCTACCAACGCGCGATCGAGCAAGTCGGCGAGCTCCGGCACGGTGTCGAGCTCCGCGCCACTCAAGCCAAGGGTTTCGCGCAATCCCGGGTCGGTCACGCTCGCCAGCACCTTGGCGGTGGCGCGCGCGGCCAAAAGACCGTCGCGCAGCGCACCCAAATCGCGGGGCGTAGCCGCGCGCAGCGAGCAGCGCACGGCCAAGCGCTCGATATCCCCGACTTGCTCGAGCTCGCGGGTCAACTCTTCGCGCAGGCGCGCGTGCACCACGAGCGACTCGACGAGATCGAGCCGCCGCCGAATGCGTTCGACGTCGGTCAGTGGCGCCAGCAGCCGGCGTCGCAACAAGCGAGCGCCCATGGGCGTAGTGGTCGCGTCGAGCACGCCCAACAGCGTCGCTTCACGTCGCCCCGATACGGACTCCACCAATTCCAGGTGGTTTTGCGCGACCCGATCGATCGCCAGCAGCGTGGTCGGTTCCCAGCGGCCAATGCGCCGCGCGGGCAATTCGACCCCCGGATTGCAGACCCGAGCGAAACGCAACGCGCGCCCCACCGCATCCCGCGCGCTCGGCGGCAACCGAGCCGCGTCCGCCGCGAGCTCGCCGAGAGCCTGCTCGGTCTCGGGCTCCGAAAGCGCCGCGTCCTCGCGCACTGCTGCGCGACCGAGCGAGCCGATCGCTTCGAGCACGCCCTCTCGCGGGGCACCGGGCGCGAAGCCAACCAAAATTTCGCGCGGGCGCGCGCGGCTCAGCTCAGCGAGCGCCGACGGAACGTCGGGCAACTCCGCCGAGAGCAGCTCACCGGTCGAAAAGTCGAACAGCGAAACGCCAACTGCCGCCGATGTCACCTCGAGCGCTGCCAAGAAATTGTTGGCGCTCGACTCCAAGTGTTCGCGTTCGGTGACGAGACCTGGCGTAATGACTCGCACCACCTGGCGCGGAACGATGCCCTTGCACTTGGCCGGATCGGCCATCTGCTCGCAAATTGCGACCTTGTGGCCGAGCGAGAGCAGCTTGGCGATGTAGCCAGCGGCCGCGTGATGGGGAATACCCGCGAGCGGGATTTCGTCGGCTTTTCCCTTATTTCTACTGGTCAGCGTGAGTTCGAGCAGAGGCGCAGCGACCACAGCGTCGTGCCCGAACATCTCGTAGAAGTCGCCCAGACGAAAGAAGACGATCGCGTCCGGATGCGCGCGCTTAGCATCCGCGTGCTGCTGCATCACCGGCGTGAGACGCGCCGACATGACTCAGAAATAGGGCGAGGGCGAGACGATGGCGAGCGAGTTCAGATCGAACAGCACCAAGCCAAGGGTCGAGGCATCAACGACGGCCAAATAGCCTAGCTCGGGCAAATAGCCCAAGGACTGCGGACTCACCGAGCTCGATTGCGTGAGCAGGGTCATGGTCTGGGGAACGAAGCCGCCCGTGGTCTGCCAACTGAACGCCATCCCGACACGGCTGGGCTCCGCTCCGCGATAGACCACGAAGCGTGAGGTGAGGTTTTCGAAAATGCACTCGCTGCCTGGCCCCCCTGGCTCCACCGGAAGCAGCGCGTTCATGTCGCTCGGGTATGGGGGTTTGCCAACTTGGCCAACGCAGCCAACCGTTGGATCGTCTTTCTTGCAAGTGGGGTCCGTCGGATCGCAGACCTCGAATGCTCGTTGTCCAAAGTACTTCTTGCTCGGGTCGCAGCTCGCGGTATGCACGCAGCGCCCGCCGGGTGACTCGGCTGCCATGTCGTGCAGGCCGAAGCCGCTGGTGCCAGTGAGCAACCATTGGTTCGACGCCCGCACGGTGTACGCGGTCGCCGTCGGGAAGCAACACGTGATCTGCTCCATCGTCGTGTTGCACGCGCCGTTGTCACAACTGCGTGGCTGGACGAGCAATTTTCCGGAGGACGCTTCGATGATCGAGAGCTCGCGCTCGGGATAGAGCTTCGTCAAATCGTCGACGGGCCCGAACTTGCGGATGCACGCGTCGCGGTCATCTGCATCCGGCTTGGTCGGATCGATGACAGACGCGCACAAATTGCCGCGTCCCTTGGACCAGTACGGATCGTCGAATAGCAGGTAGTCACCCGTGATTTGCACATAGTCGGCGTGATTCTTGGACCATGCAGGGAGAGCCGACTGCGAAATGCGCAACTTCGTGCCGCTTTCCGCGATGGTGTCGGAATCCTCGACGCCCACCCCGCAGAAATTTGCGTCCGGATCGACGAGGTTCCATTGCGCCGTGTCCGGCGCCTGCTCGAAATACCCGCTCGCGCGCGGCGGAAACAACTGCCCCTCGAAAACCAACGTCGGTGACTCGTCCTGCGCATAGGAGCGCGGCTCGACCAAGGGCAAGCTCAGCGAGTTTTGCACCGCTGGGCCGCGCGGTTGAATGTTCAGCTGTGTTGTAGTGGTGACGTCGCAAGGCGGCTTCTGGCTCGCGTCCATCGCGCTGCAGTTCGCGTAGATCTGCGAGTTGACGTTGACCTGAGCCACATCGTTCGGGAAGTCCGTCGCGATCACGCGCGGCTGGTTGTCGAGCGGGACGGACGTTCCGGGAGTCGAAAATTGGGGGAACGTGCGCAACGTAGGCGCATGCAAGCCATTTGAAGTGCTGGAGATCGACAGGGGAGCCGAGCGAGGGCGATTGGGCTCAACGATGTTGCAGCTCGACTCGTCGGTTACCGTGCGGACCCCGTCGCCGCGCTTGTAGGGAGACGATGGCTCACCGCCGGGACATCCGTGCAGGTCTTCATCCTTCGCCGGGTTGGTCGTCACAGGGCGCCGACACGGCGCGTCGAAGTCCTCCACGTCGATCACCGCGACCTGACCATTGGTCAACATCGCGAAGCCAAACAAACCTCGCAAATTGATCGGTCGCGCTCCGTCACTGTAGTCGGCGTTGGGTTGATAGAGCGTGTCCGGAGTGCTGGCATTCGGATCGGGGTTGCAGCTGAGGCCATACTCACCCGCCCCTGTCTCGGGATCCGCCTTGGGAAAGTCGCGCATCACGAAGCTCACGTCGCGTACGGGCGCCGGGAAGCGCAGGCGATCGGGCGCCCGCATGACAGGCGTGCGTGGGAAGTTCTTGACGATCAGCGGGGTGCGAAGGTTGTCGTTGTCGGGGTTGCTCGCGATCTTGCCCAAATCGAATGCCATCACGCTGGCACTCGGTTGATCGTTCTGATCGATCGCATATAGGAATTGGTTGCCCTGCCTCGTTGGCGGGCTCACCGCTACGCGTGAGGTCGTGACTAAGCGGTTTGGCTCGTTGTAGGAGCGAGGCAAGAGCGGCTCCAGCTCTTTGGCCTTGCATGGATCCTTGACGTCCAACACGTGAATGACCGGGCGAGTGAGATCCGCGATGTACACGCTATCGGCAGCTGCGGCGAAGCCTCCGGGCGTCGCCGCAGCACTGACGTGCTGCGCGGGGTAAGTCACCATCTCGCAGCTATTCATGCTTGGCGGCTTCAAGTCGTCAGGTAGTTCCGGCGTAAGATCACTTGCCGGCACATCCCCGTTCAGCGGATAGGTCGCCTCCAGCTCGCACTCAGGAAAATCACCTGCTTTTTGATCCAGCAAACGCTGAGCATCCAACAGCACGAGCTTGTGCTCGTCGGGCAATGCGACCAGCAACTTGCGGCGGCCCACGGGCCCCGGTTCGTGGGCTACGTCTGCTGGGCAGATGGGGTCGAGCTTGGGGTCAGTCGTGGGAGACATGCTTCCGCAGCTCTCGCGCGGGGCCATTTTCGTCGGTGCCCCCGGAGCCATTGCAGGATCCATGACCGGCACCATCTTCGGGTCGATGACGACGGTGATATCGCCGGGCGCCGAGCTCAGATGGCAGGCTTGCCACGTCGTTAGGTCGCGCGGAGGATCTGCTGGACGCCCGGGCTCTGCTGGACGCGGCGGCAAGATGCAACTGGTCGGGATCGCGAAAATGCCGTTCTTCTGCAGGTCCGTCACCCCGACGAAGGTCGCGGCTCCGCCGGGCGTCGTCACGATCGCGCCGGGTGCTCCGCCGACACGCAAGAACGAGTAGCCGGGCGTCGTCTGATCGATGTCGACGATGGTCTGCGCGTACAGATCTACCACGGCCACTTCATTGGTCGCGGTCTGCGTCACCAGCGCCATCGTGTGACGCGTGGCCGACTCGTACTCGGGACATTCGTCGAGCTTGTGTCCCTTGGAATCATTGTCCGCCCCGCGACAGACGAAGCTCACCCTCCCGCTCGATTGCATGGCGTGCAGATTGACCGTGACCGGATTCTGGGAGCAGGACGCGAGCGTTCCAGCCCAAGCGCACAAGCTGAACACCGCTACTTTGAGCGGATCGAAGGAAGGAGGCAGCAGTCGAGAAAGAATTTTCACTTGGAGGACCGAGGAGCCTTGGGAGAACCGATACTCGCGACGATCGTCGCGTACGTTTGAGGAAAGCGCTGATCCAAGCTGATGATGCCCAGATAGGAGTCCGTGAAGTGACCCACGTAAGCGAGCCCTCGCTTGCTGTCCACGGCCAGCGCGTGCGGACCGCGCCCCGTGCTTATGTTTGCTTCGATCCGACGCCGCTTCGGGTCGTACACAACAATGCGGCGGGAATCGAAGCAGACCACGAACACCCGCTTCTCCAGATCGAATGGTCGATCGGTCGCCGTGGTGGGCACTCGGACATCGCCCACGATCACCCGTGAAGGGCCAAAAGTCAGCGCGATCGAATCAGTGAACGACGGCAGGTCATTGGTATTGAACGTGTAGTTGCTGTCTTCCGTCATCGCCCCGACCAATAGGGACGCCGGTGCGCGGCTCGCCACGAATACAGAAGATTGAGGCGCGGCCTCGATGCAACTGGCCCTGCAGGCCGCCGGATCAGCCGCCGCGCTGCAATTGGAATCCGCTTCGCACTTTAGATATTCCCGATCGCGGTCACTAGAATCGATCGCGATGCCACGGGAATCGAAACCCAAAGAGTTCGCCGTGAGCAGCACGGAACCTGTCCGGCGCAGGGTGTAGCGATTGTAGACGTCGGCCGCTGGAGTTGGATCCGGCATCTCGCCGTCGTTTGCCTTGTCCTCGTGCACGCGCAGCAGATCGATCTGCGGGGCCGACCGATAGGTAACGAGGAACGCGTGTCCCGCGGACTGATTTTCGAGCTCCGGCACCGCCGCAATTCCGACGGGCGCCACTGGCAAGCCAGTCGCGATGCTCACTAGCTGAACGAGCTCGTTGGGGTCCGTGTTGCCCCCCCAGTCGTTGCGGTACAGCGATACGGTACCCGTGGTCTGATTCGTGACCCCAACGTATGCGCCGTCGTTGGTACCATCGATGGCAAAGGGCTCAGCCGGCTGCACCAGGTGATCGTCGGTCGTCGCGGGCATATTGCCGGCTCGGTGCCGATCGTCGCAGTTGCCGTCTTCGCTGGTGTCGGCCCCGCACTCGAGCTGACCACCAGGCTGGACATCGATCCAATGCAGCGTCGAGTCACCACGCACTGGTATGAACAACCGCGATTGGTTGGCATCGTCCGGATTGGACTTGAGCATCACGTCCGTCGCGAACGCGCCGATACCCACCGTGTCCCGCACCATTGGTGGGGCGCCGTCTCCCGTCTCCTTGGTCGTTGGCACGACCGAAGGACAACGCCCCGGATAGAGGATCCCATTTGCCGGATCCTGCTCCGCAAAGTCCCCACACACTTTCGGGTAGCCGTTCGCATCGAGCTGGGGGGCGACACAGTGGTAACTCGGGTTCCAGAGCGGGTCGGTCTTAGCGAGAAGCCCCTTCCAAGCGTCCTCCGGCAATCCATCGGTCGGAAATCCATCGGGTCCGGGCGCGTCGCATACCGTTCTTTCTTCGGCTGGGTCGTTCGTGCAATCCGCGCTGGTCCTGCAATTCTTCGGGACGACGCTGAGCAACGCATCCAAGTCATAAGAAATCACCGACGCCGACCGGTACTGCAGGTCGAAGTCGCTGTTCACGACGTACAGATACTTGGGCTCCCCATTCCCGTTCAGAGCCGCCGTATCGAGCGCCAGGCCCGTAGGAAAATACAGCTCGTCCAACGGCGGAGCTTTACCGTCACCGGCGGGATAACAAGAGTTCAAGAGCAGCACCGAAAGGGCTGCGAGACGTAACGAGGGTCGCATGCGCGGGCGGAGCCTAATGGCGAGCGCCGCAAGTCGCAATCGTTGCGTCCGCTACAAAGCGACCGCCGTCAGCAACGGCAGCGCATGCGATACGCGCGCCCGATGCTCGACCGCGTTCGACACGGCAAGCTCGTGCGCTATGGCTGGTTAAGAAAGTTCAGCCCAGGTCGAGGATGATCACGCCGCGTTCGACGTCATCTTCGGTCGGCTTGGGTTCCGGCGCTGGGTGGTACACGTCAACAGGAAGCTCGAGGCGGGGGCGATCGAGTTCTTGCCGACGCTGCACGTCCTCTTCCCGCCGCCGGATCTGATCGATAATGAACGGAGGAAGCATCTCGAGTCCTCGCTTTCTGTCAGGGCTTGCGCCGGGAATACTCTTGAACTGTAGCCACCTGTAGACGTCGGTCAAGCCTCACCCTGGGATCCAAGTTCATGTGAAGGTTGAGGTTTTCAGTCGGAGGCCGCCCCACAGGTGTGTCGAACTGTGCGCGGACACGTGGTGGAGCTTCGGAAAAGCCTGATGACGCGCTGCGCGTCGCGAGGCTCTGGCCACTTTCAGTACGTTCACGGCTAAGGTACGGCACACATGGCGACTTCGTTAGGTCCCGGGGAGCACAATCGGCCGCCGGGCGGATCAGCCTTTCGGCGTCGCTGGCTCCCAATTTCGGCTGCAACTGCATTGCTGGCTGCCGCGCTCGCCGCGAGTGGCTCAGCTTGGGGCAAGGCCTTCGAGATCGCCGACACGAGTTGGGAAGGAAGCAGCGAACTGTACGCGCTAGCGCAACAGGAGCTGGGCAAGGACAAAGTTCAGGTCCTGGCGACCGTCGATTTCGACCGGCTCAGCAAAGACGACGGCCTGTTGATTCTCCACCCCGAACGCGAGCTCGACTACAACGAGCTCTCCGCATTCCTGCGCGCCGGTGGGCGCATGGCCGTGCTCGACGATCGCGGTGAAGCCGCGCATTTCTTAGCGCGGTTTCAAATCCACCGCGTCGAAGCTCCGCACACCCCGGCGCAGTCACTGCGCGATAATCCGAAGCTTGCGATCGCGGTCCCGGCGGTCGAGCAAGTCGCGGGACAAGAACAAAACCGGCACCCCGTGGTGAGCGGGGTCGATCGCGTGGTCACCAATCACCCGACTGCGCTCGTGCATCCGAACCTCACGCAAGTGCTGAAGATCCCCGCAACAGGCGAGCCCGACGCCACGCTAGCGGTGACTGGTATCATCGCCAAGAGCGGACGCCTGTTCGCGATGGGCGACCCCTCGGTCGTGATCAACGAGATGCTGCGTTACCCGGGCAATCGCGCGTTCGCGAGTGGCCTGCTCAAGTACTTGGCCGAAAACGACGCGGGCGTGAGCCGCGGCGGCAAGCTGTATATCTTGGCCAACGACTTCGGCGAAAAGGGGCACTTCGGCGGATCGCGCGGTGCCCTCGCCGAGCTTTCGAACGTGTCCGAGACGCTCTCGGAGTTCGCGAACGAGCTTGAAAAAAATGGCCTACCGGGAACCCTCTCGCTGGCGCTCGCCGCGTTGGCGGGTTCCGGCGCGCTCGCCTGGGCGATTCACTACAGCTCGCGTCGCTATCGCCGCTCGGTGCCGCGCTACGCGCTGGCGCCGCTGTTGGTCGCACAGGGAGGACTCGCCGGCCGCGCGGCCGTCTTGTCCGCGCCGACCACGGATCCCGCACTCGTGCTGCTCGAGTTGCGCTCGGCGTTGGGTGAAGCGCTGGCCCAGCGGCTCAACATGTCGCGCCTGGCATCACCCGAACAAATCATCGCAGAATTGGGGAAAAAGCCGCTGTTCGACGCGACGCGCGTGCGACAAATCGCCGATCTTTTCCGCGCCTTGGCGGAAGGGCAAGCGCCGATCCTCGCGCGCAAGAGACTGAAATTGGATAAGGAACGCTTGAACGGTCTGTCACGAAAGGTGATGGAGATTCTCGACGAAATCGAGCAGCGTAGCCGAATCTAAGCATGCAAGCGTTGAACGTCAGTGAGATCGAAGCTGCCCGTGAGCGGCTCGCCGAAGTGAGGCGACAAGTAGGGCGCGTCTACATTGGCGATACCAACTCGGTCGATCTGATGATCGTTGCACTGCTCTCACGCGGCCACGTGCTCTTGGAAGGCGTGCCCGGAATCGCCAAGACGACCTTGGTCAAAGCCTTCGCCATCACGCTCGGCTGCACGATTCGCCGCGTCCAGTTCACGCCCGATCTGCTGCCCGCGGACATCACCGGCACCTACGTGCTCAACCCCAAGGACGGCACGTTCTCTCTGCGCGCCGGACCCATTTTTGCGAACGTACTGCTCGCCGACGAGATCAACCGCGCGCCTGCAAAGACGCAGTCCGCCTTGCTCGAAGCCATGCAGGAGCGACAGGTGACCATCGAAGGCGATCGCTTCGAGCTGCCGGATCCTTTTTTCGTGCTCGCCACGCAGAATCCCGTCGATCTCGAGGGCACCTATCCCCTCCCCGAAGCCCA
>Ga0164241_10004956_pt1 | contig 12673 bp, 11 predicted proteins | sample OricomyardsoilBY_FD_108780 | JGI IMG/M metagenome (GOLD analysis project Ga0164241, IMG submission 108780) | Backyard soil microbial communities from Emeryville, California, USA - Original compost - Back yard soil (BY) | ecosystem: Environmental > Terrestrial > Soil > Unclassified | place: USA...
CAGCGCGATGACGAAACTTGAACATCAGGGACCCTCCGGCGGCGAATACTAACAGGCGCACCGGAACCGGCGGGCCAACCTGTCTATCTTGAAAGGATGGGCGGGTCGTCCATCGCCGCGAGCTGTTCGAACAGGTCGGAAATGTGCCGCTCCCAGAAGCGTGCATCGCCGAACCATGGAAAAGCGCGTGGAAATGCAGGGTCGTCCCAGCGGCTGGCTATCCAGGCGGCATGGTGCAGGATACGCAGCGATCGCAGCGCTTCCACCAGCGTGAGCTCGGCGTAATCGAACTCGCCAAACAACTCGTAGCCTTCCATGATCGCCGCCCATGCGGACTGCTGGCTGGCGGCATCCCCCGAGAGGAACATCCACAAGTCCTGGACGCGCGGACCGGACATGCAATCGTCGAGATCGACGAACAGGGGGCCGTTCTGCCGCCACAGGATGTTCCCGGCATGGCAGTCGCCGTGGATACGCAGCCTGGGCAGCGGGCCAAAGGTTTCCAGGCTTTGTCGGATACGTCCGATGACCTGCTCGCTGACGCGCGCGTACTGTTCCTCGAGGGCCTCGGGCACGAAGCCGCTTCGCTGCACCGTGGTGCGCGCATTCAATCCCAGCCGCTCGAGCGTGAGCGCGGGCCTATGCCTGAACGGCGAGCGGTTGCCGATGGCGTGCATGCGCGCGAGCGTGCGGCCTAGCAAGGTCAGCGTGGCCTTGTCATCCAGTTCCGGTGCTCGTCCAGCGAGGTAGGGAAACGCGGCGAAACGCAGACGCTGGTGTTCGAACAGTGTCTCTCCATCGCGCTCGATGGGAGCCGCCACCGGCAGTTCGGCTGCCGCGAGCTCGAGCGTGAAGTCGTGTTCTTCGCCGATCTGCGCGTCGCTCCAGCGTGCCGGGCGATAGAACTTGAGAACCCAGAGGGCGCCATCGTCGTCGCCCAGTTGATAGACGCGATTCTCGTAACTGTTGAGCGCGAACAGGCGGCCGGACGGTTGCAGGCCGATGCTTTCGGCAGCAGCGAATACGGCGCCCGGGTCGAGATCATCGAACGGCGCGGGTGCAGAATGCGTCACAGCCACTGGCGCACATTAATGTAAAATCCCGTGCCCTAAAACTCTTGTCCATTCATTTGGTGGGATCCCCTCGACATGCCTTCAAATCCAACGGTCCTCGTAACGGGCGGCGCCGGTTATATCGGCAGCCACACAGTCCTGCAGCTGGTTGCGCGCGGCGAGCGCGTGGTGGTGCTGGATGACCTATCCACCGGCTTTCGCCAGGCGGTACGTGACGTGCCCCTGGTGGTCGGCAACGTCGGTGATCGCCGGCTGGTCGACGCGTTGCTCGCGGAACACCAGGTGGACACCATCATCCACTTTGCCGCGCACACCATCGTTCCCGAATCCGTATCGAACCCGCTCAAGTACTACGGCAACAACACCTGTGCCACGCGTTCACTGCTCGAGGCCGCGTCGCAGGCGGGCGTGAAGCACTTCGTCTTCTCCTCCACCGCCGCCGTCTACGGCATCCCGTCCACCGGCCATGCCTCCGAGGAATCGCCCACCGCCCCCATCAACGCCTACGGCACCTCCAAGCTCATGTCCGAGTGGATGCTGCGCGATCTGTGTTCGGCGACCCCGATGCGCCACGTGGTACTGCGTTACTTCAACGTCGCCGGCTCGGATCCAGAGGGTCGCATCGGCCAGTCGACGCGCGCCGCCACGCTGCTCGTGAAGGTGGCGTGCGAAGCCGCGGTGGGCAAGCGCCCCTATCTTTCGGTGTTCGGCACTGACTACCCCACGCCCGACGGCACCGGCGTGCGGGACTACATCCACGTCGGGGACCTGGCCACCGCGCATCTGAATTCGCTCGACTACCTGCGCGCCGGCGGCAAATCGCTGGTCGCCAATGTGGGCTACGGCCACGGATACAGCGTCCGCGAGGTGCTGTCGTCGGTCGAGAAGATCGCCGGCATCAGGCTCGACGTGCGCGAGGAACCGCGCCGCGCCGGGGACCCCCCGAGCCTGGTCGCCCGCTGCGACAAGGTCCGCGAACTCCTCAAGTGGCAGCCGAAACTCGACGACATCGACACCATCGTGCGCACGTCGCTCGAATGGGAAAAACGCCTGCAACGAGAACCCTGGTAAGGGGAAACTAGCTAGTCACGCATGCGTCTGCCCAGACCCAAATCGCTGACTGGCCTCATGCTGCTGGGCCTCGCGCTGATCGCGGGCCCGCTGCTGGTGGCCGTCATCGACGCGGCGATCCAGCTGCGCAGCCTCGCCAAGTCGAGCCAGGACCTCGTGACCGAGGGCGTGCGCACGGCGCGCCTCACGCAGAGCCTGTTCGCCGACATCAATTCGCTCGACCGCACAGTGCGGCTGTACCAGGTGCTCGCAAGGCCCCAGCTGCTGGTCACCTATCGCAATACCGACCAGCGTCTCGCCACCACGCGAACGGAGCTCGCGGAACTGCTGACCGAGGAGCCCACGCGCCAGAGTCTCGAGAATTTCGCGCGGATGCATAACGAGATCGCGACGGCGGTCGGGGCCACTTCGCCCGGCAGTCCGGCGTTCGCCAACATCCTCTCTCGCATCGACCAGCTGAACGACCTTGCGAACGCCATCGCCGCCAGCGGCAATCGCCAGATCGACGCCCGTCTCGACGAACTGCAACACCAGACCTCCAGCACCCAGAAGCGCCTGTTCTGGCAGTCCGCACTGCTCGCGCCGCTCACGCTCATCGCCATCCTCGCGCTGACCCTTTCCATTGGCCGGCCCTTGCGGGCCATCGACCGGGCGATCAGCGAACTGGGGCGCGGCACCTTCTCCCGGTCCATCGAAGTCCCCGGCCCGCGCGACCTCGAGCGGCTGGGCGCGCAGCTCGAGTGGCTGCGCCTTCGCCTGCTCGATCTCGCGCAGGAACGCAACCGCTTTCTGCGCCACATGTCCCACGAACTGAAGACTCCCCTGGCCAACATCCGCGAGGGTGCGGAACTGCTCATGGACGGTGCGGTCGGACCCCTGGACAACTCCCAGAGAGAGGTCGTGGCCATCCTGCGAGACAACGGCATCAAGCTCCACCGGCTCATCGAAAACCTGCTGTCGTTCAGCGCCTGGCAGAAGGAAAGCGTCGGTCTCGACCTTTCGGAGTTCCGTCTGCGGCCGCTCGTCAAACAGGTCCTCGAAAGCCAGCAACTCACGGTAGTCTCGCAACGTGTACGGCTCGAAGTTAAGGTGGACGACCTCATGCTGCGGGCCGATCGCGGCAAGGTCCGCCTCATCATCGAAAATCTGCTGTCGAATGCCATCAAATACTCGCCCAAGGGCGGCACGGTCTATCTACATGCCGCCAAACAGGACACCCAGCTCATGATCGACGTCGCCGACGCCGGCTCCGGCATTCCGCCGGAAGAGCGCGCCCGCGTGTTCGAGGCTTTCTACACCGGCCGCCCGCCCGCGGGCGTGCAGGTCAAGGGCACGGGCATCGGGCTCTCGGTGGTGCTCGAATTCGTGAACGCCCACGGCGGCACCATCGAAATCGTCGATGGTGAATACCCGGGTGCCCATTTCCGCATCCGCATGCCTGTACTGTCAGTCACCAATCCCGTACGGACTACCGCGCATGCGGCATAAGCTCTCCGTCGCAAGCGTCGCGTGGTGCTCGTTGCTGGTTGCCGGCTGCGGCGCCGGCCTGCCGTTGAAGCGTGACAGCCAGCCGCAGCCCGCGATCGACCGCAATTCCACCGAAGCCAGCCTGGTCGCGGGTTACCTCGAAATCTGCATGAAGGCCGCACGCGGCACACCGGCCGAGCAGGCCGAAGTGCTCACGACGACCCACAACGACTACACCGCCGCGCCCACCCCTAGCAGGGTCCTGCGTTATGCCATGGTGTTGTCGACCCCCGGCCATGGCGGCACCGATCCTGTCGTCGCGCAGCGACTTTTGCGTGAAGTCCTAGCAAACCCCGAAACTCTGCTTCCTGCGGAACGGTCTCTCGCGTCCCTGCAGCTGCAGCAAGTCGAGCGCCAGCAGGCGCTCCAGGCGGAAGTGCGTCGTCTGCAACAGGCCAACGAAAGAAGCTCGAACGAAAAAATCGCGCAACTGACAAAAAACCTGAAAGCCGAGAGTGATGAAGTAGTCCGTCTCAGAAAAGCGCTTGCGGAGGCCCAGGCCAAACTGGATGCCATCGCAAATATCGAAGGATCGTCGAACAACCGGCGTACTCCGACGCCAGAGGGACGGAAACCGTAGAGGTTTCTGATGCTAGCAGCCATGCAACTCGCCACTCCGCATTCCACCAAGCGCAAGGCGCGCATCCTGGTCGTCGACGACGACCCGGGTCTGCTCCGGCTCCTCACCATCCGCCTTCGCGCGGAGAATTACGAGGTCGAGGCCGTCGAGAGCGCGGCGCTGGCGCTGGCCGCCACCAGCCGCTTCCGTCCCGAGCTCGTCATCACCGACCTGCGCATGGACCAGATGGATGGCATCGGGTTGCTCAAGGAACTGCAGTCCCGCTACCCCGGCCTCAAGGTCATCATCCTCACGGCCCACGGCACCATTCCCGACGCCGTGCACGCCACGCAGTTAGGCGCGTTCGGCTTCCTGACGAAGCCCGTCGACAAGCAGGAATTGCTCGACCAGGTCCAGAAGGCGCTGCGCATCTCCGGCTTCGCCGACAACGACGAAGATTGGCGCGCGGAGATCATCACGCGCAGTTCGCTCGTCGAAGAAAAACTGGCGCAGGCGCACATGGTGGCCGGCACCGACGCCCGCGTGCTCATCACCGGCGAAAGCGGCACCGGCAAGGAACTGCTGGCGCGCGCCATCCACAATGCCAGCCCGCGTCGCGCCAAGCCCTTCGTGGCCATCAACTGCAGCGCCATGGCCGAGAACCTGCTCGAGTCCGAGCTGTTCGGACACATCAAGGGTTCGTTCACTGGTGCGGTGCGTGATCACCAGGGCCTGTTCCAGGCCACCGATGGTGGCACGCTGTTGCTCGATGAGATCGGCGACATGCCCATGCGCCTGCAGGTGAAGCTGTTGCGCGTGCTCCAGGAAAACAACATTCGCCCGATCGGCGCCACCGACGCCATTCCCGTGAACGTGCGCGTGATCTCCGCTACGCATCGAGATCTGCAACAGCTCATGATGAGCGGCCAGTTCCGCGAAGACCTCTACTACCGCCTGAACGTCGTGCACATCGAGATGCCGCCGCTCAACCGTCGTCGCGAAGACATCCCGCTCCTCGTCTCGCACTTCCTCGCGCAGATCAGCAACGAGAGCGGCGTGCGCAAGATCTACGCGCCGGAAGCCGTCGAGCTGTTGGCCACGGCCGACTGGCCCGGCAACATCCGCCAGCTTTCGAACGTGGTGCGCCAGAACGTTGCGCTCTCGCAGACGCCCATCATCCCGGTGGAACTCGTGCAGCAGTCGCTCGGCGGCACGCAGAGCAAGCTCCCCTCGTTCGACGAGGCGCGTGACGAATTCACGCGCAGCTATCTGTCGCAGATCCTGCAGATCACGGGCGGCAACGTGAGCCAGGCTGCGCGGCTGGCGAAGCGCAACCGCACAGATTTCTACAAGCTCCTGAGCAGGCATCAACTGACGCCGGAAGATTTCAAGGGGCGGTAGCCTCGAAACCTCTCCTGCTCACTTCAGAGCCAGCTCCACTAACTACCTGAGTGGCTCGAGAATCAGCAACGCCGCAGTTTGCGCCACGCAATCTCGGATCGTTGGAACACCCAGTGGTTTGCCAATGTCCTGGTCTTCGCCGCGTCTCAAGTTGCCGTTGAACTGAAACTCCTTCCCGCCACCGGCCTTACCCGACGCCAACAACGTCCAGCTTCTCCGCCAGCCGGCGCCCCCTCACCGGGGCTGGATTACGGGACATGCTTGAGAGATTCCGCCGCGGCGTTGTAAGAAGTTTCCTGAAACAACGGCGGACCTGGGCGCCTATGTAATTTGGATCTCAGTCGTCGATCTCCAGTCTCTGTCGTGCGACAGATTGTCTCTGCTGTCTAACGGCCGGATAATGCAGCCCTATCGCTTGGGACAGTTCCAGCGCGCACTCTTCGAGCCTTGCGGAGTCAGCAAGGTGACAAAATCCACAGTCGGAAAGGATCATCCAGGAGTTAAGTCATCATCATGGAAATCATGCAAACTCGTGTACGACATTATTTTGTGTTGCTCTCGCTTCTCGCCGGCGGCGCTATGGTGCCCGGTCAAGCTGACGCAGCGACTCTTCGCCTTCCCGGGAACTGCACGAGTTTCTCCAGTTGCGTCTCGGCCATGTCTTCGGGCGACACCTTGCTGATCGCGGATGGCACATACAGCGATTCAATTGGCAGCATCAAGGCAAATACCATCGTTGCTGCCGAAAACGATGGCAAGGTGCGATTCACGGGTAGTTTTAATCCCGGCAATGCGGGATTCGAGATGCGGGGCATCGTGGTGAAGTCCAGCGGACAGAAGCAGCTGGGCTCGGGCAACACGTACCGGCGCATGTCGTTCGTGGGCGGGCCGTCGTGCGGCAACAACGTCAACTCGCTGATGGGCTCCAAAACCAGGATCTACGATTCGGCATTTTATGGACGCGGCGGCAGATACCTGCTGCTGGCCTACGAGCAGAACGGCGGCATCGTCGTGGAGAACGCGATTTTCCGCCCGGACGGCGGTTGGGGTCAGGGCTGTTCCGAGTCTGAGCCGCATGCGGCGTACAACATGTACGACACGGAAGGATTCTCGATCACCGGGGCAATCGTCGTCGATGCGATTTCTGATGCCGACGGATCGTCCGAGAACATCGGCGGTCAGGTCATCAACACTCACAAGCAGCACGGCAACGTCGGGACCATCAGCCAGTCGGTCATCACCACGAGCGGACAGTACGGACGTTTCTCGAGCGATGGCATGGGCTCGCACAGCGTGACCATCACCGACAGCGTAGCGAAGGGCAACAGCTTTGAATGGGGCCTGAGTCGTAACGTGTCCGGTACAACGACCGCAACGCGCTTCGATTCCGACAAGAAGGTGGAAGCGTGGAAGGGATCGCTCAATCGCACCGCAGGCGCGAAGGTCACGCTGAATTCCGGCTTCCTCAATGATGCGCGTTGGAAGAGAGAGATGTGCTCAGACGCGGGAGTCACTCGCGGGTTTTGCGCGAGCTCTCAGGGTCTCGGGGACTATGTGGCGAGCAAGGCGGGCTTGGCTGCCAGTGGGCCGGTGCCGAATCCGCCCACGAACACCTCTGTCCAGTAGCCAGCGATATGAAGTGCGAACCGCTTCCTGGCCGGACCGCGTCTGCGCTCGATAGTTAACGCGCACCCTTGCCGAGCAGCACCACCTCTGCAGTCTGCGCGAGCACCATGAAGTCGAAAATCAGGCTGTGGTTCTTCACGTAGTACAGGTCGTATTGCAGCTTCTCCAGCGCGTCGCGCTCCGAAGCTCCATAGGGATAGCAAAGCTGCGCCCAGCCGGTGATGCCGGGCTTCACCCAGTGACGTTCGCTGTAGTAAGGAATCGTTTCGGATAGTTGGGCGACGAATTCCGGCCGCTCGGGCCGCGGGCCGACGAAACTCATATCGTCCTTGAGCACGTTTATGAATTGCGGGAGCTCATCTATGCGGAGTTTGCGAATGATGGCGCCGACGCGCGTCACGCGTGAATCCCCGGCCGTCGCCCATACGGCGCCATCCTTTTCGGCATCGGTGCGCATGCTGCGAAACTTGATCACGTCGAACTCGCTGCCGCGAAAACCGACGCGCTTCTGCCGGTAGAACACCGGACCGCCGCTCTCGAGCACGATGGCGAGCGCGGTCAGCAACATCACCGGTGACATCAGCAACAACAGCAGAGAGCTCGCGATGACGTCGAAGGTGCGTTCCGAATAACGTCGCAAGGCGTCACGGCGGAACCCGTCGCCAAAAATCAGCCAGCTCGGATTCAGGACATCGAGGTGCACCTTGCCGGTTTCACGCTCGAGGAATGTAACCACGTCGACGACCTCGACACCCGCGAGACGGCATTCGAGCAGTTCCGCGACGGGAAAGTTGCGGCGCCGATCGTCCATGGCGATCACGATCTCGTCGATTTCCTGGTCGAGCGCAAACCGCAGGAGGGATTCGCGCGGCGTCACGAGGCGCTCCGCCGGTACTATGAGCGCCTCATCGAGCGCCTGGATGTAACCGCACACCTTGAAGCCGCGCCGATCGGCGCGACGGCGCAGCGACGCGATGCTTTGCGCCCGCACGCCGCTGCCAAAGACCAGCACATTGCGCCGGAAGTAATCGGCGCTGATGAGCCGGCTGACAAGCGCGACCACGAGGCTCGACAAGAGCGCCGCGCACATGGTGATCAACAAGACCGTGCGCCCGCCCATTTCGCCGAGGCTGGTCATGCGCGAGACCAGGTAGCTCAACAGGCCTGCAATCAGAGCACCGCCGAAGGCGCGCATGCCGAGTCCCGCGACACTGGCGCGCTGCCGGCGACTGAATAGGCCCAGCGCCCACGCGGCCGCGACGCCCAGGCCTGCAAACAGCAGCGAGAATTCGAATACCAGCGAGCCCGGCAGATCGCCGAAACCCCAGACGATGGTTTCGATCGCGTACGGCACGAGCCACAACGAGCTCGTGTAGCACACCGCCATCGCGATGAGCGGTACATGCCATACGACTCCGAAGAAGCGATTGGACATCGTTCAGCCCTGCGCGCGCACAAGTCCGCCCACCGGGGTACCGGCCAGCACTTCGCGCATCGGTGCGAAGGAGAACTCGCCTAAAAGGCGCTTGAGGCGCGCTTCGCAGCGAGACAGGTTCGTGTAATGACGCAAACGAGATTTGAGGCCGGCGCGCACGCGCGGTTGGTCCGCGTCGATTTCCCAAGGATGCAGGTAGAAAACGAAAGGCCGCTGCTCACGATCGTTGATGCGCGCGAGCGAATTGCGCGTGATCCAGTACGGAAAGATGCGGAAATAGCCGCCGCCGGATACCGGCAGCCGCAGGGCGCCCCAGTTCGCGACGGACATCGGGAACTCCGCCAGCCGGCGCCCGGAAGGCGCAACGATCTCGTACGGTTCGAGCGCGGCGTCCGGCATTCCGTAGTTGTCGTGCCGTACGGGAAAGACGCTGGAATCGTAGGTGAAGCCGGCGTCGATGAGTTCATCGAGCGCCCACATCGACGACTTGACGATGGAAAAACTTGCCGCTCGATATCCCTGTACGGGCTTGCCGGTCAGGTCTTCGAGCATCGCCTTGGACCGGCGCGTCTCGTCGCGGAATTCTGCGACTTCCTGGCGGTATATGAGCTTGTGGCTCATGCCATGGCAGGCGACTTCGTGACCGGCCGCGGCGATGTCGCGCACCAGTTGGGGGGAGCGTTCAGCGATCCAGCCGAGAACGAAAAATGTGCCGTGGACGCGGCGCTCGGCCAGTAGTTCCAGCAACCGTCCCACGTTGCGCTCGCAGCGATACTCCATCTTCGACCAGCTGTCGCGCGGGATGACGCGCGCGAGTGCCTCCACCTGAAAGTAGTCCTCGACGTCGATCGTGAATGCGTTGATTCGCTTCAATTCAGATCCCCTTGATTTCGACGTTGCCGCGCGCGGCATTTCGATTGAATGGAGCGGCATCGATCTGCAGTTTCTCCAGCAGGTCATACAACGTCGGGCGCGTGACACCGAGCAGCTCCGCAGCGCGCGACAGATTGCCGCCAGCGACCGCCAGCGACTGGCGAATCGCCTGCACCTCGGCACGTTGCCGCGCGGAGCGTAGGTTGAGGCAGTCGAGGTCACCGCTCGGATCCGAAAGGCCGAGCTCGCCGGCGGTCACTACCGCGCCCTCGCCCATGATCACCGCGCCCTTGATGCGGTTTTCCAGCTCGCGCACGTTGCCCGGCCATGCATACGCCTGCAGCGCAAGCGCGGCGTCGGGCGCCAGGAGTCTCGTCGGGCGCGAATAGCGCTCGGCCATCTCGCGCAGCAGGAACTGGGCTAGCAACAGGCAGTCGCCGGGCCGCTCGCGCAGCGGCGGCAAACGCACTGTTACTTCGCTGATGCGGTAGTAGAGATCCTCACGGAACGACCCCGCGGCGATGCGTTCCTCGAGATTGCGGTTGGTCGCACAGACAATGCGCAGATCGAGCGGCACGAGCTCGCGGCTACCCAGGCGTTCGATCGAGCGCTCCTGGATCACGCGCAGCAGCTTCGCCTGCAGCGACGCCGGCATCTCGCCGATTTCGTCGAGGAACACCGTGCCGCCGTTCGCGTACTCGAGCTTGCCGATGGTGCGCTTGTTGGCACCGGTGAATGCGCCCTTCTCGTAACCGAACAGCTCGCTTTCGAGCAGCGTGTCCGGGATTGCCGCGCAATTGATGGCGATGAACGGCTTATCGGCGTTGCGCGACAGCCGATGGACGGCTCGCGCCAGCAGTTCCTTGCCGGTGCCGCTCTCGCCGAGCAGCAGCACCGTTGCATTCGTCGGCGCCACTTTCTCGATCGAGCGACAGACGCTGCGCATGCTGTCGCTGACGCCGATTATGCCATCGAGCGCCATCGCGCCGGTCTGCTCACGCAGCCGCCAGTTCTCTTCTTCGAGCTCGCGGATGCGCAGCGCGCGCCGCACGACGATGGACAGCACCACCGAGTCGATGGGCTTGTAATAGAAGTCGATCGCGCCGAGGCCGACCGCGTGCACGGCGAGCTCGCGCGCGTCGTGTTCCGTCATCGCGATGATCCGGATGTCGGGCGCCAGCCTGAGGACGTTGCGCAGCAGTTCGAGATTGGCGCGCGATTCGGCCGCGTCGCGGCCTTCGCCGAGATCGAAAAGGATGACGTCCGGCTCGATCCGGCGCACCAGCGCGAGCGCCTGCGGCTGATCGAGCGATTCGCCGCTCGAGACGTCGAGATCGCGAAACGCGGCTTCGAGTTCGGCGCGCAACGCGGCGTCGTTCTCGAGGATGAGTAGTTTGCGACGTTCCACGTTCTTGTGAGCTACAGCGCGGGCCAGGCGCGATCGCGATCAGCGACGTCGCGCGGTGCCAGCGGCCACGGCACGCCGAGCTTCGGATCGTCGAAGCGCACGCCGCGCTCGAGCCCTGGCGCGTAGAACTGGTCGGTCATGTAGAAGAACTCGGTCGCGTCGGCCAGCACCTGGTAGCCATGGGCGATGCCCGACGGGACGAACAGCGCGCGCCGGTTCTCGGCGTCGAGCCGCGTGTGGTAGACCGCACGATAGGTCGGCGATCCCGGGCGCATGTCGATCAGGGCATCGAGCACCGCGCCGCTCAGGCAGCGCACGAGCTTCTGCTCTTCCGCCGGCGGCTCCTGATAATGCAGTCCGCGCACCACGCCCGCATGGTTCGTGCGCGCGAGATTGCATTGCACGACTTCGAAGCGGATGCCCTGCTCCTCCATCTCGCGCCGGCAGTACGCGCGCGCGAACGAGCCGCGATCGTCGCTCTTCGGCTCGAGCTCGATGAGGAAGGCACCGGCGATGGGCAGCTTCGTGAAGATCATATGACCGGCACGATCTTCATGAACCGCTCGATGTCCGCGATGCTGACCTTGCGCATGTCGTCGCCTGCTTCATAACGGCGCGTCCAATTCACTATCCATTCGAGCGTCGTCGGCAGATCGAGCTTGGGTCGCCAGCCGAGGTGCGCATGCGCCTTCGACGCGTCGAGCTTGAGGAACGTGCATTCCGGCGGTCCGGGATTCTTGTCGCGCGTCCAGGGGAACTCGACGCCCCAGAGCTCGTACAACTTTTCGATGACCCAGCCGACGGTCTTCTCACTCGACTCGGGCGGCCCGAAATTCCAGGGGCTCGCGAACTCGTGGCCGTCGTTGTAGAGACGTTCGGCCAGCATCAGGTAGCCGTGCAGCGGCTCGAGCACGTGCTGCCACGGACGCGTCGCCTGCGGATTGCGGATCAGCGTCGGCTCGTTCTTCAGCAGCGAACGGACGATGTCAGGCACCAGGCGATCGAGCGCCCAGTCGCCGCCACCGATGACGTTGCCCGCTCGCGCGCTGCCCACGGCCGCGATGCCCTTCTCCTTGCCGTAGAACGAGGACTGGAACGATTGGATGATGAGTTCCGCCGCGCCCTTACTGGCGCTGTACGGGTCGTGGCCGCCGAGACGATCCGTCTCGCGGTAGCCCCAGACCCATTCGACGTTGTGATAACACTTATCCGACGTCACGCAGACCACGGCCTTGATCGACGGCACGCCGCGCGCGACGTCGAGCACATTCGCCGTGCCCATGACATTGGTGTTGAACGTCTCGAGCGGGTTGTCGTACGAGTAGCGCACCAGCGACTGCGCCGCCATGTGAATGACGATGTCGGGCTGCGCCGCCTTCATCACCTTCTCGAGCGAGGCGCGATCGGTCACGTCGCCCTTGTGCGAGTGCGTGGTCTTCGCGATGCCCGCCATTTCGAACAGGCTCGGATTGCTCGGCGGATCGAGCGCGTAGCCGGTCACCTTCGAGCCCAGGTGCTCGAGCCACAGGCACAGCCAGCTCCCCTTGAAGCCGGTGTGGCCGGTCACGAAAACTTTCTTACCTTTCCAGAATTCGGGTTTCAGCATTACTTCTCGTCTCAGGCGAACTTGCGGATTGCGGGTTTGACGGGACGGCCGACGAGGTACTTTTCGATGCCCTCGTCCAGCGCGCGGCGATAGA
>Ga0164241_10004957_pt1 | contig 12672 bp, 9 predicted proteins | sample OricomyardsoilBY_FD_108780 | JGI IMG/M metagenome (GOLD analysis project Ga0164241, IMG submission 108780) | Backyard soil microbial communities from Emeryville, California, USA - Original compost - Back yard soil (BY) | ecosystem: Environmental > Terrestrial > Soil > Unclassified | place: USA...
AGCGCGCTCACGGCGTGGCGCGGGACGACCACGTCCTCGCTGAGCTTCTTCTTCGTGAGCTGGCGTACGGCGCGGCTCATCTGACGGCGCGCCGACCAGAGCCTGTCGCGCTGCGCGGCGTCTTGGGCGACGAGCACCTCGAGGGCGCCTGCTCCGGTCGCGGCGTTGCCGAAGCGCTCCGCGTCGCTTTCGTTCGCGGCTTCGTGGCCGTCGAATTCGACGATGAGCATCGCCCCCGCGCGCGCGTCGATGGCGTTGCCCGCGCGTCGCATCGCTTCGAGCGTGGGACCGTCGAGGAGCTCGATACAGCGCGGGACGCTGCCGCCCGACACCGCCGTCTCGACGGCCTTGCCCGCGGCGCTCACGTCGGAGAAGAGGACCATCGTGGTCAAAAGGTGCGCCGGCTTCGGCGTCAGCTGCAGCGTGATGTCGCCGAAGACGGCGAGCGTGCCCTCGCTGCCGACGAGCAGGCCGGCGACGTCGTAGCCGGTCACGCCCTTCGTCGTGCGGCGGCCGGTTTGCAGACGCTGGCCACCGATCAAGAACGCTTCGACGCCGAGCACCCAGTCACGGGTCACGCCGTACTTGAAGGCGCGCGGTCCGCCCGCGTTCTCGGCGACGTTCCCGCCGAGACAGCAGTCGGCGAGCGAGTTCGGGTCGGGCGGGTAAAACCAGCCCTCTGCCTCGACGGCCGCGTGCAGCTCGCCGAGCACGACGCCCGGCTCGACGACGGCGACGCCGTCGCGGCGATCGATGTCCTTGATCTGCTTCATGCCGAGCGTGGAAAGGACGATCCCGCCCGCGACGGGGACGGCGCCGCCCGTGCGTCCCGTGCCCGCCGCGCGGGGCGTGAGCGGCACCCCTGCCTCGCGGGCGACGCGCAGCGCCGCGCGGATGTCGTCGGCATTTTCGGCGAGCACGACCGCGTCGGGGGCGAGCCCTTCAGCCTCGGATTCGTCGCGCGCGAAAGCGCGGACGGCGTCCTCACCCGTCACGACCTTGGACGGACCGAGCGCCTGCTCGAGTAGGCGGCGCGCCTTCTCGCGCGCGGCACCGGTCGGGCGGGGAACGTCGGGGCGGCCGAGGAGCACGCGCTTAGGTTAGCGCGTTCGGCGTGCGACGCTCAGAGCGCGGGACGCTGCCGCTATTGCGGCGTCCACGCGGCGGCTTCGAGCAAGAGGCCGTCGACGAACCCGATGCGGTACGCGAGGAAGAGCCCGAACGCGAGGCTCAGCGCGCCCGTGGTGCGCGCCATCCAGCGTTCGGCGGAAGCGAAGCGGGCGGCCGCGAGCTTGAGCGGAACTGCGAGCGTCGCCGTGAGGAGCAGCATGCCGGCGACCGTGCCGACGCCGAACACCGCGAGATAAACGAACGCGGAGTGCTGGCGGCCGACGGTCGCCAGCACGAGCAGCGCGACGGCCGCCGACCCGGCGAGGCCGTGCACGACGCCCACCGCGAGCGAGCGCGAGCCGCGGCGCAGCAGCCCCGCGACGCGCGCGAGCCAGGTGGCGCTGGCCGCGGATGCGATGAGCGGCCGCGGAACGGCTGGCGCGACGCTGCGCTTGAGGTTGGCCACTCCCAGCAAAATCAGCATCACCGCTACGGTCATTTCGAGCGACAGGCCGAGGCGCGGGGGGATGACGATGCCGAAGAGCACGATGGCACCGCCCACCACGACGAGCGTGAGCGTGTGCCCGAGCCCCCAAGCCGCCCCGAGCACGAGGGCAGCCCGCGACGAGCGCTCACGGCTGACGAGCGTCGTGACAGCGACCACGTGATCGGCGTCCGTCGCGTGGCGCAGGCCGAGCAGGAAGCCGAACGCGAGCAGGGCCAGCAGGGTCACCGGCTTCGCGTAGCACGCTTTTCATTTCTCGTGCTACTCGGCGCGCCGGAATTTCTCGGCTCTCGAGCGAAGCGACCCGAAAACTCCACGAGCGAGGGGCACGGTCGGCGGCGTAAGGGCGACTAGCGGCGAGGAGCTCGTCGTTCCACCGCCGCTAGACCGCCCGTTCCAGGAGCGCGGTGTGCGCTCGCGAGCTCAGAAGAAGACCTGGCCCTGCGTCGTCCAGATGAAGTCTTTCTGAGGGGCCCAGACGCCGTCGTTGGCTGCCGCCGTCATCGTCGCGGGCGTCGGTTCGACGTCGTGACGCTCGGTCTGCTTGTAGCCGAAGTCCGTCTTGATGTTGAAGTTGTGCTTCATGATCCAGAAGTTCACGCCGACATGCGGCGAGAACGAGCTCTCCACGGCGCCCGCGGCCAGGCGGTTCTCGTCGCCGTTGTTCTTCACGTATTCGACGAAGGCGAGCGGTTCGATCCACGCGTGGCGGAAGCCCACTTCGCCGTAAAGGGTGCTGGCACCGCCCGCGAATTGCGACGTGCCGGGGACTGCGCCCTGCGCGTAGTAGAAGTAGTTTGCTTTGACGATGAGCTCGTCGTCTTCCGTGAAGGGATACTCCACGAAGGCGTCGCCGCTCGCCGCGAAATAGTGACCGTAGTCACCGTTCATCTTGATCACGGAGTTCGGCTGAAAGTCGGCGCCGACGCCGACGCTGATGATGGGCGTCTTCGAGAAGTAGATGCCCTTCAGGAAGAAGTCCGGCTCGACACCCATGATGTTGCCGCGCAGGTGCGCCGTGAAACGCGGCACACCGCCCGGGTTCACGACCGTGCGCGTCGCGGGGGCGGCCGGCACCGGCACGGCGCCGTTGCGGACACCCTCACCGATCATGAGGCGGTAGTGCAGGTGATCCTGCAGGGCGACGCCGCGGAACTGAATGCCCGCGTCGCGAAAGACACGGCCCGCGGGAAATTTCACCATGTCACCGTGGTAGTCGAGCGCGTTGAGGCTCGTGGCGCCCTCGAGCGTGTGGTGAGACAGCGGCGTCAGCATGAGGCCCGCGTCGATGCGGAACTCCGGCGCGAAGGAGTAAGTGAGGAACGCGTCCTGCACGAACGAGCGCACCGAAAAATCGCCGCCCTTGCCCAGGTTCGGTTCGTCGGTCTCGATGAAATACGAGATCTCTTTCGTCACCGAGCCCCAGAGCATCAGGCGCGCGCGACGCAGGAAGAAGTCGTAGGAGGGGCTGTCACCCCGCGGGTTGCCGATGCCGGGAGAGCAACGAGCGTGTTGAGCGCCGCCGCAGGGGATGTCGTTGTCCTTACCCCCGGGGATCGTCATCTGAAACTGCGGCTGAATCAGCGCGCCGACGTTGATGAGGATGCCCTTCTCCTTGTCCTCGACGACCGGCACGGCGCCGGCCACGCGAGCGAAGAGCGTGACCACGAACAAACTGAGGATCAGAGATATTTGCTTCACGTTCGAGACCTCGTGAGGGGGCAACCGCCCTGTGTCGTTGGTTTTTCAGCGGGGCCGAAGCCCCGCCGGCAAACCTAGGAGTCTTGGAAGAACAGATCAACGAGCCGCGAGTAGGCACACTACTCGAGAAAAACCCGGCGGCGCCGGGGCGCCGCTCGGTTCAGAACGCCAATGTCGCGAGTCCTTCAATGCAGAGACCACTGCAAAAAAACTAAATCGTCTGCAGGTGATGATCCTTGGATTCGCGGATGAAGATCGCGCCTACCACGGCCGTGATGGCAGCGACGATCACCGGGTACCAAAGTCCCGCGTAAATGTTGCCAGTCGATGCCACGACAGCGGCCGTCGTGAGCGGCAGCATGCCGCCGAACCAGCCGTTGCCGATGTGATACGGCAGCGACATCGACGTGTAACGGATGCGCGTGGGGAAGAGCTCCACCAGGAACGCGGCGATGGGTCCGTACACCATCGTGACGTAAATGACCTGGATGAAGACGAGCAGCACCAGCATGACGCTGTTCACCTCCTCCGGATTCGCCTTGTCCGGGTAGCCCATGGTCTTCAGCGTGGCGCCGAGCTTCTTCTCGTCGAAGCCGGTGATGGTCACGTCGTTCAGCTTCGTGATGGGAGGCTGACCCGGCAAGCCGGCGACCGTCTCGAATGAAAGGCTACGTTTCGCGAAGAAGTCCTGGACCTTGTCGCAGGCGCTGTAGACGGTGCCCGGGTGGGGGAACAGGTGAACCTGGCAGTTTTCGGCCGTGACCTGAATGGTCGTCTTCTCGGCGAACGCTTCGAGCGCCGGGTTGGCGAAGTGCGTCATCGCCTTGAAGATCGGGAAGTAGGTGAGGGCGCCCAGGACGCAGCCCGTCAACATGATCTTCTTTCGGCCGATCTTGTCGGACAGCCAGCCGAAGAACACGAAGAGCCCCGTGCCCAGCAAGAGGGCGACGGTCATGATGTTGTACGCGGTCTTCCAATCGACCTTGAGCGTGCCCGTGAGGAAGAAGAGCGCGTAGAACTGACCGGTGTACCAGACGACGCCCTGGCCGGCAGCCGCGCCGAAGAGGGCGAGCAGCACGATCTTCAAGTTCGACCAGTTGCCGAAGCTCTCGCGCAGGGGCGATTTGCTGGTTTTGCCCTCGGCCTTCATCTTCGCGAAGAGCGGGGACTCGTTCAGCTTCATGCGGATGTAGACGGAGACGGCGAGCAGGATGAGCGAGACGAGGAACGGCACTCGCCAGCCCCAGGCCTTGAACGTCGGCTCGTCGAAAGCGCGACGGCAGCCGCCGATCACGAGGAGCGAGAGGAAGAAGCCGAGCGTTGCGGTCGTCTGAATCCAGCTCGTGTGAAGGCCGCGCTTTTCCGTGGGAGCGTGCTCGGCGACGTAGGTCGCCGCGCCGCCGTACTCACCGCCGAGCGCGAGGCCTTGGGCAAGGCGCAAGAGCACGAGCAGGATCGGCGAGAGCATTCCAATGCTCTCGTAAGTTGGCAATAGACCTACAATGGCCGTCGAGAGGCCCATCACGAGGATGGTGACGAGGAAGGTGTATTTGCGGCCGACCAAGTCGCCGATGCGGCCGAACACCAGCGCACCGAAGGGACGAACGAGGAAGCCGGCCGCGTACGTCGCGAAGCTCGCGAGCAGTGCCGCGGTAGCATTGCCCTTGGGGAAGAACAGAGCAGCGAAGAACGGAGCTAGCGTGGCGTAAAGGTAGAAGTCGTACCACTCGAAGACGGTGCCGAGCGACGACGCGAAAATCACGCGCGTCTTGTCCTTCTCATCCGTGCCCGCCGTGGTGCCGATCGCAGCCATGTTGGCCATGAGCTTTCGTCCTTCCTTCGCCGCGCGGAGCGCGCAGCCCTAAATGCGCCCGGCTCACGCCCGTTTGCGTGCTGTCCTACGCATGCGATCGCAGATCGCAGCGGGACCCTAGTCAGATCGTGCGACTCAGTGCAAGAGTCAGTGCTGAGCGAACCCCGATTTTGCAGGCGCGCGTAGCAGCGCCCAAAGCTCGCGCAAAATAGGGCGAATTGTGGTTCACAAATGAGAACGGCCGCGCACAAAACTGCCGCGCTCGCGTCACGGTTCTCGATACCTCCCAATCGTCGTTGCCTGAACGAGCGGATTCGCAGCACCCGCGCCACGAGGTCAAGGGCGCTTTCCGCGCGCTCGGCTTTGAGCGTTTTCGCGAATTTTCCAGCCAGGAGCGGCAAAGGGGTCGCTCCCTGCGCCATGGCATGTCATCCAAAATGCTCGGCCCTTGGTGCGCCCAGCGCGGCCGTTTGAATGACCGTCGAGCTCTTGATCCAAGCCATCGTCCGCCAGACGACGATCCTGATTGCACAACTGGCGACCGCCGGCGGGACGCGCGCTCCCCTGGCGTCCGTCGCGCACCAGGTTTTCCTCGACCTCGTGCGTGAGCTCGAGCGCCAGGGGGTGAGCCGCAAGGTGAGCGCCGATATGTTCGGCCTCGGGCTGCGCACCTACCAGCGTAAGATCCAGCGCTTCACGGAGAGCGCGACCGACAAGGGACGTTCGCTCTGGGTGGCGGTGCTCGACCACATCGGTGAGCGCGGCTCGGTCACGCGCGCAGAGCTGCTCGTGCATTTCGCGGGCGACGACGACGGGCAGGTGCGAGCCGTGTTGCACGACCTTTGCGAGAGCGGTCTCGTGACGGTTTCCGGAACGGGTAGCGGCATCACCTACCGCGCCACTCCCGAAGAGGAGCTCGCTCGCCTACGCCAGACCCAGAAGAACGAGGGCTTGGACGAGCTCCTGTGGGCGCTCGTGTACCGCGAGGGGCCGCTCTCGTTCGCGGATTTGGCCGGGCAACCCATCGACGCGGAGGAGCTTTCGCAGGCGCTCCGCCGTCTCGTCGAGGGCGGCCGCGTCGTTTTCTCCGAGGCCGACGGCTCGTACCGGGCCAAGACGCTCGTGCTGCCGCTCGGCTCGTCAGTCGGTTGGGAGGCGGCCGTGTTCGACCATTTCAAAGCGCTCGTGAACACCATCACGGGCCGGCTTGGTCTCGACCGCTCGAGCCCGACCCTCGCCGATCGCACCGGTGGAAGTACGTACACGCTCGACGTATGGTCCGGCCACCCGCACGCGGACGAAGCGTACGAGACGCTCCGCGCCCTGCGGCATCGGCTCGGTGAGCTCCGCGCCAAGGTCGAAGCTTATAACGAGCAGCACCCGGTTCCGGAAGACTACACGCAGGTGCTCCTCTACGTCGGACAGTGCTTGATCAAGCAAGGCAACGATGGCTCGCACCACTAGTGCCGTGTCTCAGCCGCCACGCCGCGCCTTGGGGGCGCCCGGCTTTGCTTGCTCTCGCTTGGAACGGGGCACTGGTTCGGGGCTCTTGCTGGCCGTGGCGGTCGCGCTCGCTGCCGCGTTCGGCTGTCACGCGCAAGCCGAGCCGAGCTCGGGCAGCGAGACCCACTTTCTGACCGGTTGCAGCCAGACGTGCGAAAATGGCGCCGATTGCGTGTGCGGCACGTGCACGAAAGCGTGCGACGGCGACGCCGCGTGCCGTCCACTCGCGGCTTCGGCGCTGTGCGTCGCGCTCTCGCCGCGCGTGGCCGAGGGGCGCTGCGCCACGGATGCGCCGCCCGCCATGTGCGACGTGGGTTGCCTGCAGGCGAGCGACTGCGCGAAGCTCGGCGCGGGCTACGGCTGCGCGAGCGGCTATTGTCGCGCAGGCAGCGCGGGCGACGTGCCGGCGCCGCCCGTTTGCGAGCTCGGCGCGCTCGAGGGCGACGACCTCGCGGTGATCGGCGACGCGCTCATTCAGCTCAGCAAGTTCACGACCGATCTGGAGGCGGCGGCGACCACGGCCGGCGTGCTCGCGGCGGGCGAGCATTTCCGGAGCTATGCCTCGAGCCTTTATTCGATCCTCGCGGGCGGGTCGCTCGGCATCGAAAATCAATACGAGACGGCCCGAGGCGAAGGGATACCCCGCGTCGTCGTGCTGAACGGCGGAGAGACGGACGTGCTCAACGTGCCGTGCGGTGCGAAGCCCGCGCCGGACTGTCCTGCGATCGTCGCCGCGGCGGCCGGCGCCGAACGGCTGTTTTCGCGCATGGCGGACGACGGCGTCGAGCACGTCGTTTATTTTTACTATGCGGACCCCGTCGGCAACGCGGACGTGAAGGCGGGGCTCGACGTGCTGCGTCCGTTCGTCGAGAACGCGTGCGGCCGCGCGGCGCTACCCTGCCATTTCATCGACTTGCGGCCGGTCTTCGCCGGGCATCCGGAGTTCGCCGCGGCGGACGGGCTGGTCTTCGCCGACGGCGGGGCGAGCGCGGCGGCGAGCGCCGTTCTGGACGTCATGCTCGAGCGCTGCGTCCCCCGCGCGCCGTAGCGACGGCCCGGTCGAGCGTTACGCTTTCGCTCGTTGTCGTTCGAGGCGCTTGCGTGCGGCGGGTGACGCGAGCTCGCGCAACGCGGACTTGCCGATGAAGCGCGCGCTCGGCTCCGCGCGCGCGGCGAGCTTTTCGGCGAGCGCGCAAGCTCTCTCGTGCAGGGGCGCACTGCGTCCACCCACGCCGCGCAGCGCCCAGAGCACGGCTTTCTTCACGAAGTTGCGCGGGTCGCCGGCGGCGCGCTCGATGAGCGGCAACGCGCGCACGAACGCGGCGTCGTTCGTCGTCTCGTCGTGCAGGGCGACGCTCGCGAGCAAGGCGAAGGCCGCGCGCTTGACGAATTCTTCGTCGTGCTTGGCCCACGCCGCGAGCCGGTCGAACGCGTGCGGCGTGCGATCGAACAGATGAAAGCACGCCGTGTCGGTCACGGCCCAGTTGTCGAAATCGCGCGCCCAGCGGTCCATGAGCGCGGGCGTCACGCGCGCAGGCTCGGCGACGAAACAGGCGAGGAGGCGGGCCTCGTACCAGTTCGACTTCCAGAGCTCGAGCGCGAGCGCGTGATTTTTCCCGGCGACTTTCGCGAGACCGTGGACGTCCTTCATCGAAACCCCGAACGCCTGCGGCGCGACGATGCCGTAACGGGAGAGCCCCTCGCGGTACGCCTTCGTTCCCTTGCTTTCGAGCGCCGCGAGCGCGGCACCCAGTGTCGCGAGCGCCGGCGCACGCCGCGCTTGCGCGGCTTCAGGGGCCGTTTTCCGAGTCGCCGCTTTCCGAGCCGCCGTTTTCCGAGTCGCCACCTGGGTATGAAGAGCTTAGTTCGCGCCGCCGTCGAGGAAATCAGCCATCCTTCGACGGCGGACGCGAAAAGCATCTTCTCGAGCCCGCTCCTGGCCGCCGGGGGGGCTGGACTCGCGGGCCGCGGGACGAAGAGCGCGGGCGGCGCGGCCGACAGCGCGTTCGGGGGCGCGCCGCTACGGCAGGTAGCTCTTGATCACCGAATACCACTGGTCACCCATGAAGTCGTAGCCCGACTTGTTCGGGTGGACGCCGTCGGAGCTCAGCATGCCGCTCGTGAAGCCGGTGTTCATGTCGGCGTTGATCACGTGCTTGCCCGCGTCCGCGCGCGTCTTGACGACGCCGGGGATCGCGTCGTTGTACGTCTTGATGGTGGTGTTCCAGCTCGAGTTCGACAGCGGCGTGATTTTCGCGACGACGATCAGCGCGTCGGGCGCGCCGGCGATGATCTTGTCGACGAGCTTGCCCAACCGATCGGGCATCGTCGATTGCCCGGACGACGCGTAGATGTCGTTCGTGCCGATGTGTAAAAGCACGATGTTGGGAAGCGTCATGAGCGCGGGCGAAGGAATGAGCCCAGCGTCCTGATCGATGGTCCAGCCGCTGTGGCCTTCGTTCGCCTTCGGGAACGTTTGCCCGGCGACCATCGACGGCCCGTTCGAGAGCGAACCCGTGAACGTGATCTTCTTGTTGTCAGCGACGGCCTTCGTGAAGAGCTCGACGCGGTAGGCGCCGTCGTACTGGATGCCCCAGGTGATCGAGTCACCGAGGGGAAGGATCTTGCAGGGGTCGCCGCTCGTCGGACACGGCCGGTAGTCGCCGCTGCCGCCGCCCGCACTGCCGCCGGCGCCCGCCATCGCGCCGGCTGCACCGCCGCTGCCCGCGCCGCCACGCCCGCCCGCGCCACGCCCGCCCGCGCCACCACTGGGCGGCGCGCCAGCGCCCGAGCCGGCCACGCCCGTTCCGGCGCTGCCGGCTTGTCCACCCGCGGAGCTGCCGCCTGCTGCGGAGCTGCCGCCTGCGCTTGCTCCTGCCCCGGCGCCGCCGCCGCTGCGACCCGCTCCCGGAGAGCCGCCCGTCGCGGAGCCGCCCGCGCCCGGTTGCCCCGCGCTGCCGCCCACGGAGCCGCCGCTGCCTCCGGTGCCGGCTTGCCCGCTGCCGCCCTTGCCCGCGACGCCCGTGCTCCCGGCCATGGGCACGCCGGTGCCGCCGGTGCCGCCGGTCTGCGTGTCGTCACCGGCCGGCTGCGAGCAGGCGCCGACCTGCGACAAGAGTGCGCTCAGGCCGAGGCCGGCGAGCGCGCTGCGCCAGGTGCCGAGGGAGGTCAGGGGCTTCTTGGTCGATCTCGAGGTCAGGGTCATGGTGCGTGGTCGCCGTTCGCCGACGCGATCATTCCAATCGCGATCGACCTGAGCCAACCAGCGTCAAATTCGTCATCCCACATCCGCGCCGCGCTGACGGGACGGGTCGCTTTGCTCGACCCAGCCGTTCCCGCCGGCGTGGCGATACGGCGCGACCTCGCTCGCCTGCCCTAAAACGTCACTTCGGGAAACGCCGGCCCGGGCTTTGCGAACAAGTACCCCTGCAACAAATCGCAGCCAAGCTCGGTGAGCGTGTCGCGCTCGGCGGCCGTCTCGACGCCTTCGGTCACGATGGTGAGGTTCATCTCGCGGCAGAGGCCCGTGAGTGAGGAGACGAGCTTTTGCTTCACGGGACTGCGATCGATGTCGCGCGTGAGGCTCATGTCGATTTTGACGATGTCGGGCTCGAGCAGGGCGAAGCTCGTGAGCCCCGCGTAGCCGGCGCCGAGGTCGTCGATGGCGATGCGGAAGCCGAGCGCACGCAGGGCCGTCACGCGCGCGTGCACGTCGTCGAGGCCGCCGAGCGAGGCGCGCTCGGTGATCTCGAGCACGACGCGGTCCGCGATCGCCGTGAGCGGCGAGTCGAGCTGCATGAGCTCCGGGTCCATCAGATCGCGCGGGTGCAGGTTCACGAAGATGAGCGCGTCGCTCGGTGCGCGCGCGACGGGCTCCGCGGCGCGGCGCCGAATGAGCTGACCGAGCTCCTCGAGCGCGCCGAGCCGCTCAGCGGCCTCGAGCACGTGCGTGGGGCCGGGAAGCACGGAGTCGGGACTGCGCATCAAGGCCTCGTAACCCCAGATGCGCTGCGTCGAAGCTTGAACGATCGGCTGAAAGGCGATCCACAGTGTGTCGAGCGCGCGCCGGAAGCTCACGTCGAGGCCGACCCGGTCGGACGCGCCTGGCGGCCCCACGAGCTCGAGCGCCTCGCGCTTCATCTTGGCAAGGCGGTAGAGCTGCGAGGCGTGCCGCACGCTCTTGCACAGCTCTTCGCGGTCGAAGGGTTTGCTGAGGTAGCGGAAGACGCCGTACTCGATGGCCTTCGTGGCGCTCTCGAGCGTGGGGACGCCCGTGATGAGGATGACGGGGAGATCGGCGTCGTAGCGGCGAACGGCGCGGAGCAGCTCCAATCCCGTCATGCCCGGCATCGAAATGTCACTGAGCACGACCGACACGCCTCCGACGGCGACGTGCTCGATGGCGTCGTCCGCGGAGCGATAAGCCATCACCTCTGCCACGGGTCGCAGGCTTCGCTCGAGCGCGCGCAGCGCGAGCGGATCGTCGTCGACGAGAACGACGACGCCCTTCTTGTGGTCAGCTGAAAGCGGCGACCGGCCCGCCAATCGGCTCTCGTGCAAGAGACCTCCCGTGGCCTGCCCGCGCCCGCGAGCCTGACCACTCGAGATTGTGAACTAGTCGCTTTCGAATTGCTCCACAAGTTGACGGCAAGAAGTGAGAAATGTCGCGCCAGTAACCCGCACGGAAACAGCCGACACGTTCGTACGCTCGTCGTGGCTTGTACGGGTTTTCCCAAATTGATCGGGGGCTTGGCGCGTGCCGATAATGCCCCCGAACGTGTCCCCTCCGGCCCGGCGCCAGCGCCCACGCGGCACCATCACGCGCGATGCCGTCGTGGTCGCTGCGCTTGCCGTGGCCGATCGCGTGGGACTGCACGCGCTCACGATCCGCGCCGTGGCTCGCCAGGTCGGCGCGGCCCCGATGTCGCTCTACACGCACTTCGCGAACAAGGACGAGCTCATCGATCTCATGTACTCGGAGATGGTCCGCCATCTTTACGAGGACGGCGGCAACGCGACTTGGCAAGCGGAGATCGCGGCCGTCTGCCGGCGCATCTACGCGACCTTGCTCGAGCACCCGAAGTGGGTGCCGCTGCTCGCGCGGAGCTCGACGCCCATCGATGTCCCGGTTCGGGAACGGATTCTCACGATGATGGCGGCGGACGGGATCACGCCCGACACGGGTCTCGGCGTCCTGTCGAGCACGGGCCTCGCCACGGTCGGACTCGTCGTCGCGCAGCTCACCTACCTCGACGAAATGGGTCAGGCGAGCCTGAGCCAGCGCTATCAGGTGCTGCGCGAGGGGAGCACCACCGCGACGACCGCCCCCCTGACCCGCGAGGCCGTGCGGGCCATGCAGGAGCTGCACATGCACGACGTGTTCGAGCGGACCCTGGCCGCGCTCATCAAAGGGCATGAGGTCACCGCGCACGCCGGCCCCGGGTGACGTGATCTCGCGTACTTAGCGGCGGCGCGCGAAAATCGACCAGGGCCGTGTCGATCCGGACCGGGCTCGATGGTCGACCCTTCGAACCGCGCCGACTTCCGTCGCGGGCACCGCCCGCGCAGACTCGGGCAAAAGAAAGGTCCCGCATGCTCGTCAAAGTACTTTTCGGCTTCGCCCTCGTGCTCGTCGTGCTCCTGACGGTCGTGGCGCTGCAGCCCGCGACCTTCCACATCGAGCGCTCGCTCGGCATCGCAGCGCCGCCGGAGAAGGCGTTCGCTCAGGTGAATGATTTTCACGCCTGGCCCGCGTGGTCGCCGTGGGAGGGCAAGGATCCCGCCATGAAGCGCACGTACGAAGGCGCACCGAGCGGCGTCGGCGCCGTCTACTCGTGGGTGGGCAACCGGGACGTGGGCGAGGGGCGCATGACGATCGAAAGGAGCGAGACGCCGCGCGCAGTGGGCATCAAGCTCGAGTTTTTGAAACCGTTCGCGGCAACCAATCGCGCGACCTACACGTTTGCCCCGGACGGCGGTGGCACGAAGGTGACGTGGGCCATGGATGGCGACAAGAATTTCTTGCTCAAGGCTTTCCACC
>Ga0164241_10004958_pt1 | contig 12671 bp, 16 predicted proteins | sample OricomyardsoilBY_FD_108780 | JGI IMG/M metagenome (GOLD analysis project Ga0164241, IMG submission 108780) | Backyard soil microbial communities from Emeryville, California, USA - Original compost - Back yard soil (BY) | ecosystem: Environmental > Terrestrial > Soil > Unclassified | place: USA...
AGCGCGGCCCGCCGGCTGGTCGACGCGGAGCACGCCACCGACGTGCTGCGGCGGCCGACCCGGGAATGAGTGGCTCAGTTCGGCGAACCCTGGATGCCCATTCGTCGGGTGAACGCAGGTGCCACTCGCTCAGCGATCGACGTCCACGACGGTGCGCCCACGAACCTGACCCCGGAGAATCCGTGGCGCAAGGGTGATCGTGTCGGCCAAGGCGATCGTGGTCGTCATGGCGTCGAGTTGGTCGAGGTCCAGTTCGTCGGCCAGGGCGTCCCACGCGCGCTGACGGAGCTCACGTGGCGCGTCCACGGAGTTGGCACCGGTGAGGGTCACGTCGCGAAGGATGAACGGCATGACCGTCGTGGGCAGATCGGCGCCCTGGGCGAGCCCGCAGGACACGACCGTGCCGCCGTAGGACGTCTGGGCGAGGATGTTGGCCAGGGTCGCGCTGCCGACCGAGTCGATCGCGCCCGCCCAGCGTTGCTGTTGCAGGGGTTTGCCCGCCCCGCCGAGCTCGCTGCGGTCGATCAGGTCGCCGGCTCCGAGCGAGCGCAGATAGTCGCCCTGCTCGGCGATACGCCCGGTCGACGCAGTCACCCGGTAACCACGGCCGGCCAGCAACGAGGTCGCCACCGATCCGACACCGCCGGCCGCCCCGGTGACCAGGACGGTTCCTGAGTCGGGGGTGACGCCGGCGTCGGCCAGTTTGAGGACCCCGATCATCGCGGTGAACCCGGCCGTGCCGATCGCCGCAGCCTGGGACGGAGTGATTCCCGAGGGCACCCGGATGAGCGCCTCGGAGCGGACACGCGCCCGGGTCGCGAAGCCACCGTGCCGGAACTCTCCCAAGCCGTCGCCGTTCAGAACCACGAGATCACCCGGCGACCACCCGGCGTCCGCGGATGCGGTGACGCGACCGACCACGTCGATGCCGGGAACCAGCGGCCAGGAGCGTGCCACGCCGCTGGCCGCGATCGCGAGCCCGTCCTTGTAGTTGAAACTCGAGAACAGGACATCGATCTGCACCGCCCCGTCCAGGAGCGTCTGCTCATCGACGTCGACCACCTGTGCCGCCTCGCCCTTGGCCTCGATCACGATTGCTCGCATGATGTGTCCTCTCTAGACGATCGATTCCAAGGCCTCTTGTTGATGGCGCGGACCGTACGCGCCCGGGATCCGGTCGCGCCCGGCGACCCAGTGTTCCGCAACTCCCCACGAACCGGCACCGTTCGGCCGCCCGGGCCGCTCGCGCGGAACATGCGGTCGCGCCCGGCGACCCAATGTTCCGCGACTCCCCGCAGACCGGCACCGTTCGGCCGCAGGGGCCGCTCGTGCGGAACATCCGGTCCCCAGCGACCCAATGTTCCGCAGTCGCGACCACTCAGGACCCACTGACCCCTTGGAAGGCGCACGGCATCGTCGGCCAGCTGCGCGCGGTCGTCCGGACGGTCCTGCTGGAGACCGGCTCGGCCTCTGCCGAGACGGCCGATGCCAGCGCCGAGGTCGTGTTCGCCGTCTTCTACCTCGCCCTCTGTGACGCGACCACGGCGCACCACGGATCCGAACAGCTGCTCGAGCGAATCGACGGACTGCTCGCGACGCATTTCCACGACTGGGGTGCAACCGCGCTGCCGCCTCCGCCGCGGCCATGCACGCCGCCCACTCCGTGAACGGGCCGACCTACGCCCACGCCATCGTCACGACGCAGGCGCTGACCGCGGCATTCGCACGGTCGGCCAACTGACCGACACTCTCGCACCGAGCAGGCGACCGAAGGGCTCGGCACACGACCCGGGAATGAGGGATCAGTTCCCGCTGGTCACGGTCGCGTCCGGCCCCGGGAACACCACACCCTCATGCCCGTCCTCCCAGCGGACGGTGTAGGGCGGTTCGCCGTCCGACGACGGAACGGCAATGATCTGAGCCCGGCGGGAAATCGTGGAGTCGGTGTGGCTATGGATGACCAGCCAGTCTCCGGCGTGGGCGCGCATGATGTCTCCCTCGACTCGTCGTCGGCTCGCTGCCGCGGGCCCTTGTCACCGCTCCACGGGCGGACACCCGGATCCTGGTCGGCGGCGCGGCCGGTCACCCGTCCGCGGGTCCGAGTCGAGCGTGTCCAGCGGGTGAGGCGGACAGCCATCGTAGGCCCGCCGGGGCGCCGACCGCCAGGGTCCGGGGTCTCACATCCCCGACCGGGCGGGCGAGCACGGCGAGGAACCGGTCTGCCGGTGCGGGAGGGCGGGTACGGCCCCGGTGAGGACCTTTGCCTCTGACCCGGATCCGCCGACGGCGGTTGAGTGGGCTCGAAACAGTCCGTCCCCGGAATCGCGATCGAACCCGACGTCGCCAGCAGCCAACCGCCGATCGCCGGCCGGGGCGCCGATGAGACGAGGCGATGGCCGTGACCGATTCGAGGGACGGCTGGTGGACCACCTCCGGTCGACAGTGGTCGATCCTGACCGGTTATGCGGCGTTGCTGTGCGGGGTGGTCGCGGCGCTCCTGGACAAGCCCTGGCCCGCCGACGCCGAAGCACTGCCAGCCTTCCTGGCGGAGAACCGGGCCGCGATCCTGTGGCAGGCCATGCTGTTCGTGTTCGGTGCGGCCTTCTTCATGTGGTTCCTGGGCAGCCTGCGCTCCTATCTCGCCCGGGTCGAAACGGACCGGGGCCGGATCACCATGATCGCCTTCGTGGCCGGCACGGTCGGTTACGGGGTGACGGTGCTGGCGCTGGCACCGCAGATCGCGCTGACCCTCCCGGATCGCACCTGGGTGGAACCGGCGACGGCGGCGATGGCGACCGATCTGGGCTACGTCATGCTGACGGTGGGCAACCTGCCGATGGCCGTCATGTATGCCGCCGTGGCGGTGGTCTGCCTGCAGGAGAAGGCCCTGCCGGCGTGGCTGGGCTGGATCGCCGCGGCGGCCGCCGCATCGTGCACCGTCCTGGTGTTCTCACTGGTCGACCCGGCCGGCCCACTCGCGCCGCAGGGGTGGCTCAGCTACGTGCTGTACCTGGTGCCGGTCGCATGGTTGACCGCTGCGACGACCGTGATGCTGACCTCCGAGCGCCGGCGGGCGGCGGAACCGGTCGGCCAAGAAGGCGTCCCGGATCAGGACCTGGACACGGATCACGACCCGGACAGAATCAACAGTCAGAGGAGAAGTCCCTGAGATGACCGCGACCATTCACCGTAAGGTTCCGCCGCAGCGGCTCATCACCGCGATGAACCCGCTCGTCCGGGTAGCGCTGCACTCGCCCCTGCACCGGCTCCTGGACGACGCCGCGCTCATCCTGCACGTGGTCGGCCGCAAGACCGGCCACCACTATGACATCCCGGTCGGGTTCACCGATCTGGACGGCCGGCTGGTGGTGGTCACCCAGCATCGGTGGCGCCGCAACCTGGCTGGTGGGGTCGATCTGGACGTCACCCGGTTCGGCCGGCGCCAACGGATGCACGCCGACCTGGTCGCGGACCCTGCGTCGGTCGCCGACGTCATCCAGCGGGCGATGCGGCGTGTCGGCCCGGCCGATGTCGAACACAGAATGGGCGTCATCATCGACGCCGCCGCCCCGCCGGCCGCTGCCGAACTCGTCGAAGCCGTCCGGGAGTTCGACCTTGCGGTGGTCCTGCTGACCCCAGCCTCGGAATCCGGAAACTGACGCCCATCACCGGGTGACGGTCCACGTCGGATCCGCAGACGCCCGCCCACGGCGAACGGCTGGCGGCGGTCAGGGGCCGATCCCGGCCATCGGATCGGTCTCCGTGATCCCCGGTCCTTGCCCCGCCCTGATGGCCCACTCGGTGCCGAACGCGTATCGGAAGGCCTCGTCGGGCATGGTGAGCATGCCGTGGTTGTCGCCGATCTGGCTGGCGTGCGCCCGCATCGAGTCTCGTTTGCGATCGACGCTATCGGATATGTCGAACCGGGCGGTGATCTCACTTTCCGGTTTGCCCAAGTTCTCCGGTGGCGGCTCAGTTGCCTCTGGCGGCAGTTCGACACCCGCGGCGCGGGCCTGTTCGACGAACGCGGCCATGCCACGGATCATGTACTCGCGGTTGAAAGTCATCTGATAGACCCGCTCCACCCCGGCGAGTTCGGCGGCGCGGATGCCGACCCGGTGCACCTGGATGTGGTCGGGGTGCCCGTAGAAGCCGTTGTCGTCGTACACGGTGAGCACGTCGGCGGCTTCTTCGCGCAGGATGTCGGCCACCCGCCGGGCGGCCTCGTCGACCGGCGCCCGCCAGAAGCTGTCGACGGCGTTGTTGCTCGGCTCGCCCATCATCCCGGAGTCGACATAGCCGAGGAACTCGGTGCGGGCCGCACCGAGGATCTCGGCCGAGGCCATCGTCTCGGCAACCCGCCGCCGCCAGAGCGGTTCGTCCTCGTCGAGGAAGTCGTCCTCCACCTCGCCGAGCTCGCCCCTGGTGGCGAACACCAGCACCACCCGGTGCCCCTGGTCAGCGGCGCGCCGGAGGGTGCCGGCCACGATGATGGATTCGTCGTCCGGATGCGCATGGAACGAGACCAGGGTCGCCATGGCTGACGACCCTAGCCCTTCGGGTCACCCCACCGGGGCCGGCTCGACTTGGGCGCCGAGAGCCTGGACCGCCGCCCGGGTGTCCTCCTGGACCAGGTCCGCGTTGATCTGCGCGCCGGCGAACGCCCCGGCCGCGGCCGCCGCACCGACCTGAGCAAACGGGTCGGCTGCGTTCCCGGCCGCCCAGATGCCCGGCACCTCGGTCCGGCCCAGCGCGTCGACCGGGAGGTGCACGCCGGCACCTGAGGGGTGCTCGACCGCCCGCAGACCCACGCCGGCCAGGAAGTCGGCCCGCGCCACCATCCGGGTGGACACCGCGAGCGCCTGCCGCGCCACCAAGGTTCCGTCCGCCAACCGCACTCCGGTCAGCAGGTCGTCGACCGTCTCGACCGCGGCCACCACGCCGTCGACCACGCCGATGCCACGGGCGGTCAGCTCGATCCGTTCCTCCGGGGAGGTCTGCGAGTCGTGCGTGAAATACACGACGTCGTCGCTGAGCTGGCGGAACAACAGCGCCTGGTGCACCGAGCGGGCGCTGCCGGCCAGCACGCCGATCGCCTGATCGCGTACCTCCCAGCCATGACAGTAGGGGCAGTGCAGGACGTCCCGCCCCCACCGCTCGGCCAACCCTGTCACGGTCGGCAACTCGTCGACCAGGCCGGTGGTCACCAGCAGCCGACGGCCAAGCACCGACCGGCCGTCGGCCAGCGTCACCACGAACCCGCGGCCGTCGTGGGTGACAGCAACAACCGAACCCGTTGCGAGATCCCCCCCGTACGACCGCACCTCGTCGCGCCCCCGGGCCAGCAACTCGGCCGGAGCCATGCCCTCCCGGCCCAGCAGGCCGTGCACTCCATGCGCCGGGGCATTCCGCGGCTCACCCGCGTCGACCACCAGCACCGACCGGCGCGACCGCGCCAGCATCAAGGCGCCGTTCAGTCCGGCGGCCCCGCCGCCGATCACTACCACGTCATATCGCTCATTCATGGCCACGACGATCCTCCGACGAACAACCCGTGGCAAACAAGTTTGCTGAAGTGGCAAGGTAGCGACTATGGACGACACCGACCAGGCACTGCAGAACGTTGGACCCAGGCTGCGGGCGCTACGGCAGGAACGGGACACCACGCTGATCGCGCTCAGCCGGACGACGGGCATCTCGGTGAGCACGCTTTCCCGGTTGGAGTCCGGCGCCCGCAAGCCGACTCTTGAGCTCCTGCTGCCGTTGGCCAAGGCGTACGGCGTCACCCTGGACGAGCTCGTCGACGCACCACCCACCGGCGATCCCCGGATCCACCTGCGCCCGCTCACCCGGGGCGAGATGACGATGATTCCGCTGACCCGGCGACCCGGTGGCATCCAGGCATACAAGCTGATCATCCCGGCCGGCGCCCGCCGTGAGCCGGTCCTGAAGACCCACGAGGGCTACGAGTGGCTCTACGTGCTCAACGGCCGGCTGCGGGCCATCCTGGGCGAGCACGACTTGATCCTGGCCGCGGGCGAGGTCGTGGAGTTCGACACCCGCCTCCCGCACTGGTTCGGGCCGGCCGGGGACGACGCGGTCGAGTTCCTCAGCCTGTTCGGCGCTCAGGGCGAGCGGGCGCATCTGCGGGCGTCGAGCCGGCGATAGCCGTGCCGTTCAACGTGTCACAGATACCCGGACGGGACGAGGGCGCCGCGTTCGGCGCGGACGGACATCATCGCGGACACGTCGTCCGCGGCGATTTCGACCCGTTCGGCATTGTCACGCAACTTGCGCCGGCAGGCGGCGGCGCGGACCTCGTACACGCGTCGCCCGGGCGGGCAGCCCGATTCGTGGTGACGACGAACATCACCGAACTCAGATCGACCGGCAGATCGAAGAAGTCGTCGCGGAACGAATGATTGTGAGCCGGGTCGAAAACCTCCAGCAGCGCGGCCGTCGGGTCGCCCCGCCGGCTGGTCTGGCACGCCTTGTCCAGCTCGTCCGGCAACACCACCCCCTTGCGAGCCCGAGCGACCGCACCCAGCAGCGCCCCGGGCTCGGAGCGGCTGTAGCTGCGCTGGACGCCGCGGATGGCGGTCGCATCCGATTGGCCGCCCAGTCCCATCCTGGCGAAGCCGAGGCCAAGGGCGTCCGCGACGACCTGATGGGCATGTCGTGCTCCTGATATCGCTTCAACAGCTCCGTGGCTGTGCGAGAACGGTTGAAATGTTTGGCGTGTCGCAGGTAATGGTCGGCTCTGACAGCCAGCGGAAGTCGTAGCCGTCATGACAGACGATCCCACCACGGGTCGCCGGGCTTGGGTACGGCGCAATCGGGCGAACCTCGGATCGGTGTGCTGTCGCTGCGTGGCCTCCGAGAGTCTGCCGACCGCAACGAGTATCGATGATTGCGCAGGGTAGTCGGCGCGTGTCGGGGGTTGACGTGTCGCGGCCGGCGGGTGCAGGGTCGCCCGATGCCCGACCCGGATCACCTCGTCGTCACCGTCCACGGCACGGATGGGGCGGGCACAGTAGGCGTGCGATGGACCGGGTCGGCCTGGGCCTGGTTCGTCCGGGCGACCGGTGACCACCAGGTGCAGGCGGGGGAGCGGGTGCTGTCGGTGCGCGATCCGAGTGCGCGGGCGGCGGTTCGGGTGCTGATCGGATTCCTGCTCGCGGCTGTCGACCAGCCGATCGACGAGTTCACCGGGGCGACGACCGAATGGGCGACGCACCACCGCGCCGGGCTGCAGGCCGTGCGCACGTTGCTGTGATCACGGTCGGGCAGTGCCCGTGCCCGGGTCGGTGCCGGTGTCAACGCCACACCGTGTCGAGCAGCTCGGTCAGTTCGTCGGTGTCGACGGTCCGCGGGTTCGGATAGGGTGCCGCGGCCACCCGCTCGGCCACCTCCCGCAACCCGTCCCTGGGCACCCCGAACGCCTCCAGGGTGGTGGGACCGTCGTAGCCGCCGGCAATCTCGGCCACCGCGTCGACCGGATCGGCGCCGACCACTCGAACCAACCGGGCGGCGGTCGCCGGCGCGAACGGCAGGTTGAACGCCATCACGTGCGGGAGCAGCATCGCGTGCAGCTCCGCGTGCGGCAGATCGAACGTGCCGCCCAGCGCGTGCGCCAGCTGGTGATGCAGCCCCATCCGTGTCTGGGCCAGGCACAGGCCGGCCAGCCAGCCGGCCGACTGGAGCCGCTCGCGGCCGGCGAGATCCGCCGGGTCGGCCAGCACGCCCGGCAGGTGGCGCAGGAACAGGTCGAAGGCCTCGGTGGCCATCGCGTCGGTCAATGCCGTCGCGTCGGGCGCCCAGAGCGCCTCGACCGCGTGCGCGAGGGCGTTGAGTCCGCTGATCCGGGTGAGACCTGCCGGCATGCTGACCGTCAGTTCGGCGTCGTACACCACCGTGCCGGGCGCCAGGGCCGGGTCGCGGCGGGTGGTCTTCACCCCGTCCTCCGTCTCGCCCAGCACGCCGGTCACCTCCGAGCCGGCGTACGTGGTGGGCACGGCGATCTGCGGCATGCCCGACCGCGCCGACACCGCCTTGGCCAGTCCGATCGCCGACCCGCCGCCGATGGCGACAACCGCATCGGCCGATGTCTGCCGCACCTGCTCCATCGCCTGCGCCGTGACCGCAACCGGCGTGTGCACCGCGGGTCGGTCGAACCGGGCGACGACCCGGCCGCCGAGAGCCTGTGCCAACTCGTCGGCGGTCGCCCCGGCCGACGGGGTGGACACGAGCAGCACCCGCCGGGAATCGAGTCGCTCGACTTCGGCGGGGATGTCGTGTCGCGAACCGAGGCCGGTGAGCACCCGGCAGGCGAGCAGCTGCCGGATGGTCGTCACGGGCGCTCCTCACGATGCAGCACCACCGGAAAATCCGCGTGGCGGAACGGGTTCGGCAGGCCGGCCGCGGCGGCCCGGGCCGGGTCGTCGAGCAGGGCGAAGTCGACGATCAGGCTCTCCTTGACGCCGAAGACGGCGTCGGATTCCAGGTACGGGCTGCCCGTGACGAAGATGTGCGTGGTCAGGGTGCGCAGCCCCGGGGCGGAGATCGCGAAATGGACGTGGGCGGGTCGGAACCCGTGCCGGCCGGTCGCGCGGAGCAGATCACCGACCGGTCCGTCGGTGGGTATGGGGTAGTGGGCGGGGACGATCGACCGGAAATGGAACCGGCCGTCGGCGTCGGTGTTGAACAGGCCGCGCAGCTCACCCTGCGGCATCTCGTCGGGGCGTTGGACGTCGTAGAAGCCCAGGGAGTTGGCCTGCCACACGTCGACGGTGGCGCCGGGTACCGGCGCGCCGTCCTGGTCGACGACCCGGCCGGTGATCAGGCATCGCTCGCCCGGCTCACCGGAGACGTTGATGTCGTCGCCGAGTTCGCGCACCGGGGAGGCGACCATGTGGAACGGTCCCTCCACGGTCGCCTCGGTCAGCCTCTCACCGGCGTTGTCGGCGAGCGATTCCACCAGCATCGACACACCGAGCACATCGGACAGCAGAATGAACTCCTGACGAACCTCATCGCACTTCTGGCCGGTCGCGGTCAGGAACGCGATCGCGGCCGCCCACTCGTCGGTCGACGGCCGCACGTCCTTGACGAACGCATGCAGGTGCTGGGCCAGGGACTGCAGAACCTGCTTCAGCCTCGGGTCGGGGGTGTTGCGAAAGCTGTCGGCGACGATCCGGGCGGACCGGTCGACGTCGAAGTACAACGTGCGGTCGGGTTCGGGTGCGTCGATGGTCACCGCGGGTGCCTCCTCGTTCCACGGCGGGCCGGCCCGCCGAGGACCATCGTCGTCGCTGGAGCGTCACCGCACCACCGGCCGCCACCCAGGCCTCGCGCACAGCGGGCAACACGTCGCGAAGTCGTCGGGGCGGCCTCCGACCCGACCATGCGCAGATCGAGTCACCTCGGGGCTGACCCGGGCACCGTCGGCGGCCCCGCTGTCGTCCGGCTGTCATGGACCGGTGGGGTGCGAGGATTGACGGCAAGCGATTTGCCGGCCGTTCACCTGAGTCGACCATGATGACCGCTCGTGAAGTCCGAGGATTCCGCACCGGTGCCGGAGGCTCGCCGATTGGCCAAACGGCTGCTGCGTAAGCCGTTGGTCGAGCGTTGGCAGCACACCCAGGGCGTGGCCCGGCGGGCCGGTGAGGTTGCGGTGACGGTGCCCGAGGCCGATCGCCCGGTCCTGGTCGCAGCCGCCTGGCTGCACGACATCGGATACTCGCCGTCGATCCGGCAGACGGGCTTCCACCCGCTGGACGGCGCACTGTACCTGCGCAGCCACGGTTGGGCCGCCCGGCTGGTGGCCCTGGTCGCGCACCACTCGGGGGCCCGGTTCGTGCCGGTCGAGCGCGGGTTCGCCGACATGATGGCCGAGTTCGCGTTCGAGGACTCCGCGGTTTCGGACGCGTTGACCTACGCGGATCAGACCGTCGGCCCCGGTGGGCGGCGGATGACGGTTCCCTACCGGATTGCGGAGGCGATCGCCCGGCACGGGCCTGACTCGCCCAACGCCCGGGCCCGCGTCGATCGGGTGCCCTATCTCCTGGCGGTGGCCGACCGGGTGGAGCAGCGCCTGGCCTCGGCGGCAGGTCGGAGCTGACCGGCGGCGGCTCACAGGCGGGGGAGGTGCCAGCCCTGCCAGACGCTGACGATGCGGAGCAGGAAGCAGACCGCAAAGCCGATACTCATGGCTGCCGCCCGGGGCATTCGCCAGCGCAGGGCGAGCACCGTGGCGGCCGCGCCGGCCAGCGCCGCGACCGCATAGATGTCCTGCCGGAGGATGCCGGGCACGATGTTGAGCAGCAGGTCCCGGACCACCCCGCCGCCGACCGCGGACACCGCGCCGAGCAGGGTGGCGACGAAACCGTTGATCTTGAATTCCACCGCCTTGGTCGCGCCGACCACCGCGAACAGGGCCAGCCCGGCGGCGTCGGTGAATTGCAGCAGGCCCAGCGGGATCTGGTCGACCACCTGGTCCAGGGCGATGACCAGGCCGGCCCCGGCGAAGGCGGTGATCGGATAGAGCGCGCTACGCAGCGAGGCGGGCGGCGCATACCCGATCAGCAGGTCGCGGATGATCCCGCCGACCAGCGCGGTGACGAAGCCGATGACCAGGATGCCGAAGATGTCCAGATCGGCGTAACGGGCGATGATGGCGCCCTCGACGGCGAACAGGAAGGTGGCCGCCAGGTCGCCGGCGGTGAGCAGCCGTCCGGCGGTGATGCGCACGCCGCACGCTAGCAAGGCCTCGATTCGTCACCGCTCCACCGGGTTCGGCCGAGGGTGACCAGCAGGTCCTCGTGCAACTGGAACCAGACGGAGTGGTAGGACGCGGTGTGGTCGGTGACGTAACCCTGCTCCCCGGATTCGGCCCGGGTCAGCGCGTCGGCCAACCGCGGCACGTAGCGACCGAACCGTCCCAGGACGGCCGTCAGGCCGTCGCAGACCGGCGTGATGCGTCGGTGCAGACTCGCGAATTGGTCGAGAACCTTGGCATCGTAGACGCTGTCGGAATGATCGTTGGTCACGGTGGTGCTGCCCAAGCGCCGGGTCTGCCACCGGGTGCAGGCGTCGAGCAACTGCGGGTTGAGGACCTCGAACCGGTCGTAGGCGTCGGTCACCGCCGGTCCGGCCCCCGTCGCCTCGAGTTCGTCGGCGACGTGCCGAGAGTCGGCGGCCTTGCCGTCGTCGGTGAGCCCCCAACCGCCGAACGGCCCGGCCGTCCGGATGATCAGCCCGGCCACGGCCAGGTCGATCAGTTCGGACTCCACTGCGTCGCCGGCCATTCCGGCTGCCGCGCCGATCGATTCGAGGCTGGAGAAGCCCAGGCAGCGCAGGGTGTGCAGGACGAGCAGGTCGGTGCGGGTGCTGATCATCGTGTTCCTCCCTCCCGGCGGCCGCCGGGGTCGGCGACCGCGGCCGCGAGGCTTGCTCCGCGACCGGTTGCCCGGGCGGTGATCCGGCCGGCGCGGATGCGGACGGCCACCTCGGTGTCGTCGCCGATGGTCGTGATCCCGAGGGCGCCGGTCAGCATCTTGTTGTCGTCCAGAACGAGCCGTAACCCCGGCCACGGGTCGGCACCGACCGACCCGCGCAGGCACCGGACCAGGTCCGCCAGCCGCGCGCGGACGAGGCGCCCCGTCTCGTCCGGATCGCCGGTGACGGGCACGATCGTCACCCGGTCACCCGGACCGGATGCGCGAACCGCGTCGGCCGCCGCGCCGAGCCGGTGGGCGCCAAGCACGGTGATCACTCCGTCGCGGTTCAGGTCCGGCCGATGGTCGGTCAGTGCGTCGTCCAGGTCGGTGGGCGGTGTCCACGGCTCGTCGGCGGGCCGGGCCGCCCGCACGTGGGCCGCGTGCGGGAGGTCCCGCGGATCGTCGATCTCGAGGTCGGCCAGGCGCTGGCAGGCCGCGATCACGTCGAAGGGATCGCCGAAGCCGGGAGCGGCCTCGGCCAGGACGGCCGCCCCGTGCAGCGTGGTGAGGATCAGCCGAGCCGCCCGCGCCCGGCGGTGAGTGGGTCCGAACTTCTCCAGAGCGAGGCCGAGCAGAAGTGCCTCCAGTTCGACCACCTGCGCGAGGGCGGCTCGCAGATGGTCGTCATCCAGCAGACCGGTGAGCGACCTGAGCCGCAGCCGACCGTCCGGGGCCGGATCGCCGGCCAGCGGCAACCGGGTGAGCCAGATGCGGGCGAAAGCGCCCGCCGCGTCGGCCGGTGACGGCGGCCCGTCCCGACGAGGGTCCGGGTCGGGGGAGCGTTCGATGAGGTCGACGAGCACCGCGAGGTAGAGCGCCCGCTTGCCGGGGAAGTTCGAGTACACCGAGCCCCGGGTCAGGTCGGCCCGCGCGGCGATGCGGTCGATCTTTGCGTGGGCGTACCCGTGCTCGGCGAACTCGCGGTGTGCGGCCGCGAGCACGGCGGCGTGGGTCCGTTGCTGCTGTTGCACCCGGGTCAACCGCGCCACCGTTGGCCTCCGTCCGCTCTGGACGGTCAGGCTAACAGATGGTCGGATCATCTGAATGGTCGTGTCATCTGACCGTCGGCCGCCTTGGCCGGCGATGGGCGCCGGATCGGGTCGTCCTCGCCCGCCATCGGGCAAAGATGATCCCGCGAAACCTGAATTTCACTCGCGTGATCGCGACAGAACT
>Ga0164241_10004959_pt1 | contig 12668 bp, 12 predicted proteins | sample OricomyardsoilBY_FD_108780 | JGI IMG/M metagenome (GOLD analysis project Ga0164241, IMG submission 108780) | Backyard soil microbial communities from Emeryville, California, USA - Original compost - Back yard soil (BY) | ecosystem: Environmental > Terrestrial > Soil > Unclassified | place: USA...
CCGCTCATCTCGGGCCTCACGGCGATTCTGCCCGACGTGAACGCCTGAGCGCTCCGAGCGGCACCACCGCCGGCGCTCGTCCATCCCGCCGCCGCGCCTTCGTGACGCGTTCCTCGCGGCGGATGCCGCTAGTTCGGCGCGCCGCCGTTCGAGCTGCCCGCGCCGGCCTCGACGACGATGCACGCCCCGTTGTCGCTGCAGGCCGCCTCGAATGCGGCGGGAAGGCTCGGCGCGCAGTCATCGCAGCCGACGTGCTGGCACATCTCCTTCAGGTATTCGGTGCTGCTCAGCGCGACGAGTCCAAGGCCCGTGCAGCCCTCGCAGCAACCCGCGCCCGCGCGCAGCCGGCACGCCTGACCGTCGCCACAGTCGACGGCGTCGGTCGTGCGCACGTCCATGAGCTGGCAGCGGTGACTCTTGCACTCCGCATAGAAATATTGGCGCGTCCGTTCGAGCTCCGGCACGTCGGGACACGCTCCGCAGGCGACGCCACCCGGGCAGCCGCGCGCGTCGTCGATGCGTTGCACGTTCACGGCGGTCAAATCCTGCGCCGCCACGGGATCGCAGTGGCCGCAGCAACCGGGGTCGAGCACGCTGCATTCTAAGGTGTCATCGCACGCGTCGAGCGCCGGCTTCGAGCCGGGACACGCCATCAAGCACTCGGCAAGCGACGAGAACCCTTCCGGCGTCGCGCACTCGGTCAGCCCCGCGGCCACGCACTCCCCGGTCTCCGCGTCGTGGAAGAAGAACGGCCGGCCTTCGCAGGAGCGGAACGTCGGCGTTGCACAGCGATCCGCCATGCCACCGCTCCCCGCGGCGTTGCCGCCGCCCGCTGCGCCGCCGCCCGCTGCGCCGCCGCCCGCTGCGCCGCCGCCCGCTGCGCCGCCCATGGATTGCCCGCCCGCGCCCGCGCGGTTCGCCCGGCCGGCGCCGTCAATCCCGGAGCTCCCGGCGCTCGTGCCGCCCGCACCCGTGCCGCCGCGTCCTGCATTCGTGCCGCCCGCACCCGTGCCGCCGCGTCCCGCGCTCGTGCCCCCGCGTGCGGCTCCGCCCGTCGTGCCGCCTCGTCCGCTCGCGCCGCCGTCGTCCCCCGCGTGATGTTGGCTCTGTCCGCCGCACGCCACGACCGTCCCCATGACCGAGCTCATCACCACCGCCAGCCAGCGTCCCAGCATCCCCCAGGATAGCGCGGATCGCGGACGGACCCACGGCGACGGGGTCGCGGCGCTGCGCGTCGCTACCCCCCACGCGCGGCGCCGGCCTATTTTGCGGCTGGAGCGACGACGTTGATCGGCGCCGCTTCGTTCTCGACGCGTGAGGGCGACCCTGACAGCGGCGCGAGCAGCGCGTAAATCACGCCGAGGGCGAGCAGCATGAGCACGCTCGTCACGAGATACGTGTTGATGGGCGGATGGCGCGCGGTGCTCCAGCCGTCGGCGTAAAATTTTCCGTCGCTGCGTTCACGGAGCTTCTTTTGGAAGCCCGCGAGCACGTCGGGTGCTTCGCCCGCGCCGCGCAGGGCGCCCCTCAGCGCGGAGCGCAGCCGCTCGTCCTCGAGCGAGGGCGGCACGGAGGGTACGGAGGGCAGGTCTTCGGGAGTTTCGGTCATGGGTCTCGGCTCCTCATTCGATCCTCTCCCCGAGCTTGCGCCCGACGGCCGCTTTCAGCATGCCGCGCGCGCGGTGCAGGCGGCTCTTCACGGTACCTTCCGCGAGCCCCGTCACCTCGCAGAGCTCCTCGTACGTCAGATCTTCCACGTCGCGGAGCACGAGCACCTCGCGAAAATCCGGATCCAGCTCGGCGATGCAGGCTTGCACCACGCCCTCGAGCTGAAAGCCTTCGACCAGGTCGTCGGGACGCGACGTCTCCCCGAGCGTGACGCCCTTGCCCTCGCTGAGCGGCAAGCGCTCCGCCGCGGGCTCGAGCTCGTCCTGCTCGCCGCTGTGCCGCCGCGCTAGGTATTTCATGCGGTTCTTACACAGGTTCACCGCGATGCGATAAATCCAGGTGCCGAGCCGCGAATCGCCCCGGAAGGTGCCGATGGCCTTGAAGACCTGCACGAACACCTCTTGCGCCATGTCTTCGGCTTCGTCGCGGCGGCCGAGCATGCGCAGCAGCAGCCGGAACACGCGCTGCTCGTAAGCCTGAACGAGCTCGTTGAAGGCGCGCTCGTCGCGGGCCACCAAGCGTTCGATGAAGCGCTGCTCGGTCGTTTCGTCCGGATCCGTCACGTCAAAGCCCAGGCAGGGTTCCCAGGTAAAGTAGACCGAGCCGCCCCCGCCGTCGCGCTCAGAAGACGGCGGCGCACGAGCGCCGGGCTTCCCCGACCTCGCGAAGAAACGCAGGGACATGGCCGGATCGACAGCGAAACGGCGCCAAGGTTCCGGACGGCACGACGACGCTTTTCAGCCCACGACGCGCAGCGACGGGCAATGGCAGAACACCCTCCCCGAAGCAGCTCAGCGATGCGGACAGTAGCTGGCGTCGGGGTATTGGTTGCAGGCCCGGTCGTAACAAGCCCAATACGCTTGACGTTCGGTCTCGCACGCGGGCGGCAAAAGTCCCACGGCGTGGTTGTCGAGCTTGCACGGGTACTCGGCGGCGATGGCGCACCTGAGCCAGCCGTTGGCTTCGCTGTAGCAGCGATGCCGCTCGTCGACCAAGACGACCATGTCGTCGCAGCGCTCGAGACACGTCTCGTATTCGAACGCAGCGCAAATGTCCGCACCGCGATCGCAGACTGCGCGGCAGCGCTCGTCCCACGAGCCGGAGGTCGCGGTCTCCGTGACCTCCGAATTGCCGCCGCAACCCGCGGCGAGACCGACTGACGTCGCCAGCGCGACGACCGCGCGTACGCAGGGCCAGGTAGTCAAGCTCGTGGAGCTAGCAGGCGCGTCCGTTGCCGCCAATAGTCACTTTTAACTGCGAGCTCACGAAGACGAGTCCGTCTCGAGCCTTTTGCTCGCCGCATCGACACCGACAAGGCTCCGGGAACGCGCCGCATTGGCGCGAGCGTTGCCGGACTCGCCTTTGGCCAGTCGAAGAGGAAAGCGGTAACTACACCGTCCGGTACGATCGGGGATAAAAAGGCCGTGATGCCTCGGAACCAGTCGCTCCGGAACGCGTACGATCTTGCTGCTCTCGAAGCGTATGCCGTCGCGCAGTTCTTCTGCCTCGCGTCGCTTTCGGCACGGGCGGTCAGGTACGTCACCGAGAATCAGGTTCGGCACGCGAGCAGGCTGGCCCTGTTCCTCGTGCCGGTAGCGACGGCCGCCGCCGTACGCCTCGCGGCACCGGTGTTTGCCAAGCGAGGGGCGACGGGAGGGGCGCGCCTCAGACACTGGGTGAGGCTGGGTCGCCCGGTCCTCGCGCTCTGGCCGTTACCCGCCTTGTTGTTCCGCGGCATCTTCTCCGCCAACGAGCTGTTCCTGATGCTCCTGACGGCTGCGGTCGTGCTCGCGTTGGAGTGGTCGCTACGCGACGAAAATCGCACGCTGCCTTTCTCTTGGATCGCGAGGCGCACGTCCAGCTGCTTGACGAGCCCGCGCGTGCCGGCGGCCGTCATGAGCGTGCTCGTCATCGGCGCAGTGACGTTCGCCTGCTACGGAAGCATTCAAGTCCATCGCAAGATGCTGACGTCGATCTTCGACTTCGGTCTCTTCGAGAATTTGTTTTGGAATACACTGCAGGGCCGGCACGGCATCGCCGTGGAGCGCCAGTACTTCGCCGAGCACGCGGAGTTCCTGCTCTATGTCCTGCTGCCCGTCTACTGGGTTTTCCCGCGGTCGGAGACGCTCCTCGTCCTCCAATCGGTGCTGATCATCGGTGCTGCGGTGCCCCTCTTCCTGCTCGCTCGCCACTGGCTGCGCAGTGGCTGGCAAGCCGTGGCGCTGGTCGCGGTCTACCTCGCGTACCCCTCCGTCCACGGGTCCGTCTTTTACGACTTTCACTTCCTGGCGCTGAGCGTCTTCTTCGTGTTGTGGGCGGCCTGGTTTTACGCGCGCAGGCAGCTCGTGCCGTTCTGGCTCTTCGTCGTGCTGGCAGCGACCTGTCGCGAAGACGTCGCGCTCGGCATCGCGGCCGTGGGCGTCGGCTTGGTGCTCATCGGGCGGGGCCGCAGGCTCGGCTTCAGCATGGCGCTGTTCGGCGGGGCATGGTTCGCGCTCGTCAAGTTCGTGTGGATGGAGCGCTTCGGCAGTCAGGTGTTCGTCGACTACTATGCTGATCTCATTCCGCATACGGAGCATGGCTTTCGGGCCGTGATCCAAAGCGTTCTGGGCAATCCCATCTACACGCTCAGCCGCACGCTGACGGAGGACAAGCTCCTGCTCGCGCTGCACCTGCTGACGCCGCTGGCCTTCCTACCCGTGCGGCATCGCCGCCTCGCGATCCTGCTGCTCCCTGGCATGCTGGTCGTGGGGCTGGCGACGAATCGATCGGCCATCACGCAGTTTCAATTCCACTACTCGATGCACTTCGTGCCGTATTTGTTCATCGGGAGCATCGTTGCGCTGGCGGTGCGACACAGCTCCGAACGCTGGCCCACCATCGCGGCGATGCTCGTCGGTTCGCTGATTGGCGCCGTGCAGTACAGCGGCTTCTTCGGCGATACGTTTCGAACGAGCTTTCACGACGTGTCCTTCGATTGGCAAGACGCGGACGCCAACCGGCTGCGCAACATGCAGGCTTTGACGCAGATGATCCCCCCCGGCGCTTCCGTGGCTGCCGGGGAGCACGAGGGAACCCATGTGTCCCGCCGTGCTCACATGAGGAGCGTGAAGGACGGAATCGGCGCGATGGACTACGTCATCTACAGCACACGCAGCCTGCGCTGGGGTGGCGACGACGCCATCCGTACCGCGCTCGAGGCGGGTGAATACGGCGTCCTGGCGACGCGCGGCGATTTGACGTTGCTCAAGCGTGGCGCGCCGACGACGAAGAATACGGCCGCCGTCCGCCGCCTGAAGGACCGCAAGTAAGCGCTTCGAGCGCCCAGACCCGAGCGCCTGCCCGCCCGCGCGGTCCACGCGCCGGGCGATGGCCTCGCCGCACAGCGCGAAACGTAAGCATGCGAAAAAATTGCGAATCCGCGTTGACACTGGAAATGTGTTCAGTGCTGAGGTAGCCCTGGTTTCACCGCCATGACGACCGTCACTTCCACGCGTTCCGTCGCTCCGTTCTACGTCTCCGACGCCGCTGGCTACCGTGCCGCGCGTTACGCCGTCCCGCTCGACCAGGTGCCCGCCGACTTCTTCGCCGATCCGGACGGCGCCTGGACGTGGGCCGAGCTCGCCGAAGCCGCCGGCTTCGCCTCCGACGCCGGCATCGCGATCGGAGCGCTGCGCCGCTCGTTCAACGGGCACCCGGCGGGCTCCGCCGTCGTCACGTTGAATGCGGCACTGAGACCGTACATCGCCATCGTGGAATGTCCGGTCTCCTTCCTCGCCGCTCAATCCGCGTAGGCCTCATTTTTCGAGGCTCGGGCTGGGCATGAGGGGGACATGCCCTGCCCGGGGTCCGGGCCCGCTCGCGGCGCAGAACCGCGGTCGGGCTCGGGCGGCCACTTCACCGCCGCATTCGAGTGGTTCCGGCGCATGGATTCGAACCACGATTCAGGGATTCAAAGTCCCTTGTCCTGCCCTTAGACGACGCCGGAAAGGCCGCGCATGCTAGCAGAGGTCGGGCAAGCTGCTCGCCCTTCGCGCCAGGCTTTTTCTTAGCGAGCGGAGGCGCGGTGCACGTGCTCCGCCACGAACCGGACGGCGTCCGGGCTCGTTTCCGGCAAAATGCCGTGCCCCAGATTGAACACGTGGCCGGGGCGCGGGCCGGCGGCGGCCAGCACCTCTTCCACCCGCTTTTGCAGCAGCGGGCGCGGGGCAAAGAGCAGGATGGGGTCGAGGTTGCCCTGCACGGCGACGCCGTCGCCGAGCCGCGCGCGCGCCTGGTCGAGCGGCGTGCGCCAATCGACGCCGATGACGGTGCCGCCCGCCTCCTGCTGGAGCTCGAGCAGCGCGCCCGTGTCCGTGCCGAAATGGATGACCGGCACGCCCGTGGCGCTGACCGACTGCAAGATGTGCCGCACGTGCGGCAGCACGAACTCGCGGTAGTCGCGCGGCGAGAGGCAGCCGACCCATGAATCGAAGAGCTGCACGGCCTGCGCGCCCGCCGCGATCTGCGCGTGCAAATAGCGCCGCACGACCTCCGACAGCTTGCCCATCAGCGTGGAGAAGAGCTCGGGCTCGTCCCACATGAAGCGCTTCACGCGCATGAAGTGCGAGCTTTTCCCGCCTTCGACGAGGTAGCTCGCGAGCGTGAACGGCGCGCCCGCAAATCCGATGAGCGGCGTCTTTCCCTCGAGCTCGCGCCGCAGCAGGCGGATCGCCGAGAGCACGTGCGCGAGCCCTTCTTCCGGCTCGAATAGCCGCAGCCGCTCCACGCCCGCGCGGTTGCGCACGGGCTCGTGGATGACCGGTCCTTCACCCGCGGCGAACTCGAACGGCGCGCCCATCGGCTCGAGCGGCAACAGAATGTCGGCGAAGAGAATGGCGGCATCGACCTCGAACGCGCGCAGCGGCTGCAGCGTCACTTCGAGCGCGAGCTCGGGCGTGCGGCAGATGTCGAGCAGCGTGCGCTTTTCCCGGATTTTCCGGTACTCGGCCATGTAGCGGCCCGCCTGGCGCATGAACCACACCGGAGTCGCGTCGACGGGCTCGCGACGACACGCGCGAAGAAATCGATCCCACATTTTCGGTTTTATTTCAGAGAGAAGAGGTCGGACCCACGGCCTGGTGCGGCGCCTGCTCGCCCTTCGACGCGCGGTCCTTCATTTCGTACTTCGACGGGCACTTGGCGATGATGCTCGTCGCGGCGAAGTGGCCCTCCGGATCGAGCGAGCCTTGCGCCGTCACCTGCGTTTCCATGCCGGGGACGTCGCGGAACGTGTCCGGCACGACGCAGCGCGGGTACCGCATCGCGATTTCTTCCGTCTTGCCCTTGATCGTGAAGCGGTACTCGCACGGCTCGTCGCGCTTCATGAGCGAGCCGCGCTTCAGCGTGCCTTCGACGGTGACGTTGCGGCCGACGAGCTTGTCGCGCTCGTGCACGAGGTCGTCCACCTGACGATTGCGGATGAGCGAGCCGTCGAGGGTCGTGAACACGAGCGTGAGGATGGCGCCGCCCATCACGACCAGCGCCACCAAGAGAGCGACGCTGCGCTTCGGCGGGTCCTTGGGCGGGAGCGCCACGGGCGCCGGCTGGGCTTCGGCGACGGCCTCCGATTCGCGGACCGCCTGCTCGAGCTCGGCGTCGAGTTTGCTCATGGGATCTGAAGCGTAATGCGCTGAAACCGGTTGGTCCAGGGGCCGAAAAACCGTGGCGTCTCCGCTGTCCTGGGTGCCGGGGCCGGGGACGCAACCATGACGCCGGGGGGACCGACCCGCCCGCATGCTCGCGTTCATCGTGCCCTCGCTGCTGTGTTCGCTCTGCTCGCCGCCGCCCCTGCGGGATGAAGAGCCGCGCCCGTGGCCACGCGCCCCCGAGCTCACCCGCCAAAGTGTCGAGCTCCTGCCGCAGGCGAAGCTGGCACTCCCCACGTGCGAAAATCCACGGGGCGTCGCGCGCAACGCCGGCTCGTGCGCCCCGACTGGACCCGCCGTGGGCGGCGAGCTCACCGTGCTCTACCGCCCGAGCTCGTACTTCGCGTTCGGCGCGAGCGGCGCGTATTCGGTGGCACGCGGCGGTGGGCCCGGCGCCTCCACGCGGCTGCTCTCGCTCGGGGTGAGCGCGCGCGTCTACCTGCTCGAGACGGGCCCGTTCGATCCGTACCTCGAGTCGCTCTTCGGCTGTGGGTCCCTCACGACCACGCTGCCCTCTGCCCCGTCACGCAGCATGAGCGAAAGCGCGTTCGGCCCGCCCGGCCGCGTCGGCGGCGGCATCGGCTGGTTCCTGTCGCCCCGCGTGAAGCTCGGCGTCAGCGCCGGCTTCACCGCCCTCTTGCTCCCGCGCCGCCCCGTCTACCCGCAGCTCTCCGCGGGCCTCGAGCTCGGCCTTTTACTCGGCGAGCGTTTGTAGATTTTGCGGCGGCCGCCGTGCCCCGGGGTCGGAAGTCGCTGGTTCGCGCCGTTCCCGCAGACATCGCCTGCTCGGCGCCGCGTTGTATTAACCTCGCCCCGTGTTCGACGACCCGCTCAGCATCGATCGCCGGCTGCAGAGCGGCGTGCGTTCGCTCGCGAGCTTTCGTGCCGCGCTCCGCGCGGGCGGCGGCGAGGATCACGCCTTCGAGCTCGTCGGCCGCTTCGTCTCGCGCGAGCTCCTGCGCGAGCTCGCCGACGCCACGAAGGACCCGCTCGCGCCCGCGCTCTTACGCACGGCTCACGCGCTCTACGAAGCGCACGCGCTCGCGCCGTTCGACCGCGAGCACAGCGCCGCCCTGCGCGTCGCGCAACACGCCATCGACCAGCCCGAGCGCGGTCATTTCACGCTGAGCGAGCTCGCGTCCCACGCGCTCGCCGACACGCGCGGCCAGCGTGCCGGCTACCTTGCGATCCTCGGCGAACGCGCGCAGCCCGCGAGCGACAGCGCGCTGCGCCGCGCCGAACAGCGCGCCGAGCTCCGCTCCTCCGTCGACAAGTTCATCGCGGCCGACATCGACCTCCCCGGCACGGCCGTGCTCGACCAGGCGGCGAGCGTCCTCGAGCGCACGCGCGAAGCATTTCGCACCCTCGCGCCGCGCTCGTTCGCCGAGCTCATCGAGCTCGGCCTCGGGCGCGACTCTCGCGCCGCCTGGCCTGCTCGGCCCACGCCGCGCAGCACGGCGGAGCTCTTGGGCGACGCCCCCTGGCTCGCGCACGCGACGCCCGACGCCTTCCGCGTGCCGCGCGCGCTCGGCGCTGCGAGCCACCTGCGCGCCCTCGCCGGCCTCGGCGCGGCCCTGCGCGCCGCGTTCGCGGGTCCAAAACAACCGTTCGTGCTCGCGCGCGATCCGTACGGCCTCGAGCGCGCCACGTTCGGCGCGCTCTTCGCTTTTCTTCCCGCCCAAGAGAGCTTCGCTCGCCGCCGGCTCGGCGTCACGCCCGCGGGCGCGAGCGACCACCGCCGCGCGCTCGCGCGGATCTATCTCGTCGCGCTGCGCGAGTGCGCGCTCCGCGTCACCCTACGGGCGCCGGCGATCGACGGCGCCCGCGCGCTCACTCGTGCCTATCCCGAGCTCACCTTCGCGGCGCTCGGCAGCGAGCTTCCGCCGTCGCTGCTCGGCGTCTTCTTCACGCCGGGCCCCGGCGACGCGCAGCGTCTCGCGGGGCTGCTGCTCGCGGCCGCCCTGAATCACGACTTCACCGAGCAGCACGACGACGACTGGTTCCGCAATCCGCGCGCCGTGGAGGAGCTGCGCGAGTCCGCGCGAGGCCCCGCCGTCACCGTGGCCGACGCCGCAGCGCTCGAACGCGGCGCCGCGCTGCTCGTGAACTGGCTCGCCGCCGCGCTGTGAGAGGCGCGCCAGGGCCGGCACTCGCGGCCGCTGCACGGGCGTGAGGTTAAATCCCGTCGGGGCTCGGCGTGAGTCCCGTGCTTTCCAGGTGGTACGCGAAGCCGACGACGATGGCGGTGGCGCCTTCGCCCGTGACCGTCCGGTGCAGACCGAGGTCGACGTCGAAGGCTTTGTCGACCCAAGCGACGCCGGCGGCCAGCGTGTGGTTCTTCTGTCCGTCGTCGTAGCGGTAGCCGAGACGCGTACCCAGGTGATCGACGAAGAGCCCCTCGAGGCCGACCATGGGACGCAGCGTCGTGCGATCCCAGCTCGTGAAATCGACGACGAGATCCGCCTCGCCGCTGAAGTCGCCGAAGGCGAGTCCGGCGCCGCCCGCGACGCTCGTCGGCTGGAAGCCGTGGTCGGGGTTGTTCAGGTTCGTGCCGACGACCGAGAACGAGATGTTCTTCGACGCGCGCAGCGTCGCGCCCGCGTCGAAAGTGATGCCGCGCACGATCTTTTTGTCGGGCAACCCGCTCGACGCCAGGCTCGTGCGGAGCGGACCCACGCCGTCTTCCGACAGCCACATGTAGTGCCCGCCGAGGCCCAGGAAGAACTGATCGGAGATGGGATACGCGAGCCCGAAGCGAATGTCCGTCGACTTGCGCGCCACGCCGTCGAGATCCTGAAAATTCCAGGTCGCGCCGACGCCGCCCGCGACGCGCGCGCTCGAAACGACCGAATCGACGGCGCCGACGCCGTAGCTCTGGCGCGACGCTTCCGGCCAAATCTGTGCAAATGCGCCGATGTGATAGACGCGCACCGCGGCGAGGTTCGCCGGGTTCATGAAGAGCGCGGTGAGCGAGTTCGAGAACGTGCGCGTGGCGCCGGCCGTGCCCGCCGCACGCGCCGTCTCGATCTCGCCGTAGTTGTAGCCGTACTCGGGCGACAGCTTGCTCGGATCCGCGCGCGCGCTCGGACACAGCGAAACACCGAGCGACACGAACGCCACGCAGCGGAGGGCGCGCCGCCAAAGTCTCATGCGCGTTTCACGCGTGGGCTTCGACACTCCGTGACGGGCTACTCTCTTGGATCCATCCGGGCAAGAAATCAGCGCTACTACTTGCACGCGAGTACGGCCGTTCGGCCAGGTCAAGTTTTCGACAGCGCTCTCTTGACTCCCCGATCGACGGATCCGAAGCCGAACGCGAACGACGCGCGCGGCGCGAGTTCGAATAGGCAACTGACTCTGCGAACTTACTGACGAGCGCGTGCGTGCGTCGATCGCGAAATGCTGTCCTCGAAGATCACCTACGTCACGATCCTGCGTCATTCGTGCGGCGTCGAGTCTTCGAGCATGGAGCCCATTGAAACTCGAATCGGGTCGGTGGTAGGCGCCCTACTGTCGTCGGCGGTTCCCAAGCGCGGGTGCCTATGACGGCAGGTCCGGAATGTTTTTGGGAGCCAACCTTCCGGGTTTATAGTGGCTCCCTTTTGCGTCGAACTTTTGCGAGTCCACACCCCTGTGGACAATATGGGGACTGAGTGAGCGTGACGAGCGATACCCCGAGAATCCCCTCCTCCTCCTGGCAGCGCGCCTCGGAGGCATTCCGCCTCGCGGCCGAGTCGACGCGCCAACGCTCCCCTGCGTCTTTCGACCAGTGGTTCTCGGGCATTCAGCTCGACGGCATCGACGGCCAGGTGGTCTCTCTGGCCGCGCGCGACGAGTTCGTGCGCGACTGGGTGAAGAACCACTTCTTGCCGGATCTGCTCGACGCCATGAAAGGCTACCTGGGCGGCGACACGAGTCCGGCGCTCGAGGTGCGCTGGCGCATCAGCGGCGACCTCCCGGCTCCCGTGAGCGAGCAGCGCCGCAGCACCCCGCCCCCGCGAAGCTCACGTCCGTCGGACGTGCCGCCGGCCGGTCCCCGGCCCCGGCTCGTGAGCGCCGCCCGCGCCGCCTTCATGGAGGTGCTGAACCCCAAGCACACCTTCTCGAACTTCGTGGTCGGCCCGTCGAACGAGCTCGCGTACGCGGCGGCGCTCGCCTCCGCGGCCGGCGGTCGCCCCCGCTATAACCCGCTCTTCATCGCCGGCGGCACCGGCCTCGGCAAGACCCACCTGATGCACGCCATCGCGCACCAGGTGCTCGCCGATCGTCCCGAGACGCGCATCGTCTACGTGTCGGCCGAGCAGTTCACGAACGCGTTCATCGAGGCGCTCCAGCACCACAAGATGGACGAGTTCCGCGCGCGCTACCGCAGCCAGTGCGATCTGCTGCTCGTCGACGACATTCAGTTCCTGGCCGGTCGCGAGCAGACGCAGGAAGAGTTCTTCCACACCTTCAACGCCCTCCACGACGCCGATCGCCTCATCGTCGTGACGAGCGACAAGTACCCGCAGCAGCTGCAGCGCATGCCGGAGCGCTTGGTCTCACGCTTCGGCTCGGGCCTCGTCGCCGACATCCAGGTCCCGCAGCTGGAAACGCGCGTGGCCATCGTCCGCAAGAAGGCGGCGCTCGAAGGCATCAACCTCTCCGACGAGGTCGCGGTCCTGCTCGCGCAGGGCGTGCCCTCGAACGTGCGCGAGCTCGAAGGCGCGCTGATTCGCCTGGCCGCCAAGGCGTCGCTCACGCAGCGCCCGATCGACGCGGACTTCGTCCGCACGGAGATGGCCCTCGTGAATCCGCGCCGTCCCGACGTCATGAGCGTCGAGGACATCCAGCGCGCCGTTTGCAGCCACTTTCGGCTTTCGAACTCGGAGCTCCTCAGCAAGGATCGCCACAAGAGCGTCGCCTTCGCGCGCCAGGTCGCGATGTACGTCTGTCGCCAGCGCCTGAAGTGCAGCTTCCCCGAGCTCGGCCGCGCCTTCGGCAACCGCGATCACACGACCGTGATGAGCGCCGTGCGCCGGGTGGAGACGCTGCGGGCCAAGGATCCGCAGGTCAACGCGCATCTCGAAGCCATCGAGCAGAAGCTCGCGAGCTCCGAGGAGTAGGCTTCGTGGTCGGGGAGGGCGAGCTTTTACGTTGCTCGTGCGAGCCGCGCGGGACCGGTCAGCCGGCGTCGGGCTGGCCGTACAGGGTCTCGGCCAGCTCGAACGTCGCCGCTTCCAGGTCCGCGTACGCGCTCCGCAAAGCGTCGAGCGGCGCGCCGTTCGTCAAGAGCTCGCGTAGGTGGCCGACGCGGACGCGAACCTCGTCGAG
>Ga0164241_10004960_pt1 | contig 12667 bp, 14 predicted proteins | sample OricomyardsoilBY_FD_108780 | JGI IMG/M metagenome (GOLD analysis project Ga0164241, IMG submission 108780) | Backyard soil microbial communities from Emeryville, California, USA - Original compost - Back yard soil (BY) | ecosystem: Environmental > Terrestrial > Soil > Unclassified | place: USA...
ATGAAGTTGGTGGTGCCGTTGACGATGCCGAAGACCTTGGCGATCTCGGTGACGCCGAAGCTCTCCTGGATCACCCGCACGATCGGGATCACGCCCGCCACCGCCGCCTCGAAGCGCAACTGCACTCCCGCCTCGCGGGCCGCGTCGAAGAGCTCCTCGCCGTGCTGGGCGAGCAGCTGCTTGTTGGCGGTCACCACTGGGCGCTTGGCCCGCAGCGCCTCGAGCACGTAGCCACGCGCCGGGTCGGTGCCGCCGATCAGCTCGACGATCAGGTCGGAGCGCTCGAGGATCTCGCCGAAATCGCCGCCCTCGCGAGTCAGCACGCCGGCTATCTCCGGCCGCCGCCCGGTTGCCGCCTCGACCGCATCGGCACGCTCGGCGATCAGATCGGCGAAGGCGCCACCGACCGTGCCGCGTCCCAGCAGCCCGATGCGAACGGGTTCAGACATCGCGTGAGGTGAGGTCCTCGTAGGTCTCGCGGCGCACGACGACGCGGGCGTCGCCGTCGCGGCAGAAGATCACCGGCGGGCGTGGCACGCCGTTGTAGTTGCTGGCCATCGCGTGGCCGTAGGCGCCGGTCGCCGGCGTGACCAGGACGTCGCCGACCGCGGGCGCCGCGAGCATCGTGTCGCGGACGAGGATGTCGCCGGACTCGCAGTGCATGCCCGCGATCGTCGCCAGGCTGTCGGGCGCCGCGGCGGCTCGGTCGGCGATCAGCGCCTCGTAGCGAGAGCCGTAGAGCATCGGCCGCATGTTGTCCGACATGCCGCCGTCGACGGCAACGTAGGTGCGAATCCCGGGAATCTCCTTGACGGTGCCGACGCGGTAGGCGGTGACGCCGGCGTTGCCGACAAGCGACCTTCCCGGCTCGATCAGGATGCGGACGTCCTTGCCAAAGACCTCGCGGACGCCGCGCACCTTGACGTCGACGTAGGCGTCGATCGAGGGTGGCTCGTCCTCCGCCGTGTAGGCGATGCCGAGACCGCCGCCGACGTTGACGATCCGGCACCAGTCACCGGCGAGCTTGCCGAGCGCGCGGATCGCCAGCGTGTAGGGCTCGAGCTCGAAGATCTGCGAGCCGATATGGGCGTGCAGCCCGGTCAGGTTGAGCACCTCGGAGCGCAGGACGCGCTCGATCGCCTGGGCGGCGAGGCCGTCCTCGAGGCCGAAGCCGAACTTCGAGTCGAGCTGGCCCGTCTGGATGTAGTCGTGGGTGGAGGGCTTGATGCCGGGCGTGACCCGGATCAGCACGTCCTGCGGTCGGTCGAGCAGCCGTTCGCAGCGCTCGATCTCGTCGAAGGAGTCGAGGATCAGGTGGCCGACGCCGGCGCGAGCGGCGAGCAGGATCTCCTCGTCGCTCTTGTTGTTGCCGTGCATGTGGATGCGAGTCGGATCGAAGCCGGCGCGCAGGGCCATGTGCAGCTCGCCGCCGGAAGCGACGTCGACGGCGAGCCCTTCCTCGGCGAAGAGTCCGTAAGCGGCGGTGCAGGGAAAGGACTTGCTGGCGAAGAGGACTTCGAAATCGGCGCCACGACGCTCGAAGGCCTCGCGATAGGCGCGAGCGCGAGCGCGCATGTCGTCCTCGGCGTAGATGTAGGCCGGGGTGCCGTACTCGGCTGCCAGCTCGACCACGTCGCAGCCACCGATCTCGAGATGACCGCGCTCGTTGATGCGGCTGCCGCCCGGATAGACCGGGGATCCAGCGATCGCGTCGGCCACGACACCCGCCTGTCCGTGCTCCGCCTCAGGGCCCATGGCCGGGCATTGTGACGGTTGGACGGCGAACGACGACTACTGGCGCTGCTAGCGATTGCCGCCGAGCAGGCCGCCGACCGCTTTGACCGTGTTGTCGACCGTTTTGCCGACCACCGATTCGGGCCCCGCGACGCCGTTGACGACTTTTTCGGTGACTTCGGTGACGCCGGCGTTGCCGAGCGCGCCACCAAGCGCGCCGTCGACTCCGGAGACCGTGTTGTTGACCGTGCCGGTCACGGCGCCAGAGGTCGATTGCCCGGAGCTGCCGGATCCAGAGCCCGAGCCGCTGGTGCCCGGCGTAGAGCCGGCCCCACCGTTCCCGCCGCCAGCGCTGGCGCTCGATGAGGGCGCTTGCGCGGGAGCGCCGTTGGAGCCGCCTCCCCCAGTGGGGCTCGAGGCGGGCGCTTCGCTCGCCGGCGTTTGAGCCGCAGGTGCTGGCGACGCTCCAGCGGTGCTGTCGACTTGCTGTCGCGACGTACCGGTCTCGCTCTGCCTCGCTTTGTCGTTTGCGCCCGCGTCCGGAGCAGCGCTGGCCGCTCCCGCCACCGTGGCGGCGCTATCGGGCGTAACAGGCCGGCTATTCGACACCGAGGGCTCGTCCCCACCACCGATGATCCCCGCAAGTGGCCAGTCCTGAAGCGCCTGCAGCGAGACGAGCAGCACGAAGGCGACGACGGCCCCCGCGATCAGAGCCGTGGCTGAGACTGCGCCTGCGAGATAGGACTGGGCCTGGCGAACCATCGACATCGCCTCCGTTGTCGCTTGCTACCCAGGGTCTCAGGAGAAAACTCCCCGTCCATACCCAATAATTGGATTTCCGAGGAATTTTGAGTAATCGGCGAAGCGGGGCTCTTAGAGGTAGCCCAGCGGATCCGTGGGAGCGCCACCGATCCGCACCTCGAAGTGGAGGTGATCGCCGAAGCAATGCCCGGTGCAGCCGACGTAGCCGATCACCTCACCCTGCGAGACGCTCTGACCGGACCCGACCGCGAAAGACGTTTGGTGGGCGTAACAGGTCTGCAGCCCACCGCCGTGGTCGAGGCAGGTGAAGTTCCCGTAGCCGCCACTTTCCGCTTCGGATTGGAGCAGCACGACCGAGCCGGAGGCCACGGCGCGGATCGGCGTGCCGGCGGGAGCGGCAATGTCGATCCCCTCGTGCATACGGCCCCAGCGCATGCCGAAACCGGAGACGACGGCGCCGTCGACAGGCCAGATGAACTGCCCCGATCCGTAGCGGATCGGTCCGGCGGGGAGCGGAGAGGAGGCCGTTTCACCCAGCAGCGCAGCGAGTTCGGCCTGCACCGAGGCGACGTCGCCCTCGAGCTCTTCTTCGCTTGCCTCGATCTTCTTCAAGGCCGAGACGCGGCCGGCGCGCGCCGAGACCAGCGCCGACTGGCGCTGCTCGACCGCGGCCCGGGCGTTGACGAGCGCCTGCTCTTCGACCGCGATCACATCGCGGGCCGCCTCGATCCGGTCTTTGACGGTGCGCAGGCGAGCGACGGTCCGCTTCACCTGGTTGCGCAGGTCGCGGACCCGGGTGACGACCGCTTCGTCCATGCCGCGGATGTGGTTGAGGTATTCGGTGCGATCGACGAGGTCGTCGTAGCCGTTGGCGCCGACGATGACGCTGAGCAGGTCCGGCGTCCCGGTCTCATAGATGGCGACGAGGCGCTCGCGCAGCGCGGTGAGCGCCCGCTTGAGGCGCGCCCTGACCACGGCGAGGTGCTTCTTTGCCTGGTCGAGCTCGGCAACGGCATGGTCGAGCTCGGCCTGCTTGGCGTTGAGCCGGACGCGCACCGCGGCCTCGCGGTTGCGCAGTGAGGCGACCTCGCCGGTGAGGCGGTCGATCCGCTTGCCGTAGCGGGAGATCGTCGTCGTCAGCACGCCGCGGCGTTCGCGCACCTCGGAGAGCTTTGCTTCCTTGGCGTCGAGCTTCGATTCGAGGCTCTCGGCGGGCGCCGCGACGCTGAAAACGAGCAGCACGATCAGCGCCGCCGCGGCGGCGAGAAGAGCCGCCAGGGCAAGGCGAGTCTTGAGGATCATCGCCAGCGAGGCTAGCTAAGTCGATAATCGGCCCTGTGCAGGGCATTAGTCCTGCAACCGGGCTTGCGATCAGGCCTGGCCGGTGGCGTTCTCGACATGCAACAGCTGCTCGGGCGCCTGCTCCTCCATCTGCAGGGTGGTGTGGTCGATCTGGAAGCGCTCGTGCAGCAGCAGCTCGATCCGGCGGCGCACCAAATCGCGATCGCACTCCGGCGAGACGACGACGTGGGCGGCGAGCGCGCCGAAGCCGGAGGTGACGGTCCAGATATGCAGGTCATGGACGGAGCGCACCCCCTCCTCCTCGCAGATCGCGGCACCGGCCGCATCGACGTCGACCCCCGCCGGCGCCGCCTCCATCAACACCCCGAGCGGCTCCGTGATCAGGCGCCACGAGGAGGCCAGGATCAGGCCGGCGATCGCAAGGCTGACGATCGGGTCGACCAGTGACGAACCGCCGGCGAGCACGACGGCGCCGGCGAGCACCACCCCGAGCGAGCCCAGCGCGTCGGCGACGCTGTGGCGCAGCACGCCCTCGAGGTTGACGTCGGCCCGCTCACCGCGGGCCAGGACCAACGTGGCTGCGACATTGCCGAGCAGGCCGAAGAGACCGAGCCCGAGCACGCCGAGGCCGTCGATCTCGGGCGGATCGCCGAGCCGGCCAATGGCGGCGATGGCAATCACCACGGCCACGACCACCAGTGTCAGCCCGTTGACCAGCGCGGCGAGGATCTCGGAGCGCTGGTAGCCGAAGGTCATTCGCCCCGCCGCGGGACGCGCGGCCAGGGTCACGGCGAAAAGAGCCAGGCCGATCGCGCCAACGTCGGAGAGCACATGCCCCGCATCGGCAAGCACGGCCAGCGACCCGGTGAGCACCCCACCCACGACCTCGGCGAGCAGCATCGCCGCATTGATCCCCAAAGCAATCCACATCCTGCGGCGGCTGTCGCCACGCCGCGCGTCAAGCGAATGCGAATGAGCGTGCGAGTGCACGCCCGGAGCTTAAAGAGCCGTCGGGGGTCCCTTCTCAGGAACTCCCGCGAAGCGGCCTGAGAAGGGACCCCCGACGGCTCGTCACGTCACGCGGGAACAGGCTCCTTCTCGGCCGGCTTCTCCGCCATCGCCTGCTCGGCGACTTCGGCCGCATAGCCAAGACGCTCGGCGTACTCTCGCGCCTGCATGCGCGAGATGACCATCCGCTGGATCTCCGCCGTGCCCTCGAACAGCTGGTAGATCTTGGCGTCGCGGAACCACTTCTCCAGCGGGCACTCGGTGCTCCAGGCGTAAGGACCGACGAGGTCCATCAGCGTCGTCGTCGCCCACATCGTCACGTCGCCGCCCTTCAGCTTCGACATCGAGCCCTGGCCGCCGGTCATCGGGATGCCGTTGCGGCCCATCCAGGCGGCGCGCTGGACCAGCAGGCGAGCGGCCTCGATCTCGGTGGCGACGTCGGCGAGGACCTGCTGGATGCGCTGCTCGCCGAGGATCGGCTTGCCACCCTCGGTCTGGCCGTCGAGGTACTCGAGCGTCCACTCGTAGGCGGCCTGGGCGATGCCGAGCGCCGAGGCGCCGACCAGCGGCCGGGTCATCTCGAAGGTCGCCAGCGCGTCGGCGCCGCGCGACTTCTTGCCTTCGCGGCCGCGCTGCAGCTTGCGCTCCAGCTTCTCCTCGCCGCCGAGCAGGTTCTCGACCGGGATACGGCAGTCCTCGAGCACGATCTCCGCCGTGTGCGAGGCGCGAATGCCGAGCTTCGACTCCTTCTTGCCCTGGCTCAGGCCCGGGGTGTCCTTGCCGATCACGAAGGAGGCCTGGCCGCGCGTGCCGAGGCTCGGATCGACGGTGGCGACGACGACGTGGACGTCGGCGATGCCGCCGTTGGTGATGAAGACCTTGGTGCCGTTGAGAACCCACTCGTCACCGTCGCGCTTGGCGGTCGTCTTGAGGCTCTTCACGTCGGAACCGGCCTGCGGCTCGGTTACGGCATAGGCGCCGAGCTTGATCTCCTCGCCGACGCCGAAGCACTCGGGGACCCACTGGGCGATCTGCTCGGGGGTGCCCGAAGAAGCGATGCCGGCCGCAGCGAGACCGGATCCCGAGACCGCCAGAGCGATGCCGGCGCAGCCCCAGTGGAACTCTTCGGCCGAGATGACCTGCATCTGGCCCTCGGCGTCACCGGCCGAGCGCTGGATCGCCTCCAGAGTGCCGAAGCCCTGCTCGCGGGCCTCTTTGATGACACCCCAGGGGATGCTCTCCTCTTCGTCGTGCTTGCGGGCGGCGGGACGGATCACCTCGCGGGCGAAGGTCCGGCAGCGCTCCTTGAACTCTTTCTGCTCGTCGTTAAGTGCGAAGTCCATTCGGTTCCCTTCTGGAAGCTCGGGCGGCTGATTGACTGGTCAGTCAACCAGTCGCGTGAAGGTTAGCTGACCAGCCAGCCACCGACGCGCGTGTAGCGTTCCGGAGCGTGCCCCGGAAGCGCCCCATCAATGCCGACATTCCGGCGGCGGACCCAGAGCCCAAACCGGCCGAGTCGCCTCTCTCGTCGTCGCCGCCCACATCCTCTCCAGCTGAGCCCGAGGCAAAGGCGTCGCCCTCGCCGCCCAAACCCCCGCAACCGGGCCCACCGAGGAAGGCGAAGCGCCAGCGCCGACCGATTCCCACCGCGCTGAAGGCGATCGCCGGACTGGTCCTCGTCGCGATCGTCTTCCTCGTCGCCGCCGTGCTCGGCGGCGGTGGCACGGACAGCGGCTCAGACAAGGCGGCGCCGGCACCGGCACCGGCGACGTCCACGGTCGAGCAAAAGGAGACGCCTGCCGCCGCGGCGGCCGAAGAGCTCGGCTACCCCTCCTTCGCAACCAACAACACGACCCGCGTCGGTGGATCCGATTCTGCGACCACCGCAGCGGGGGTCGCCTTGGCGGTCTTCCCCTCGACAAAGCCCGCACAGCGACCTGCCGCGGTCAGCCTCGTCGACGAAGAGGACTGGCAGGGCGCCGTCGCGGCCGCGGTGCTGATGGCCCGCCCGGTAAACGCGCCGCTACTCGTCTCCAGCAGCGATGGCTCGCCGGAGCCGACCTCTCAGGCGCTGGCGGCGCTCGACCCGCAAGGGAGCCCCGACACCGACAGGGCGCAGGCCTTCGCCATCGGCGACCCAGCCGCTCCCGACGATCTGACCACGACGCGGGTCGGCGGAAGCAGCCCCGCCGCGGTCGCCGCAGCAATAGCCGTCCTGCGCGACAAGCTGTTCGATGGCCCTCCGCAGCACGTCGTCCTTGCCTCCGAAGAGCAATCCGCCTTCGCGGCGCCCGCCGCTGCCTGGGCGGCCCGCTCCGGCGACCCGGTGCTCTTCAGCGGCGCCAGGAAGCTGCCGGCGGTCACGATCAAGGCGCTGAAGCGCCACCCCAGCGCCCCCGTCTACGTACTCGGCCCCTCCTCGGCGATCTCCTCCAGCGTCGTGCGGGAAGCGAGCGAGATCGTCGGCCGGGTGCGACGCGTCTCCGGCGAGGAACCGGTCGAGAACGCGATCGGCTTCGCCCGCTATGCCAGCGGCAACTTCGGTTGGAACATCAACGATCCGGGTCACGGCTTCGTGGTCGCCCGCAGCGACTCTCCCCTCGATGCCGCGATCGCGGCCCCGCTTTCGGCCTCCGGCACCTGGGGCCCGCTGCTGCTCACCGACGACGCCGATACGCTGCCGGCGGCGCTGCGCGAATACATGCTCGACGTCAAGCCGGGCTACACGACCGATCCGACCCGCGCCTTCTACAACCACGTTTGGGTGATCGGAGACCAGGAGGCCATCGACGTGAACCAGCAAGCCGAAATCGACCAGCTGGCCGAACTGGCCCAGATCGGAGGTGAACCGTGAGCGAGGACGAGAGCCCAGACCTGCTCGGCGGCGCCCATCGGGTTACGGCCGAGGACATTCGCGCTCTGGCCGGCGCCTCCACCCCCCACTTCGCCCTGCAGGTCCGCAACCGCATCCGCAGGCTGATCGAGCCTCTCGCCACCGACGATCCGGCCCGGCGCGAAGGCGAACGCAAGATCGCCGAGCTCGAGGACCTCGCCGAGCACAGCGGCGACCCGCGCGGCACGATGGGAATCTCCTCGCATTGAAGTACCTGGCACCGGGTCTTTGGCGGCTCAAGGAGTTCCCGGCGCCGGCGATCAACGTCTACCTGGCCGAGGATGTCCTGATCGACGCCGGCCGGCGCTGGGACCGGCGGCGCGTCTTCGCCGAGATCGAGGGACGCCAGCTCTCGATGCTGGCGCTGACCCACGCTCACCCCGATCACCAAGGTGTCGCCAAGGACGTCTGCGAGGCCCGCGACATCCCGCTTGCCTGCCACGTAGACGATGTCGACGCGATGGAAGGGCGGCGCTCGATGCAGGAGGCCGCCGCGACCAATCCGGTCAACCGCGTGATCAAGCGCATCTGGCAGGGACCCCCCTACGGGGTGGACCGGCACCTGCGTGAGGGCGACGAAGTGGCGGGCTTTCGCGTAGTCCACGCGCCCGGCCATGCTCGCGGCGAGGTGATCTTCTTTCGCGACTCCGATCACGTAGCGATCTGCGGCGACGTGATTCGCAACCTGAGCTATGCCACCGCCCTGCCCGGGATCAAGGAACCACCCGACATCTTCACCTACGACCCCGCCGAGAACCGCCGCTCGATCCGCAAGCTCGCGGACCTCAATCCCAGCCTGATCCTGCCCGGCCACGGCCCAGCCGTCACCGATATCGCTGCCTTCGAGCGTTTCGTCGCCGCCCTACCGGGCTGAGACGCCGCACCTTCCGCTGCCTCAATCGGTTACTGGACTTCACGAACCGATCGGCGTTCCTGAGGTTATGCCTGCTAATTGAGGGTAAACCCCAGGCACGTCCTCGAACGAAAGGGAATTCCATGAACGCGCTGAGGAAGAGAAAGCCATCGCCGGCGATGGTCGTGGCAGTGGTGGCGCTGGTCGTGGCCCTGGCGGGCACCGCGTACGCGGCGCAGACGATCAACGGTGGGGCGATCAAGAAGCAGACGATCGGCGGCGGCAAGCTGAAGAAGAAGACCCTGACCGGCTTCCAGATCAACACGAACAAGCTTGGTGTCGTACCTGCAGCGGCGCGCGCTGCGCACACCTACTGGGCGGTCGTCAACAATCCGACCGGGGCTGGCAACGCTGCGCTTTCACGCGCCAGCGACGCGGGAATCTCGGCGGTTGAGGCCAACGGAGCGGTGACAGTGACCTTCCCGGTCAACATCAGTGGCTGCGCCAACGTCGCCGGTCGTGACAATGCCGGCACATCCGTGCCTGGAGCCGGCTACGCACAGACGAACACCTCGCCTGCCAACGCCAACGCGATCGAGGTCCGTACGCGTGACGAGAAAGGCGCCGACGCGGACGCCGACTTCCACTTGATCGTGGTCTGCCCCTAACCCTGGGAGGACAATGCGAGGAGGACAATGCGAGCCCGGCCCCATACGCCACCGCTGGGACCGGCTCGCATCCAACGGATAGGCTGAGCCGATGAGCGAGATCGAGCACGGCTTCAAAGAGGGTGACAAGGTCTGGGTCGAGGACGGCAACGGCAAGCACCACCCCGGCATCTTCGTCGCCGACAACGAGAGCTCGGGCTGGTTCGGCGGCGGCCCCAGCGCCTATGTCGTCCATCCCGAGGCCAAGCAGGCCGAGGTCGTCTCGACCTTTCGCATCACCCCGCGCGACGAGTAGCGCCTGGCGAAAATGCTGGCCTACGTCTTCTGGCACCGCGCTCGCGACGATGCCGACCCGGCCGCCTACGCGCAGGCCCAGCGCTCGTTCCACGCATCGCTCGAGACGCCGTCGGCATCCTTCCGCCTTGCGGAGCTCCCCTTCATCGGCAAGAACGGCTATGAGGACTGGTATCTGGTCGAGGGCTGGGCGGCGCTGGGTGAGCTGAATCGGGCCGCGGTCGATTCACGCAGACGTATCGATCACGACCGCGTCGCCTCGCTTGCGACAGATGGCTGGGGCGCCGTGTATGCCTTGGCGGGCGGGCGGGCGACGATCCCGGATCACGTCGAATGGCTCGAAAAGCCGCGCGAAACGTCCTACGACGACTTCGTCACCTCGCTGCCCGAGGCGACGATCTGGCAGCGCCAGATGGTGCTGGGCCCCGGGCCGGAGTTTTGCGTCGCGGCCCACGCTCCGGGCGCAACCGTCCGCGAGCGGATCTGGCCTGCCCCCTAGCGGCTCAGGAGGGCAGCCTGGCGACGCTCATGTCGACGCGCTCGCCGCGGAACGGGACGCCCTCGGCGCGCAAGCGCTGACGCTGACGATCCCCCTTTGCGAGCGAACCGTCGGCGCGGACGACCCGCCACCAGGGCAGGTCGGGCTCGTCGCACTCGAAGAGGATCGAGCCGGCGAAGCGCGGCGCACCGGGAGAGACATCCCCGTAGGTGCGCACGAACCCAGCGGGTATCTCCCGCACCCGATCCAACACCTCGAGCGCCTGCGTTCGCTCTTTGTCAGGCATAGCGCGACAAACAGCGAACGCAATCGCCGCTCAGGCCGCGGGACCGAAGGCGTCGATGATGCGGTTCTGGTACTCGGAGAGCTCTTCGGGAGAGATGAAGTAGGTCGGTGGGGTGAGGAAGAGCCCGTCGGCTCGCTCGGCGGTCGCCTCGACGCGGGCACGGACCTTGTCGAGCGGCCCGGCAGCGCAGTACGTGTCGACCATCTCGTCGCTGATCGCCGCGGGCACCGCCGCGAGGTCGCCGCGACGGAAGGCGTCGCCAGCGGCGACGGCGTTGTCGGCGAAGCCGTGCAGCTCCCAGAGCGGCATATAGGTCTTCACCGTGGCGTAGAAGGAGATCGTGCGGCGGGCCATGTCGATCGCCCGCGCCTCGTCGTCGTCGATCGCGCAGCAGACCGTCGGCAGGTAGTCGAAGTCCTTGCGCTCGCGCCCGGAGCGACTGAGGCCCTTCTCGAAGGAGGAGACGACGACCTCGTCGATCCAGCGCAGGCTCTGGATCGGGTGGCCGATCATGCCGTCGGCGACGTCGCCCGCCATTCGGCACATGCCACTCTGGATGCCGGCGGTGTAGATCGGCACCGACTCACGCGGGGCCGGGTGAGGACGGATCCAGCCCTTGATGTCGATGTCGTAGTAGGTGCCCTCGTAGCGAATCGGCTCACCCTTGCCGGCCTGCTGCATGATCAGCCGGGTCGCCTCGATCGCCTCGCGCATGTGCGGCGCCGGTTTGCCGTACTCGGCGTTGTGCCAGGTCTCGTTCAGTCGTTTGACGCCCGAGCCGAGGCCAAGGCGGAAGCGCCCGCCCGACATCTCGTCGATGTCGAGAGCGCTGACGGCGAGGATGAAGGGGCTGCGGGTGAAGGCCCAGGCGATCCCGGTGGCGACGTCGATCTTCTCGGTGCGGCCGGCAAGGTAGGCGGCCTGGGTGACCGAGGAGCGGAAGAGCTCAGGCGCCCAAACGCATTCCACGCCAGCGGCCTCGGCGCGCTTGGCCTCCGCCTCGAGGTCGGCAACGGAAACGCCGATCGCGGCGACGGAGATCCGATCGAGCGCTCCCATCTCGCCGCTGCCTCAGACCGAGACCGGCTCGGCGGCGTCGGTCAGGACCGCATCGGCAACGCGTTCGCGATGCCACTTGGCGTCTCCGAACATCGCTGCGTTCGCCTTGCCGCGCTTGAGGAAGAAGTGAAGGTCGTGCTCCCAGGTGAAGCCGATGCCACCGTGGACCTGGATCGAGGCGTCGGGCACCCGCCAGCCGGCATCGGAGGCGTAGGCCTTGGCCATCGAGGCCGCCAGCGCCAGCGACTCGGGCTCGGCGTCTGCCGCCCAGGCGGCGCCGTAGACGGCGGAGCGAGCGTTCTCGGTCTCCAGCAGCATCTGCGCGCAGCGGTGCGAGACCGCCTGATAGGCGCCGATCGGGCGGCCGAACTGCTGGCGGTCCTTGGCGTACTCGACGGCCATCTCCATGGTGCGCTGGGCGATCCCGGTCGACTCGGCGGCGAGAGCTACACAGAGACGGAAGAAGACCGGGTAGTAGTCCGCCTCACCTCCTGGCAGCGAGTTCGCCGCGGCAACCTCGACGCCCTCGAGGCGGACCGAGGAAAGGCGGCGGGTCAGGTCGATCGACGTTTCGGGGGTGACCGTCACACCGGCGGCCTCACGCTCGACGAGATGGCGACGCCCGTCGGATGTCGCGACCAGGAAGAAGTCCGCGCTGGCGGCGTCCATGACGAGGACCTTCTCGCCGTCGAGGACAACCCCGTCGCCATCCGCCCTGGCCTCCATCGTGAAGCCACCCGGACTGGCCGGCGAGCCCGCATCCCAGAGCGCGGGAGTGCCGCGCAGCTGCCCGGTCGCAAGCGGGCGCAGGAAACGCTCGCGCTGCTCGTCGGAGCCACAGAGCGCCAGCGCCAGGCCGGCGATCGTGTTGGAGAAGAGCGGCGAGGGAGCGAGCGCGTAGCCCATCTCCTCGAAGAGCACCGCGAGGTCGACGATGCCGAGCCCCTGCCCGCCCCACTCCTCGGGCAGCGCCAGCCCGGTCCAGCCGAGCTCGGCCATCTCGCCCCAGCCGGCGGCGTCGAAGCCGTCCTCGCTGGCCGCGATCTCCCGCAGCCGCTCCGATTTGAAGCGGGAGGCGAGGAAGTCGTGGGCGGTCGATTTGATCGCCTGCTGCTCGTCGGTGAGGTCGAAGTACATCCCTAAAACGCTCCCGCTGTCATCACTAGCGCAGCCTCGGCAGGCCGAGCACCCGCTCGGCGATGATGTTCTTGAGGATGTCCGTGGTCCCGCCCTCGATCGAGTTGGCGCGGGAGCGCAGGAAGCCGTACTGCCAGGCGCCGTTGTCGATCGCGTTGGCCGAGCCGCGGGC
>Ga0164241_10004961_pt1 | contig 12667 bp, 7 predicted proteins | sample OricomyardsoilBY_FD_108780 | JGI IMG/M metagenome (GOLD analysis project Ga0164241, IMG submission 108780) | Backyard soil microbial communities from Emeryville, California, USA - Original compost - Back yard soil (BY) | ecosystem: Environmental > Terrestrial > Soil > Unclassified | place: USA...
ACGACGCAACCTTCGTCGAGCTTGCGCGTGAGGCGCAGGAAAGGATGGTTGTACGGGCGCTCGATCTTCCCGCCTTCGGGCGTGCCTTGCAGGCCGCCGACGTCATGCACCTGCAGGCCTAACAGGTGGCCGATGCCGTGAGGGTAGAAGACGCTGGTGAGCGCCGTATCGATCGCTTCGTCGGCGCTTACATTGATGATGCCCGCCTCGAACAGGAATTCGCTGATGGCGCGATACGACGCCTGGTGAAAATCCTTCCAGTCGAGCCCGGTCCGCACCTGCGCACACAGCTGGAGCTGCAGCTGGTCGAACTTCGCGATGAGGCCGGCCCACTCGGCGTCCTCGTGTGAGTAGCTGCGCGTGATGTCCGAAGCGTAGCCGGCGAATTCGGCGCCGGCATCGATGATCAACGAATGCAGCTTCGCGGGGCGGCTGCGCTGCTGGATCTGGTAGTGCAGTACCGCGCCGGCTTCATTGAGCGCGATGATGGGGTTGTAAGGCAGTTCGCGCTCACGCAGACCGCAGGCCTTCATGAACACGAGGGCAAGTTCGAATTCGCTGGCCCCCGCACGGAAAGCCTGTTCCACCGCGACGTGGCCTCGCGCGCCGAGCGCGTTGGCTTCGTAGAGACATGCGATCTCGTACGGCGTCTTCGCCGCGCGTCCGTAATCGAGCTGCGCCATGAGATGTTCGGGGTTGATGGCGGCCGGACCCCAGGCCAGGAGCTCCGGGAAGGGCGCTCCAATGAACGCTGTGCGCGATAGCTCATTCGGCAACGCGGCTCGGGCAGCCGAGCGGTCGGCCACGCTCACGATGTCGAAGGCGCCAGTCCAGTAGTCGTTCGGCATCTCTGGCGACTTGTGCCAGTAGTCCACGGGCTGGTGCACGAGCAGCATCGGCTTCTTGCCAGGGACGAAGTAGACGAAGGAGTCCGGCGCGTCCGTCAGTGGCGCCCAGACTTTGAAAGGAGCCTGGACGCGGAAAGGCAGATGATGATCGTCCAGGAACAGCAGGGGAGGCGTGCCTGCATGTACCAGCAGGCTGTCGTAGCCCGCGCTGTGCAGGGCAGAAGCGCTGCGATTGCTCACGATCTCGAGGTGCGCGGCAAAAAGTCCCGTCCAGGAGTCCACGTTTTGTCGAATGGCTGGTGAATTCATGCGCCGATTCTAAGCGCGGCGCCGCCCGGGAAATATTGCTGCTACGCAACATATGGCCATTCCCGGGGTCCGGCGTCCTCGATCCGGGTGGTTCAACGGGAGGAGTCTCGAGGATGCGCGAGTCAGGTTGTCGCCATCAGCGGACAAAAATTGCACTTGTTTCAAATGGATTGGCGAATGGATAAAATCGCGCGCCGCAATGCAAATTGCGTCAACAAACGTTTGTTTGGTCTCACTTACCACTAGATATTTTTGGGGTACCCCTACATGAAATTGAACGTTGCTCTCGCCGCCTCGATCGCGGCTTTCGCACTGATGACCGGCTGCGCCAAGAAGGACGCCGAAGCCACCGCTCCGGCTGCCGACGCTGCCGCCTCGTCCGCTGATGCCGCCGCTTCGTCGGCCGATGCCGCTGCTTCTTCGGCTGCTGCCGCTGACGCCGCTGTTGCTCCGGCCGATGGCGCCGCCCCGGCCGATGCCGCTGCTCCGGCCGACGCCGCTGCTCCGGCTGATGCCCCGGCCGAAGCGCCGAAGAACTAATCGACTCGATTAGATCTTCGCGAGCCAACAGGCTCATGACGGCCCGGGCAGAGCGCACCACGTTCTGCCCGGGCTTTGTCTTTTTTGGAGGAAGGAAGTGACAGTCAGCGTCCGGGATGCCAGAAGCACTGCTCGGGATCGCGAGTGGATCGAAAGCGTCTACCGCGACTACCTCGATGATCTGTCGCCGCTGAATACGGGCGTGTTCAGTGCCACTTCGCTGGGCGAGATCGGCTACAGCGAGTCCGACCAGCTTGCACGGTGGTTCGGCGATTCCTCCGTCAATGCCCTCGTCATCCTGCGCGGCGCCGAGCCCGTGGGTTTCGCCATGGTGGCCCGCGGCAGCGCAACACCAGGCAAGACACCCGTCGATTACCGCATGGCGGAATTCTTCGTCGCGCGCACGTTCCGCCGTCGCGGCGTGGGCCGTCTCGCCGTGGAACTCATACTCAACCGGTTCGCAGGACGCTGGGAGATCACCGAGTACCTGCGCAATCCGGTCGCCGTCGCGTTCTGGCGCCGCGTCGTCGCCAGCTACACCCAAGGCCGTTTCCAGGAGCGTGTTCTCAATGGCGAAGTGCGTCAGGTCTTTGAATCGGGCAACTCGCGTGCCCAGAAACCCGCCTGATTTCCCGCGCTTCCGCGCCCTCATCGGGGTTTTGCTGCTCATGACGATGGAAGGCGGCTACGCGGGCTCGCGTCCCAGCGGTTCGCTGGTTCCCACCCGCTCCGAAGTGATCGCCACCCACGGCATGGCGGCCACCAGTCATCCGCTGGTAAGCCAGGTGGCGCTCGATGTGCTCAAGCGCGGCGGTACGGCGGTGGATGCGGCTATTGCCGCGAACGCCACGATGGGCCTCATGGAGCCCACCGGCAATGGCGTTGGCGGCGACTTGTTCGCCATCGTCTGGGATGCAAAAACGCAGAAGCTCTACGGCCTCAACGGCAGCGGCCGCTCGCCCAAATCGCTGACGCTCGAGAAGCTGCGGGCGGAGCTAAAGAAGCTGAAGACTGCGACCATCCCGCGCACCGGTCCGTTGCCGGTGTCGGTGCCGGGTACGGTGGATGGCTGGTTCGAACTGCATGGCCGGTTCGGCAAGCTGCCCATGAAAGAGTTGCTGGCCCCGGCCATCGCCTACGCACGCGAAGGCTTCCCGGTGACGGAGGTCATCGCCGAAGGCTGGGCGCGCAACGTGAACAACCTGAAGGATTACCCGGGCTTCGCCGAAACGTTCATGCCGAAAGGCCGCGCCCCCCTCAAGGGCGAAGTGTTTCGCAATCCGTACCTGGCCGATACGCTCTCGGCGATCGCCGACGGCGGCCGCGACGCTTTCTACAAGGGCGACATCGCCAGGCGCATCGAGACCTACATGCGCGCGAATGGCGGCTACCTGACCGCGGCGGACCTCGCGGCCCACCATTCGGAGTGGGTGGAGCCGGTGTCCACTAACTACCGTGGTTACGACGTCTGGGAGCTTCCCCCGAACACGCAGGGCGTCGCCGCGCTGCAGATGCTCAACATCCTCGAGGCCTACGACCTCAAGTCGATGGGATTCGGCAGCGCCGATTATCTGCACCTGTTCATCGAAGCGAAGAAGCTCGCGTTCGAAGATCGCGCCCGTTTTTACGCGGACCCGGAGTTCGCGAAGATTCCGCTGAAGGGGTTGCTGTCGAAGGAGTACGCCGCGAAGCGGCGTGCGCTCATCGACCCCAGACATGCGGCGCGCGAATATCCCGTGGACGCCAAGGCGCTGGAGCAGGGCGACACCATCTACATGACGGTGGCGGACTCGGCGGGCAACATGGTTTCGCTGATCCAGAGCAACTATCGTGGCATGGGGTCGGGCATGACCCCCACAGGTTGCGGGTTCATCCTGCAGGACCGTGGTGAGCTGTTTTCGCTGGAGAAGGGGCACGCCAGCGTCTATGCGCCGGGCAAACGGCCGTTCCACACCATCATCCCGGCGTTCATCACCAAGGACGGCAAGCCCTGGCTTTCGTTCGGTCTCATGGGCGGCGCCATGCAGCCGCAAGGGCACGTGCAGATCGTCGTCAATCTCATCGATTTCGGAATGAACCTGCAGGAAGCCGGTGACGCGCCGCGGGTGCGTCACGACGGATCGAGTGAACCGACCGGCGAAGTGATGAAGGATGGCGGCCAGGTGGTGCTCGAGGTCGGGGCCTCGCCGGACACGGTGAAGGCGCTCGAGGCGCGGGGCCACAAGGTAACCGTCGAGAACGACGGTGATTTCGGTGGTTACCAGGCGATCATGCGAAACGCCGAGGGCGTGTACTTCGGGGCGTCGGAATCCCGCAAGGACGGCGCGGCGCAGGGTTATTAGCGGCTCACCGTCGCCGGAACCTTCGAGCCACCTTCGGCTACTCACCACAGTTGGCGCCGGTGGTGCGGTTCGCGCGAGCCCTGTTTACCGATTGCGGGGCTCGGCAGTATCCACAAGGGGGTCCGCTCCGCCGGCGTCAGCACCCGCGGCTACTGGATCGCCGGAATCCCCAGGAAAATCGAATCTTCCGGCGTTCCGAATTCCGACGCCTTCGGTTTGCGCGTCGTAGCCGCAAGCCGTCCCGAGTGGATGTCGTCGAGCTTGGCGTGCGTGGCCTTCGCGGCCGCGACGAGCTCGGGGTAGGGACGGTCGGTGACGTCGATCCAGCCGATGTTGTAGTTCTCGCCATCGCGACGGCCCGTCACGGGCTGGTCTATCCACTGGTACCAGTGTGTGCCGATGATGGCGGGGTGCTCCGCGGCATGTTCCACGTAGTACGAATACGCGACGCCCCGCTCGGACTGGTTCATGGCCTGCACGAGCCCCGGCGCGAGGCCCCGCTCGGGCACGCCGAAGTGAAACTCGCCGATGAGGATGGGCAACTTCTGGATCTCGTACACGCGGTCGATGAAATCCCTGGGCGGGGCCCAGCGATATTTGTTCATGCTGTACACGTCGAAGCCACGTGCGAGCGCGATGACTTCATCGGGAGGCGTGCCGCCGAACCGGATGCCGAGGTTCAGGTGGTTAGGGTCGGCGCGTTTGACCGCGGCATTCACGACCTGCAGGTATCGCGTGAAGGCGGCGTGGACCAGCGTCTTTCGTGCGGCTGGCGTGTCACCCTTCGCAAGTGCGCTCTTGAAGCGCTGCTGCATCGAGCTCGCCGGCCCGGCCAGCACGAGATCCACGAGTTGGCTCTCGCGCGCCGGCCAGGGAGGTTCGTTACCGATGAAGTAGCCGATCATCCACGGGTCGTTTTTTCGCGGACCCAGTTGCTGCGCGGCTTCCGCTTCCACGCGCCGCACAAATGCTTCCGAGTACACGTCGGGCAAGCCCATGATCGCGCCTTCGCTCTGCTGCCACCCTCGCAGCGGGAAGACGTAGGGCTGGCGCAGCAACGAACCACCCGGAAGCGCATCGTTGAGCGAGGCGCCGTAGGCGGTGTTGAGCCCCCAGGCGCGCATGCGCTTCGAAGTGACGAGCGCGCTCGGCGTCTCCCAGTTCGCGCCGAATCGCTTCTGGAGATTGGCGATGTAGAACGACACGGGGTCGCGCAGCGGATCGGGCTCCGCGTTCGGCGCCGGGATCTGCGCGGCGGTCGGAATGCTGGCGAACAGCTTCGACCGCCCGACGATCCGTGTTTGCGGCGGGTCCGAACCCGCACCGTTCACGCCGGTGGAATAGAAGCGGCAGCCTTCGGGGTCGATGAACCACCACCGGGTGCTGATCTTCTCGACGCGAAAGAAACCCGTGGCCTTGCTCCGGCCCGACGCAAAACCACCGTAGCGGCACGCCGGGACGGTGGACTTCGGCACCAGCATGCGGTCCTCTTTGGCCCACTCGCGAATGAGCTCGGGATACGAGCGCGCCTTGCCGGGCCAATCCGCGTGCGCGTACTGGCCGAAGTCGTCGACGACGGGCGCGGCGCCGTCGAGCACGGCATCCCCGGGGTCGGTCTTCGACAGGGAGACCTTGCGGATCTCGACGGTGGAAGCGCGCGCCGGATAACGCATGGTGACGTTGATGGCACGCACGTGGAGCACGGGCGCGTGCCCGCCTGCCTCGATGTTGATCCAGTAGCTGTCGCGGGGCTGGTTGACCGTCGAGGCCAGTTCATCGGCGTCGCCGAGGCCCTGGCGAAAGAAGCGGAGGGGAATCGACGCACGCACCCAGACGTTCGCCAGTGGGTGGATGCGCTTCGACACATTGCCTTCGTCACTGACGAGGCCGAGTTCGAATCGCTGGCTGGTGGACGAACGAAACTCGACGACCAGGAACTGCGCGGAGGTCCAGTCCGAGGTCAGCTGCGGGTCCAGGTCGGCCAGGAGCCATTGCGTGGTCGAGACGTCGCTCGTGAAGGTGGCCTTTTGTGGAGCGGCGTGTGCCGTGCAGGTAATTGCCCAACCCAGCAGGCAGATCAGCGTCTTGTCGAGTCTCATCCCCACCTCCGAAAGCCCGACGTAGTTTATGCGATGCCGCCTGCCTTAGTGGCGTCGACCGGCTGGCCGCCCCGAAGTGCGGGAGAAACGGCGTTGCCTCGCCCGCCGCGCACTGGCCGAACGATCGTGCGTCAGACCACACCCGGGATGAATCGCCACTTCACGCGCGCCATGTATTCCGCGTAGCCGTTGTCCGAGAGCAGGAGGTGTCGTTCCTCGGTAATGGCGCGCAACGCGTAGATGGTGGTCCATCCGCACAACGCGAGCAGGGCATACGCGGCGTATCGCACGTTGCCGCCCGCGAAGACCAGGTAGAGGTGGGGAAGCGCGCCTATCCACCACGCGAGGTTCTTGGCCACATAGGCCGGGTGCCGTACGTACGCGTAGGGGCCTCGGCTGACGATGCCGCGGTTCGTGAGGTTGCTCGCCTTGAATCCCAACGCCACGGAAGCCCAGGAGTAGATTGCGAGGGCGATCAGCAGCGAGATGTTCGCGACGAAATGAATCGCCGTGTTTTCGAATTGCGGGAAATCGCTGCTCTGCCACTCGAGGAAACGCCCCGTGAAATCATTGAACGGCGGGTAACACGCCAGGCAGATGGCCCAGCCGAAGAACGTGGGGTCCACGGTGCGGATGCGATTGCCGAGCGCCGGCACTTCCACGATGTAGCCGAGGGTGAAGAGCAGCGTGTCGACGAACAGGATGAGCTGGAAACAGGCCCAGAACAGCGAGGAGTCGAAAAGCTGGCGACCGCTGAGCCCTTGGTGCACGCCGTCGAGGAACTGCACCACCGAGTTCGCCATGTCGCCGACATGGTTGAGGCACCAGTTGATCATGAGCGGCGCGAAGAAGAACTTCAGCAGCAGCACGAGCCCCGCCTGTTTTGCGGGCGGCGAGAGCCCGGCGCGAAGCGGCAGGCGCCACGGCTGGCGGGCTTGTGTCGCACGACGCGCGGGCGATAGCGGCCTGCGCAGGCGGGCCACGCTGAACCACACGCCGCGCAGGAACACGTGGGCCTTGGAATGCAGCCACGGATAGCGGAGGTAGAAGGGAATGAGCACCACCGCATACAGCGCGATGAGCGACACGAACAGCATGTGGACGGTGAAGACCGCATCGACCCCGATCATGCCGAAGTGCCACTGGCCCTGCAGCATGCCGCGGTGAAAGCCGCTGAGGTCGGAAATGATCCAGTACGAAAGCCCGATGAAGCCGAGCGTGGAAAGGTAGTTAGTGAAGAAGCGGCGTGTGGACATGGCGGAGGGCATGCCGTCGTTGCGGGTCAGCGCCCGGTGGTGCCGCCGGATTGTCGCACGAGCCGCACGGTCCGTTCACCCGCGAGGGCGATGTCGCCGCTGCGCTCGTCCACCGGCATGCTGAAAGTGACGCGCCGTGTAGCTCGGCAGCGTTCCCCGGGCGCACCCGCCATCGCGATGCAATCCTCCGTCCACCGCGCGCCGGAATCGGTCGAGCTGAGCACCATGCCTCCCGTGCCGAAGGCGATGAGCCGATTCCGCGTGGGGTCTTCGATGAGCCCGCGTACGTCGCCGCGAACATCATTCGAAGCGCGGGTCCAGGACACGCCGCCATCGGTGGAGCGGGCGAGGACGCCCTCGCCGGTGGCGAGCAGCGACGCGCTGCGGACGTCGAAAAGAATCGCGCTCAGGGAATTCTTGCGGCCCTCGAACGCGATCTCGCCGCCTTCCCAACTGCCGCCGCCGTCCGCGGAGCGCAACAGATCCCCGTTGTGTCCCGTCATCACGATGGCGTTGTGTACGGGATCGAACGCGCAATCGGTGAAGTTCGCCCTGGTGCTCGATTGCATGAGGTCCCAGTTCAGGCCATCGTCCTCGGAAGTCAGGAACCGGCCGAGCGCACTCGTGGCGAGCAGTAGTTTGCCGAAGCGATGAAACGCCGTGACCGGTGTGGCAGGGTCGGGCATCGTGAGTGCCGTGATCTGCCAGGTCTCGCCGGCGTTTTTCGAGAAACCCACCCGGCCACCGTCGCCACCAATCAGGATGGCCCGCGTCTGCGGATCGACGAAGAGCGTCTGGAACGCAACCGTGAGATGGGAATTCACGAGCGTCCAGTTTCTGCCATCGTCGAGCGAACGCACGACGCGACCGTTCGTGCCGACGGCGACCCACGTGCGGGTTCCGGGCTGGTTGACGACGGCACGCAGGTCGGTATCGGTCGTCGCGTTGCGCGTCTTCCGCCAGGTGCGGCCCGCATCCGTCGATCGCCACACGGTTCCCGAGGCGCCCGCCGCGATGAGCACATCGCCGCCCTCGTTCGCGGCCACCCCGGAGAGATCCGCGGACCCTGGCGTCACCGCCTGTGTCCAGTGCTCGCCGTCCTCGGAACGAAGAATGACGCCGTCACTGCCCCAGACGAGCAGCGCGTGCGAGCCGTTGACGAGCAATCCGCCCGTGAGCTCGGGACTGATGACCTGCGGCAGGTACGTGGGCGCGGGCGCAGACGCGGCGCCCGCCACCGTGAAAGCGCCGGCCAGCGAGAAAAGGAAAAGCAGCGCGGCGGGTATGCGAGCGGTGTCAGTCGCCATCGACGCGTGGGGCATCACCCGTCGCGATTGCAGACTGCGAGAGCTCGGAAAGCCGGGTGATCAGCTGGTCCATGACTTCCACGTTGCGCTGGATGCGCTGATGCTGCTCGCGCACCTGGTCTTCGCTGAACTTGTACTTCGGGTTCAGCAGCATGTTCGTGGTGGTATGCACGACCGACAGCGGAGTGCGCAGGTCATGCGCCATTTTCGCCAGCACGGCTTCCAGACACTTAGGTTCGTCGTCCATGCCCCGGAGTCTATGCCCGAACGTCGAAAAATTCCCACCACGAAACCGTCCGGGACAGGCTCCCGGGCGATTCAGCCGACAGCGGAAGTGTCACGCTGAACATGGTTCCGCCACCGGCTGTTATTCCAGCTGCAGCCCTTTGTAGCGCGCAGAGACTTCATGAGCGGCCGCCACTAGCGAAGCAGCGGTTTCAGGTATTTCGCCGTGTATGAATGAGGATTGCGCGCGACTTCTTCCGGCGTGCCGTCCGCGAGAATCGTGCCGCCGCCTGCGCCACCTTCGGGGCCAAGGTCGATGATCCAGTCCGCGGTCTTGATCACGTCGAGGTTGTGCTCGATGACCACCACGGTGTTCCCCTCATCCCGCAGCCGGTGCAGCACGTCCAGGAGCTGGGCGACGTCGTGGAAGTGCAGGCCCGTGGTTGGCTCATCCAATATGTAGAGAGTGCGGCCGGTCGCTCGTTTGGCGAGTTCGCGGGCCAGCTTCACACGCTGCGCTTCACCGCCGGATAACGTCGTGGCGCTCTGGCCGAGTTGCAGATAGGACAGCCCCACGTCCATCAGCGTCTGCAGCCGGGATCCGACACCGGGCACGTTCTGGAACAGTCGCAATGCATCCTCGACATTCATGTCGAGCACTTCATGGATGTTCTTGCCGCGCCAGCGTATGTCGAGCGTCTCGCGGTTGTAGCGCTTGCCCTGGCACACATCGCAGGGCACGTACACGTCGGGAAGGAAATGCATTTCCACCTTGATGAGTCCGTCGCCCTGGCAGGCCTCGCAGCGGCCGCCCTTCACGTTGAAGCTGAAGCGGCCTGCGTCGTATCCCCGGGTGCGTGCTTCCGGAACCTCCGCGAAGAGTTCGCGCAGTGGACCAAACAAGCCGGTGTAGGTCGCCGGATTGGAGCGCGGGGTGCGGCCGATCGGACTCTGATCGATGTCGATGATGCGGTCGATGGCATTGAGTCCCTGGACTTCCTGGCAGGGCGCCATGTCCATCACCGTGCCGTTGAGCTTGTGATTGGCGTGCGTGAACAAGGTGTCGTTCACGAGCGTGGATTTTCCGGAGCCGGAGACGCCAGTGACGCAGGTGAACAGGCCCAGCGGGAATTCCGCGGTGACGCCCTTGAGATTGTTTCCCGTGGCGCCCACCACCTTGATGACGCGCTTCGGATCCTTCGGCGTGCGCAGGCCGGGCAGGGCGATCGTCGTGCGGCCGGACAAGTATTTGCCGGTGAGTGAATCGGGATGTTTCTCGATGTCGGCGGGCGTTCCCTGGGCCACGATTTCGCCGCCGTGCACGCCCGCACCGGGACCGATGTCGAGCACCGCGTCGGCGGCGCGGATGGCTTCCTCGTCGTGTTCCACGACCAGCACCGTGTTGCCGAGATCGCGCAGATGCTTGAGCGTGGCCAACAACCGCTGGTTGTCGCGCTGGTGCAGCCCGATGGAGGGCTCATCGAGGATGTACATGACACCCGTCAGGCCCGAGCCCACCTGGCTTGCGAGGCGGATGCGCTGCGCCTCGCCACCGGAGAGCGACTCGGCGCTGCGATCCAGCGTGAGGTAATCGAGGCCCACGTCCACGAGGAATCTCAGTCGATCGCCGACTTCCTTCACGATCTTGTCGGCGACTTCCGCGCGCCAGCCGGTGACGTCGAGCGAGCCGAACATCTTCTTCGCGTCGCCCACGGTCAGATGGGCGATCTCGGGCAGGCTGTGGGTGCCGACGAATACATTGCGCGCCGCACGATTGAGGCGCGTGCCGTGGCAATCGGGGCAGGGTTGCGAGCCGAGGTATTTCGCCAGTTCCTCGCGCACCAGCAACGAGTCTGTTTCCTTGTAGCGGCGTTCGAGGTTCGGAATGATGCCTTCGAAGCGATGTTTTTTCTTCGTGGAGCGCCCGTTGCCCTGGACGTAGCGGAATTCCACTTCCTCGTTGCCGCTGCCGAACAGCATCACCTGCTGTGCCTTCTTCGACAGATCTTCCCACGGCGTTTCGGGGTCGAACTTGTAGTGCTTCGCCATCGCGGTGATCAACGCGAAGTAATACGAGTTCTTGCGGTCCCAGCTCTTGATGGCGCCGCCCGCGAGCGACAGATGGGGATAAGCCACCACGCGCTGGGGGTCGAAGAAATCCTTCAGGCCGATTCCATCGCAGGTCGGGCAGGCGCCGGCGGGGCTGTTGAACGAGAACATCTTCGGCTCGAGGGCGGGCACGCTGTATCCACACACCGGGCAGGCCTGGCGCGAGGAAAACAGTGTTTCGGCTTCGGCCTTCGAAACCTTTTCGGCGTCGTAGGGTGCGAGGCGCGCGGTGCCGCCCGCGAGCTTCAATGCCGTCTCGAGCGATTCGGCCAGGCGCTGCGCGGCGTCGGCGCGGATGCGCAGTCTATCTACCACCACTTCGATGGTGTGTTTCTTCTTGGCGTCTATTTTCGGCAGTGCATCGAGCTCGTGCACCCGGCCATCGATGCGCACGCGCACGAATCCCTGGCCGCGAAGCTGCTCGAAGGTCTCCGCATGTTCGCCTTTGCGATCGATGACGATGGGCGCCAGCAACAGCACCGCCAGGCTTTCCGGCATCTTCATGATCTGGTCGACCATCTGGCTCACGGTCTGCGCCGCAAGGTCGATGCCGTGATCCGGGCAGCGCGCAATGCCGGCTCGCGCGAACAGCAGGCGCAGGTAGTCGTAGATCTCCGTCACCGTGCCGACCGTCGAGCGCGGATTGTGGGACGTCGCCTTCTGTTCGATGGCGATGGCCGGCGACAGGCCTTCGATGCTGTCGACGTCGGGCTTGTCCATCATCGAGAGGAACTGCCGCGCGTATGCGGACAGCGATTCGACGTAGCGGCGCTGCCCTTCGGCGTACAGCGTGTCGAACGCGAGTGAGGATTTCCCGGAGCCGGACAGGCCGGTGATCACGATGAGCTTGTCCCGCGGCAGGTCGACGGAAACGTTCTTGAGGTTGTGCGTGCGGGCGCCACGAATCCTGATTTGCTGAATGGTCAAGCGCGGTTTCTCGTGCGAGGGAAGCGAAACCGCGGAGTTTAAGCGGCGACCCCCGCTCGCGTATAACCAGTAGTCACTCGCGGTGAGTACTGGATAACGCCTACGCGCGCTGAATCAGACACTTGCGCCCCCGATGGTGCCGGGTGGGGAAAGTGGGGAGTCGCGACTCCCCACTTTCCCCACCCGGCACCATCAAGGTTGATAAACGCGGACGTAGTCGACTTCCATCTTCACGGGGAAGACGGCGTCGTTGATGCCCATCTGTCCGCCCCAGTCGCCACCGACGGCGACGTTGAGGATCAGGTACTGCGGGCTGTCGAACGGCCACTCGGCATTGCCCGATCCGTCGTTCGAGTACTGGTAGTAGTTGCGGTCGTCGACGCCCACGACGACCCGGTCTGCGGTCCAGTGCAGCTGGTATTTGTGGAACGCCGTGCACACATCCGGAATGGTGGTGGTGGCCGTGCGGTGATTGCCCCGCGAGTGGTTGTAGGCGCCCGTGTGTGCCGTGGCGTGCACCACGCCCGGATCGAAACCAACGTGTTCCATGATGTCGAGCTCGCCGTCGTCGGGCCAGCTGGTCTGCGGCGGGGCCGACAACATCCAGATCGCGGGCCAGGTGCCGAGGCCGCAGGGTAGTTTGGCGCGGATCTCGAAGAAGCCGTAGGTCCAGGCCATCTTGCCGCGGGTGACGAGCCGCGCGGA
>Ga0164241_10004962_pt1 | contig 12665 bp, 9 predicted proteins | sample OricomyardsoilBY_FD_108780 | JGI IMG/M metagenome (GOLD analysis project Ga0164241, IMG submission 108780) | Backyard soil microbial communities from Emeryville, California, USA - Original compost - Back yard soil (BY) | ecosystem: Environmental > Terrestrial > Soil > Unclassified | place: USA...
AGGTCTCCTGGCAACTCGCCGGCTACGACACCGCACCGGCCCGCGAGACAGTCCCGGTCACCCGCGTCACCCGCGTCCGGAGGACGTACGCGGCCTCGTTCGCGGAGCGGTTCGTGGCCGGGCAGCGGCGGCCGATCTGGGCGCTCGGTCCGATCGACGTGGCCAAAGGCGAGCACAGCCTGGTGATCAGCCTGGGCTCGGAGGCGGACGCGAAGAGTTACGTGTCGGTCGCGGACCGGGCGGTCGAGTCGGTCAGCAAGGTCTGGGGCAAGAGCAACTGGCGGCAGAAGGTGATCGTCTACCTGCCCGTCAAGCAGGCGCAGATGGAGGCGGTGCTCGGCGCCCAGCCGAACACCTACACCCAGATCGCCGCTGTCACGATGGCCGAGCTCGACACGCCGCAGGCCGGTGCGCCGGTGCGGATCGTGGCGAACCCCAAGCTGTTCGAGGAACTGGGCAAACAAGGCCGCCGGATCGTGCTGACCCACGAGACGACGCACGTCGCGTCCACCGCCACCGCCTCGCCGGTGCCGCTGTGGCTGGCCGAGGGTTTCGCCGACTACGTCGCCTTCACCGCCGTACCGGTGCAGGACGAGTCGGCCGCGAAGGAACTGTTCAAGGCGATCCGGGCGGGCAAGGTACCGGCGACGCTGCCGACGACCGAGGCGTTCGCCGCGGCGTCGACGGATCTGCCCCAGGCGTACGAGTCGGCCTGGCTCGCCTGCCGGCTGATCGCCGAGCGGGAGGGGCAGAGCAAGCTGGTCAAGTTCTACCGCACGGTGCACGCGTCGAAGAGCTCGGCCGCTCTGGCGCTGGCGTTCAGGTCCGTCCTGGGTATGACCGAGACAGAGTTCGTCGAAGAGTGGCAGCAGTACCTCAAGAGGCTCGCCGGTGTCTGAGGCGACGGCACGGCGGGCACCTCGGGTGGTCGCCGTCGTCCTCGCCGCCGCGCTGGTCGTCACCATCGTCACCACCACGCCCTGGCACCTGATCGACCTGCCCCAGCCCGAGACGGCGATGGACTTCACCCCGGCAGAGATCGCCCGGCAGAACGCGTTCCGGCACGAGCTGTTGCCGTGGTCAACGACCTCCTGGGCGCTGTCGATCCTCGTTCCGCTGGCGATCGGCTTCAGTCCGCTCGGTCCCCGCCTGTACGACGCGATCCGCGTGCGCCGCTGGTGGCTCGCCGTACCGCTGCTGGTCGCCGGACTGGGACTGCTGACCAGCCTGATCACCGTGCCGACCGATGTGATGTCCGAGCGGGTCACCCGCAAGTACGGCCTGTCGGTGCAGGACTGGGGTCTGTGGACCCGCGACCGCGTGGTCAACTGGCTGCTGGCGACTCTCGTCCTCACGGTGGTCGCGCTCGGCCTGATCGCGCTGGCGAAGCGGTGGCGGCAGGGGTGGTGGTTGCCTGCGGCAATCGCGGCTGCGGTCCTGGTGCTCGGTGTCTCGTTCGCGTACCCGGTGCTGGTGGAGCCGCGGTTCAACTCGTTCACGTCGATGCCGGCCGGCCCGCTCCGCGACGACCTCACGAAGCTCGCCGCGGACGACGGCGTACCGGTCAAGGATGTGCTGGTCGCGGACGCGTCGAAGCGCACAACCGCCTTGAATGCTTACGTTTCCGGCTTCGGGTCGACCCGGCGGCTGGTCGTCTACGACACGCTCCTCAAGGACACCCCGCCCGAGCAGGTCCGGCTGGTGGTCGCGCACGAACTCGGTCACGCCGCGGAGGACGACGTACTGCACGGCACGCTGATCGGGGTCCTCGGTGCCGCCTTCGCGGTGACGTTGCTGAAGTTGTTGCTCGGGGCCCGGATGGCAGACCCGCGCCGGACCGCGATGCTGCTGGCCCTGATCGTCGCCGGTACGGCGCTCGCCGCCCCGGTGCAGAATCTGGTGAGCCGCAAGATCGAGGCCCGCGCGGACTTCCATTCGCTGCAGTTGACGAAGGACCCGCAGAACTTCGTCGCGATGCAGCACGACCTGGCCGTCACGAACATCTCCGGGCTGGACCCGAGCCGCTGGCGGTACTGGATGTTCGCCACGCACCCGACCGCGCCGGAGCGGATCGCGATGGGCCGGGCCTGGGCCGGCGAGCACGGCACCACCGTCCCGCCACTGGTCGACCGATGAGGGTCCTGGTCGTCACCAACGACTTCCCGCCGCGGCAGGGCGGGATCGAGACGTTCGTCCGGTCCCTGTGCGACCAGCTCACCGATGTGGTTGTCTACACGTCCCGCTCGCCCGGCGACACGGCGTACGACGCCGGCCTCCCGTTCCCGGTGGTGCGGGACCGGACCGCGATGTTGTTGCCGACGGCCCGCGTCACGAAGAACGCCGTACGACTGATGCGCGAGTACGACGCCGACCGGGTGCTGTTCGGCGCGGCCGCTCCGCTCGGCCTGATGGGGCTCACGCTGCGACGGGCCGGGGCGCGGCGGATCGTCGCCATGACGCACGGCCACGAGACGTGGTGGGCCGGTGTGCCGGGCACTCGCCAGGCGTTGCGGCGGATCGGCGACGAGGCGGACACCGTGACGACTGTGTCGTCGTGGTGCGCCGACCAGATCGCCCCGGCGTTGTCACCGGCCGCAGTACGACGGATGCGGCGCCTGACGCCCGGGGTCGACACCGAGCGATTCGCGCCGGACTGCGGGGGAGAGCAGGTCCGCAAGGGACTCGCACTCGACGATGTCCCTGTTGTGGCGTGCGTGTCGCGGCTGATTCCGCGCAAGGGGCAAGACACCCTGATCCGCGCCTGGCCACGCGTTCTGGACGTCGTACCGTCCGCGATGCTCCTCCTGGTCGGCGGCGGTCCTGATCGCGAGCGGCTCGAAGGACTCGCCGAGGCGACCGGCGTCCGGTCGTCGGTGGTGTTCACCGGCCCGGTGCCGTGGACCGACATCCCGCCGTACGTCGATGCCGCCGATGTGTTCGCGATGCCGTGCCGGACCCGGCGGTTCGGGCTCGAGCCGGAGGCCCTCGGGATCGTCACCCTGGAAGCGTCCGCCACCGGGAAGCCGGTCGTGATCGGCGACTCCGGCGGAGCCGGCGACACCGTCCGCCACGGCGAGACGGGCTACCTCGTCGACCCGTACAACCCGGTGCCGGTCGGCGTACGGCTCGCCGAACTCCTCGCCGATCCCGCGCGTGCCCAGGCGATGGGCGCGGCGGGTCGCGACTGGGTACGACGCGACTGGTCGTGGGACCGAAGTGGCGCCGTACTGCGGGAGCTCCTGGACGTCTGAGCAGAACGCGCTGGACGAACCTGTGGTCCGCTCGTGTATTCTGCGGATATGCATCGAATGTCCCGACTTGCCGCAGCCGTACGAGCTTCCTGCTCTCCGGCTGCCGCTGCCTGACATTCTGAAACCTCCACCGGCGACCGGAAACGGTTCGCCGGTGTTGTTGTTTCCGTAGCCCGGTGGTCTGGTTCCGGTCAGTACAGACAAGGACACCAGGACCATGACCATCACCAGGACTTTCATCGACTTCTTCCTCGACCGGGGCCACGTTCCGACCACGGGTTCCACGCTCATCCCACGACTGGGTGATCCGGTGCTCTTCACGACCTCGGGGATGCATCCGCTCACGCCGTACCTGGAAGGCGAACCCCATCCGCTGGGGCGCAGACTCACCGGGGTGCAGCGATGTCTGCGGACCACGGACCTCGACGAGGTGGGTGATCCGACCCACCTCACGGTCTTCGAGATGCTCGGCTCGTGGTCGCTCGGGGACTACGGCAGCAGCCAGACCCTGCGCTGGGGCTACGAGCTGCTGACCGAGGGCTTCGGGATCGATCCCGGCACGCTGTACGTGACCGTGTTCGGCGGCGACGACCAGGTGCCGCTCGACCAGGAGTCACTGCGCACGTGGCAGGAGCTGGGCGTGCCGATCGAGCTGACCACCGACGACAACTGGTGGTCGAACGGCCCGACCGGTCCGTGCGGCCCCGACTCGGAGATCTTCGTCTGGACCGGCGAGGGCGACCCGGAGGGGACACCGGGCACGGACAAGCGCTGGGTCGAGGTGTGGAACCACGTGATGATGCGCTACCGCCGCCTCGACGACGGATCGCTCGAGCCGCTGCGGCAGCAGAACATCGACACCGGTCTCGGCCTCGAGCGGCTGACGATGCTGCTGGAGGGCAGGGAATCGGTCTACGAGACCTCGCTGTTCGAGCCGTGGATACGGATCGTGCCGCAGCTGTGGCGGCTCGACGAGCAGTCCCGGCGGATCGTCATCGACCACCTGCGCTCCAGCATGGTGATCATCGGCGACGGCGTGCACCCGTCGAACACAGGCCGCGGGTACGTGCTGCGCCGGCTGATCCGCCGGGTGCTCACGATCCTGTGGCGCGACGACGAGTCGCGGACACTGTCCGACCTGCCGATGGAGTTGTTCGAGCACACACTGAACCACTTCCACCAGGGCGAGGTGCTGACGCTGGTCCGCCGGATCCTGATCGACGAGGAGATCCGGTTCAGCAACCTGCTCGATCGCGGCCGGAAGATCCTCAGCCACGAGCGGTTTCACAAGTCCCTCGACGACACCGACTACGAGTACCTGCACGAGACCCACGGCCTGCCCCGGGAGTTGGTGGACTCGTTGCGGTAGGAGGTGCCTAACGACAGGAGGTAGTGGTCGATTCGGCCGGGAGCCGGGTCGGCCTGAGCGTGGCGGCGTCGCGCCGGGCCGACTACCTCCTGTCGTTAGGAACGGTCACACCGGATCCAGGACTTCCGGGTGCTGGGGATCCGGGGTGATGTCCACGTCCGGGATCTCCGGGGGAGCGACCTTGCCGACCGACGACTGCGCCACGAACGCGCCGGCCAGGACGATCACCCCGCCGATGATCTGGTTGGTCCGCAGTGTCTCGTTGAGCAGGATCCACGCGAAGATGCAGGCGGCAACGACCTCGACGTACGCGACCGCGCCGCCGATCGCCGCGGACAGTCGCTGTACGGCGGCGGCACCCGCGAGGTAGGCGACGACCGTGCTGACGACGATCAGCCAGCCGGCCAGCAGCCAGCCCGGCGCGTGCCGGTCGCCGATCGCGATGGTGTCGACCAACGCATGCCACGGGACGCCCCACGGCGCCGCGATCGCGGTCAGCACCACCGCGCCGACCACGCTGCCGGCGGCGGTCATCACCAGTGGGTCCGCGGCGCCGGTCAGCTTCTCGATCAGGATGAAGTACGTCGCCTGGCACGCGGCCGCAGCGAGACCCGCCGCCAGGCCGACCGCGTCGATCGTCAGGCCGGACCAGATCTGAGCCACCGTGGCCAAGCCGATCAGTGCGATGCCGACACCGACAGCGGCGCTCCGCGGTACGGCGGCCTTCTGGCCGAACTTGAGCCACCCGACGACGAGCACCGGGCCGGAGAACTCCAGCATCAGCGCCACACCCACGGGCAGCCGGCTGGCCGCGATGAAGAACAGCGTCTGGCAGCCCGCGATCCCGGTCAGGCCGTAGAGGACGAGCGCCCGCCAGGACGAGCGGGCGGCGCGCAGACCGGCGGCGCCGCGGAAGATCAGCACGAGCGGAACGAGCAGGGCGGCGGCACCGAGGATCCGTAACCAGGCGGCCTGTTCCGGTGAGAAGCCGGCGCCGATGAGCGCCTTGGCGAACGGCCCCGACCCGCCGAACGTCACCGCGGAGAAGACCGCGAACCCCAACCCCACCGACTTCGTGCTGTACATGGGCATAACAGTCTCATGCTCATTACATGACTGTCGAGGGTGATTCCGGCTGCTGGTCAGAGCACGTTGATCGCGCGGGCCGCGACAACGGCGACAGTGAGTAGCGCGATCGCCGACTGGACCGCCATCAGCGTCTTCACCCGGGCCGTCAGCGGCATCGTGTCGGTCGGGCTGAACGCGGTCGCCGCGGTGAACGCGACGAACAGGTAGTCGGTGAAACCGGGCAGCCAGCGATCCCAGCCCGGCAGGTCGACGGTCATCTGCGGGAACAGCAGATCCGCCCGCTCCACCTCGCGCTCGTGTTCCGGCGCCCGCGCGAACGGCCCGCCGCGGTCGATCTCCCAGTACCAGACCGCGAAGGCGACGACGTTCGTCGCCCAGATCAGGAGTGCCGCCTTCACCAGGACCTTGCCGTTGTCGGCCTCGCCCTCGCCGAGGAAGAAGATCATCCCGGTCAGGTAGACGGCGTTGACCAGCACGAGGACGGCGAGCAGCACGAGCTCGACCGACCGCAGCCAGGGCTCGTCCCGCCGCAGGTGGAACGGATTCGTCCACACCAGTGGTAGCAGGAGGGCTGCGCCGAGTGCGGGCATGATCCAGCGCGGCAGCGCGATGATCTCGGTGGGCACGAGCAGTTGCAGGACCAGGACAGCGACCACCGCCAGCGAGGCCGGCCAGCGCCGGGTGTGACGCGTACTGGGTGCCGCAGCCTTCGGAACCGTGTTCACCCCAGCATTCTGACCCGCGACGGCACTCAACCGACGGAAGCGTCGACGACCGCCTGTCCCACTTCGGTACGCCGGTAGTGCACCTGATGGCCGGTACGACGCCGTGACGCGAGCCCGGCGTCGTGGAGCGCAGCCAGGTGCTGGGCGACTGTGGCCAGGGCGAGACCGTATTCCGCAGCGAGCGCACTGGTCGTGGCCGGTGGATCCAGGGCAACGAGCAGGGTGGCGCGAGTGCGGCCGAGCAGGCGGGCGAGCGGGTCCGGCGGAACGGGAGCATCGGACCAGAGCCGCGCTGCTCCGCGTGCCGGGTAGACGACTGTGGGTTGGTAGATGGGGTCGACGACCATCACCAGGTACGGCCAGGCGAAGACGCCCGGAACCAGGAGGAGGCCCTGGCCGGTGAGATCGCGGTCCTCGGCGCGGTAGCGGTGGCCGATCAGGCGATCGTCCTCCCAGGTGAGTGTGGGGTGCAGGTCGTCGAAGAGCGAGGCCAGCCCGCCGTCGGTGAGTTGCCGGCCGCGGTAGGCGATGTCGTCCTCGAGGACGCGGCTGATCAGCGGCCAGTCGGGCTGGATCAGCGTGATCCACGCATTCTCGATCTCGTCCGCGAGCCGTTCGCGTGCTCCGGCGGGGTCGGCGAGCATCCGGTTGATCTCCGGGGCGCCGGGATTGTTCAGCTCGTCGCGGGACCGGATCAGTTCGGCGCGCACCCGATCGAGCGGCGTACTGCGCACACGGGCGATCTCGGTCGCGAACTTCGCCCGCGACGCCTTCGGTGGTGGGGTCAGGAAGTCCGGGGTGAACCCCACGCGAGGCTGGAGCGCGTGCAGCCCGCGCAGATCCAGGCCGGCTGCCGCTTCACGCTTCGCGGCGACCCACTGCGCGTACAGCGGCCGGTGCCGCAACCCGTTCAGCACACGCACCGCCGACATGGTCTCCCACAACGGCGAGGCGCCGAACCGGCACCGCAACGCGTCCTTCTGCGTGAACCGCAGAACCGTCATGATTCAGAACTTTCGGCCACAACCAAAACTCTACGCCCCTCGTCCAGCGGTCGTGCACTCTCGCGACGTGAGTGTGAATGCCCCTGCGACCTACGGTTATCGATCCGTCCTCAGCGTGCCCAGCATGCCGAGCGTCTTCCTCGCGCATGCCGTGTCCATGCTCGGCACGGTGGCGGCGCAGGTGGCGTTGTCGATCCTGGTCTTCGAGCGGACCGGGTCGCCGTTGCTGTCCGCCTTGGTGTTGGTCTGCTCGTTCCTGCCGTATGCGGTCGGGGGAACCCTGCTGTCGTCCGTCGCCGATCGGTTTCCGGCGCGGCGGGTGCTCGTGGTGTGTGATGTGCTGAGCGCGGTGTGCATCGGGATCATGGTCGTCCCGGGGATGCCGGTCGGTGCGTTGCTGGGGTTGTTGCTGCTGACCGGGATCATCGCGCCGATCTTCGCCGGGACGCGCGCGGCGACGCTGGCCCAACTGCTGCCGCAGGACCTCTTCCCGATCGGCCGGTCGTTGCTTCGGGCAATCAGTCAGCTGACCGTGCTGACCGGGTTCGCCCTGGGCGCTGTCGCGGTCGCCGCGATCGGTCCGTCCTGGCTGCTCGGGCTCGACGCGGCGACGTTCCTCGCGTCCGCGTTGCTGATCGGCGCCGGTACGCCGTACACCCCGGCGGGGGATCGGCAGCGCAGCGCGATCGCCGATTCATGGTCGGGTCTGCGTTACCTGTTCGCCAACCGGCGGCTTCGGACGCTGATCATGCTGACCTGGGTCGCGCCGGCATTCTCCTCGGTCCCGGACGGACTCGCGGTCGCCTACAGCGCCCAGACCGGAGCCGTGGCCGCGAAGGCAGGAGCACTCTTCACCGGCTACGCGGCCGGCACAGTACTCGGCGAGCTCGTCGCTGCGCGGTTTACCCCTTCCACGCGGCGACGGCTCGTCGTCCCACTCCTGCTCGCCAGTCAGCTCCCCGCCGTCGCCTTCCTGGCCACGCCGTCGATCCCGGTCGCGGCTGTCCTGCTGGCGATCTCCGGCGCCGGCTACGCGTTCAACCAGGGGATCGATCCGCTGATCCTGCAGGCGGTCGACCCGTCGTACCGCGGGCGCCTGTTCACCGTCCAGACCAGCGGCCTGATGGCGATCCAAGGCGTCAGCATCGCCCTGGCCGGCGTCGTCGGCACCTTCCTGGCACCGAACCTCACCATCGCCGCAGCCGGCATTCTCGGTACGACGACCACCCTGCTGATCGCCCGTCAGGCGCTGGATCGCACCACGAGCGGAGCGGTGACGAGCCGTCCGGGCTGATCGGAGTCGCCGCTGATCTCCCGCAGGGCGCGGTCGAACAGGCACGCGGCGATGTCCCGCAACGGGATCCGCGCGGTCGTCAGCGGAGTGTCGAGCATGCTCGCGAACGGGAAGTCGTTGAACCCGGTGACCGCGACATCCTCGCCGACCGTGATCCCGCGCCGCTGCAACTCCCGCATCGCGACCACCGCGTAGGCGTCGTTGTCCGCCACGAACACATCCGGCTCGTCGGAGTCGGCGACGTACGCCGCCACCGCGTCCAGCGGTCCGAACGACCTCACCGCGGCGGACGGGAACTCCCGCAGGAATCCGGCCTGGCGCTGATGCACCCATGGCAGCGCGCTGTCGGTGGCCAGGTACACCGCCCGCTGACGCCCGGTCGACCGCAGGTGCTGCGCGATCCCGGCCATCGACGTCTCGTTGTCCACGTCGACCCAACACTGCCGGTGCTGCGGACCGGTCCGCCCGAACGCCACGAACGGGAACCGCCGCTGGCTGAGGAACTCGATCCGCTCGTCGCGCGGCATCGTCTCCAGGACGACGATCGCGTCGACCTGCCGCGCCGCGATCAGCTTCTCGTAGAGCGCGATCTCGGTCGCTCCCTCGGTCGGCGTGGTGACGTGGACGCCGTACCCGGAGACCGCCGCCGCCTTGACCAGACCGCCGAGCAGACCGTGCAGGAAACCACCCAGGCCCGGGTTCTGATCGCTGAACGCGTCGTCATCCAGGTAGAGCGGCAGCCCGATCACCTGGCTCCGGCCGGACGAGAGCGCCCGGGCCGCGTGGTTCGGCGTGTACCCGAGCTCCTCGATCGCGGCGCGCACGGTCCGGACCGTCGGCTCGCTCACCCGATGCGGCGCGTTGAGCACGTTCGACACCGTCATCGCCGACACTCCGGCGAGCCGCGCGACGTCCGCGACCGTCGTACGGCGTGGTCTCGCCTGCTCCGCCAATCCGTCCCCCTCAGTCAGTTCCGCACGATCCGGGCCACCCCAGCCACGGGTACGTCGATCGCCCAGAGCTCCGGCGGTGTCGTCGTACTGCGGTGCACCTCGGACCCCGAGCAGTCAGACACTACGAGGTCGACCGGTCCAGGCCCGGCGTTTTCGACAATGAGTCGTGTCGAGCTTCCGCCATTGACAATCAGCACCGACCGGTCCGAATTGTCCAACCGCACCACGGGATTGGTGAAAGCGGCCACGACTGTCGACGGGCCAACGGCCCGCACCTGCGGATACCGCGCGTCCGGTCGCGACGGAGTCAGTACGCCGCCCAGCAGGACGTCGGCGTGGTCGCGCAGGAGCCCGAGCCAGAACCGTACGACGCGCTCGTGCCCGGGAGACAACGCGTCGAGCTCCATCGACACCTGCGGCGTACTGAACATCGCGCCGATGAACTGCTGGGCCACGGTCTCCGGCGAGGCGTCGGGATGCCACATCAGCATGTCCGAGTGGACCGCGCGATCGCCGGCGAGCAGCCGGCCGTCGACAGTGCGGACCCGGTTCTCCACCGGGTCCATCGCACAGTCGCCGGCTCGCAGGAACGTGCCGAACTGCCAGAGTCGCGGGTTCACGTAGTCCTGCCGGAACTCGATCAGCACGTCCGGTCGCAACCGCTTCAGCTCGGTGGTGACCGCCTGCAGGAGCAGCTCGACACCCTCGTCGACGGACGAACAGTCACCCTCGGGCGCCGGTGGTGGGCGGTCCCACGCCCACGAGTCGATGAAGTCGATCTTCAGACCGTCGACACCCCAGTCCCGCACAGGCCGGATGCAGGCCTCGACGAGGTGGTCGCGCACCTCGGGGTAGCGCGGATCCAGCACCGCCGTGACCTGACGGTCGGCGAATCCGAGCGTGCGGTCCTTCAGCCGGTCCCAGGCCTTCGAGTGCACCCCGATCAGCGGTGGCGCGATCCAGAGCACGTAACGCAGTCCGAGGTCGTGCACCCGTCGTACATGTTCGGCCATGTCGGGGAACGTGCGGCTGGTCGGTTCCCAGTCACCGCAGTACGCGTAGCCGCGCGCAGTGTCGTCGGTCTGCCACCCGTCGTCGACGATCACCGCCTCACACCCGTACGCCGCTCCTGCGCGGGCGTGACGCTCGACCGAGTCGGCGGACACGTGCTGATGGTCGCTGTACCAAGTCGAGTACATCGCCTCCCGGGCGACCGAAGGCACCGGCGCGATCCGATCGCCGAGCTCGGTGGTCCAGTCGGCGGTGACGCCCCTGAGCGCGTCGGCGAAGTGCTGCTCGCGCAGATCGATCCGCAGCGTGAAGCGTGGGCCTTCGATGTCGTCGACGACGAGCTCGACCAGTTGCTCGGCGCTCTCCTCGTTGACGCCGATGGCGAAGTCGCAGCCGCGCACATGCGACGACAGCGAGACAGTCAGCAGGCTCCGGTCCTGCGCGTCGACCAGTGTGCCGACAGGAGCGGACCGGACCGAGCGGATCTCGCGCCGCGAACCCCAGTCTGTCGGCAGCTCCCGCCGGGACGACTGGGACGCTCGCCACAACGACACGGCCGTCTCGGCCGGCCACGCGAAGCGCAGCGTCACCGGTCCGTCGGCCAGTACGTCGTACCGCACGATGCCGGGCTCGATCGTCGCCAGCTCCGTCATCGATCGGGCGCCGGTCACGGTGCCCGTGCGCTGCGTGCGGCCGTCGGGGGAGCGGATCTCGAAAGTCGTCACGCTCGGACTATAGCGGTAAAACCGACCCCTCAGAAGGTATTGACTGAATTGGTCCACCTCTCTAGTTTTAGCGCTAATATCCGATTCTCAGAGGAGTGGCCGTGCTGGCTGTGAGCTCCGACAACCCCGTCGTCGAGGACGCCTTCGGCTGGGCCCGGAAGCGGGCCCTGGACTGGGTCCGGACCGACGCCTCGCCGGGCAATCTGCCGTCGTACTGGGCCGGCTACCCGTCCCGGCCGATGTTCTACTCGCGCGACGTCTGCCACCAGGCGATCGGGGCGCACCTGCTCGGCCTGGACGCGGAGAACTTCGCGATGTTCCGGCAGTTCGCCCGCTCGGCGACGCCGGCCCGGAAGTGGTTCCCGCTCTGGGCGTTCCACTTCGACGGGCGGGTGGCCGGCCTCGACTACCACCACGACGAGCACTTCGTCCGGGAGATCCCCGCGGTGTTCGACCTGACCTACCGGGCGCTGGAGCAGTACGACTGGACCGGTGACCGCCGCTGGCTCGACGACCCCGAGCTGGCGGCGTACTACGACCACAGCGTCGGTGAGTTCGTCGACGCCCACGATGCCGACGGCGACGGCGTACCGGAAGCGTCCGGCACCGGCGACATCTTCCTCGGCACCGCCACCTACAACGAGCGCGAGGCCCCGCTCGTCGTCGCGGGCGACGGTCTCGCGCTGCAGTACGCCGTACTCCGCAAGCTCGGCCGGGACGAGCCGGCCGAGCGGATCCAGACCGCGTTCCTGACCGGCTGGTGGGACGAGGCGCGTGGACAGTTCGCCCGCGGCCGCACCAAGGACGGGCTCGACTTCGGGTGGGGGCTGGAGTCGCACTGGTTCGTCCCGCTGTTCGGGCTGAGCGGGACCGGGGAGCGCAACGAGCGATTTCTCGACTATCTGGAGGCCCGGCTCGCAGAGGAGCCGCCGGAGAACATCGAGGCGTTCAGCTATCTGCCGGAGGTGTTCTTCCGGCACAGCCGGGACGAGTCCGCATGGCGCTGGATCCGGCACCTGATCGACAGCCGGGACGACTATCCGGAGGTCTCCTTCACCGTGGTCCAGCACCTGGTGGCCGGACTGCTCGGCCTGGAGCCGGACGCGGCCGGGGCGTCCCTGACCATCACCTCCCACCTGCCGGCCGACATCGGCCGACTGACAGCCGACCACGTCCGGGTCGGCGCGTGGGACCTACGCATCAGCCAGGAGGGCCGGCATACGACCGAGCTCACCGTGCACAGC
>Ga0164241_10004963_pt1 | contig 12664 bp, 9 predicted proteins | sample OricomyardsoilBY_FD_108780 | JGI IMG/M metagenome (GOLD analysis project Ga0164241, IMG submission 108780) | Backyard soil microbial communities from Emeryville, California, USA - Original compost - Back yard soil (BY) | ecosystem: Environmental > Terrestrial > Soil > Unclassified | place: USA...
CAAGCGCGGCAGCGGTGAGCGCAAAGAGTGGCGACAAGAACCGGCGCAGCGAGCTGTACGGCCTCATGGGAAAACTGCCGCCGCGTGAGCGCGCCGTGAGCGCGCAACTGGTTTCCACCGAGGACCGCGGCGGCTACACGCTGGAGAAGCTGATCCTCGATCTCAACGGCGAAGAGCCGGCACCGGCGTACTTCGCGAAGCCGAAGGACAAGAGCGGCAAATTGCCCACCGTGCTGTTCAACCACTCCCACGGCGGCGGCTACACCATCGGCAAGCAGGAATTCATCGACGGCCGCGAGTACATGGGCAAACCGCCCTATGCGGAATTCCTGACTTCGCTGGGTTACAACGCGCTGTGTTTCGACGCGTGGATCTTCGGCGAACGTTCGGGGCGCACCGAGCTCGACTTCTTCAAGGAGAAACTGTGGCAGGGCCGCGTGGTGTGGGGAATGATGGTCTACGACGCGCTCAAGGCGGTCGACTATCTACACACCCGCGCGGATGTCGACACCGGCCGGCTCGCCACCGTCGGCATGTCCATGGGCAGTTCCACGGCGCAATGGGTGGGCGCACTCGACCCGCGCCTCAAGGTTGTCGTGGACATCTGCTGCCTCACCGACTGGCACACGCTGGTCGAGGTCGGCGGGCTCAAGGGCCACGGCATCTACTACTACGTGCCGGACCTGCTGAACCACTTCACCACCGCGCAGATGAACGCGCTGATCGCGCCACGAGCGCATCTCGCGTTGGCCGGCAACCTGGACGCGCTGACGCCGACGGCAGGCCTCGAGAAGATAGACCGTGAACTACAGGGCGTGTACGCCGCGGCCGGGCAACCACAGCACTGGAAGCTGCTGCGGTACGACGTGGCCCACCAGGAGACGCCCGACATGCGCGCGAAGATCCGCGACTGGCTGGTCACGCATCTCTGATCGGCAGGGCCCGATCAGCGGGCCCTGGTCAGAACTGGTGGGAGTAGCGCAGCTGCGCGAAGTTCTCGCCGGGGTTCGGCGCGTCGATGCCGCCGTTCGAGAAATGCTGGATGCGCAGCGCCACCGACGCCTGCCCGTGATCGCCCAGGATCCGGCCGAACGCCGCGTGGTCACCGAAGTTGAACTCGGTGCTGAAACGCTTTCCGTCGGTCTGGTAGGCAGGCGAGATGTAGTTTGCCCCGATGCCGACTTCCGCGAACCAGCGGTTGTCACCGAGCGATGGGAACAGCCGCAGCACGGGCGTGACACCCACCTGCGTGAACCAGTTCGACGCCTCACCACCCCGTATCTCGGTCTCCCAGCGGCCCACCGTGGCTTCGGTGTAACCCGTGACGAGGCCGAAGCGGAATTGCCGGTTCCAGTTCCAGTTCCAGGTGGCGCCCACCGTGTAGGCGTTGGTGGCCTTCTCGGCCGCGCCCACCTGCGCGAAGTAGGTGTCGGGCAACCAGAAGTGGCGCTCCGGATGACGTGGGGTGGCGGTGAACGCGCTGGTCGAGGCCAGCAACAGCACGGCGAAAATTCTGATTCGAGTGTTCATGATGATCATGAGCTTTGTAGTTGGATACGAGGCTACCGACGCCGTGGATGCATGACATCCCTCAAAAGGGGGTACTCACCGGCAACTTCGGCTGATGAATACGTAAGAATTTCTTAACGGCACTAGTTTGGCGCGGCACCCGGCGCTCGCGCCCTACAGGCGAGCGCCGCCACGCGAGAATCGCGGGACATAAGCGAACCCCACCTGGAAACCGATGTCAGGCGTGTTGTTGACGTTCTGCAGGTTCTCCGTGATGCCGATGGTCCACACGTGGTTCTCGACGCGGTGCCGCAAGCCGAGGGTCGCCTGGTACTTGTTGGCGCGCAGTTCGCGCAGGTCGGTCTCCTGCTTCGAATACAGGCTGGGGCTGACATAGCCCTGCAGATTGAGGTTGGTGCGCTCGGTGAGTCGCAGTTCATAACCCAGCACCAGCGTGGGGACCAGCTGCTGCTCCTGCGGCGACGGTGCCGGCCCGCCGCCGTACCACACCAGCGCGGCATTCACGTAGAAAGCCTGGCGCATGCCGCGATGCTGCGCGGAAGCCTGTACGCCGACGTCCATGCGGCCGGTAGACAGGAGATGCCGCTGCCCGGCGACCGGCAGCTTGGCCGCGCCTTCGAGCGAGAAATTCCAGCCGCGCATGCGCTGCGGCGAGGAGTAACGCAGCCCCAGCACGGGGTCCAGCAGTCCGCCGGAGGAACCCGCGTCGAGATTCATGTAGCTTCCACCTTTGAGGTCGTACACGGTATTGACGCGATTACGCGCCAGCGCCGGCCGGCCGAAAGTACTGAATCCGAAGCTGTCGTGGAATTTCTCGATGGTGTCGTCCATGAACCCACCGCGGAACGACACCGCGCTCAGCACCAGGTAAGTGCTCCAGTCGCGCGCCAGCTTGTAGTGCACGGTGGCGTCGTAGACCGCCGCCTCGAGGTCGACCAGGTAGTTCTCGCCCGGCAGGTCGCGGATGGCCTGCACTTCCGCGGGCCCGAGCTCGCGGCGCCCGGTGGATTCCAGGCTGGTCAGGTATTTCTCCACCTCGGGACTCAGCGCCCAGGTGTTCTGGAACGCCACGTCGGTCTCGAGCGCCCAACTACCCGGCTCGGTGGAGACGGCGTGCGCCGGTCGCATGTCGAGCCGCATGAAACCGAACGGCGTCAAGTCGCGCTCACGCATCAAGCCGTAGAACTGGCCGTCACCGGCCATCGCCTGCATGCCGGTCGCCATGAGCACCAGGGCTGCGATCCATTTTGCCGGCGGCATGTGGCTGTCTCCCGTACTAGTTAGCTGTTCCCGCGGCATGCATGTTCGCGCCAGAACCAGCCGCGAACCATTGCCCAGGCGGAGGCCACCGGCGTGCATTCAACGAGGGAAAGCGCACTCTCCCTTTGGGATCAGGGCGCGGTGCATCGCCTGGATTTGCCGGTCAGGGCTTTCGCCTACGCGCCGCGACGGATTGGTGATTCGGCGCATCTGTCGCTGAGTACTTCCCAATGGAGCTCCCATGCGTGTCGGAATGTTCCTGCCATGTCTGCTCGCCTCGTCCCTGTCATGGGCCGCGAGTCCGCCATGGAGCGGCATGCTCGATGACGAGCTGGCGCGCCGCGCGGCCGATGGCAGTTTTTCCGGCGCCGTCTCGGTGTCGAAGGGCGGCGAACTCCAGTACAGCGCGGCGCGCGGCGAGGCGCTGTCCGGCCAGTCGCCAAATACGCTGGATACGAGGTTCCGCTTCGGCTCCATGGGCAAGATGTTCACCGCCGTGGCCATCGCGCAGCTCGAGCAGGCGGGCAAACTTTCCTTCGACGATCCACTGGGCAAGTATCTGAAGGACTATCCGAACGCCGAGGTGGCGAAGGTCACGCTGCACCAGCTGTTGACGCACACCGGCGGCACCGGTGACATCTTCGGCCCGGAATTCGTGGAGAAGCGCGGGCAGCTCAAGGAGCTGCGCGACTACGTGGCGCTGTACGGCCCGCGCGCACCGCGGTTCCCGCCGGGCAGCCGGCATGAATACAGCAACTATGGGTTCATCCTGTTGGGCCGCGTCATCGAGGAGGTCAGCGGCCTGGACTACCACCGCTATGTGCGCGAGCACATCTTCCTGCCCTCGGGCATGACGTCGACGGACAACCTGCCGGAGAACTCCCAGGTACGCGGCCTCGCCGTGCCCTACTCATCGGGCCCGGATGGCAGGCTGCGATCGGCGGCCGATACCCTGCCCTGGCGCGGCACTTCCGCGGGCGGCGGCTACAGCACCGTGGGTGACTTGCAGAAATTCGCGCGCGCATTGCTGGCGCATCGCCTGCTGGATGCGGAACACACCACGCGGGTGCTCAGCGGCAAGGTGGACACGCCGCGTCGCGGGCTGCGCTATGCCTATGGATTCGAGGACGCCGAGCTGCCGAACGGCCTGCACCGCGTGGGCCATGGTGGTGGCGCACCCGGCATGAATGGCGTGCTGGCTATCTACCCCGAGGCCGGCTACGTCGTGGTGGTGCTGGCGAATCGCGATCCGCCCGCGGCCATGACCATCGACCGCTTCATCGCGGATCGCGTCGTGGCGGCGGCGGAACGGCCGTAGCCGTTCCGCCGTGATGCCACGAGTTCTCCGTCAGCGCACCGCGAACGACTGCGGTGCGGCCGGGCTGCCCGCCGCGATCACGCCCGACAGGGCCTGGTCCATCTGTTGCAGCCACACTTCGAGATTGGTGTAGCCGCTCGAAGTGACCGTGGCCTGGTTCGCCGGCAGCGTGAGCGAGCGGTGGTTGGCCGCGTACACCGGCCAGCCGCCGGCATTCTTGCTGCAACGGGTGGTGCCATTCGCGGCTACGCAATTGATGGTCTGGCCCGCGCGGTTCTTCACGTCGGTGACCACGCGCTTGTCGGCGCTGTCGCGGTCCGTGGGACGCGCGCCGGCATTCTTGAGCACGCTGTTGTACACCCCGTTGCTGGCGGTGCTGAGTACGGTCAACCCCGTGTTCCACACCGGCCGCGAGCCGCTGCTCAGGATCAACGTCGGCGAGGTGTCGCCGGCAGTGAACGTCAACAGCTGCGCCAGGGTGCTGCCCGTGTCGGGCGCGTAGTTGTTCTCCAGGTAGATCTTGCTGCCGGCCGTCACCGGGTTGGTTCCGTTGGTACGAATGTAGAACGGCTTGGTGGTGCGCACGTAGCTCGGTCCCTTCAGGAACTGGTTGCCGACCAGGCTGTTCTTGGTCAGGCGACCGTCGGTGCTCTGCAGGTCCACGTCCATGTTGCTGCGGTCGTAGACCAGGTTGTTGAGGAACACCAGCTCGCGCGAACGCACCAGCGGATTGCGCTCGACGATGTGCGCGAACAGGTTGCCCACCATGGTCACGCGACCGCCGCTTTCGGAGCTGCCGAGCAGCACGCCGTAGCCGTGCTTCTCGAGCGCCGTGCCGTCATCGGTGGGGTGAATGGAATCGTTCAGCGGCTCGGCGAAGATATTGTTGCTGAACGTGATGTTGTCGTGCGGACCCCAGACGCTGGCGACCTCGTCGATGGACCAGCTGAACGAGCAGTGGTCGATGACGATGTTCTGCACCGGCGCGCCATCGGCACCTTCGATCTTCAGTGCGTCGCGGTTGGCCGGATCCGGACCGATCGCGCTGTCCCCGATGCGGAAGCGCAGGTGCTGGATCAGCACGTCGGAGGTATGAACCTTGAACGCGCCGCCGCGGATCATGATGCCCGGCGAAGGCGCGGTCTGGCCGGCGATGGTCAGCTTGCCGTTGCGGATGGTCATGTCGTCGGTGAGCGCGATGACGCCGGAGACTTCGAAGATGCAGGTGCGTGGGCCCGTGGCGTCGATGCAGGCCTTCAGCGAGCCCGCGCCCTCCGCCTTGATGTTGGTCACGCGGTAGACCGTGCCGCCGCGACCGGCAGGCGTGCTCATTCCGTAACCTGCGCCGCCCGGGATCACCGGGACCGCGTGTGCCGCCGTGGCCAGCGCCAGCGCAAACGCGATCAAACCAACTCCTGTCTTCACGAACCGCTCCTCTCAAGGTGGATGGACGGTTTTCGGAAGCGCAGCAGGGCTCTTTAAAAGGAGTGGGAAATGCGGCGGCGAGAAAGTTGTCTGCGCGCGGCGACATCGGCGCGAATCAGCGAGTTGGGATTCCCGGCGGGGATTCCCCGTACGTGGGACTGTGACGCCCGTCGCCCGGTGCGTTATGCCAGCGCGGCGATGACTTCCTGCGCCGCGCGCACGCCGCTGTCATGCGCGCCGTGCGCGGTGGAGAACTCGTTGACGTGCGTCGCTTCGCCGGCAAAGAACAGCCGCTGCTCGCAGGGCCGTGCCAGCACGCGTCGCGCGTCGGCATGCCCGGGCACGGCGTAGCTGTAGGCGCCGCCCACGTGCGTGGTGCGTCCCCAGGCCGAGGCCAGCAGCGGCCGCAATTTTCCCCGGATGTTCGCGCCGAACAGCGCGCTCAACTGGTCGAGTGCGAAGGCGAACGCCGCGGCCGTGCCGTCCTCCTGCGCCATGCGCGCGCTTTCGCCGCCGAGAAAACATTCGACCACCGGCAGGTCGAGCGGCCGCAGGTAGTAAGAGCCCGTGCAGGTGGCGCGCGGATTGCCCAGCACCTGGTTCTCCTTCTCGAACGGCACCTCGCCGACGATCTCGAAGAACAGCTTCTCGTTGTGCCCCAGCGGCAGTAGTTTGGCGGCCTCGCGCCAGGGATCGAGCTGCACCGGCAACGTGATCGACTCGCCGGCCAGCACCGCGGTCGAGACCGTCAGCAACGCGGCGCGCGCGCGCAGCGTGCCGCGCGCCGTGGTGACGGTGACGCCCGAGCCTTCGAGGCCGATGGCCTGCACCGGCGTCGCCAGTCGCAGTGCCACGCCCGCGGGAAAACTGCCGGCGATCAGCGCGCCCAGTCCCGCCGGCGAGCGCCAGTTGGATTCAGTGGACGCGTCGTCGTAGGCGAGGTAGTCGGTCGCCGACATCGCGTCGAGATCGCCACCACTGATGAAGCCCACGATGGCGCGAAGATAGTGGTTCCACGGGTTGCCCGGATCCAGCGCGTCCGAGGCGCGATCCGTGGTCTTGCACACCTGCACGAGGCGACGCATCCAGTCTTCGAAATTCTGGCGGGCCGCGGATTGCTCGGCCGGCGTGAAGCCGAGATTGCGATACTGGGTTCCCCAGGCCGCGCGGCTTTGATCGATCAGGATGCCGGCGTCGTTCGCGATGCCGACCCAGGCATTCTTTTCCGCCGAGTGCATCCAGCCGCAGCCGAGGTCCAGCGAAAGGCCTGCGATCTCCTGCGTCCACGCGCGCCCGCCGAGGCGCGGGCCCGCCTCCAGCAACAACGTGGAGAGGCCGCTGGACGCCAGGTGCCGCGCGGCACCGATGCCGGCGGCACCGCCACCGACGATGACGACGTCGAAATCCGAGTTCGCTGGACGCATGGGGCCGTCAGTTTGCCACCGGCCGACCCCGCGAGTCAGGCTAGTGCTGCTCGCCCGAGGTCGCATCCTCCTGCACGTAGCGCTTGCCTTCCTTCGCCACCGAGCGGATCAGGATGTTCATGTTGCGCAGGTATTCCTGCGTGGAGATGACCATGGTCCCGGTGGTGTCGTTCCATGGCGAAGTGTCGGTGTCGTCGCCCACGTGCGTACCGCTGAAATCTCCCGCGGGAACGGTCTTGCTGCCCGGGCCCCGGTACGGATGACTGTTCTGCGGCAGCGGCGCGGGCCAGTAGCCGGCCTCGTTGAGCGCGGCGAGCGAACCGCGCACCTGCCCCTCGATATCCTTGTCGGCCGGCGGTGCATAGCGTTCGGCGAAGTAACGCGGCAGTTCGACCAGGCCCGCGCCCGGCGCCAGCGGCGACGCCTTGGCCAAGGCCTTCACGTCGGCCTTGAGCGCGGCGTCGTAACGCTTGCGCAGTTCGGCGGTGTCGAGGCGGCGCGTAGAACCGTAGTGGCCGATGGGCTTCTTCGGATCGTAGTCGACGTAGTACTCGCCGTTGACCACGTTCGAGCCGCGCCGGTGCACGTACAGCGGACGATTCGTGCCCAGCTCGATGAACGTGGGATGCGTGCGGCCGTTGGCGTCCGGCCTGGGTAGTTTGACCCGCTCCAGCCAGTCGATGGCCTCGGGAACGCGGGCGAGAAATCGCGTGTCGCCGGTCAGGTCGTAGAAGGTGATCAGGTGGCTGATGTTGGCGGCCGTGGTGTGGGTCGCCAGCGCCAGCGGTTCATAGGTGCGGGCCGCGGCCGGCTTCAGATCCGTCGTGTACTGCAACGCCCAGCCCGGGTTTGGTGCGCCCTGCTGCGAGACCAGGAAGAAGTTCATGCCGCGCATGATGGGATCGAGCAGCCGCCGCTCGCCCAGCACCTGGTAGCACTCGATCAGGAACGAGATGTTCTCCCAGACCACGTCGTCGTTGTACGTGTAATAAGAAGAGTAGTCGGCCAGCCCGTGCTTGGAGAACTCGTGGTTCAGCGGGAAGCGCTGCGGCCACGCGCCGATCGGGTACTGGCTGTCGAGCACGAACTGGATGGCGCGGTCGACGGCCGGCTTGAACTTCGGATCGAGCTTCTCGGTATACAGCCGCAGCAGGAACGTGGCCGCGTCGGTCGACACCTGGTCGTCGAAGGTCGCGTTGCCGTAGTAGTGCTGGAACTCTTCCAGGCGCCAGGCGTTGCGCCCCACGGTGTCGTACCAGTCGCGCAGGCTGCGGTCGCCGGCGAAGTCGACCACGTAGTTCCAGCCACCGCTGGGATGCTGGCCCCACATGAGCGCCGCACCGACCTGCTCGGCCGCCTGGTAGTAGTACTCGTCACCGGTGGCGTGGTAGGCGTCCAGGAACTCGTGCCCCATGCTCGAGGTGCCCGGCGGCTGCAGCCAGATCATGGTCGCGCGCGCTTCCATCTCGCCCCAGCGGCGCGACATGTCCGGCAGGTAATTCCACAGGTAGCCGCCGCGGTAGGAAACCTTCTCGACCATGAAGCGCGTGGCGCGTTTCATCGCGGCTTCGGCGTCGTTCTTCTGTGCCTCGGCACCGAAGGACAGGGAAGAAAGGCACAGAGCGGCCAACGGGCACAGCAGCCATCGCTTGAATGACATGACGATCCTGGTAGTTAGTATCGAGCGCGCCCGCGCGCCTGAACCCCTTCGGGCGCCTGCGCATCTTAAGTCACAGGCCCGCGCAGCGTCGAGAACCCGCGCCGCGCGCATTAAATTTTCGTCATTCGCGCAAAGAAAAACGCCGCGCCCCCGGACCATGGATCCGGCGGCGCGGCGTCTGGTTCGTTCAGATCAACCCTTGGCCTTGAACGCGCGGACCTGCTCGTTGAAACGGTCGGCGATCTTCTCGAGCTCGGCGTGGGCGGACTCCTGCTTGGCCTTGCTGCTTTCGCAAGTCAGGTACTCTTCCATCGCCATCTTGAAGCCGTCGATGGTTTTCTTGGCGGCCATCATCTCGTCCTTGGAGGCCGACTTGCCGTCCGGGATCGAGGTGGGGGAACTGGGTTTGTCGCAGGCCATGGCCGGCAGCGAGCAAGCCACCCAGAGCACCGCAAACGAAACGTACTTCTTCATTTCACACTCCGAATTAAGTAATCCGCACGGGCGACGGCATCGCGGACCGTGGGCTCTGCGCCTGTATCGGCCGCTGGTGGCCCGGGTTTAGGACCCGCGGATCAGAATTCTTTCCAGACCGAGTCGTCCGCGCCGGAAGCGGCCTTGCGGGCAGCCGGGGCCTCCGCGGATTCGGCATTACGTTGAGAATTCCAGGGACGGCCCGCCTTGCGGCGTTCGGCGGCCGAGGCAGTGTCGGTGGCGCGCGCAGCCGGCGCCGGCGCCGCGACAGGCGCGGCCGCGGATCCCTTCACGTGGAAGCGCTGCATGGAGTCGTTCAGGCCCTTGGCCTGCTCGGCCATGGTCTGGCTGGCGGCGGTGGCTTCTTCCACCAGCGCGGCGTTCTGCTGGGTCAGCTCGTCGAGCTGCATGACGGCCTTGTTCACCTGGTCGATGCCGGCCGACTGCTCGCGCGACGCGGCGGCAATCTCGGCCACGATGTCGGTGACCTTCTTCACCGCCACCACGATCTGCTCCAGCGTGGCGCCGGACTGGGTCACGAAGTTGGAGCCTTCGTCGACCTTGCGCACGCTGTCCTGGATCAACGTCTTGATCTCCTTGGCGGCCGTGGCCGAGCGGCCCGCGAGGTTGCGCACCTCGGTGGCCACCACCGCGAAGCCGCGGCCCTGCTCACCGGCGCGCGCCGCTTCCACCGCGGCGTTCAGCGCCAGCAGGTTGGTCTGGAACGCGATCTCGTCGATCACGCCGATGATGTCTGCGATCTTCTTGGCGGCGACATTGATCTCGTCCATGGCCTTGACGGCCTTGGCGACCACTTCGCCACCCTTCTCCGCCTGGTCGCGCGCGGCGACCGCGAGCTTGTTGGCGTGGCCGGCGTTGTCCGCGCTCTGCTTGACGGTGCTGGTCATCTCTTCCATCGACGAGGCGGTCTCTTCCAGCGAAGAAGCCTGCTCCTCGGTGCGCTGCGAGAGGTTGGCGTTGCCGAGGCTGATTTCGTTGGCACCGCGGCTGACATCGGCGGCCACGGCCTTCACCTGCGACACGAGGCCGGCCAGGTTCTCGGTGAGTTCGTTGATGCCCCCGCCGATCTTCACCAGCAGGCCCGACTTGTCCTTCGTCTCGATGCGCTTGGTCAGATCACCGGTGTTGGCGGCGGCGACCAGGCTGTGCACCTCGACCACCACCGTGCCGATGGCATCGACCAGTTCGTTGATGCCGCTCGACAGCGTCAGGAAGAAGCCGCGTTTGCCCTCGAGCGAAATGCGGTTGTCGAGATTGCCGGCGGTGACCGCGGTGATCACGTCCTGCAGTTCCGACTCGGTGGCCATCTCCTGCGTGCGATCGAACCACTCGAGCACCGTGCCGAGACGGCGGCCCGTGTCGTCCTTCATCGCGCTCATGAGGGTTTTCATGGTGCGGCCGCCGATGACTTCCTGGCGCGACACCGGGTCGGTGAGTTTCTCGACCGTGGCGCGCAGCGCGCCGGGTTCACGCGTCAGCGATTCGAGGCCCGAGCCGAGCAGCGTGTTGGCATCGAAGCCCGGCAGGTCCCTGCGGAACGCGTCCTGCGCGCGGCTCATCATCTCGCGCGCGGCCGGGTTCACGAAGATCACCTTGAGTTCGTTGTCGACCACCATGACGTTGGCGTCGAGCTGGTCGAGCGCGCCGCGGAACGCGGCGTTCAGCAGTGCTTCCTGGCGCTGCTTGGTGATGTCATTGAGATAGGCCACGATCTTGAACGGCTTGCCATCGGCGCCGAGGATCGGGTTGTAGACGCCCTGCACCCAGACGCTGCTGCGATCGAAGGCCTGCTTGCGATACTCGCCCTGCTTGCTCTCGCCGCGCGCCAGCGCCGGCCAGAAACCCTGGTAGCTGGCGGTGCGGCGCACGTCCTCGTCGACGAACATCGAGTAGTTCTTGCCCTTGACGTCCTCGAGCGCGTAGCCCATGAGCTTGAGGAAGATCGCGTTGCACGAAATGATCGTGCCGTCCGGCGCGCACTCCACCACGCCCTGCACGTTGGAGATGGCGTTGATCTGGCCTTCGTAGTCCAGCTTCGAGTGCAGCAGGCTGTCCTTCATCTGGCGCAGCGCGCCCATCAGGCTCACCGCATCGTTCTTGCCCGGCGCCATCTCGAACTGCAGGTCGCCCGAGGCCACGCGACGCGCGACTTCGGCGGCCTTCGCCGGATCCGCGCCCAGCTTGCGCATCGCGCCGCGGATGATGATCCACGCCAGCAGCAGCGTGAGCAGGCCACCGCCCGCCAGCATCAGCTTGCTGTCGCGTTGCGCCTTCTTGTACGCGGCCTGGTCCTTCTCGAGGTCGAGGTTCGCGGCCGTGAGCTGCATCTGGATCAGCTTCTTCAGGTTGCTGGAGCCGTCGGCCAGTGCCGGGCGCAGCGTGTCGTTGCGCCACGCGGCGAGCGTGGCCACGTCACCGGTCTCGAGTTTCTTGACCAGCTTGTGGATGGCGCTGTAGGCCTTGTCGAGCAGCGGCGTGGTCTCGTCGGCCAGCGCCTGTTCGTCGGGAATCATGTCGCCGAGGAAGTAGTTGTCCCAGTCGTTATGCGCCTTGTCCATGGCGGCCTTGATCTGGTCGTGCGCTTCCTGCGGCGTCTGCGTCTTCTCGACCACGTTCAGCGAGGCTTCCAGCGCCAGGTTCAGCGCATCCGCCACGCCCTGGATGGACTGGCCCGACACCATGCGGTTGTCGATGGTGTGCTTGAGCGTGCCCTGCGTCGCCTGCACCAGGTTCATGGCGTAGTAGATGAGGCCACTGGCAATCAGCAGCGAAACCACGACCAGCGAGTACAGCTGGAAGGACAGGCGAATGTTCTTGAAGGGATTGAAGCGCATGATGTGAACCGTCAGCTATTGTTATTTACGAAACCGTCAGGCCGCCGCGGTGAGCGCGAGCGGTGACAATTCCCCGGAAACCAGGCGATCGGCGTCGAGCAGGATCAGCATCTGCTCGCCCAGCGTGGTGATGCCCTCGATGAATTCATTGGCCTCGCAGCCGTGCATGGTCGGCGCGGGACGCACGCTGTCCGCGGCGATGTCGACCACGTCGCGCACGCTGTCGACCACGATGCCGCACTCGCGGTGGCCATCCGCGGTGCGCAGCGACAGCACGATCACCACGGTCACGGCATTGAACTCGGCCGACTGCATCGCGAAGCGCACGCGCAGGTCGACGATGGGCACGATGGCGCCGCGCAGGTTGAGCACGCCGAGCACGGCGGCCGGTGACTGCGGGATGCGCGTGACCGGTGACCAGCCACGAATTTCTTTGACGCGCAGGATGTCCACGCCGTAGACCTCCTGGCCCAGTGCGAAGGTCAGCGCCTGGCGCGTCGCGCCGCCGGCCATGTCAGTGCCCCTGGATTCAACGTGATTCATCGGTACCCGCGTTTCTGGCAGTCGCCCCGTTGGGTCTATCGGCGGGGCCGCGGGTTACCGCAGGAAACGCGTCACACTTTGTGGCCCCATCAAGGAAAGCCCGCCGGTGGAAAACCGGGCGGCAATTCCTTGCCGCGTTGCGCGCCTCAGGCCGGACGCGCGAGCGCGCGGCCGA
>Ga0164241_10004964_pt1 | contig 12662 bp, 8 predicted proteins | sample OricomyardsoilBY_FD_108780 | JGI IMG/M metagenome (GOLD analysis project Ga0164241, IMG submission 108780) | Backyard soil microbial communities from Emeryville, California, USA - Original compost - Back yard soil (BY) | ecosystem: Environmental > Terrestrial > Soil > Unclassified | place: USA...
AAATGAAGTGAACAATGAGTTCATCTACGTGCGCCCGCACATTGCATCACCGGGTCTGGGGACGAACTACCTGGGCCACGTGGCCCCTCCGAATTATAAATTTAAAGGCGCTGCTAAAACCAACTACGCCACACAGCTCAAGACGTTGTCTGCATTCCTCAATTCATTTCATCCGGACGACCAGCGAAAGAATGCTTTAATTACATCATATGAAAACACCAACGGGCAGATCGTCACGCTTGGGGTAGACGACGCACGCAGCTTTAAGTTCCCTGAAGATCTTCCCGCCACAGGCGCGGATATGGGTAACGATTTTCCCGTGGTCCGATATGCGGACATCCTGCTTAGTCATGCTGAGGCGCTCAATGAGTTGAATGGCCCCTCGCAGGAGGCGATCGACCTCATCAACGCCGTGCGTGTCAAGGCGGGTGTACCTTTGTTGGTGTTGACCGACGTTGGATCTAAGGAATTAGTGCGTGACCATATTTTGAAGGAACGAGGATGGGAGTTCTTCTCGGAAGAGTTGCGACGCCAGGATCTTGTTCGTCATGGAAAATTCATTGACTATGGTAAGAATCGGGGTAAAATTGCTTTCGATTATCAGGTACTGTATCCGATCCCTCAGTCGGAGATTGACCGCAATAAGAACCTGGTTCAGAATGATGGATATAAGTAGGCCGGAAAACGAGAAACAGAAGTCAAAACGCCTGGCATGTTTAAGCATAAAATCAACTACTATTTCGTGGGCTTGTGCGTAAGCATATTGGTTTTAGTGGGTACCGACGCGCGCTCACAGGGTGCTAGACCCAATATTGTGGTGTTTCTCGTAGACGACATGGGCTGGCAGGATACGTCGGTGCCGTTCTGGACTTCGAAGACGCCTTTGAATAAAAGGTACCGCACACCGAACATGGAACGGTTGGCAGCAGCAGGAATTAAATTCACGAATGCATATGCAATGCCTGTGTGCACCCCTACGCGAGTGAGTCTCATCACCGGCGTGAATGCCGCGCATCACCACGTAACGCAGTGGACGTCGCCTGATCGCGATCGAAGTACTGACGTGCCCGATAGCGTAATGCTTCCCGTGGCCTGGAACATCAATGGATTCAGCCCCACCAAAGATGTGCCAGGAACATTCAATGCCACGCCGCTGCCGAGGATACTCCACGACAATGGCTATTATACGGTGCACAGTGGAAAAGCCCATTTTGCTTCAGCATGTACCCCCGGTGCGAATCCGCTGAACATTGGATTCAGAATCAATATCGCGGGTAGCGAGATAGGCCACCCGGCCAGCTATTTTGGCCGTGAGAATTTCGATCGCCCACGCAACGGGAAGCCTAATCGCAATGCCGTACCTGGCTTAGAGGCCTACCATGGCAAGGATGTGCACCTTACGGATGTAATCACTACTGAGGCGCTCAAGGCATTAAAAAAGCCAGTCGACGAAAAGCAACCTTTCTTCCTGTACCTCGCACACTATGCAATACACACTCCGCTGCAATCCGATGAGCGCTTTGCGGGTAAATACCGCGATGCTGGCCTCGATAGCGTCGAGGCCGCCTATGCTTCACTTGTAGAGGGGATGGACAGATCACTCGGCCAGGTGCTGGACTTTATCCGCGATCATAAACTTGACAGAAATACTGTGGTGATCTTTACCTCCGATAATGGCGGACTGAGTCGCGTGCCCCCAAGGGGAGGGTTGCAGCCAGACATTCATAATAAACCGCTGCGGGCAGGCAAAGGATCGGTGTATGAAGGAGGCATAAGGGTGCCGTTGATAATTTCGTGGCCGGGTAAAACAATTCCCGGAAGTTCGACAGACCAACCGGTAATAGTGGAGGATCTGTTCCCTACTATTCTGGAACTTGCTAAGATAAAGCAACCGGTGCTTACCCAGAAGGTAGATGGAAGGAGCTATCTTTCTGCGATCACTCATGCTCACGTCATGGACACAGCTCGCGCCCTGCTTTTTCACCACCCCAACCGTTGGGTTGCAGGCGATGGGCCCCTTACCGCGTGGGCCGGCGCCATTCGAAAAGGCGATTGGAAACTGCTCTATGACTATAGCAAGGGAGTAGTGGAACTATATAATCTCAAAAATGACATTGCGGAGAGTAGAAATCTTGTATTCCAGAGGAAGGATAAAAGCATGGAACTCGCACGCTTGTTTGAGGCCGAGATACTGCTAATGGAAGCCCAGATGCCTGTCTTTAAAGATGGCCGACGCGTACCGTGGCCAGCAGAGATTATCGAGAACGCCCATTGATACCAAAGAGGAAAAACTATAAACCTAGCCTAGCATGCTCAACCGGAAAATCTTCAATCAACAAAATAGACACGCTGCCCGCCTTGCTTCCATATTTCTTGTCCTGTTCCTCGCCGGATGCAATCGCGAACAGAAAACAGAGGAAAAGGTAGCGCCGAAGAAGCCAAACATTATCTTCATCTTCTCCGATGACCATGCCTACCAGGCCATTGGCGCTTACGGCGGCAAGTTGATGCCGACACCGAATATCGATCGCATTGCCCACGAGGGCGCAACCTTTACAAATGTCTTTGTTACGAACTCGATCTGCGGTCCGAGTCGGGCTACGTTGCTCACCGGTAAGTACAGCCATCTGAACGGATACAAAGCCAACGAGGGAAAGTTTGATGTTAACCAGGTATTGTTTCCCCGATTGCTGCGGGACAACGGATATCAAACCGCCTGGGTAGGAAAGTGGCACCTCGGCACAGCCCCTGGCGAGGCATTTGATTCCTGGACCATACTTCCCGGTCAGGGACATTATTACAATCCTGATTTTGTTACCGAAGACGACACGGTACGACGTGAGGGCTATGTTACCGACCTGATCACGGAATATGCCGAAACATTCCTTGACAACCGCGACACCACTAAGCCATTCTTCCTGGTGGTAGGGCAAAAAGCGACGCACCGCGAGTGGCTGCCTGATATCCAGGACCTCGGTGCCTTTGATAGCGTTAGCTTTCCCCTGCCCGAAACTTTCTATGATGATTACAAAGGACGATTTGCTGCGGGCGATCAGGATATGACCATCGACAAAACGATGCGCTTACGGGAAGACCTGAAGGTTCACCTGGATTACGTGCCGGATGAAAAAGCGATTGCCAAACGCCGTGCCGACCTGATAAAATCAAACTTCGGTGACAAGAAGCTGACCCCTGAGCAGGAGAATCAAATTGAACAATATTTACGACGGGGTGCCTATATGCGTTTGAATGCAACGCAGCGTGAAAAGTTCTCAGCCTACTACGATAAGATCAGCAAGGAGTTTGACGAAAATAAGCTTTCCGGAAAAGCGTTGGTTGAATGGAAGTATCAACGGTATCTTAAGGATTATCTTGCCACGGCAAGGTCGTTGGATAGAAACGTAGGCAAAATCCTCGAGTATGTTGACAAACATGGCTTGGCCGAAAACACCGTAGTCGTTTATGCGTCCGATCAGGGATTCTACCTGGGAGAGCATGGATGGTTCGACAAGAGATTCATCTACGAAGAGTCGTTGCGCACACCGATGGTAGCGCGGTATCCCGGAGTTATAGAACCCGGCTCGAAGGTGAATGAAATTATTATGAACGTGGATTGGGCACCCACCATGCTCGATATAGCTCATACAGAAATTCCGGCCGATGTACAGGGACGGTCATTCTTGCCGTTACTGTCAAAAGAACCACTCACGTCACCTTGGCGCGACGCGGCATACTATCATTATTATGAGTTCCCGCAGCCACACCACGTTCATCCTCACTTCGGTTTACGCACGATGAAATACAAGCTGGTTCGCTTTTACGGAGAGAAGAACGTCTGGGAATTGTACGATATGCAAGGTGACCCTCACGAGTTGAACAATATCTACGACGCGAAGAGCTCGGATCCTGAGGTAACGGCGCTCAAGTCAAGGTTGAAGCAACTCATTGAAGAATATAAAGACCAGGAGGCGGCGGACATACTCGCAAAGGAATAGCCTCTCCGCTTTAATAGTAATTACCGGCTGTCCGGCCGGTTGCGGAGGCAGCTTTCTTGATGATGGCTGCTTCTTTTTTTTCTGAACAGGTTACAAGTATAACGATAAGGCTAAGCGCCGAAATCATAGCCCGGTGCAAGCCGTGCTCAATTCGGCGATTGCGCAGAAGTGGCTGTACCAGCCGCTGTAAACTTATGTATTTCGATTACGTTCGACCGATTTTTCTGTGAGATCTCAAACGTCGTTTCTGGTGTATTGATATATCCCCTGAAATCGTACTTTAATTGATTCTTAAATTGCTGGTAGTCGAAGGCGTCTACTTTTGTCCGGAGCAGTGGAACGTCATAACTTGGCTGTAGCGTATTGTTGGCAGCTGCCTTACAATAGTAGTAGACGGTGGTTATTGGACCTTCAGCCAATTCGCCGATGATCAGCGAGGAGGCCGTTATAATCAGGGATGCTATGATGGGTACCGACCCACCGTAAGCCGCGATCACGGAATGAGAATCGCCATAGTCTCCCAGCGTAAAGACACGTTCTCCATTCCTGAGCGAATCAACGATGAGATATGAGCCGATGTATCGATCCATGTGCGAATTACCCTTGGTACTTTTCAACGTTCGGGATTTGCTTCCAATGCGCACATAAGTCGAGTCGGATTTGTTTTCCCTGCCGGAGGGTACAGTAAAACTATTTATTTTCTTACCGGTGCCGAAATCAAACTGATCAATACGACTTGATCCAAGAAGTAATCTATAGATCTCATTGCCGAGTATGGCTGACGTGAAACGAACTTTTGCAGATTCGTACAGGCTTTTTACAGTGACTTCTCCTGTGTTTAGCTGAAGTCTGATAATTGTTGTCCTGTACAATGTGCTCGCAGTCATCGTCACATCATTGTCTTCGTGTGGTTCGTCAATCAGGATCCATATCACACCGCGGTCCTTACAAATCTTTACGCTTCCCGCGGCCTGCAACGGAGCGATCTGATTTGCCATGTTAATAAACGTTACCCGCTGATTCTTTCGTTTCCCTAAATTGAAAGTGAGCGGAAATTCCCTGCTTGATTTCAGCTTCCCATTCCGGATTTGCAACAGCCGAAGTTTGAATTCGTTCTTCACGGCGCAGAGCATGAATAAGTCGTCGCCCTCTATGTATGAACCATAGATGACACCGGGTATGGAAATCAGGCCATCCAGCCGTGTACCTTTCCCGGACTCCCGGTCAAGTAACAAGGTCGATAAAGCGATCAGATTTTTGTCGACGCGTTCGAGATAGTAGAAACAGGTACTGTCTCCGCGACTAACGCCGGCAACAATGGGGAGATCTGCTTGCGTACCCAAGTCAAGGATGTGTTGACTTCCATCGGGGTCAACGAGCACAGAAAGAGGTTGGTATCCTTTCGCGCGTAGGACCTGCATGGTGAGAAATACACGTTGACCCACCGTCATTCCCTTAATGTCAACTGTTTTCCCCCCTGGATCAACAGTTGCGTAAAGGCTTTGAGCATCTGCAAGCCATGCACAGTGGCAGAGCAGAACAACAGCAGCAATCTTACGGAGAGACATAACGGAGGCAGTAAATGATTAATAAACCAATTTAAGATCATTCATCGGGCAATAGAACTGAAATATAACCGCAAATATTACATGACAACATTCCTTGATAACAAGCCGGATATATCAATACCCTATTGCATTAAACGAATCCAATGACAACCTTTGAATCTATTGACTGTAGTTCAATCAACCAATCAACAGATCAACAAATAACATGACTCGACCATACATACTAGCAGAGAACACCTGGAAGACTGTTAAAGAAACGGATTATGATCTGGCTGTGCTGCCATGGGGGGCCTGTGAGGCGCATAATTACCATCTTCCTTATGGAACAGATATCATCGAAGCTGAAAACGTGGCAGCGGAAGCGGCGAGACTAGCCTGGGATCAGGGTGCCAGACTCACTGTATTACCGGTTATTCCATTTGGTGTGAATACAGGCCAGTACGATGTTAAGCTGGATATGAATATGAACCCAAGCACCCAGTTAGCGGTACTCCGCGACGTGGTGGATGTGTTAAACCGTCACCGCATACACAAACTCATCATTCTCAATAGCCACGGGGGTAACGACTTCAAGACCATGATCCGTGAGCTTGGTCTTCAATTCCCGGAGATGTTTATCTGTCAGTGTAATTGGTTCCAGGCGCTCGATCAAAAGGGATACTTTGAAATAAAGATGACCACGGCGGCGAAATGGAAACCAGTGTCATGATGCACTTAACGCCGGATCTGGTAAGCCCACTGACGGAAGCTGGCGATGGAGCCGCGAAGAAGTTCAGAATGGCGGGCATCCGTGAAGGCTGGGCCTGGGCCGAACGCAAGTGGACACAGGTGACTAAAGATACGGGCGTAGGGGATCCGCGCAAGGCCACGCCTGATAAAGGTGATCGCTACCTGAAAGACGTTACGAGGAAGATCGCTGACTTCTTCATAGAGGTAGCGAAAGTAGATCGGAAGGATCTCTACGCATAGCAGGGTAACAACCAAGGAAGATATAACGCATCGCGATTGTGTCGCTGTTCTCATCGCTGATGCGTGGCGTAATCTGCTCTCCAGGCACTTTGTGTTTTTGATATTTCTACGCATTGTATCCTTGCATTCGACACGTCGCTTCAACTCCGAACCCCAACGCGTGACGTTATTGGTGCGCGCTGAATCATGGTGTGAGATACTGGCAAAAACTGCTAACCCTATTCGTCGCGAAGGGTGTGGATCGGGTTAGTCCCGGCAATACTGAACACCCGGAACGCGATCGCTCCCATCGACGCGGTGAGCATTACTGACACAGCCATCACCAGTGTGGTAATTCCAACGCCCTGGTAATACTTCCAGATATTCGGCATTAATGTCGAACACCACATGTATCCCGCATATGAACCAAACACGGCAGCGATGGCTAGGATAACGACAAACTCGCGATTTACCTTTTGCGCGATGCCGACGATAGAAGCGCCAACGATCTTTCGGATGCCGATCTCTTTGAGTCGTCGCATCATGTTTAATGAAACCAACGCATACAGTCCGGTGGCAGACAACAGCAGCGCAATCGCTCCCAGGAACGCATACCCCGATGTAATGCTGATGCCCAGTCGATGGGTTTCATGTAAGCCCTTCACCATCAGATAACCATTGTACAGTCGCGTAGGGAACACCTTTCGCCATTGTTCTTCCATGTACACATTCACCCTGGTAAGTTGTTCCGCCGTCGTTTGAACGTTTAGTTGAGTGTACGACTCCGGGGCGATATATCGAATCATCATCGGTTCCATTTCGCGCCAGAGGCCGTGCGTATAGACGTCACGTATCACACCGACGACACGAAGGCTGGTACTGTCTCGCCAAACCAACTCTTTGCCAATCGGATCTGTCAGGTTGAATAGCCTGGCCATATTTTCAGTGATGATGACAGACTCTTTTTCGTCGGTCTTTGAGTCCTTGGTAAAATCGCGACCTGCAGTGAGCGTCAATCCCATGGTGGCCAGGTATTGATCACCGACTTCAATGATGTCTACTTCCGCCTTCCGGGTTTCGGCAGACACCTCGTCATGATTTCTGCTTCCGAATATGCCACCACGGGAACCAGCGACAGACAGTATATTGGGATGTTGTTGCAGCGCATTTCGATACACGTTGAACTCGCCTTCATTTTCTATCTGGGCAACGATGGTTCCACGCACGTCAAATCCAAGGTCGTATTTCTCCTGATAGCGGGCATTCTGCAGGAACCCGATTGCACTAACAAGTGTGATCAATGAGATCGTAAACTGAAGTCCGAGCAGAACGCGTGTGAAGACGTTTGTTCCGCCAAGCCGCAGCTTACCCTTTAGGATTACGACGGGCTGGAAGCGACTGAGGTATATGGCGGGATAAGCTCCGGCAACAAGTCCGGTAGCGGTGAGTACGCCGAAGAGAAAAAGCAAAAATCCTCCCTGCCTGAAATACTCAGGCTCTAAGTGGATCATGTTCGAGGTCATCAGGTTCCAGCCGGCAATAAGTACGTCAGCAAGTCCGAGGCCGATGACCAGCGCCAACAAGCAGACGAATGTAGTTTCTCCAATGAACTGCAAGGCGATCTGAACCCTCATAGACCCCATCACTTTCCGCATGCCGATTTCCTTCAATCGTCGTGCAGACATGGCAATGGATGTATTGGCGAGATTAAAGCAGGCAATGAGCAGAATAAGAAAGCTCATGATCAGCGACCCAATAATGGCTGCCAGGGGAGGTGCTCCCCAGGTTTCAGACTGAACATTGTGGTCGCGGTCGTAGTGTGCCAGGGACACGAATGGGTCGAGATGGAACTCACTGACCTGAAAGTTCTCCCTCACCTGATTGTTCTTCGACACATAGGCCTGCAGTTGACTATTTACGCCACCCAGGCTACTTATGTTCTTAACTTGAACATACACGCTAGCATCCGCCTGCCAGTCGTCTTCATTTATGTGCAGGTCGTCTTTACAACTCTTGAAGTTCACGTACGCGGCACCCTGTCTTTGGAAGAAGCTTGAGTTCATCGGAGGATCCTGAAATACGCCGATAATCTTCAGCTCTTTAGGTCCCTGACTGCGCACCATCGTGATGGTGCGTCCAACAGCTTGTTGAGCGGAAGTGAACAGACGGATAGCCATAGATTCCGATACGACCATGCTCGACACATCATCGAGGCCACCAGCGCTGCCCGCCACGAACGTAAAGGTAAACATGCGGAAGAAGGACGGATCCACATAGTTCACTTCAGACGCGAACAAATCGTCTTCCCTTTTCAGATTCGACGTCACCCGAATATAACGGGAGCTCTGTTCAATTCCCGTTACCGTAGTGGTGAGCGCGCTCGCCAACGCCAGCGGTACACGTCCAAATTGGGTGGTATTGTTTTCAACGGTTCTTACGGAGCTCACCCGGTAGAGTGACTTTCTATTTTCATGCACGTCGTCAAATCCCTGATCGTAGGCGTATGCAAAATATGCGACGATACAACATCCAATGGCGATGCTCATACCGACGACGTTGATGACCACAAACACCTTATTCTTGGCAAGGCTTCGGAGGGTGAGGAGAAGGAAGTTTTTAAACATGCGACGCGAAAGCCAAACAATGTGCCACTAAAATAGTGCGTTCGTCAGCTAATTTGGATGATCTTGTTTCAAAGTTTGTCCGGTAACGAACGTATACGGTCGAGGCCGTACGTCCTGACATCCGGAAGCTGAACAACAACTGGAGCGTTACGCTGGGAATACCAAGTCTCTTTTCCTGAGCGTAAACAAGCAATGACCACAGACTTGAACATATACCTGAATGTTGGTATTGACGCACCGGCAAAGACATAGTATATTATATCTGTACCCAGGACCAATCACGCTCAAACATCAATTTCTAGTAATTCGGATAGGTTAGCGACATTTTATCAAATCATTATGAATACCCCTTCACATTTTTCGCGGGGCATGTTATATGCTATCGCGATCACTGCACTTCTGTTCTTTATATGGGAAATCTACTGGCGCGCGCAGGGATTGCCGATAGCCTACAATGAGGATAACGCGGCATGGGCCAATTATCGCGCAAAGGTGGATGCAGGCACTGATCCCAAGATAGTGCTTATCGGTTCGTCCCGGATGAAGTTCGATATCGACCTGGCGACCTTTGAAGACGCCGCAGGAGTTGCGCCTATTCAGCTTTCGCTTCATGCGACCAGTCCATTGCCAGCGCTGCATGACCTGGCCAATGACTCGCTGTTTACGGGTACCTTGTTGATTGGTGTGACCGAAGGTCTGTTCTTTGCGCCACCCTTTGCGCGCCCGGTGACGGAAATGGTGAAACGTGTCAACTACTATCATCATTGGACACCCGCCCAACGCGCCAGCTTTGGCATCAGCAGGACACTGGAGGCAGGCCTGGTATCTCTCGACCAGGATCAGCTTAGTCTCAACGCCCTCCTGGCGCGTGCACCCATACCGTTGCGAGCAGGCGTTTTTTCCATGCCCGTGTTCCCGATCGACTGGTCCGAAGTCGATTCACGCAGACAGTCCAGGCTATCTGAAAAATTACTGCATGATAAAGCCATGCAGGATCAGGTCAGATACGTCTGGGCACACCTGAGTATGCTTGGCGGAAGGCGGGCGCCGGCAGGAGATACGCTTACAGGTGCCTTGATTCCTGTGAAGCGTTCCATCGACAAACTGAAGGCGCGAGGAGTACAGGTATACTTCGTTAAGGCACCGGTGGATTCGCCCTTTTGGGAGGGAGAGCAGAAAGCATTTCCCCGGAATTTGTTTTGGGATTATATGCTTGAATTCACCCAAACGCAAGGAGTTCATTTTGACGACTACCCGGGTTTGAAGAAATTCCGTTGCCCGGAGGGATCACACCTCGCACCCGCCGACGCTGTGCCATTCACGGCAGAGCTTGTGCGCATTCTCAAGACTGAAAAAGGTTGGAAGATACCTGCGCAATAGACAAAGGCCCGGCTTTAACAAACACCCTCAATCTTATCATCATGGTTTTCAATTCACTCATTTTCGTAGCATTTTTCATGCTTGTGGTAGCGCTGCATTATGCTCCGTTTCCCTGGAAAATAAAGAAAGTAAATCTGCTGGTCGCCAGCTACATTTTTTATGCCGTCTGGAATCCTCCATTCATTATCCTCTTGTGGCTATCGACAATGGTCGACTTTTATATGGCCCGCCTCATGGCTGATGAAGAGCGCGAGAGTAGACGAAAGCTTTACCTCGTTGTTAGCCTGGTCCTCAATCTGGGTATGCTGGCATATTTTAAATATGGCACGTTTCTACTCGACAATTTCGTGTTGCTCTTGTCGGGTTTCGGGATCGCCTATTCGCCGGCCGCGCCCGACATTATACTTCCTGTTGGAATCTCTTTCTACACGTTCCAGACGCTATCCTATACCATCGATGTGTATCGTCGGAATGTATCCGCCGAGAAATCATTTCTTGACTTCGCGTTGTTTGTGACTTTCTTTCCGCAACTCGTCGCCGGGCCCATCGTTCGCCCCAACGATCTCATACCGCAATTTAAAACTCCACACTTGGCCACGCGTGATCAATTTGTCTGGGGACTTGGCCTGATGACGCTCGGGTTATTCATGAAAGTGGTGGTGGCGGATAACTTGCTTGCTCCCTCAGCGGATATCGTCTTCAGCGTCCCTATGCCACTCAAACCATTGGATGCGTGGACAGGTGTGCTGGCGTTTTCGGGTCAGATTTTCTGCGACTTCGCCGGATATTCAACGTGTGCGATAGGCACCGCTCTTTGTCTGGGGTTTGGCATCATGGAGAACTTTCGCTACCCCTATGCCGCCATAGGATTTTCTGATTTCTGGCGGCGGTGGCATATCAGTTTCTCCACATGGCTTCGTGACTACCTGTACATTCCGCTTGGGGGGAATAGGCAAGGACCTGTCCGCACTTACGCCAATCTGATGTTCACCATGCTGCTGGGGGGCTTATGGCACGGCGCCTCCTGGACGTTTGTGGTATGGGGTGGACTACATGGTACTTATCTGGTTCTTGAACGGCTGTTCATGGGCCGGCGCCGATTGTCGCCTGCTATACAACCCGGTGCCATCGCGCAATCCGTTCTCATTCCAGGAATCAACAACTCCACCAGGATACGTATGATATTCGGCGTGTTGCTTACGTTCTTCCTCGTGAACATTACCTGGGTCTTCTTCAGATCGCCGGACTTCGCAACTGCCGGACGCCTGCTAGCCGCGATGTTCGGATTGATCCCGTTCGGAGCGGCGATGGTTCCCAATCATGACATGGTGAAGGTTTTCGTGGTAATGGCAAGCTTGCTGATGATCCACTGGATGATGCGCGAGAAGGATCTGGTGAAAGTATTATCAACAGCGCCCCGATGGAGCGTGGTTTTACTTTGGACAGCAATGCTGGTTTCATTGATCCTGTCACAGCAGACAGGCGATTCGTTTATCTATTTCCAATTCTAGTGGTGTTGTAAAGATGCTTGAACGATGGGTCATTGGTGATAGAGGTTAGGCAATCGCTGCGGCAGCGGGTTCGCGTTTAAGGGTGGGATAACTCATTTACACTTTGCAAGCGCGTATTGAATTTGGTTTTATTAACAGTTGCGTTTCGTAAACAGCATTCGTTATATTTGGTTAGACAGTTGGCCGATACCCCATAGATCTGACTTGCCCCCGTAAAGACGCAGTCAGGATGGATGTACCAGACTAATCAATAACGCTTCTTTTCAAGTCCTGTTCCGCTGAAACTGCCGGGAGCAAAACCACTATCAATAAGCAGTTGGTTCTCCGGATTATCCGTTAGACTTTGTACATGTTGAACTAAAATAAACCTTCACTATGGAAACCGTAACCAAATCACCTTCCGGTGTTCAGGATGAAATCGGAAAGGCCAACCGCCAGTTCGAAGAGAAATTTGCAACTGGAGATGCAAAGGGAATCGCCTCTCTGTATACAATGGATGGCTCTGTATTTCCACCCGGTGCCACTATGCAACAAGGTACAGACGCCGTCGCGGCATTCTGGAAAATGGCGATGGACATGGGTATCAAGGGCGCAAAACTTGAGACGGTTCAGGTAGAAGCCGAGGGGGATACCGCT
>Ga0164241_10004965_pt1 | contig 12659 bp, 28 predicted proteins | sample OricomyardsoilBY_FD_108780 | JGI IMG/M metagenome (GOLD analysis project Ga0164241, IMG submission 108780) | Backyard soil microbial communities from Emeryville, California, USA - Original compost - Back yard soil (BY) | ecosystem: Environmental > Terrestrial > Soil > Unclassified | place: USA...
ACACGCCATGATGAAACGGAGTCATCAAAGAATAACAATCGGGATTAGGACATCTCATATCTCCAAAGATTCTCTCAAAAATAAATAGTAAGAGCAAGAAGATAATTATTACCAATGAGGGACAGAGATTCTATTTACATGGGACTTCTTTACGAAAGTCTTCAAGAACCCAATAACTACGCCAAATATTACCAACAAGGGGATTGGGAAACTTGTACCGAACTAGCGCGAAAAGCCGGACAGACCCAACGCAATATACCCGAGACCGTGATGATGCAGACCACCCTAGACATTCAAAAACACGGCGCTCCGGCTATGTTGGTTCATCTTTTAGAACACATAGGGGACCTCTCTCATCGAGCTCAAGAACCTCACGGCAGGGCCCTGACTAATGTTCACGACAAGATTCGTGAGGTAGAAAGAACAGAACAGCCTAATTGTTGGAACCTAGAAAAAGAGATCGAGGAAGGTTTTGTTGGTAATGCTGAATATCAATTAGTACGCGAAATACCCGAAATAGCCCGACTCTATAAAATGGTAGGCAAGCCAGGAGGTCCAGATGCTATGTATAAGGTCTATGATATTGTTAGGACCAAATACAAGGACCAATTACAACAACGAGTTCAAGATAACCGGAAATATGTCTTTGCCCAATTACCCGCTTATGTTCAAGCCCATCAACAACATAATAACCCGGTTACTTTGTTAGGACAATACGGCAAAGAAGCGGCTATATTGTTGGGACAATTAAATTTAAACGGGTTAAGAGAAAAAATCCACCAGATCCGTCAATGGTTAGATAAATACGAATCTTTAGATCCCAAAGAACAAGAACGATTCTTTTTACAACCCTTATAATAAGAACTGGAAAGCTTTTCGAGAAACTCTGTCCAGATTGACATAATGGTCATTGGTACTGTTCTTCATTTTCTCCCAATACCCTTTTTTCTTATTAAAGGAGCCTAAAGAAACAAATCCGCAGCCGCGGTCTTTTTTAATTTCTCCTGTAGAAGCTTCCAGGTAAACGAGATCCGGTGGAAAGAAAATCATTCCCACGCGAGGTCTGTCAGGATCAGCACACAGCAAAAAAGCCGTGGCAATGTCGCCAGTCTTGAGAAGTCCGAGATCATCTCCTCGCTTCACGTGATATTGAATGACTCGGGAATGCATGTTTAGTTTTTAGCGGCCATGTAAACCAATCGTTCAATGGCCGTTTTTTCATTGGTCAATTTGTCGGCTATAATTCGGGCATCATGCATTGCCTGGTGTTGGTCCGTTATTCTGGAATTTATTCCATCCATGTAAAGGTTCAAAGCTTCTATCACCAAAAGAATCTTTGTCATGGTTGCTTCTGAGGGTGTTCCCGCGCGAAGATCTCTGATAATATCCTCAAGTTCTTTCATATATGAGAACAAAGAATAACAAAGAAAGATTGTATAAGCAAGTCTGGATAAAGGTAACAGAGTTATATTAAGGTAACCAGAGTTATATTAAGGTAACCAAAAGTATATTAAGGTAACCAGAGTTATTTGGTACCGGCGGTATTGCCCACCCTCCGCCCCTACGTGGTCCCTTCCCTAAGGGCATTTTTGAACTGCCGGGAGGGTCGCATACCGGGTACCTTTGGTCACGCACTCGTCGTATTAACCTGAGGTTGTTTTGCTACCGGGGTCCTAAGAACGACCAGGCTTTGGACACCTAGTCCCGTCTAGCTAAGGGGTTCGCAGCTTCGGCCTTCGCCCTACGCCATACTCAGCATCAGTTCTTAGGACCTCGATAGCCTAACAGAGAAAAGAAATCTCCCGGCCTGCTGAGCGACAGGCCGGGAGATTGTTTGGTTTGGGTCAGTGCTTACTCAGCTGCTTGTTCCTGGGAAGCTTCCTCGGCAGCGGCGTCGTCACCTGCAGGAGCTTCGGCAACGGGTGCTTCGGGAGCTTCATCCTTGGAAGCTTTCTTCTTGGCTTTGCCCTTCGCCTTGGCTTTGGCTTTCTTCTTGCCCTTCTTGTTGGCGGTGGGCTTGGCAGCGGCGGCGGTGCTGTCATCAGTAGCCGCATCCTTCTTGGACTTGCGGACCGGGATGTTGGCGGGGTCGACTGCGAGCCAGATGACCTTGCCATCAGAGCTCTTGCCCGTCTCGACGTCCTTGCGACCGCGGAGAGGGATATAGACTTCCCGATAGTCCAGATTGAACTTGGCGCAGAGCTCCGCGGTGGTGATGCCCGGCTCTTTGCGGGTCATGGCCGTCTTGATGGCCTTGAGGATGTTGCCGCGCAGTTCCTTGCGTTCCTCTTTGGTGAGGGACTTGAGATCGAGCTTGGCGGGTTTTGTGGCGTCAGTGGACATTGGTTTGGTTCCTTCTGTTTGGTTTTGGTTTGGTTTTAAGAGGTTATCCCTTAATTCTGTTATTATTATACTGGGAATTGTTGGTCATAGCCCTGAAAATTTTTATTTATTTTTCTGCTGGCCATTCCTGCTTTTGTTTGTGCTTGGCCAAAACGGGTGCCAGATCTTGGGACCTATAATACTCGCCTTGCCACTTTAATCTAAAGCTCCTGGTCAAAAGGATGGCGTGGCTCCTCGATTTGGTTTTTGGGATTGAGGTGGGCATACATGCCTCGCGGATTGACCTCATTCCAATATCTGTCCTTGTGCTTGCTGTTGAGGAACTTGGCATTGACATGTTTGTGGTTGATGGAGGTCCCACAACCGCATTGACAGGTTCTAGCTTGCATCCTTGAGCAACCAATTCAGGACTTGGTTGGTTCCGTTTTTGAGTTCCTGATCCCTCGGAGCTTCCAGGGCATCTTCTCCGCAATTGTCAATGACATCCTGGATGACTGAATTGACATAAAGCTCGGTTTGGATTTTGAGTTCTCGGGCAATACGTTCTAGTTTGGCTCTGGTGTCTTCCAGATCCGTCATGTCCGTTAATGGGGTGACGTAGCAGGCTTTCATCGTATGGCCTTTCCTGGTAGAGCGTTTTCCCATTCCTCCTCGAACTTGGTGAAGAAGGCTTCCATGTTGTCCTCCTTGTCTTCTGTGAAACAGCTGTAATCGGCAACCAGCTCCCCGGCGCAGTTACCGAAAACGAGGAGGGCCCAGCGAGTTTTTGGTGATTCCATATGAACCTTGCAGTCCCTCTCAACGTTGAAATTACGAAAAAGTCCTTCAGGGTGTTTGTAGAAAATGTGAGATTCGTCTGTGGCCAGTGCCTCTTCAATCCCTTGCTCGAGAGAGGTGACCTCCATTTGATATTCCCCGTTATCAACAACGAGGACTGGGGTTCCGTTTTTCTCGAGTTGCTCAAAGAGATCCTTGACCTCGAGGTATTGGGGATGCTTCTTGTAATCGTATGGTTCAAATGGCTTATTCATTGTGAATTAATAATACACAAAATTGTTGGTTTCTTCAACCTTTCTTTTTCGATTGATGCCTCTGGAAATGTTCTCCGCAAAGAGAAACCATTTGATGAGCGAGAATGGCCTCTTTGGCATCTAACCCATAAGCAAAACATTCGCCGTGGAAGTAAATGGAATAGGAATCTGATGGGGGTCCATTATGTTTCAATTTTACCGTTTTGTGGTTCTTGGATTGATCGCACCGGAACTTGGCATTTTTTTCGTCGCTCGTCATAGTATTATCCTCTGAGGTTCTTTTCTTCTTGTTGCAGGTTCGCAAATTGATTGATCAACTGGGTCAGGTCCTTGCGAACCGGATTACCTGGTAGGGCATTTTTAAGCAGGTGGGCTAGTGCTTCGATTCTGCCCTTGACATTGGCAATCAATGCGAATCGGTGAAAATGTTTGTCCATGAATGGGAATTGAAAATTATGCCCATTAGGGCCTCTTGCAATCCGATAGGCTGCGCGGGTTTCATTTTGATTGTCTTCCAACTCGCGGAGGTGTGTTTCGATGAAAACGAAATTGTCTTGAAATAATTGACTGGCAATGTTCATGGAATCATTATGTCCTTTATTTCTGGGTTTAGCAATAAAAAAAGAAGTCCCGGCCTTTTTATCTTTTGAACCTGGCCGGGACTTCTGAATCAAATCGCTTTTTGTATTTCGCGTAAATGTGTTTGTTGATTAGAACCTCATGTTGATCGCCTCCTCGATAATCTTATTTCAAGCTCTATCTTACAAAATATTTTCAGGACAAGCAACTGGAAATTAAAGGTGAGCGTAATTCATAGATGACCTCAACATCCGGAAATCTTGGGGGGACATACTGACAGTCAACATGCCAACCAGGTTTTGGAAATATCGTTTGTGAAGATCCAGTTCCTCTTGAGTAGCGGGTTGTTTGCGTCCTTGGGGTATAGCAATATAGATCTTCCCGTTGGAGGGTTGATAATTCATATCCAGAGAATCAAAGGACGGTTGACTACGAACCGAATGAGTCTCCTTAACGGACCCTACTACAATGGCCGGACGACATGAGTCGGTTGATTTCTTCGAAGATGGTGGGTTTGATGATGCCATATTTGATAAGAATGGATTGATAGGTTAACCTTCTCTCTTCTGGGTCTAGTATTTGTTTTAAACCATTTATCTCGGTTTGATATTGTTCAGAACTGAGTGGGCTATCGGATTCAGAGTTAATGTCATCAGAGTCAGCCATAAAACTCAAGTGCTATTAGAATACCTTTGCGTATTCCAAGTTATGATAATGTCTTAATAATCTTGTCAATCAAAACGCGTTCATCGTGGAAGTAAAGAGTGGAAGAAGCCACCTGGAGCTCGGCCAACATTTCCAATTGCTTGAGGGAGGAAAGACATAGCTGATTGCTTAACCGGCTCTTGATCATCAGCTTCGCCTCTTTGGGCGAGAGACTGACATTGACTTCAGAACCGGTGACTCCTAGAATGGTCATGGGTGTATCTTGCTCCAGACAGGTTCGAGTTCAAAAATGCGTTCAATGTCCGCAAGTATCTTTTCCCGTTCCACAAGCCGCTCTCCTGGTTTGATCTCCTCTACACCGGAAATGTAATCATCGAAGCGGCCATTATACCAGTCAGCAAATTTTTGCTTCTCCAGCTTCATCAATATTTGCCCAGCGGTGATCATTTAAGTTCGATAATATTGGGTTCTTTGAGGGTGAACACATCCAGGCTCTTTTCATAGAACTCACTGGCTAGACACATTTCCTTGGCATCGTCTTCACTGATTTCGATAGGGTGCTCTGGATCCAAATAATGAAGATAGGTGGTCTTGTGAGAAGATGTTGGGTTATTCAAAGTGGAAAACCGAAAGTAGGTTTCTCCTTTGTGTTTGATCGTATAGGGATATTGATCCCATTCCCCCCAAGGCAATCCGGCATTCTCAGGAGGGAGCTCCCCGGTTTCTCTTTTTTCCTGGACCGCGGCTTGATTATCATATTCAATTCCTGCTCGACAAAGAAGACCCTCCACTTTCTTGGTCACCTTGATGTCGCCAGCTGATTTTCTGGTTTTGAGAGGGCGCTCGTAGGTGACAGAACAAATCTGCCCCCTCTTGCTCATGAAGAGATCTTTAATGGTCATAATGAAATTATAGCAAGTTTTTCAGGGTCTTGCAAGAAGATTTATGAGGCAATTTCAGGGCCCAGGCTGGCAATGGGAAATTTATATTTCATCTTGCCCCCGAAACTGGCGACAAAGGCGAACCGGGAAGAGCCATACTTGACCAATTCCAAATAACCCCGGCGAAACTCTCCGCGCATCTTGACCATGATAGGGTCTCCTGTCTTGATGCGACCAAGAATAGCCCACCTGTCTTTGTGCTCCCCGAATGCCGCCATCCGTTGACAATAAGCCTGGTGCTCGGTGCTTCCCGGTTTCTTGGCTTCCTTGATCATTTCCAGAGCCCGAAGAGCTGGGTGATCTTTGGAGGCTTCACCGATCTTGACCGGATTGAAACTTTCCCCGAAAATATATTGCTTGCCCCGGCCGCCAGCCAAAACACCAGTATAACAGTTTTTGGGTCTGGTGGGATTGTGAGCGGTGATGATGATCTGATGCCCTGTCCTCAACTTGACGATGTCGTATATTTTGAACATGTTTATAGGATAGCGAAAATAGATTGTTTTATCAATCCTCTTTTTTAATGCCCTTGTAACTTTCTTCCAAAACATCCCAGTTAAGGGCAATGTTGATACTGATTTCCACGCCCTCGTCAATGAAGGTGTGCAAGACATCCTCGTCCAGTTCTTTCAAGATGGGATATCGTTTGACCAGAGCATCTTGCAAACCCGTACGAATGTCGTCACAGATGGAATCTTCATCTGTATGGGAATGGTAATCTTCACCAGCCAGATCCAGAAGAGTTTGTTTGAGTTGAAGAAAGGGTGGTAAGTCGTTGACGTTCATGTATTTAATTGTCGATTTGTTTGAGAAACTTGACCTTGATAACCCCAGCTCCCCGGCATTTAGGGCATTTGGGTGTTTTGAGTCTCATCTGCTCACAGACAGGGCAGATGACATCCAACTCTTCACCTGGTTGGAATTCCTTTTCCTTTCGGGAAGCTTCCAGAACCTTTTTGGATTTTGCATCCTTCAAAAAGAGATCAAAATGGGTTTTAAGGGTATCCCATTCCACGCAGAAGAAAATCACCGCATCATAGCCGCAATATGGTACGAAAGCATAGGACTTACATTTGTCATATGCTTTGAGGGCATCTTGAACGTCACACATGTCCAAGCTAGGGTAATCAATTCGACAAATCACCCAAGACTTGGGAATCTTATCCAAAGTCGCATCAGGCAATTCTTCTGTTTTCTCATCCAGATGGTAAATCTTGTTGAGATACTTTTGAATCAGCTTGGAAACATTCTTCATAACTCTATATTCCTTGAAATTGTCAGTTCAGTCAAGACTCAATGAAGGTCTGGCATGATATTCAATCTGGATGATAGGATCCGTTCCTTGATAACTAACAACCTCCAAGATAGCTTCCCGACAGACTTCATCGGGAGTGTCATCCGGGAACCAGCATTCATAGGTAGCAGTTGCTTTTTTCATCTTTAGATATGCCAAGGATTACCCCAGAAGCAAAATTGGTATTGAATTTTATCTAATTCAATACCATAATCAAAATTACCACCCCCCACTGACCCAAGATCCAATTGATGGGCAATCATAACACTTTCAAATACATCACCTTTATCAGTGTACTTTCCTTCCCAGTTATTACGAAGCCATTCTTGGTCATCTTCATCAACTGCTTTCTTCCACCGGCGAGAAGGATAAACAGAAATATTGAAAAGAGTTTCATCTTCATTGCCTTCCTCTTCTGTGAACGAAATTACAATAACATTTGTAGCATCAACATCCAGACCAAATCCCTTGGATCTTAATTCTTTGATGATTTTAGTAATTGCGAGATCCTTTTTCATGAATTTATAATACACGAAATTTCTTGTTCAAGCAATTCTTATTTCATCCGATCAACTTGACCCAATCCATTTCTTCAAAGATCCGACGACCCACTTCACCGTTGGAATCCAATTCCCATTTGCCCTTGAGCTCGTCAAACTTGTCCTCATAGTCTTCCTTCTTGAGGTTGATGGTGATATAGGGGCTATCTTTCGTAGCGCCCTTATTCATAGGAACCCGGAGGATCTTGAAAATCGCCGCATTGGGTTTGAGAGCCTGAATAGCCTTGGTGCCTCCATCCCCGAGAATCGTATGGGCATATCCCTTGCCTCTCATCTTGGCCACCACCAAGCCATAAAACTCGGCTCGGCTTTTGAAACTCTTTTTGTGGTATTGGGTTACCGTGCAATCGTCAATACCCAAAGCATGGTTGTGCATATGGGCCATTTCATGGAGCAAGGTCTCAAAGATCTCTTCCACCGGCCTGGTCATATACTCTGCCGAGATGTTAATCTCGTGGAAGGTGTTGTTTTCTTTGTCTTGCCAGAAATTGGATCCAAACCACCCCAAGGCCTTGCGTCTGCCCGCCGGGGAGATGGTTATGATAGGTTTGACTTTCTTGACCACATCCTCAACTTTAAAGTGGTCCAAGAAGAATTCATATCCTCTTGTCAATTCACCGATAGCTGCTTGGTAATCGTTCATGTATTGATAATACAGAGGATTAATTGGTTAAGCCAGAACAATTCCTTCAATCTCGCAGGTGAATGTGATCTTGCGAATGCAAAGAGGACCCACAAACATTTCATAGCCACGACGAACCTTTGCAGCGTCTTTACGGGTCTTTTCATGAACTAGTTTAGTAGAAAAGGGGTTATCAGACCATTGAAACAAATCATTGGGATTTTGATGACCTGGATTAATGGTCAACAACTGTAAATGTTTGGTTTGCTGATTCCTGGGAGTGAAAGCGTATAGGGTTTTTGTTTTCATGTATTTATATTACACAAAATAAATAGGACTTGCAAACTAAAAAGAAAATGTCCTGACGGTGAGACTCGAACTCACAATGTTTAACCGCTTGGGTATGCGATCTTAAATCGCATGCGTCTCGCCAATTTCGCCACGTCAGGTAATCTATGCTCCTGGAGAGATTCGAACTCTCGATCCCGCAATTATGAGTTGCTTGCTTTAACCATTAAGCTACAGGAGCGATAATGCCGTCAATCGTGGAAGCGCATTGAACCATCGGGCTGGATGCGCTGACAGAGTTGAGCCCATACGAGAGAGTGGCGAGCTTCGAACTCATATTGAGGGCCTTGTAAAGGTTTGAAGGGGAACATTTTCTTGAGAATCCATTGACCTGTTTTTTTGATCATGTAACTATTTAACATGATATTCTTTGTCTTTGCAATAAAAAAAAAGGGCTTACCCGAAAAAGAAAGGCTGGTTACCTTTCGATAACCAGCCTTTCGGTTGATGATTGGGTTTAGGCTGCGACGGGTTGGCGGCCGCGGCGGACTGGGCTCTTCTGGATATAGCCATTGATCTTGGCGGTGACTTCCTGGCGCTTCGTCTCGGCGAGGGCCCAGAAGGTGGCCTTGCGGGCACCTTTGAAGGGCTTCACTTCCGAGTTGTGTTTGAGGTGGAGAAACACCTGGCGGTAAGGCCGTTTGACCTTGTCCGCGAGATCGCGGGTGTTCAACACACCGTTGGCCTTCAGAGCCTTTTCGATGCTCTTGCGGAGATCGGCGCGTTCCTCGTTGCTGATGCGGGTCTTGCGACTCGCCTTGCTGTTTTTGGTTTTTGTCTTCATGGTTTTTGGTTTTAGACTTTGGAGATCTGATCTCCTCATCGTGCTTATATATTACATCATATAATTTGGCATCGCAACTGAAATCTTTAAAATTTTTTGGGTGGGTAAAATACAGAAGAGCTGCTGCCCGGAACCGACACCAAGGATTAACCAAAAACCTTGGCTTATAGCTGAGGAATGCGCTTTGTTTGCGTGTTCTTGAATCGGGCAGCAGCTCTTAAGTTAATTATGAGTCTAGCAGAAATAAAAGAGATTGCAATGTGAAATAAATTGGCAATTGCAATAAAAATTGTGTGTCTGAGGCAAAAAAAAATTGCGGTGCGAGAGTGAGCTGGCCTTGCTCTATTCACCTCTCGCACCGCATATTAACTTTACACAGGCGTTTTGTTTCTACGAGGGTCCCAGAACCCCGTTATTATGAGTTACCAGAGTTACAGGTCGTTGAGACGCGCCATGGAAGCGCTCGAACACCATGAGTTACTGACTTACTCATAACACTAAACATCTTAATAAACATTTCAAGAAATTGCAAGAGGTTTTTTAATTTCTTTTTCGGTGAGATTTCTTTGTGTGTCTGAGGTACCTTTGTTCCATCCTCTTACCATCAATCCTGTCCCAGATCAAACATAAACCATAAACGGTAAATGGGACACAAGTCAGGCCTACAGCGCCCCAAGCTACAATAGCTCCGAGGCTCATCGCTTGGAACTCTTCTTGTCTTCCTTGATTCTCTTGAAGGAACAGAGGCAATGCTTGAAGAGAGAGCAGCCATTGCAGGCTCGGCCATTGTCGAGAAACATATCCGGTCTCCAGCAATTGTTGCCTCGGGTCACTTCCTCCACAGCTCCCTGATGCTTATCATCCAGAGGTATGGTGGTAATGTTATATTCACACTTGAGGTTCCGGGCAGATTCTTTCAGGGCCTCGATGTGTTCTTCTCGAACGGCCTTGCGACCCCGCTTAACTCCTTTATTAACAACCCGTTTGGCAGATTCGGGCCTGCATGCACGACATTGAAATTGGGTAAGTAACTGCATAGGACCGCCAAATCGTTCGATGCGATTGTTCAGATTGGTGCTGAACATATCGGTCAGATGATTGCAATCCACACAGCCCACCTTCTTTTGAGGGAACTTCTTATGCTTCTCAAAGAATTCGACCCACTCCTTTTCATGGCCTCGTTGATGAACAAAGACCTCAGCGCCTTTAGTGGCACCGGGAGCCTTGGCTGCAGGGGCTCGACAATCCCGGCATTCAAACTCTTTGAGTAGCTTATCAGGCCCTCCAAAGCGCTGGATCCGTTTCTTCAAATTGTCCCCAAACATAGATACTAAAGACTTACACTTGATGCATCCCACTTTGAGATGCGGGAACTTGTCATGCTCTTTGTAATAAGCCACCCATTCCTTTTCATGACCTTCCTGATGGACAGCTGCTATAACCATCTTGGGAGCGCTAGGATCTTTAGAACCCTTACCACCTCGACAGCCTTGGCATTGAAAGGTATCCAGTAGTTTATCAAAGGAACCCGCCTTGGAGATCCATCTATCCAAACTTTCGTTGTGCATGACAGTAAAGTTGTCACAGCATGTGCAGCCAATGCGACCTTCAGGAAATTTATGCCTTTCCTTGAACGACCTTTGGAATTCTGCGCGGTTATCGCGTTGATGTTTGTGCATGCCTATATATTCTATGGAATTCTTGGTATTCGCAAGCCTTAAATTCTCATCTTCAATTTTCTGCAAGCAAGTTCATAGGCCCGAACCATGTCCTTTTCTGTGGGTGTAAATGTTTTGATACGGCGAACCGGTGTACCTGCATATATGTGGGTACTGTTTTCAATAAGAATACAAGCCCCTTTGGTGCGCGGAATGTATTCACCATTAGGACCGAAAACTATAGCCTCAAAAGCCACCCCGATCCAGGTAAAGGATTTATGGCAATCCACCACAAAGAGATGGGGAACTTTGTAATATTCACCAAGCCTTTTAAGATGTTTCCTTAATTCCCAAGAATTATGGGGGAGTTGATATCGTGTTTGAAAACGATCCATAAGCTCCATGATGTATTCACAGAGACATTGCCGTCTGTTTTCTTCTTCAGAACCCTCCCTGACTTTATACCGTGTGTATGGACGTTGGTCCTTTTTAAACCACCTCCGGCGATCTATAGTAGGTGTGTAAGGCCACATCAACATCAGGTGTTGTGGTTGTGCGATCTTCATATTTAAAGAATACTTTTTATTTCTGGAAATGGAAAGCAGAATTTCCAGAAAAGTTATTTCCGGAAATCGCACTCACAAAAAATAAATTTGTTTTGCAATACCCGGGAATATTTAAGGTCCCGAAGATATTTATTCCCGGTTATGATTACGGGGTAGTGTGGGGTTGGATCTGCTTGCCTATGAAGGTCCCTGGTCCCGACCCGCCGAGGATGATGGGGTGTTCCTTACCGGGTACATAAACCATAATGGTACCTTTGCTGGTAATTTTCCTAACTTCCTTACCGGCTTCATCAGCCAACTTCTGACACTCCCCAGTATCTTGATGTTGAGAAGAGGACAAAAACAACTGGTCCTTAAAAGCGTAATAATAAAAAGGCCCTAAGAAGTAAAGGAACGCCACAATCACCACCAGGTTAATAAGAAGCCAGATCCAGCCTCCCAGAATCACAAACGGGGCTTTAATAGATTGCCAGTAAAGATCTACTAAATTAATAGGGCCGTCATCGTTTTTGTTTGTACCAGGAATCTTCATCTTGTCTCTAGTATAGATAATATAGATAGTTATGACAAGATAAAAAGAGGTCCGCCTTGATTGCTCTCAGCGGACCTCCGTTATTCTCAGGAACTAGGGCAGTATTCTTACCCGCAAGTTAATAGAACCCGTGAGTTAATACAACCGCAGGTGATAAATTAACCACGAATCATATTTTTCCGGTAACGAGTAAAGCGACCCTTCTTGTTTCGGATATTATGAAAACGAGGATTCACAATCACTCGGGTAGAACGACCTTCCACACCCACAATATCATACCGAGAAGTATTCACAGCATTAATAGCCATAGCCACTTTCTCATTCTTAGTTAAACTGGAATAATTGATTCCATTATTAGTCCCATAAAGATCTTTCAGATCAATAGTCATATTAGTCATAGAAAAATATTATGTTGCAGATCCACAATAAATCAACTAGTCTTGAGAAAGTTTATGATAGAGTCTACTGCACCATTAACATATCCCCAAGATAAAGAACTCGTTAAAGAGGTCTTTGCGGCTATAGATGCCCTGGTTAATAACAACAAGATCAATCCCAGTGACGTTCGTCATGCCCTTTCCCTTTTAGGTAACGGAGTAGATAACTGTACCGAGGGGCAATATGTTTGGTTAACCCGGTTAGTCGAAAGAGGAGGCGAACCCTTTATGTCGTAGTAATACACAACCGGTCAAGTAGAGGATAGTTAGGTACCGGTAAGGAAAGGGAAGCTAAACT
>Ga0164241_10004966_pt1 | contig 12657 bp, 12 predicted proteins | sample OricomyardsoilBY_FD_108780 | JGI IMG/M metagenome (GOLD analysis project Ga0164241, IMG submission 108780) | Backyard soil microbial communities from Emeryville, California, USA - Original compost - Back yard soil (BY) | ecosystem: Environmental > Terrestrial > Soil > Unclassified | place: USA...
CCGCGGACCGCCCCAGACGCCGATGATGAGGAACATCGGGATCAGCATCGCTTCCCAGAAGAAATAGAACAGCAGGCCATCGAGCGCGGAAAACACGCCGATCATCAGGCCTTCCATGATGAGGAACGCGGCGTAGTACTGCGCCGGGCGTTGTTCGATGACGGTCCACGCCGCGATGACCACGGGAATCGTGATGAACGTGGTCAGCAGGATCAGCGGCAGCGAGATGCCGTCGACGCCCAGCGAGTACGTGGCGTGGAAGGCAGGGATCCACGGCAGATGTTCCGCGAACTGGTAGTCGAAGCTCGCCGGATCGAAGCCGGTGTACAGCGGAATGGACGCGACGAACGTGGCCAGCGCAATGGCGAGCGCCACCCAGCGCCCTGCCCGGATGCCGCGATCGCCAAACAGCAACACGAGTATGCCGCCCGCGATCGGGAGCCAGGTCAGGAATGAAAGTAGCGGAAACCCCTGCATGTTCGCTCGTTGTCTTTGTTGTTAGGCGCGCGTCACGAACCAGCCGAGCATGACGGCGAGTCCGATGACCATCCAGAACGCGTAGGAATACAGAAAGCCGGTTTGAATGCGGCGCACGACGCTGGCGACGAAGCCCACGGTATGGGCAGAGCCGTCGACGGCAACCTTGTCGATGACAAACTGGTCACCGACCTTCCAGAAGAACTTGCCGAGCAGGCGGCTGCCGGCGGCGAGCACGTTCTCGTTGAACCAGTCGAAGTAGTACTTGTTCTCGAGCACGACGCGCAGCGGCTTGAGCTTCGAGTCGATGACGCCGGGCAGGTGCGGCATCTTGATGTACAGCAGCCAGGCCGTGAGCACGCCCGCCAACATGATGTAGAAGACCGGGTTCGTCGCCGCGTGCAACGCGAAATGCAGCCAGTCGCCCACGCTTTCGCCGATCTCGTGGACCATCTCGTGGTTTTCGGCGCTGAAGTGGATGGACTCGCCGAAGCCACCGCCGAACAACAGGTGCTTGAATGTCATGGCGCCGATGAGCACCGACGGAATGGCCAGCGCAATGAGCGGCCACGTCATGGTCCGGAATTCCTTCAGCGGCGGGCCGCCGTGATGTCCGTGCCCGTGATCGTCATGCGCATGAGCGGCGTGCGCATGAGCGGCGTGCGCATGGTCGCCGTGCGCCCCGTGCCCCTCTTCGGTGTGCGTTTCGTGTGCAGGAGCCGCATGCGAATCAGGTGCGTGCGAGTCATGCGCGGCGGTTTCGTCCCAACGTGGCTTGCCGTGGAAGGTCATGAACAGCAGGCGGAACGAATAGAACGCGGTGACGAACACGCCGATCATCACGCACCAGTACGCGTAAGCGGCGATGGCATTGTCGGGATGCAGGTGGTGCTGGTGCTTCACCGCGTCGATGATGAGGTCCTTCGAGTAGTACCCCGAGAAGAACGGCGTGCCGATCAGCGCGAGCGTGCCGATCCAGCACGTGATGGCGGTGACTTTCATGTACTTGAACAGGCCGCCCATCTTCCGCATGTCCTGCTCGTGGTGCATGCAGATGATCACCGAGCCCGCCGCCAGGAACAGCAGCGCCTTGAAGAACGCGTGCGTCATCAGGTGGAAGATGCCGAAGCTGTACGCCGACGCGCCGAGCGCCACCGTCATGTAACCGAGCTGCGAGAGCGTGGAGTACGCGACGACACGCTTGATGTCGTTGGCGATGATGCCGAGGAAACCCATGAACAGCGCCGTGGTGGCGCCGATGAACAGCACGAAGTTCAGTGCGTATTCGGAGTGCTCGAACAGTGGCGACATGCGCGCCACCATGAAAATGCCGGCGGTCACCATGGTCGCCGCGTGGATCAGCGCCGAGATGGGCGTGGGACCCTCCATCGAATCCGGCAGCCACACATGCAGCGGCACCTGCGCGGACTTGCCCATGGCGCCGATGAACAGGCAGATGCAAATGAACGTCATCGCGTTCACGCCGTCGGTGCCCGGCAGCGAGAATGTCTGGCCCGCAATCTGCGGCGCGGCCGCGAATGCATTCGTGTAGTCGAGCGAAGCGCCGCCAAACTGCGCGGTGTAGTACACGACGCCGGCTATGCCGAGCACGAAGCCGAAGTCGCCCACGCGGTTTACGAGGAACGCCTTCATGTTCGCGAAGATGGCGGTGGGCCGTTTGAACCAGAAGCCGATCAGCAGGTAGCTGACCACACCCACCGCTTCCCAGCCGAAGAACAGCTGCATGAAGTTGTTGCTCATGACGAGCATCAACATGGAGAACGTGAACAGCGAGATGTAGCTGAAGAACCGGTTGTAGCCCGGGTCGTCGTGCATGTAGCCGATGGTGTAGACGTGCACGCACAGCGACACGAATGTGACCACGACCATCATGAGCGCGGTCAGCTGGTCGATGAGGAAGCCGACCTGCATGCCGACGCCGTCGCTCACCAGCCACTGGTAAACCGTTTCGTTGAACACCGGCGCGTTCCGGAAGAACACGTCGTATGCCACGACACCCGACATCACGCAGGATGCCGCGACTCCGGCGATGGTGAGCGAGTGCGCGGCCCAGCGCGGAATCACGCGGCACAGAAGGCCGGCGACCATCGCAGCCAGCAGCGGCGCGAGCGGAATCCAGAGGAGGAGTGTTTTGGAAAGTCCCACGCTCAGCCCTTCAGTGTGCTCATGTCTTCGACGTTGATGGTGCGCCGCTCACGGAACAACACCACCAGGATGGCGAGTCCGATGGCGGATTCAGCGGCCGCGACCGTGAGCACGAAGAAAACGAAAATCTGCCCGTTGATGTCGCCGAGGTACCGCGAGAAGGCGACGAAATTGAAATTGACCGCCAGCAGCAGCAGCTCGACGCACATCAACAGGAGGATGAGGTTCTTGCGGTTGATGAACATACCCGCGACCGAGATCGCGAACAGCACGCCGGAAAGCACGAGCAGCCAGTTGAGCGGGATCATGGCTTCCCCTCCGTTGAAGAAGGCTCGGCGGGCGCGGCGGCTTCGGGCCTGACGGCTTCCATCTTCAGGATTCGCACGCGATCGGCGGCACGCACGGCCACCTGCTTGCTGATGTCCTGCAGCTTGAGACCCGGACGCTTGCGCATGGTCAGCGAGATCGCCGCGACGATGGCGATGAGCAGCAGCACGGCCGCGAGTTCGAACGGATACACGTAATCGGTGTAGAGCACTTTGCCGAGCTCAGCGGTGTTGCTGTAGTCGGCAGGCTGAGGCGCCGCGCCGGCCGTGACGTCGAGACCCAGGCTGCGTGCCCACACGACGCTCACGAGCTGGAACACCACGACGCCCGCGACGATGCCGCCGAGCAGCGCATAACGCGTGAAGCCCCGGCGAATCTCTTCGATGTTGATGTCGAGCATCATGACCACGAACAGGAACAGCACCATGACTGCGCCCACGTAAACCAGGATGAGCACGATGGCGAGGAACTCCGCCTCGATGAGCAGCCAGATGGACGCGCTGGTGAAGAAGCACAGCACCAGCAGCATGGCCGCATGCACCGGGTTCTTCACCATGATCATGGCCAGCGCCGACACCGCGAGGATCGACGCAAACACCCAGAAGAGAATCTCGACTAGCAACTTGGCGCTCCCCCGTTACCGGTACGCCGCGTCGGCGGCCTTGTCGGCGCTGATCAACGCGTCGTAACGGTCGCCCACCGCGAGTAGTTTGTCCTTCGACATGATGTTCTCGCCGCGATGCTCCATGTGGTACTCGTGGATACGTGTCTCGACGATGGCATCCACCGGGCAGGCCTCCTCGCAGAAGCCGCAGTAGATGCACTTGAACAGGTCGATGTCGTAACGCGTGGTGCGACGCGTGCCGTCGTTGGCCACGTCCGACTCGATGGTGATGGCGAGCGCGGGGCACACGGCCTCGCACAGCTTGCAGGCGATGCAGCGTTCTTCACCGTTCGGATAACGGCGCAGCGCATGCAGGCCGCGGAAGCGCGGCGACTGCGGGGTCTTCTCTTCCGGGTAGTTCACGGTGAACTTGCGCGTCCACAGTTTCTTCCAGGTGACCCAGAGGCCGCCGAGCAACTCCCAGAGAGCGAATGTCTTGATGATGTTGCGCATGATCAGCTCACGCTCCACGGGCCGACCTTGAAGTACACCATCACGCCTTCAACCACGATCCAGACGATGGTCACCGGAATCAGGATTTTCCAGCCGAGACGCATGATCTGGTCGTAGCGATAGCGCGGGAACGTGGCCCGGAACCAGAGGAACAGGAATAGGACGCAGAAGAGCTTGAAGAACAGCCAGTGGAAGCCGTCGCCAAGGGCCCAGCCCACGAATGGCACCGATCGGATCGAAGCGTCGGCGGCAATGTAACCGTCGAACGGGCTCAACCAGCCGCCCAGGAAGAAGATCGCGGTCAGCGCCGAGATCAGGATCATGTTGGCGTATTCGGCGAGGAAGAACAGCGCGAACGCGATGCCTGAATATTCCACGTGGAAGCCGGCGACGATTTCCGATTCGCCTTCGGCGACGTCGAACGGCGCGCGGTTGGTTTCCGCCACGCCCGAGATGAAATAGACGACGAACAGCGGGAACAACCAGGACCAGTTCCACGCGAGGAACCCGCCCTGCTGACCACGGACGATGTCGCCGAGGTTCAAACTACCCGCGGCCATGATGACGCCCACGAGCGCGAAACCCATGGCAATTTCATAGGCCACGATCTGCGCCGCCGAGCGCATGGCGCCCAGGAACGCGTACTTGGAGTTCGACGCCCAGCCCGCCAGGATCACGCCGTACACACCGACAGACGTGAGCGCGAGCACATAGAGCAGGCCGGCGTTGACGTCAGCGATGACCAGATTCGGGTCCAGCGGAATGACAGCCCAGATCGCGAATGCGGGAATCAGGGTGATCATGGGCGCGATGCGGAAGAGAACCTTGTTGGCCTCGGCCGGGATCACGACCTCTTTGACGAGCAGCTTGATGACGTCGGCGAACGGCTGAAAGATGCCGGGCACGAAACCGAAAATGCTGCCGACGCGGTTCGGACCCTTGCGCAGCTGCATCCAGCCGATGACCTTGCGCTCCCACAGAGTGGTGAATGCGACGGACAGGATCAACGAAATGGTGACAACCAGGATCCAGAACGTGGAGCGCGCGTAGACCGGCAGGCTGTCCCAGAACGCAAGCGTGTTTTCGACCAAACCGCTCATGCGCCCTGCCCTCCGCCGTAAGCCACCGGAGCGCCCTTGCCTTCACGCGTGCGCTGCAGTGATGGCGCGCGACGCAGGATGGCGTCCACGGAATACATCGGCACGTCGATGACGCGAACGTCCTGGGCGCTGACCTTCGCCTCGTGCGAACCCTGGTAAGAGCCGGTGACGATGTCGCCGCAGCGCGCACGCAGTTCTTCGCGCACTTCCTCGGACGACTGGTAATCAAAATCGGCGACGCCAGCGAGATTTCCGAGCACGCGCAACACCTTCCAGCCCGGACGTGCCTCGCCCAGCGGCCTCGCCGCACCGGCAAAGCTCTGCCACAGGCCTTCGAGGTTCACGTAAGTGCCGGACGTCTCGGCGAACGTGGAGATGGGCAGCAACACGTGCGCCACCGCCTTCAGCGCATCGTCTGCATACGGCGTGGCGGCCACGACGAAGCTGGCGGCGCCCAGCGTTCTCGACGCGTCCGCACCGAGGGCGTCGGCCCAGGGCTCGACGCCGCCGAACAATAGATAGGCCTTCTGCGGCTGCGAGAGCAGCTCGCGCGCATTCTTGCCTGCTGCAGCGCTCTTGACGCCGGCCGGCTCACGATGCGGCACGGCGCCAGCGAGGTAGGCGCCAGCCGCGTTGCCACCTTCGGCCAGCACGCCCAACGACGCACCGGTCGCAGCGGCAATGCCCGCCGCCACGGCGCGCAGATCGGCATACGCCGGATGACGCATCGTGAGTGCGCCCAACCAGATGGCGCGCCTCTGCCCGGACTTGAGCGCAGTCGCGATGGCGCGATGGCCGACGTTGGCCTGCGCACCCGCGACGAGCGACGCGAGATGCTTCGGCGGCGCGGCGCCGTCGAGGCACGCGGAATACACCGCGGCGAGATCAGCGAGCTGACGCGCCGGCGGCGATTCGAGATACGCCGCGACCGGAAACAGGTAGTCGAAGCGCGTGGGATTGAGGAACGCGATCTTCGCACCGCGCTTCGCGGCCTTGCGTACGCGGTGCGCGAGCACCGGCGTTTCGCGACGCAGGTTGGAACCGACCACGAGCAGCGCGTCGAGCTGGTCGATGGCGGCGATGGCAAGCCCGCCGAGACTCGGCGCCGCGGGATCCGAGGCCTGGTCCCGGAAATCCGACTGTCGCAGGCGGTGATCGATGTTGTTCGAGCCCAGCGCACGCGTGAGCTTGCTGAGTAGATAGAGTTCCTCGACCGTCGCGCTGGCGCTGGTGATGGTGGCGAGATCCTTGCCCGCGGCCTTGAGGCCCTTGGCGGCGGTCTCGAGCGCCACATCCCAGGTCACCTTCTTCCACTCGCCGCTATTGCCCTCTCCCTGGCGAACCATGGGTTCACCGAGACGGTCGGCGGAGTAGATGCCTTCGTAGCTGAAGCGGTCCCGGTCGGCGATCCAGGTTTCGTTGATGGCGTCGTTCGAGCGTGGAACCACGCGCATCAACTTCCCGCGCAGCACGTGGCCAAACAGATTGGTGCCTACACCGTCGTGCGGCGAGACGAGCGCTGCCTGGGTCATCTCCCAGGACCGCGCGCGATAGCGGAACGGCTTGGAATTGAGCGCGCCCACCGGGCACAGGTCGATGATGTTGCCGGAGAGCTCATGCTCCACGGCGCGTTCGACGTAGGTGCCGATCTCCATTTGCTCGCCACGGCCGGTGGTGCCGAGCTCCTGGATGCCGGCGATGTCCTGGCCGAAGCGCACGCAACGCGTGCAGTGGATGCAGCGCGTCATGTCGGTGGACACGAGCGGGCCGATGTCCTTGTCCTTCACCACGCGCTTGCGTTCGTTGAAACGCGCGGCGTCGCGGCCGAAGCCCATGGCGAGATCCTGCAGCTCGCACTCACCGCCCTGGTCGCAGATCGGGCAATCCAGCGGGTGGTTGATGAGCAGGAATTCCATGGTCGCTTTCTGTGCGCCGATGGCCTTCGGGCTCTTCGTGAAGATCTTCATGCCTTCGCCGATGGGGGTGGCGCAGGCCGGCATCGGCTTCGGCGCCTTCTCCACTTCGACGAGGCACATGCGGCAGTTGGCCGCGATGGGTAGTTTGTCGTGGTAGCAGAAGCGCGGCACGTACGCGTTCTGCGCGTCCGTGACGTGGATGATCATCTGGCCTTTCTTGCCCTGGCAGGGCTTGCCATCGACCTCGACGTTGACGACGTCGGACGGCGGCGCCGCGGGCGGCGTCACTGGAGGAACAGCGCTCATGCTGCCTTCCTCGTGACGTCGACAATGCTCTTGCCGCCGTTGTCGATCATGTATTCGAACTCATGGCGGAAGTGCTTGAGGAAACTCTGCACCGGCCACGCGGCGGCATCGCCGAGCGCGCAGATGGTGTGGCCTTCGATGCGGCCCGCCACGTCGACCAGCAGCTGCAGATCGTTCTTCGAACCCTGCCCGGCCATGATCCGGCGGATCACGCGGTTCATCCAGCCCGTGCCTTCGCGGCACGGCGTGCACTGACCGCAGGACTCACTCTTGTAGAAGCGTGAGAGACGCTCGAGCACCTTCACCATGCAGGTGGTCTCGTCCATGACGATGACCGCGGCCGAACCCACGGACGAACCTGCGGCCTTAAGCGAGTCGTAGTCCATGTTCGCGGCCATGATCTTGTCGGCCGGCAACACGTACACCGACGATCCGCCGGGAATGCAGGCCTTCAACTTGTTGCCATTGCGGACGCCACCGGCGATCTCGAGGAGCTCGGCGAACGGAATGCCCATGGGCAGTTCGTAGTTGCCGGGTTTGTTCACGTGGCCCGACACCGAGAAGATGGCCGTGCCGCCGGCATTCGCCACGCCGAGCTTCGCGAACCAGTCCGCACCCTTGCGCAGGATGGTGGGCACCGCGGCGTAGCTCTGGGTGTTGTTGATGGTGGTAGGCGCGCCGTAGAGGCCATACGCAGCGGGGAACGGCGGCTTGAAGCGCGGCTTGCCCTGCTTGCCCTCGAGCGAATCGAGCAGCGCGGTTTCTTCACCGCAGATGTAGGCGCCGGCGCCGACCGCGGTGAACAGGTCGAAATCCACGCCGCTGCCCAGGATGTTCTTGCCTAACAACCCGGCTTCGTAGGCTTCTTTCACCGCCGCTTCGAAGCGCGGCACGGGCTCGCCCAGGAATTCGCCGCGGATGTAGTTGTAGCCCACGGTGGCGTTCATGCAGTAGCCACCGATGGCCATGCCTTCGATGAGCGAATGCGGGTTGTAGCGCAGGATGTCGCGATCGTGGCAGGTGCCGGGCTCGGACTCGTCCGAGTTGCACACGGCGTATTTCTGCATGGCCGCGTCGCGCGGCATGAAGCTCCACTTCGTGCCCGTCGGGAATCCCGCGCCGCCTCGGCCGCGCAAGCCGGAAGCCTTCACCTGGTCGACCACCGCGAGGCGTGCCGGCTTCTCGGCGAGGATTTTCTTCCACGCGTCGTAGCCACCGATTTTCAGGTAGTTCTCGAGCTTCCAGGACTCCTCGAACTTCAACGGCTCGAACACCGTGAGGTTCATCTTGTCAGCCCATTTTTCCGCGGCACCAGCCATGCGTTGACTCACTTCAGCTCGTCGAGAACCTTGTCCACCTTCTCGGGCGTCAGGTACTCGTGGAATTCATGATCGACCATCATCATCGGCGCGCCCGTGCACGCGGCGAGGCACTCCTCTTCCTTCTTGAGGAAGATGCGGCCGTCGGCCGTGCTCTCGCCCAGCTTGATGCCGAGCTTCTTCTCGCAATGCGCGACGAGATCCTCGGCGCCGTTCAGCATGCAGCTGATGTTCGTGCAGATGCTGACGTGATGCCGGCCGCAGGGATGCGTCTCGAACATCGAATAGAAGCTCGCGACTTCGTACACCTGGATGGCGGGCAGCCGCAGGTACTCCGCGACACCGTCCATGAGTTCGGGGGTCAGGAACCCGTTGTTCTGTTCCTGCGTGAAACGCAGCGCCGACAACACGGCCGAACGCTGGCGGCCCGTGGGAAAACGGCCGATCCACTCGTCGATTTCATGGCGAGTGTGTTCGCTCAACAGGCGCGCCTTCTCGCCGAGCACCGGCTCGAAGCTGCCACCATCCGCCGTCTTGACGACATGCGTCATCGATCCACCTCACCGAACACGATGTCCTGCGTTCCGATCACCGCGACCACGTCGGCCAGCATGTGACCCTTGCTCATTTCCTCGAGCGCCGACAAATGCGCGAAACCCGGCGCGCGGCACTTCAGCCGATACGGCTTGTTGGCGCCGTCGGAGATCAGGTAGATGCCGAACTCGCCCTTGGGCGCTTCGACCGCCGCGTAGGTTTCACCCTCGGGCACCGAATAACCTTCCGTGAACAGCTTGAAGTGGTGAATGAGCGATTCCATGTCGCCCTTCATCTCTTCGCGCTTCGGCGGACGCACCTTGCGGTCGTCCAGCATCACTTCACCCGGGTTGCGACGCAGCCAGTCGATGCATTGCTTGATGATCCGGTTGCTCTGGCGCAGTTCTTCGATGCGCACGAGATAACGGTCGTAGCAATCGCCATTCACGCCGACGGGGATGTCGAAATCCATGTCTGCGTAGACTTCATACGGCTGCTTCTTGCGCAGGTCCCAGGCGATGCCCGAACCGCGCAACATGGCGCCCGAGAAGCCGAGCGCCATCGCGCGCTCCGGCGTCACCACGCCGATGTTCACCGTGCGCTGCTTCCAGATGCGGTTGTCCGTGAGCAGTGTTTCGTACTCGTCGACGCAGCCAGGAAAACGGGCCACGAAGGCGTCGAGGAAATCGAGCAGCGAGCCCTGGCGCGCCTCGTTCATGGCGTCCGCGTTCTTCTGCGAGCGCCACTTCGAAGCCTGGTATTTCGGCATCGAGTCCGGCAGATCGCGATAGACGCCGCCCAGACGGTAGTACGTGGCATGCATGCGCGTGCCCGACACCGCTTCGTAGCAGTCCATGAGGTCTTCGCGTTCCTTGAACGCGAGCAGGAACACGGTCATGGCGCCGATGTCGAGCGCGTGCGCGCCGAGCCACATGAGGTGGTTCAGCACGCGCGTGACTTCGTCGAACATCACGCGGATGTATTGCGCGCGAATCGGCACCGTCACGCCCAGCAGGCGTTCGATGGCCATGACGTACGCGTGCTCGTTGCACATCATCGATACGTAATCGAGCCGGTCCATGTAACCGATGGACTGGTTGAACGGCTTCGACTCGGCCAGCTTCTCGGTGCCACGGTGGAGCAAGCCGATGTGCGGATCTGCCTTCTGGATGACCTCGCCGTCCATCTCGAGCACCAGGCGCAGCACGCCGTGCGCCGCCGGATGTTGCGGACCGAAGTTCATCGTGAAATTGCGGATTTCGTTCATTTCTTATTTTTGAACTTTTAGCGCCGCGTCGTAACGGTTGTCATTGCGGATGACTTTCGGCACCAGCGTGCGCGGCTCGATGGTGACGGGCTCGTACACCACGCGCTGCTTGTCGGCGTCGTATCGGACTTCGACGTTGCCGATGAGCGGGAAGTCCTTGCGGAACGGATGACCGATGAAGCCGTAGTCGGTGAGGATGCGGCGCAGATCCGGATGACCCGAGAACAGGATGCCGAACAGGTCGAACGCCTCGCGCTCGAACCAGTTGGCGCCGGGCCAGATATCGACCACGGAGTCGATGATGGGATCTTCGGCGTCCACGCAACGCGAACGCAGACGCAGGCGATGATTGTGGGTGACCGACAGCAGGTGATAGGCCACGGCGAACCGCGCGCCGTCGTGCGGGACGCGAGTACCGCTGCGATTGACGCCGCGGCTGAATCCGGAGGCCGTCGCGGAGTTCGTCTTCCACTCGGACGTCGCGTAGTCGAGATAGTCGATGCCAGCAACGTCGACGAGCACTTCGAACTTGAGTTCGGGCGAATCGCGCAGCGCGAGACACACTTCCTTCAGCTTGTCCGGCTGCACTTCGTAACACAGCTCGTCGGCGAGAGACGGCGCGCGTTCCAGAAGCCCTGGCAGACGGGCTTCGATGGCCGCGGCGAGCGCGGTAATTCTGGGCGTGGAAGCAGTCATGCTTTGAGGGTTCTGGGACCGGCGATGGTGCTGGTCCGCTCGATTTTCTTCTGCAACTGGATGATGCCGTAGAGCAGCGCTTCGGCGGTTGGCGGACAACCAGGCACATAGACGTCCACGGGGACGATGCGGTCACAGCCGCGCACCACTGCATAAGAGTAGTGGTAGTAGCCGCCGCCATTCGCGCACGAACCCATGGAGATGACCCAGCGCGGCTCGGGCATCTGGTCATAGACCTTGCGCAGCGCGGGCGCCATCTTGTTCACCAATGTGCCGGCGACGATCATGACGTCGGACTGGCGCGGACTCGGACGGAACACGACACCGAAACGGTCGAGGTCATAACGCGACGCGCCGGCATGCATCATTTCGACCGCGCAGCACGCGAGACCGAAAGTCATTGGCCACAGCGAACCGGTGCGTGCCCAGTTCATGACCGTGTCCACGGACGTGGTGACGAAGCCGCGCTCGGCGAATTCGCCGGCGACCGCGCCCTCGTCGGTGGCCTGATTCTCTAATCCCACTCGAGCGCTCCCTTCTTCCACTCGTAGATGAAGCCCACCACGAGGATGAACAGGAAGATGCCCATGGACACGAGACCAAACGTGCCAATGCTGTCGAGCACCACGGCCCACGGAAACAGGAACGCGATCTCGAGATCGAAAATGATGAAGAGGATGGCGACGAGGTAGTAACGAACGTCGAACTTCATGCGACTGTCTTCGAAGGCTTCGAAGCCGCACTCATAGGGCGAAAGTTTCTGAGAGTCGTCTTTGGCCTTGGCCTGCAGGCGGCCGATGATGAGGCCCAGCGTCATCAGGACGAGCGCAAGGCCCGTCGCGACGGTGAGAAAGATCAGTACGGGCAGGTAATTCGCAAGCATCCTGTTGAACCCAGTGGCCGTCACGAACAAGGGCCGTCACGAAAAGGGGCAGCTACTCTCGATGTTTGAGAGACAACCGCCCCCGGAAAATTCGGGCGCGATTGTAACAGGGTTAATAAAGTGTTGGTGCCGACGGGGAGACTCGAACTCCCACGGATCGCTCCGCTAGCCCCTCAAGCTAGTGTGTCTACCAATTCCACCACGTCGGCATCGTCTTAAAATTTCTCCGGCAATCTTCAGGGCGCTTTTTCCGGCTGGGGCGAAGCCGGCTGTTCCACCGGTATCGTGGGCACCGCGTTCGCGTCCGGCGCCGGCGCTGGCACGGCCGCGGGCGCCGGCTCGGAAACGGGCGCGGTGTTGTTCACCGGCACCTTATCCAGCAGTGACGCGGGTTGAGCCCGTGCATCGCGCTGGAAGAGATACGTGAGGCACAGGCTGTTCAGCATGAAAATGGCGGCAAAAACCGCGGTCATGCGGGACAGGCCCGTGGTGGCGCCACGCGCGCCGAACACCGTGCCCGATGCACCGGCTCCGAAGCCCGCGCCGGCA
>Ga0164241_10004967_pt1 | contig 12655 bp, 12 predicted proteins | sample OricomyardsoilBY_FD_108780 | JGI IMG/M metagenome (GOLD analysis project Ga0164241, IMG submission 108780) | Backyard soil microbial communities from Emeryville, California, USA - Original compost - Back yard soil (BY) | ecosystem: Environmental > Terrestrial > Soil > Unclassified | place: USA...
CGGCATGAACGAGGCTTGCCGAGTGAATCGTCGACACGGTCAGGCCGGCGCCGCTTTCGGGGCGACCGAGCTCGCGAGGTGCCCCGAAAGGGTGGCGGCATGACTTTCCAACCCACGGCCGAGGACCTGCTGGACATCACCGACCCGGTCGGCGCCATCGACCTGGTCGACCGGGGTCCGGTGCTGGACACGGTCTCCCGCGCCGCCGCCACACCGGATGTGGCACAGCCGTACCGGGAACTGGGGCTCAAGGACGACGAGTACGCGCGGATCCGGGAGATCCTCGGCCGCCGGCCCACCGACGCCGAGCTGGCCATGTACTCGGTGATGTGGTCCGAGCACTGCTCCTACAAGTCGTCCAAGGTGCACCTGGCCTATTTCGGCCAGACCACCACCCCGGAGATGAAGGCCAAGATGCTGGCCGGCATCGGCGAGAACGCCGGCGTCGTCGACATCGGTGACGGCTGGGCGGTCACCTTCAAGATCGAGTCGCACAACCACCCGTCGTTCGTCGAGCCCTACCAGGGCGCGGCGACCGGGGTCGGCGGGATCGTCCGCGACATCCTGGCCATGGGCGCCCGGCCGGTGGCGGTGATGGACCAGCTGCGGTTCGGCCCGGCCTCGGCTCCCGACTCCCAGCGGGTGGTACCCGGCGTCGTCGCCGGCGTCTCCGGCTACGGCAACTCTCTCGGCCTGCCCAACATCGGCGGCGAGGTGATCTTCGACGCCTCCTACGCGGGGAACCCGCTGGTCAACGCCGCCTGCATCGGCGTCCTGCGGGCCGACGACCTGCACACCGCGCACGCCTCCGGCACCGGCAACAAGGTCATCCTGTACGGCTCGCGGACCGGGCTGGACGGCATCGGCGGGGTATCGGTGCTGGCCTCCGACACGTTCGCCGGCTCCGACGACGACACATCGAACGGCCACGCCAGTGCCCATTCCCGGGCGCGCAAGAAGCTGCCGTCGGTGCAGGTCGGCGATCCGTTCGCGGAGAAGGTGCTGATCGAGTGCACGCTCGAGGTGTTCCACGCCGGGCTCGTCGTGGGCATCCAGGACCTCGGCGGCGCCGGACTGTCCTGCGCCACCTCCGAGCTGGCCTCCGCCGGCGACGGCGGCATGCACATCGTGCTGGACAATGTGCCGCTGCGAGCCGAGGGGATGACGCCGGCCGAGATCCTGTCCAGCGAATCGCAGGAGCGGATGTGCGCGGTCGTCACCCCGGACAAGGTCGAGGACTTCCTGGCCGTCTGCGCGAAGTGGGAGGTGCAGGCCGACGTCATCGGTGAGGTCACCGACTCCGGCCGGCTCACCATCGAGTTCCGGGGCGAGACGGTGCTGGACGTGCCGCCGCGGTCGGTCGCCCACGACGGCCCGGTGTACCGGCGGCCGGTGCAGCGCCCGGACTGGCAGGACGCGCTGCAGGCGGACACCACCTCCACGCTGGAACGGCCGGTGGTGGGCGAGCTGCGGGAGCTGATCCTGCGCATGATCGCGTCGCCGAACCTGTGCTCCCGGGCCTGGGTCACCAACCAGTACGACCGGTACGTGCGCGGCAACACCGTGCTGGCCCAGCCCGCCGACGCCGGGATCATCCGGGTCGCGGAGACCGACGCCGGTCCCGAACGTGGGCTCGCGATGGCCACCGACTGCAGCGGCCGGTACACCCTGCTCGATCCCTACGCCGGCGCCCAGTTGGCGCTGGCCGAGGCCTACCGGAACGTGGTGACCACCGGCGCGGTGCCGCTGGCCGTGACCGACTGCCTGAACTTCGGCTCCCCCGAGGACCCGGCGGTGATGTGGCAGTTCGCGCAGGCCGTCCGGGGCCTGGCCGACGGCTGCGCTCAGCTGGGCATCCCGGTCACCGGCGGCAACGTCTCGCTGTACAACCAGACGGCCGGGGTGAACATCCTGCCCACGCCGGTGGTCGGGGTGCTCGGCGTGATCGACGACGTGCGGCGACGCACCATCCCCGGGATCGGGCGGGACACCGGCGAGACGCTGCTCCTGCTCGGTTCGACCAGGGACGAGTTCGACGGGTCGGCCTGGGCCGACGTCGTGCACGGCCACCTGGGTGGACGACCGCCGGTGGCGGACCTGGAGGCGGAGCGCAAACTCGGCGAGATCCTGGTCGCCGGATCCCGGGACGGCATGATCTCCGCCGCGCACGACGTGTCCGAGGGCGGGCTGGTCCAGACGCTGGTGGAGATGTGCCTGTCCGGCGAGTCCGGGGCGCGGGTCGTGCTGCCGGAGGGCCCGGGGGTTCCGGCTCCGTTCGTCCAACTTTTTTCCGAGTCGACCGCCCGGGTGGTGGTGGCGGTGCCGCGCACCGAGGAGTTGCGATTCACCGAGATGTGTTCGGTGCGGCAGCAGCCCTGGGTGAAGATCGGCGTGGTCGATCGCGGCGACACCGGCGCCCCCGAGGAGCAGTTGCTGCACATCCAGGACGTCGCGACCTTCGCGCTGGCCGAGTTGCGGGAGGCGTTCGAGGGGACTCTGCCCCGTCTCTTCGGCTGATGGAGCCGGGCGTGCCCACCGGTCGGCCCAGACCCTGCCCGCGGAACGTTCGCAGGTCCCGGACGAGCGGAAGCTCCGCGGGCCAGGGTCAGCGAGGGGTCAGGCGGAGACAGCGCGCTCGGCGTCACGGTGACGGCAAGCGGCCCGGCCACCGTCAGGCGGGCCTTGCCATCGGCGGAGCAGCGAGCCGGTACCCGCCCTCGTCATCGAGGTCGTACACCTCGACGGACGGGCGGTCCCGGTCGACGATCCAGCACTGCGGGATGCCCGCTTCGGCGTAGCGGCCGAATTTGAGTACGCGGTCGTACCCGACGTGAGCTGGACGACAGGACCTCGACGACGATGGTCGGGTTCTGGGTGATGTTCTTCTCGCCGATCCGGTCCTTGGCGACGATGAGCAGGTCCGGCGCATGGGATGACCGACTGTCGGGCTGCCAGTCGAGTGGTCCCACGAAAACTTCGTGATCAGGTGGGCAGGACTCATCGAGCACGGTGGCGAGTCATGCGACTCCGCGCTGGTGTCGGGGGCCCGGCGTCGAGCGGATCAGCAGGACGCCGTCCAGGATCTCGTAACGCAGCCGGCTCTCCGGCAGATGCTCGAGGAGGTCCACGGTGCACTCGTCACCGCCCGGTGGAGCGAACGGAAGGATGATCTCCTCGAGCGATGTCGTCATCCCGCCATCGTGCCGTGTCCGTGGTCAAAAATCAGGCATCCTCGAGGACGCGGGCTGGAGGCGGCTGGAGTCGGCCCGCACCCGCTTGAGCCATAGGGTTCGCCAAGCCAGCCGCCTGCGGACCGATACGTTGACGGCTGGCCGAAATGCGCGACACGTCACCCCACGCCCGAAGGCCCGAAGGTATCAGTAGCCGCACGCCTGCTATGTTCGCGTTGTCAATCGGGTGAACCAGTAACGCTGCTGCCTTGTTCGCGCTGGGTGTAATCCGGGAGAACAAAGAACAAACTGTGGCGTGCAACGAGTTCTCGCGGAATAGGAGTGATATGGCTGCCGAGCTAACGGAACTCCGCCTACCATCGTTCAAAAGCGTCCGGGACACTCGCATCCCCATTAGTCCTCTGACGCTGATCGTAGGTAGAAACGGGTCAGGTAAGTCAAACATCCTGGACGGACTGGCTGTCCTTGCAGCTCTGGCTCAAGGCGGTGACCTGCGAGACGCACTTGATGGCGGACGGGACGGGCCTGTGGTTCGGGGGGGCTCGGAAGGATGTGCTCCCTTGGGGGAAGATTCATTCAAGATTGGTTGTACCGCCGTAGACGGCGATCTAGTTGTCAACTTGGACGTCGAGATTCAAACTGCGCCCTCTTTGCAGATTTCATCCGAACGGCTCTGGGCGCGAAGGACCGCCGGTGTGCGGAAAGGGGAGGCGCTCGACTATCTGAAGACCGAACCCGCATCCGCCTATTCCGCTGATATCGTCGCGCGTTGGGAGAACAGTAAGCGGGGATTGAACCCACCGGTCACCTTCAGGGCGACGCAATTGCTGACATCACAAGTGCCTATCCGTGTTCCAGCCACAAGTCAAGCGGGTCGCAAAGTCCATGACGCTGCCGCCCTAGTATTGGCGGCGATCTCGGGGATTTTCATTTTGGACCCGATCCCTCATCAGATGCGCGAATATGTTCCTGAGAGGGATAGTCGATTGCGACGAAACGCTGAGAATCTGTCGGCGACCTTGGCTCGCCTACTCAAGGAGGATGAGCTCAGACAAACCTTGTTATCGATGACGCAGTCCTTGTCTGAGGCACAGGTGTCGAATCTTGCTTCCGTAACCAGCGAGCTGGGTGATGTGATGGTTACGATCGAGGAGCAGATCGGTGGTGCAAGAAGACCAGTCCCTGCTCGATTAATGAGCGACGGAACACTTCGCTTCTTGGCTATTGCAGCTGCGATGCTCGACGTTCCTGAGGAGGGTGAAGGGCCGTTCAGTGAGGCGGGTCGAGTGCTTGTTGTTGAGGAGCTCGAGAACGGCCTGCATCCCTCACAAGCTGCGCTATTGCTCGACCGGCTTAAGAGTTCGGCAAAGGAGCGCGGTGTGCGCACTGTTGCGACCACCCATAGCCCAGCAATTCTGGATGCTCTATCTGGCTCCGATCACTCCTCCGTCGTTGTTGCGAGTCGCGACGGCGAGGGTTGGAGCCGGGTCACACGATTGGTTGACTTTCCCGACTACTTCGAAGTGGTTGGTCGTGCGAGTCTCGGGTCTACTGCGACAACGGACAAGTTGCGCCCGGGCAAAGTGGATCAGGACAAGGTCGAGCGAACCCTTGCGTCCATCTTTGGAGACTAGAGTGCCGGCGAACCCAGTTTACCTAATCGATACTTCCGTTCTCACTAATCTTCTTGGTGTCCCGGGGCGGTCGGATCGAGCCAGCGCAATGCAGGAAGAATTTCGGCGACTGCAGGGCGGGGGTGCAAAATTCGTTATTCCCGTGACGAGCCTAATTGAAGTCGGAAACTTCATTGCGGGATGCACTGGCGATCGACGAGCAGCGGCCCGGAGATTTGCCGAGGCTATACGCGCAGCAAAGACGCAGAGCCCGCCATGGATAATCCGAGAGGTCAACTGGGACGATTCCTTCATTCAGGCTATTGTCGAGGGTGATTCGACGGGCGCTGATTTGGTGGGTCTGCTTGGAGATGGGCGGCTTGGAGTCGGAGATATCGCAATACTGGTCGAGCGCGATCGATTTCGAGCCGAGTCAGCCTACAGGGACGTCAAAGTATGGACTCTTGATGCAGGGCTCGATGCTTTCAATTGAGTCGACGAAACACACGGTTGGAGTATGAGCGTGTGAGCGCGCAATTCCTGGAGTGTTGGACCGAGCAATGAGGGATTCCATCCGGCGTGGAGGAGGTCTACGGGGGGACGTTCCGTCGCTCCAGAACTGACTACCGGAGTTTCGGACCGAGTTGTCATGGTGAGAATCGTGAAGGGACGTAGCCTGCGGTTGCAGAATGGCAACTTCAACACCCAGCACACCCCGCCGACGCAGAGTCGATGCCATCGGCCGTAGCGCCGCAACATCGTGTGCTCGCCCCGCGCGACCACCACCCGCTGCACCAGCGCCCCGCCCGCAGCAGCCGACGAGAGCCAGGCCGCGGTCGAAGGAATCGGGATCGTGCGGTCGTGGTTGCCCCTGGATCACCGAGACGGGTGCGCCGCGCAATCCGGACACCGGATCGCCCGTTTCGAGCCAGGGTGCGAGTCTGGTGCGAGTCCGACCGCGCCCACGACCGCTGCGGCCTCGTCAACCCGCGTGTCCACTTCAACCCGCCCGCCCACCTGGACCCGCCCGCCCACTTGAACCCGCCCGCCCTCCCTGGCCAGATGGGCGGCCACCCGGCCGCCCAGCGAGTGCCCGACGACCACCACCGGCACCCCGGGATGGGCGGACGCGATCGAGGACACCGCCCACCGGGCGTCGCCGAGGACCACGGCTCCGTGGCCGTTCCAGCCGCGCACCGAGTTCCGACACGCAGCCGGTACACCGCCGCGTCGGGCATCGAACGGGCGATGGCCCGGGCGACCGGGAGCAGCCGCAGCGCAGCCAGGCTGAATGGTCCGACCGGACGCACGGAGTCGGCCGAGCCGCCGTGCAGCACCAGCAGGGCGGCCGCCGGAGCGGTCGGGATCCGGACCGCGGCCAACACCACGCCGCCGGCCGTGCGGGCCGCCGGTGACGAACCGGATCGGGAGACCACCGCGACCGCGGTCCGGGCCAGCCTGCGCTGGCTCGCCCAGAACAATCTCGGCAAGTCCGTGGAGATCCGGGTGCCGCCCTACGCGGCGGTGCAGGCGATGGGCGGGCTGACCCACACCCGCGGCACCCCACCCAACGTGATCGAGACCGATCCAGACACCTGGCTGGGTCTGGTCACCGGCACCGTGGACTGGGCCGACGCCATCGCCGGCGGGCGGGTCACCGCCGCGGCACCCGGGCCGACCTGTCGGCCCTGCTGCCGCTCGGCGACCTCGACGGCTGACCCTGCCCGTGATCTGCGCCGCGCCATCCGCGCCCATTCGGCCGGTCCCACACCGGCCGATGCTCCGTAGCCGGAAGCTGGCCGAGGCCTACCGGAACGTCGTCACCACCGGTGCGGTGCCGCTGGCCGTCACTGACTGCCTCAACTTCGGCTCGCCCGAGGACCCGGCGGTGATGTGGCAGTTCGCGCAGGCCGTCCGGGGCCTGGCCGACGGCTGCGCGCAGCTGGGCATCCCGGTCACCGGCGGCAACGTCTCGCTGCACAACCAGACGGCCGGGGTGAATATCCTGCCCACGCCGGTGGTCGGGGTGCTCGGCGTCCTCGACGATGTCCGTCGGCGCACCATTCCGGGCATCGGCCGGGACACCGGCGAGACCCTGCTCCTGCTGGGGGTGACCCGGGACGAGTTCGACGGCTCCGCGTGGGCCGACGTGGTGCACGGGCACCTGGGCGGACGGCCCCCGGCGGTCGATCTGGAGGCCGAGCGGCTGCTCGGCGAGATCCTGGTCGCCGGATCGCGCGACGGCATGATCTCCGCCGCGCACGACGTGTCCGAGGGTGGCCTGGTGCAGACCCTGGTGGAGATGTGTATCAGCGGCGAGTCCGGGGCGCGGATCGTGCTGCCCACCGACGATGTCGCCGCCGACGCATTCCGGTTGCTGTTCTCCGAGTCAACCGCCCGGGTCGTGGTGGCCGTGCCGCGCACCGAGGAGCTGCGGTTCACCGAGATGTGCACGGTGCGCCGGCAGCCCTGGGTGAAGATCGGCGTCGTCGACCGTGGCGACGCCGGCGCCCCCGAGGAACAGCTGCTGGATATCCAGGACGTGGCCACGATCGCGCTGTCCGAGCTGCGGGAGGCCTGGGAGGGCACCCTGCCCCGCCTGTTCGACTGAAGCGGGAAATCAGCTGATGATCCTCTCGTCCAGCGGGCCGGCCCGGGTGGGGTCGTCCGGCGGCAACCAGGGTGAACCTGGGGCGGCCGACGGGTGGTCGAGCCATCCCCGACTGACAGACTGCGCGCGGGCCAGGTGCAGGAAATCGGCCAGGGCCGGGGTCGCCGGCTCGGCCCGCCAGGCCAGCGACCACGGGTAGTAGGGCTGGACCTCCAGCGGCCAGCGCAGCGGAAGACCGTGCGCCGCATAGCGAACGGCGTAGCTGTGGAACTCCAGGAAGTGCGCCCGGTTGGTCGACCTGGTGACGCGGGCGAGGCAATGACTGAACGCCCCCGGAGTGCCGAGCCACCGCAGCGTGACGCCGAGGTCGAGCTCCAGGGCGGTGAGGTAGTCGCCGTGCGCGTTGTAGCTGCCGGATTCGGGCGGGTCGCCGAAGACCTCGAGTGGGCTCTCGTGGAGCGAGACCGTCGCCCGTTGAACCTCGGCCGGCCGGCCGACCAGGACCAACGGCTCCAGGCGGAGCAAACAGTGTTCCCACCCGCTGGGGTGATCGAGGAGCATCCGCGGGCTGATCCGCAGAATGGCGACGTCGAGCCGGTGCTGCAGCAACGCCTCGAGTTGTGAGGCACTGTCCATCGCGTGCTCGCTCAGGGCGACGTCCGGGAACCTGGCGGCGTAGGCGTCCGCGACCGCGCGGCTGGTGTCCAGCTCGAAGATGTGCGCCATCCGCACGGTGTTCGGCGGCGCCGGTTGCTGCATGTGCTGCGCGATGGCCAGGAGTTGGCGGGCCTCGATGAGGAACCGCTGCCCGCGGGCGGTGAGCGTCACGTGCCGGGTGTCCCGGACGAGCAGCTGTGTTCCGAGCTGCTCCTCCAGCTTCCGGATCTGCTTGGACAGGGCGGGTTGGCTCAGATACAGCTTGGCGGCGGCGCGCCCGAAGTGCAGTTCGTCGGCGACGGCGACGAAGTAGCGCACCAACCGCAGATCCAGGTCCATGGCGCCTTCCCGGTCGACCAACGGCGGGTTGCTGACTCGTGATCACCGTAGCCCGGAACCGGTGGGTGGTTATCAATCCGAACTGATCGGGTCTTGGACGCCGGGCGGCCCGCGGGTGTTTGCTCACGATGCCGCCGCGACGCCGTGAGGAGTCCGTCATCAACCGATCCGACCCTGACCTGCCGCCGGGACAGCATGCGGTCGACGACTTCCCGGTGGTGTCTAGCGAGCCGCCGCCACGACTGACGCCGGCGATCTGGACGTTGACCGTGACCGGCGTTGACGGTTCAGAGTGCCGCTGGGATTGGCCGGCCTTTCGCGCACTGCCGGCCGAGACATTCTGCGTGGACCTGCATTCCGTGATGGGCTGGTCCAAGTTGGCGACGAACTGGCGCGGCGTCCCGCTGCGCGAACTGTGGGCTGGAGTCAGCACTGCGGCCGAGTACGCCCACATCCAGACCTACGGCAGCTACACCACCTCCTTGCCGCTGGACGATCTGGTCGAGATGCCGACCTGGATTGCCTTCGACTACGAGGACGCGCCGATCCCGGTGGAGCACGGCGGCCCCGCCCGGCTGCTGATCCCGCACCTCTACCTGTGGAAGAGCGCGAAATGGGTTCGACGGATCTCCCTTTCGAACCAGGACAATCCCGGTACCCGGGAACGCGACGGGCTGCACGACTACGGCGACCCATGGCGTGAGCAGCGCTACCGCGATCACCCAACACCCATCACGTCAGGAAGGGCACGATCATGACCACACCCGGCACTCCGGTGGTATTCATCCACGGCCTGTGGCTGCATGCGGACAGCTGGCTACCGTGGCTGGACCTGTTCCGGGCATCGGGATATGACCCGATCGCGCCCGGATGGCCGGGCGAATCCGCCACTGTCGCCGAGACCCGCAGGCATCCCAGTCTGGTTGCCGACCTGGGGATCGACGACATCACCGACCACTACGCCGAGATCATCCGTGGACTGCCCGCCCCGCCGGTCGTCATCGGCCACTCGTTCGGCGGTCTGATCACCGAGAAGCTGCTGGGGCAGGGCTACGGTGCCGCGGGAGTGGCGATCGACCCGGCGCAGATCAAGGGGGTGTTGCCGCTGCCGCTGGCGCAACTGCGGTCCGCCCTGCCCGGGCTGGGCAACCCGGCGAATCTGCACCGGACGGTGGAGCTGACCGAGAAGGAGTTCCGCTTCGGGTTCGGCAACGCCCTGTCGGAGGAGGAGTCGGCGCAGCTGTTCCAGACGTGCACGATCCCGTCGCCGGCCCGGCCGCTGTTCCAGGCCGCGGCCGCGAACTTCGTGCTGCATTCGCAGGCCGCGGTCGACACCGACAACGAGGCCCGCGGCCCCCTGCTGCTGATCGCCGGTACCGCCGACCACACCGTGCCCGACGTCGTCACCCGATCGACCTTCAAGCAGTACCGGGACTCCACGGCCATCACCCAGCTCAAGCAGTTCGAGGGCCGCGGACATTCGCTCACCATCGACAACGGCTGGAAGGACGTCGCGGACGCCGTCCTGGACTGGCTGCGGACCTGCGGGATCTGATGATGGACCTCGATCTGGACGGCAGGATCGCCATCGTCACCGGCGCCAGTAGGGGAATCGGCCTGGCGATCACCGGGGCCCTCGTCGCCGAGGGTGTTCACGTCATCGCGGGCGCCCGTCGGCCATCGACCGCCCTGGACGCCCTGGTCGACGCGGGCGGGGTCGAATTCGTCGCGGTGGATCTGTCCGATGCCGGATCGGCCGACCGGCTCCTTGAGCCGGCGCGCAGGCGAGGCGGCGTGGATGTGCTGATCAACAACGTGGGCGCGGCGACGCCCCGGTTGAACGGGTTCCTGGCGGTCACCGACGAGGCATGGGTGTCCTCGTTGACCCTGAATCTGCTGGCGGCGGTTCGGATGACCCGTGCCGTGCTGCCGACCATGCTGGCCGCCGGGAAGGGCAGCATCGTCAGCACCGGCTCGGTGAACGCCTTCCTGCCCGACCCGGCCGTCATCGACTACAGCGCGGCCAAGGCGGCGTTGACCAACTTCAGCAAGGCCCTGTCGAAAGAGGTGGGACCCAGGGGGATCCGCGTCAATACGGTGAGCCCCGGGCCGGTCGAAACCGATCTCTGGCTCGGTGCGTCCGGGGTCGCCACGACGATCGCCGAAGCCACCGGTGTCGACCCGGCCGCCATCGCCTCCCGTGCGGCCGCGGACAGCGTCACCGGGCGATTCACCCACCCACAGGAGGTGGCTGACCTGGTCGTTTTCCTGGCCAGCGACCGTGCGGCCAACATCACCGGCGCCGACGTCACCGTCGACGGGGGGCTGATCACGACGTTGTGATGCATGGGTTCTCGGTCAACCGGGCCCATCGGGGCCCTGCTGCCGTTGGCGTCCGGATGCGGGGAGGCAGATCAGGGTTTGTTGGCCGACGGCGACCGGCATCCGCCTCTCGCCGGTCACCGCGAACACCTCGAGGTGGCAGACGGTCAGGGTTCGTCCGGACTTGACGACCGTGCCGACGGCCTCGAGGTGGTCACCCGCGGCCGGCGCCAGCAGGTTGATCTTGTATTCCACGGTGAGCACCTCGTCGTCCGGGCCGAACATCGTGAGGGCGGCGTAACCGCCGGCACTGTCGGCGATCGCGCTGGTCGCGCCGGCGTGAATGTACCCGTGCTGCTGGGTGATCTCGGGCCGGCTGGGCAGGACGATGTGCACCCACCCGCGGCCGATATGGCTCAGCCGGGCGCCCAGATGCCGCATCAGTCCCTGCCGTTCGAAGCTGGCGCGGATCCGGTCCTGGACATCGGGGGCGGCCGATGGGGTGCCGGGCTGGGCGGACAACGAGACCGATCCTTCCCCTGCGGTGTTCGCGGTTGACGGGCAGGTAGGTGGATTCGTCATTTGATCAGTTGTTCGACCAGCAGGACCACCCCGATGACGGTCATCGCGACGCCGGAGAACCGGGTGATCGCCCTGGCGGCGGCCGGGCGGGTGCTCAGCACGAGGCGGGCGCCGGCGCCGACCCCGGTGTAGATCACCGCGCAGGTGGCCACGTGCACCAGGCCCAGCAGCATGATCTGCGCGCCGATCGGCCACCCGGATGTCGGATCGGTGAACTGTGGCAGCAGGGCCAGGAACAGCAGGAACACCTTGGGGTTGAGCCCGCTGATGCCCGCCCCCTTGGCCGCCTGCCGCACCCAGGACGCCGCCGCCGGTTCGGCGGCGGCCCGCGGGATGGCGGGACGGGCCAGGGTACCGATGCCCAGCCAGATCAGGTAGACCGCGCCGGCCACGGTCAGGGCGGTCATCACCACCGGCGAACGGGCCAGCACCGCCGCGACCCCGGCCGCGACCACAACGGTGGCCGCCAGATGACCCAACAGCAGTCCGCCGACCGCCGGGGCGACGGTCCGGTACCGCAGACCGGCCGAGATCGCGTACGCCCAGTCCGCGCCCGGGGTGATGGCCAGCATCAACGACAGCATCCAGAACGCGGCGGTACCGGCGGGCATCAACAGTTCCTTTCCGTCCGGAGCCGTTGACGGAGATCGGCTCACTGACGGGAATACTATGGACATTCTGGCAGAAGATGCTTCCAAATCTGCCCGAATATTGCCCAATACCAGCAAGGACCTACTACGTGGATGACATTGATCGGAAGATCCTTGCCGAGCTGCAACGCGACGGTCGGGTCACCCTGACCGAGCTCGCCGACCGGGTCCGGCTCAGCGTCTCGCCCTGTCATCGGCGGCTGCGCGCCTTGGAGCAGGCCGGCGTGATCAGCGGCTACCACGCCCGGCTGGACGCCCACACCCTCGGACTGACCTTCGAAGCGCTGGTCTTCGTCACCATGCGGGGCGCCGATCGGGACACCGTCGACGCGTTCGAGCAGGCCGTCGTCACCATCCCGAACATCGTGCAGGCCCAACGGCTCTTCGGAGATCCCGACTACTTGCTGCGCGTGATCACCCGCGACCTGCCCGACTTCCAACAGGTCTACGACGACCGGCTGGCGACGCTGCCCGGCGTCCAACGGTTGAGCTCCACCCTGGTCATGAAGATCGTCGTCGAGAACCGCCCACTGCCCTTGTAGGCCCGGCAGGCGGGCCGTGTACCACCGGGCGGCCGATGGTTGGCCCGAGCTTTCGCGGGCCAGCGGCCGACCGGTTACGGCGATTCCGCGACCCGTGCCGACTCCAGCACCCAGCACACCGCGTCGGCGCACAGTCGGTGCCATCGGC
>Ga0164241_10004968_pt1 | contig 12654 bp, 8 predicted proteins | sample OricomyardsoilBY_FD_108780 | JGI IMG/M metagenome (GOLD analysis project Ga0164241, IMG submission 108780) | Backyard soil microbial communities from Emeryville, California, USA - Original compost - Back yard soil (BY) | ecosystem: Environmental > Terrestrial > Soil > Unclassified | place: USA...
CACGATTCCGGCGATCACGGTATCGTGTGACCATCCGAGCTCTGTCCGCCAATCACGGGGATCAGATGCGGTCGGTGTAGGAACCCCCGAGTGGACGACGTCGATTCGTTGCGCATCGACACCGGAACGCGCCATCGCCGCTTTCACCGCATTCGAGATCGCGATGAATCGTGTGACTCGCGGGCCGTATTTGACCCTGACCGATTTCAGCGGAAATGTTACGCGCCGAGTGACGATTAGCGGCGTCGTGTCGCCGGCCAGGGCGATGAGTGCGATGGCGTGCGCGCGGGCGTCGTGCGCGTGGACCACGTCGGGTTTCCACGTCCTGATGATCGAGCGGAGCCGCTTGGCGGAACGCAGGTCCCAGTCCGATCGCATCGGTGTCGACGCCGTGGCGATTCCTGCTCCCTGAAGCCGTTCGAGAAGCGGCGATCCACCCGCGCCTACGACGAGCGGTTCGTGCTCATGGGCGCGTAACGCCGTCGCCAGCAGGAAGACCTGTCGCTGTCCTCCGCGCCACGCGCGTCCGGCGTCGATATGCAGCGATCGCAAATTCACTCCGGAATATATTCGCCGCCGTCGTCGGGTCCGGAAATTGTCTCGCGCCGGCCAATCAAATCGTCATTGGTCGATAATCGGGCCGATTATCTCTAGTCGCCGCGTACCGCTCGGGCGAACGCGCCGAATATGTCGCGATCCCAGCCTTCGTCGGTTGAGATCAGTTCTTCGGGATGCCACTGTACGCCAACGCACCACCAGTCGGAATCCGCGGCTGACTCCACGCCTTCTATCACGCCGTCGGGTGCCGTGGCGACTATGCGAAGGTCGGTTGCCACGCGAGAGATTGCCTGGTGGTGGATCGAGTTCACGGTCAGGTGAGTCACGCCGAGCGCCCGCGCCAGGCTCGATTCAGCCGCCAGCTCGACCGGATGACTTCTGGAATCCCGGGGACGTTCCGGGTCATGATTGATGTCACTCGGATGCTGAGTCGGGAGGTCCTGAAGGAGTGTTCCGCCCAACGCAACGTTGAGAATCTGGATGCCCCGACAGATTGCGAGGATCGGTTTCTTGCGGTGTTGCGCTGCATGGACAAGGGCCATTTCCCAGCTATCGCGTGTATCCGACACCTGGCCAAGCATGGGGTGTGGCCGCTCGCCAAATAGTGACGGATTCACGTCGGCGCCTCCGGTGAGCACCAGACCGTCCAGCCGCTCCATGAGAACGTCGGCCGCTGCCGGATCTGGCATCGCCGCCGCGATCGTTGGTACAAGCTGTGCGTTCTCAAGCGCGGTGAGATAGGTCGCCCTGAGTCGAGCCGAGGCAACGTTTCCGTCGCTGCGCATCGCCGCGCTAACTGCTACAATAGGATTGAATGAGGCCACTCTGGAACCGGAGGACGGGTTGGACCTGCGCTCTGCTCGCAATCTGTGCCTCTTCGGCCCGGGGGCAAGGGGGACAGACGTCGACTATTGCGGATACCGCGAGCTTCGGCGGAGGCGCCTCCCCGGTGTGCCACGGTGAGATAATCGATCGAATCGACATTCATACGTACCCACCGTTCGATGCCGGCGGAACGAAGTTCACCGCGCGTGTGGCACGATTGGCGACGAACCTCCACGCAACCACGCGGCCGAGCGTAGTCGCACGCTTCATCCCGATTCGCGTGGGTGACACCTGTGTCGATTTCAGATTGCGCGAGGCCGAGCGCATTCTGCGTTCGCAACCTTTCATTGCCGACGCAAGCCTGATCGTTTCACCAGACAGCAGCGGCGGCGTCGATATCGACGTGGTCACGTTCGACGAAGTATCTCTCATCCTTGACGGTACGGTTTCGTCGAAGGCCCCGGTAGTTCGCGCATTGCGACTCGGCGAAGAAAATCTTTCCGGTTCGGCGCTTTCCGTAGCTGGTGCGTGGGGCTACAGTCCGTTTTATCGCGACATTTTCAAGGCACGTGTCGTCGAATATCAGCTATTCGGTCGACCGTATCAGCTCTCCCTGCAGGGTTCGCGCAATGATATCGGCGGCAGCTGGGACGCGATTGCGAGTCATCCATTCATCACGGATCTACAACGAACTTCGTGGCGCGCTTCGGCTGGGTCGTCGAGCGGGTACGTGTACTTCACGCGGCAGAAGATCGAACCCGCGGCTCTGCAGTTCACTCGCGCATACGCGGACGCCGGCGGTGTCATAGCCTTCGGCAAGGCGCATCACATCTTCCTTCTCGGTGGCACGCTCTCGCGCGAACGCGAACGCACCGGCCGCATGCCTGTCGTCGTGCGCGATTCGGCCATCGTGCCCGACACGAGCTCCGTTCTTATCGGTCGATATACCGAACATCGAACCAGCCGCGTCAATCTGTTGCTCGGCTATCGCAACCTGACCTACATGCCGGTTCGCGCGTTCGACGCAGTCGAAGGAACGCAGGATGTGCGAACTGGTGTACAGTTGGCTACGCTGATCGGCCGCGGACTCCGGATCACCGACAAGGATGAGCGGGACTATTTCATGTCCACTGATCTTTATTTTGGACATGGCACACCATCGTCATTTGCTGGACTCGAGTTCATGGGTGAACGTCGCCGCGACATGGACACACACGCGACCGACGGCGTGCTTGCGAGCGGCCGAGCCGCATGGTACGCGCATCCGGGGAGAAAGCACACGTCCATCATCGACGCAGAGTTCAGTGGCGGATGGGATCAGCGCGTTCCGTTTCAGCTGAGGTTAGCCGATCGGGATGGTGGCTTGCCTGGATACGGATCTTCGGATCTCGCAGGAGGCCGCCGCATGGTCGTCCGGATGGAGGATCGCTACAGGTTGGGCCATCTGCGTCAACTGACTGCGCTTGGTGCCGCCTTATGGGTCGATGCGGGACGACTGTGGGCTGGCGATGCCCCGTTCGGTGTAAACACCAACGTGAAATACGCTGCTGGTATCGGTATTCTGGCAGCGGTGCCGCCGCGATCGCGGCGCACCTGGCGAGTGGACTTCGCATTCCCGCTGAACGATCGTGGCGATTCCAAATTTGAAGTTCGATTCACGAACCACGATTTCACGCGCTGGTTCTGGCGCGAACCCGGAGACGTGCAGACGGGAAGGGAACGCGCCATACCGAACTCGGTGTACAACTGGCCTTGATCAGGCTACGTAAGCGAGCTGGTCGGCCCTCTTGGCGCGTATCATGAAGCCGCCTTCTCCTTCATCATGTTGCGGATCGGGATAATGAGAATGGCGCAGATGACCGCGCTCGCGAATAGCGCGATCGCAGTACCCTGGAACAATTGCGGTATGGCCTTGAGGTCGTTGCTGTTGACGTGACCACCGACAAGTCCCGCGATGAGATTGCCAATCGAGTCCGCAAGAAACCACACGCCCATCATCTGTCCGACAAACTTGCGCGGAGCAAGTTTCGTCATCGAACTCAGGCCTACAGGACTGAGTGACAACTCGCCGAGTGCCTGGAACAGGTAGCAGATGACGAGCCACCACATGGACACGCGCGTGACTCCGCCGGATGCTGAAGCAGCCAGAACCTCGTTGGCCGCGATTACCATGATGACGAAGCTGACGCCCAGCAGCGCGACACCGATCGCAAATTTGGCTGGACTGGAAAGGTCGACCTTGCGCTTGGCCAGTGCCACCCACATCCACGCAAATACGGGCGCGAGAGTGATGACGAAGAACGCCTCTGCGGACTGAAGCCAGAGTGTCGGGACTTCCCAGCCGAGTACAGTGCGATCCGTGAAGTCGAGTGCAAAGAGATTGAGCGATGTCGGCGCCTGTTCGAAACCAGCCCAGAAGATGGCCGCAAAAACGAACAGCACGACGATGACGCCGACTCGCTTCTTCTCATCGGTAGTGAGATGCGCAAAGAAGAACAGATACGCGAAGTACACCACGGCCAGCGCTAGCAGCACGATTCCCATTCGCTCCGCGAGCACGATGGGATTTATCGTTATCACACCAGTCGCAACCAGAATTATAATGGCCGCGATCGCTGCTACGCCTGCGAGCGTGATGCGTCGAACCCGGGATTGCTCGGCGGGCGATGCTGGCGACACTGCACCGATCGGCCCAAGCGTTGGCTTTACGCGTGCCCGGTACGTGATCAGGCCGATGATCATGCCGAGGCCGGCTGCGCCGAATCCCCAGTGCCAGCCGATACGTTCGCCCAGCAATCCTGTGATGAGTGGCGCTGTCAACGAGCCCGTGTTGATTCCCATGTAGAAGATCGAAAATCCGGCATCCCGTCGCGCGCCGCCTTCAGGATACAGATCTCCGACGATTGCCGAGATATTCGGCTTCAGCAAGCCGGTGCCCATTACGATCAGGACGAGCCCGGTGAAGAACGCGACATGCGCGAACAGTGCCGACAGCGCGATTGCGATGTGACCACAGGCGATCAGCACGCCACCCCACCAGATTGATCGCTGAAGGCCTAGCCAGCGGTCTGCTATCCAGCCTCCTGGTAGCGACGCCAGGTAGACGCACGCAGCGTAGATGCCGACGATAGAAGATGCCACGGTGCGATCGAAACCGAATCCGCCCGACATGATCGCTGCCGACATGAACAGGACGAGAAGTGGACGGATCCCGTAATACGAGAAGCGTTCCCACATCTCCATGAAGAAAAGCGTCGAGAGCCCGCTCGGATGTCCAAAGAACGACTTGTTCTTGGTCCACTGCTCCAGCCCTGTCGCAGGCTCATCGTGCGTCAGGGAACCGGCTTGCGATTGGCTGAATACTGACTGGTCGTTTGCCATGGTAATCGTGATCTGGAGATGGAACGCTTCTCGCCGACTTCCGTGTCGGGGGAGAAAGCGGCTCGAGTTGGCGAAGGGTTACCTCGCTTCCTCTGCCGCTGGCATCAACAATTCTACGGCGCGGGGCGGCTCCTTGATACACGCTGCGAAGTGCCCGGGTGTTTTTTCCTCTAGCGGTGGAACGATCTGAGTGCATGCCTCATCCTTTCGCGGATGATGACACCGTGGATAGAATACGCAGCCCGGCGGTGGATTCGCTGGTGACGGTGGCTCCCCTTGCAGGACGATGCGCGCAACGTGCCGTGCGGGCTCGGGGCGCGGCACCGCCGAGAGTAGTGCTTGCGTGTACGGCATGATCGGGTCGGCGTAGAGATCCGCGGCTGATGCAATCTCCACGATTCTCCCCAGATACATCACTGCGACTCTATCTGCGATATGCTGCACGACCGACAGGTCGTGAGCGATGAACAGGTACGTCAGTCCACGATCTCGCTGTAGATCCTGGAGCAGGTTTATCACCTGTGCCTGGACTGATACATCGAGGGCTGACACAGGTTCGTCGCAGACGATCATTTCCGGTTCGACGGCCAGCGCGCGCGCAACGCCGATTCTCTGGCGCTGACCTCCGGAAAATTCGTGCGGGTAGCGCGAGGCATAAGCCGGATCGAGTCCAACTTCCTCGAACAATACCTTGACGCGCTGATCCGCTTCTCGTCCTTCCGCGATATGGTGGATGAGAATCCCTTCCTTGACGGCCGCGCCAACGGTCATCCGCGGATTGAGCGACGAGAAGGGATCCTGAAAGACAATCTGCATTCTGCGGCGCATGCCTCGCAGTCCGGCACCTCGCAATGCAAGAAGGTCAACCCCGTCAAACTCAACCTTTCCGGCGGTTGGTTCGATCAGTCGCAGAATCGCCCGACCCATCGTTGTCTTTCCGCAGCCGGACTCACCGACCACTCCCAGCGTCTCTCCGCGCGCGATACTGAAAGAAACATCGTTCACAGCGACAATGTCGCCCGACTTGTTTCCGGAAAGGCCGCCACGTGCCGAAAAAGTCTTGCTCAGATGCGTGATTTCGAGGAGCTTCGTGTTCCGTGTCTCGTTCACCGATGCACCTGGCCACGTGCCGCGATCGGTTCGTGTGAACTCTCTCGGCGCTCCGGTTCGACCGCAAGATGGCACCGCGACTCGTGATTACCGTCAATCGTGTAGAGCGGAGGGTGTTCCATCTCGCACTTCTCCCAGGCGTAGGAGCAGCGATCGCGAAACCTGCAGCCATTAGGCCACGCGGTGGACGGCGGTACGATCCCGGGTATCGTGCTCAATCTTTCAGTCTGCTGATTGAGCCTCGGCATCGCATTCATCAAGCCTTCGGTATACGGATGCTGCGGTGCACCGAATAGCTCCGTTACGGTCGCCCGCTCGACTACTTCTCCGCCGTACATCACCACAACGCGATCCGCGATCTCGGCGACGACTCCAAGATCATGCGTGATAAGGAGTACAGCCATCCCGAGCTGTTCCTGCAACTTCTGTAGCAATTCGAGGATCTGTGCCTGAATGGTGACGTCCAGCGCTGTCGTCGGCTCATCCGCAATCAGCAACGCCGGTTTCAGGACGAGCGCCATTGCAATCATCACACGCTGACGCATTCCGCCGGACAGCTGGTGTGGATACGCAGTCGCGCGCTCGCGTGGGTCGGACATACCCGTAAGAGCCAGCATCTCCACCGCACGCTCCCACGCGTCATGACGCGATGCGTCGGTGTGTACACGCACTACTTCGGCGATCTGCTCTCCCACGGTTAGCACCGGATTCAGCGCGGACATCGGTTCCTGAAAGATCATCGCGATTCGATTGCCGCGAATGTCTCGCATCTCCGTCTCGCTCAGGTCCAGGATTTCCCGGCCTTCGAAGAAGATGCGGCTGCCCTGCTCTATTCTGCCGGGCTTGCGGATCAATCTCAGCACAGAGAGTGCGGTGACCGACTTGCCAGAGCCCGACTCGCCGACGACCGCTACGATCTCTCCGCGCGTCACGTCGAACGAAACGCCGTCTACAGCGCGTGCGATCGTTTCCGCATCGTGGAAATACGTGCGCAGGTCGCCGACGCTGAGCAGCGGCTCGCTCACGAATCGATCTCCGTCGATGCGCCGGTAATCTGACGCGGGTCAAACGCGGCGTGCAGCGCATCTCCGAGTGCGTTGCACGCGATGGCCGTCGTTACGATAAGCAGTCCCGGAAATAGTGATATCCACCACGCGCTTCCTACCTGATCGGCTCCGTCCTGGATAATGCTACCCCAGCTCGCGCTTGGCGGTTGTACACCCAGTCCTAGATAGGAGAGCCCAGCCTCGAGAATTATTACATGACCGATGCCGAGCGTAGCTGCGACGATAATCGTCGGAACTACGTTAGGTAAGATGTGCCGGATCAGAATTCGAGGGCTGGTCGCGCCGACTGCGCGAGCGGCTGCAATGAAATCGAGCTCGCGAAGCGATAGCACCTGCGCCCGCACCATCCGACTCAGGCCGAACCACCCGGTAGCGCCGAGCACTACTATAAGCAGCCAGAGCGGCAGTCCGTTCCACAAGGCAAGGATGGCGATGAGCAGAAGAACCCGTGGGATCGCCAGCGCAGCATCCACCAATCGCATCATGACCGCGTCTATTACACCGCCCGCGTATCCCGCGATAGCGCCGTACAGGGTGCCAAGTATTACAGCTATAGCCGTAGCCAGGGCGGCGACAGACAGTGAAACTCTCGCTCCGTAGATGCAACGGCTCAGAACATCGCGGCTGAATGAGTCTGTCCCGAATGGATGAATCAGTGACGGCGCCGCGTTCTTGAGTCCGATGATATCTGGCTGCGCAATCGGATCGTACGGCGAGATCAATGGTGCGAGGAGCGCCACGACCACGATCAGCGCCAGTACGCCGCCTGCAATTCCGGCGTGTCGAATTACGTGGCGCGTCCAGTGCGCACGCCCTCCGATCGGTTCAGCGGCCACGGATTCGCGGATCGACGACCGCATACAACATATCTGCCAGAAGGCTTCCGATCGTCACCGTGGCAGCGGCAACGATCACTCCAGCGGTCACCAGCGGGTAATCCCTCGTACTTACCGCGTTGAGGATTACCCAACCCATTCCCGGCCACGCAAAGACGCGCTCGATGAACACGGCTCCTGTGAAGAGTACTGGCAAGGACAGCCCGAGCAGACTTACGGTCGGGATCAAAGCATTTCGCAGAACATGAACCAGCATGATGCGCCGCTCGCTCACGCCTTTTGCTCGTGCAGTCCTTACGTAGTCGTCGGGTAAAACTCTGAGCAATTCAGCTCTCTGGTATCGCGCTACGGCGGCGCCCGACAACAGCGCCAGCGTGATCGCCGGCAGCGCGAGATGCTTCAAGCGGTCGGCCAGGGCTGCCAGCGGTGTCATGTACTCATGCATGATGGGATCCACCGAGCCCGCTACCGGAAAGATCGGAATCCAGTATGCGAAGATCAGCATCATCATGAGGGCGAGCCAGAAATCCGGCATCGCATAGAAGAACATCGATCCTGCGCCGAGAGTCCGATCGGTACGTGATCCGGGGCGCGTCGCCTGTATCAGCGCCAGCCCGATGCCGCCCGCGAATCCGAGCACGAGCGCCGTCCCAGCAAGGACCAACGTGTTGGGTAGTGCATCCTTCAGCACATCCAGCACAGGACGGTGCATCGAAAAGGACCATCCGAAATCGCCGCGTGCGACGTTCGCGATGTAGCGCAGGTACTGCGTGAGCAGCGGCTGATCCAGTCCGTACATTGCTCGCCACCGGGCACGCAGTGCCTCGCTGACGTTGGGATTGTCCATCGCGCCGGCAAAAGGATCGCCCGGCGCAGTGTGTATGAGAACGAAGACCAGCGTCGTTACAATCGCCACCACTACGATCGCCTGCACCAGCCTTGAAATGACAGTGCCGACAATCCCGCGGTTCGACGCCAATCTACTTGTTCCCGGATGCCGCGGTGGAGTCGGCCCCCGCTGGAGCATCGCCTGCTGCCGCGCGATCACGGGCTGTCTGCTCGTTCTCCGGTACATACCAGTCGGCCAGATGGGCCCACCATGCGTCGGCACGAAGTGGCGCTACGTGAAAACGCTTCTGAATGCCGATCATGTTACGCGGTTCGTACAGCCAGATGGCGGGTGCGTCGCTGAGCAGCGTCTGAAACGCGTGCGAATACAGGCGGCGCGCGACAGGAGGCGATCCCGCGGAGAGGGCACTGTCAACCTCGGAGTCAAAGGCTGCGTTGGCATAGTCGCCGTAGTTCTTGCTCCCTTCTGCGTGTGCCGCTGCGGAACTCCAGCTCTCGCGAATACCGCCAGGGCTGGGGTCCGCATTCCAGTTCTCTATCGCGGCGTCGAATTTGTGCGAATGCTGCTGTCGCTCGAACACATTCGGTTCGACAGATGAGACCGTGACGGCCACGCCTATCTTCTTGAACTGGTCCTGCATCAACACGGCAAGCGATTGCCTGTCCATGCTGGTCGAGGGTACCATGATCGAAAACGCCAGCTTCTTCCCATTGCGCGTTCGGATCCCGTCGGGTCCGGGGTGCCAACCGAGCGAATCGAGGATCTGCATTGCACGCTGCGGATCATACGCGATCTGTGGTATCGTCGTATCGGTCGTAGCCATTGCACGGACCGTCGGGCCGACGCTCGGGATTGCAAGTGAATCAAATACGTTGCGCACGATCGACGCACGATTCACGGCCATGGTGAGCGCGCGCCTTACCTGAACGTTCCTGAATAACGGATTCGGAGAGCTCGGACTCGCCGGATCGCGCATGTTGAATATCATGTATCCATATCGGAACCCGGGATACTCGATGAGTCGCACCTTGTCCGACTTCGCAATTTGCGGAAGCATTGATGCCCGTACCGCTGCGAACATGTCCGCCTCGCCCGCGAGAAAACGCGTGGCCGCCGCGCCAAAGTCACTCGGCGCAATCGACCAGATGACGCGGTCGAGCCTCGCCGGAGCACGATAGTGCGTCCGGTTCGAAACAATTTCGATCGTCGCGTTCGGCACCCAGCGCCGGAAACGAAACCGTCCAGAACCGATTGGCGTTCTTAAGAGCGGAGAGGAAGCCAGCGCCGACGCCGGAATGGCGCCGTACACGTGTTCAGGCACGATCAACGCGACATATGCTGCGTCGTAAAATTGCTGAACGGACCGCCGCTTGAACCAGAACACCGGAGTGAGTGAGTCCGCGATTGTCACAGAGTCGATCCCGGAGAGCAGCGGAGCAATCGGTGATGCGAGATCCGGGTTCTTGCAGAGCGCGATCGTGAACTGCACGTCGCGAGCGCGAACCGGCTTTCCGTCGTGCCAGAGCGCTCTGGGATGCAGGTGAAATGCGATCGAGAGAGAATCCGGAGCCCAGGTCCAGCTGTCGGCGAGTGCGGGCGTGAACCCGGCGTCACCGAACACATTCAGAGAATCGCCAATGTTCGCGAGCGGTTCGAATAGCTGCTCGGCAATCTCTCGACCCTGGGTCGAGATGATCAGCGGCGGGAACAGATAGTCGGCGTCCGATGCGGTCGAGACGACAAGGGTTCCACCGCTGGCGGGTCCCTGCTTTCGTTCTCCGTTACAGGCAAGCGCGGTAGCCAGAACGATCAGCATCGCTGCGCCCCTGACGCGTGGAGATCGGGGCCACGCGAGGCGCCCTTCGTTGCGAGTGGCGGCAGAACGCGAGGCGGCGGTCGGGGCGGCAGTATGCATCATCGAGATTGCGGGTAGCTTCAGGGGATCCTCGATGAGTATCGTCAGCGCTACATCATCGCGCCACACGGGTCTCCCGACAAGCTTCAATTGGAAATTTGGTTCCGCGCGGCGCGATTAAATTTACAGACTGAGGGCGCCCCTGCATCCGCGCCCGGCCGCCGTTCAATCCAAATCTCCGACAGATGGCTTCCGTTCAGGCTCTCCCCGCGCTCGCAAGCGCTGATCAATTTGCTCCGCGACACATTGGCCCCACGCCTTCGGACGTCGCCGAAATGCTCTCGACCCTCGGCTACGATTCACTCGACGCGCTGATCGATGCCACCGTCCCGGAAAAGATCCGACTCCGACGCCCGCTCCTCGTTCCCGCAGCCCGGACCGAGGCCGAGACCCTCGCCCTCCTGCGAGGAATCGCCGCGCGCAACAAACTCCTCAGATCGTTCATAGGAATGGGCTTCTCGGATACGGTGACGCCGCCGGTAATCCAGAGGAACATCGTTGAAAGCCCGGCCTGGTACACCGCCTACACCCCATACCAGGCCGAAATCGCGCAGGGGCGCCTCGAAGCACTGCTGAACTTTCAGACTGTGGTTAGCGACCTCACGGGTCTGCCGGTCGCCAACGCCTCGCTCCTTGATGAATCGACCGCGGCGGCCGAAGCCATGGGCCTGGCTCACGCCTTGAATGGTAAGGAGGGTCGAGAAGTATTTCTCGTCGCGGACGACTGCCATCCACAAACGATCAGCGTCGTCAAGACGCGCGCCGCGGCTCGCGGGATCACGGTCAAAATCCTCCCGCATGCCAGCTTCGAATTCGGACCGCAGGTCTTCGGTGTGCTGCTCCAATATCCCGCGTCCGACGGTGCTATCAGAGACTATTCCGCGCTCTGCGAAACCGCGCACTCGGCGGGAGCCCTGGTAACGGTTGCTGCCGATCTGCTGAGCCTGATTCTTCTCTCGCCACCCGGTGAATGGGGCGCCGATATCGTCGTCGGAAATACGCAGCGGTTTGGCGTTCCACTCGGCTATGGCGGCCCGCACGCCGGGTTTTTTGCGACGCGTGATGATTACAAGCGCCATATACCGGGACGCATCATCGGCGTTTCCAGGGACGCCGACGGGGCGCCGGCTCTGCGCATGGCGCTCCAGACTAGAGAGCAGCACATCCGGCGCGAGAAGGCGACCAGCAACATCTGCACTGCACAGGTTCTGCTCGCGGTCGTTGCCAGTATGTACGCCGTTTACCACGGACCCGATGGTCTCGAACGGATTGCGACGCGCGTTCATCAGCTCACGACCGCGCTGGCCGAGGGAGCGCGGCGGCTTGGCCTTCGTATCGTTCACGAAGATTACTTCGATACTCTTCGTATCGACCTCGCCGGACAGAATGCCGCAGATGTGATGAAGCGCGCGATTGCTGTCGGCATGAACCTTCGCAAGCTGAGCGACACCGAAGTGGGCATCTCACTGGATGAAACATCAACGCCAGGCGACGTCCTCGATCTGCTGGCAGCACTGAGTGCGTCGTCCTCGCTGGATACCGACATCGATGATCTGCTCGCGGCGTCCGACGCGCGATACGACGAACGTTTCAGGCGCACGTCGAAGTTCCTGACGCATCCGGTCTTCAATGAATATCATTCTGAGACCGAACTGCTTCGCTACATCTACAGATTGCAGGCGCGCGACCTCTCGCTCGTCCACTCGATGATCCCGCTCGGCTCCTGCACGATGAAGCTGAACGCGACCGCAGAGATGATGCCGATTACGTGGCCGCTATTCAACAGGATCCATCCGTTCGCGCCGGTCGATCAGACTCAGGGATACGCACAGCTTTTCCGTGAGCTTGAAGCCGATCTCGCCGAGATAACGGGGTTCGCGGCGGCATCGCTGCAGCCGAATGCGGGTTCGCAGGGCGAGTACGCTGGGCTGCTTGCGATAGCCGCCTACCATGCGTCGCGCGGTAACGATCATCGCAACGTTTGCCTGATTCCCCAGTCGGCGCACGGTACCAATCCCGCGAGCGCTGTCATGGCCGGCATGACGGTAGTCATCGTCAAGACCGATCCGTCGGGCAACATCGACGTACCCGACCTGCGCGAGAAGGCCGAAG
>Ga0164241_10004969_pt1 | contig 12652 bp, 11 predicted proteins | sample OricomyardsoilBY_FD_108780 | JGI IMG/M metagenome (GOLD analysis project Ga0164241, IMG submission 108780) | Backyard soil microbial communities from Emeryville, California, USA - Original compost - Back yard soil (BY) | ecosystem: Environmental > Terrestrial > Soil > Unclassified | place: USA...
GCCAGATGCGAGACCGGCGAAGGAGCGCCGGCGCCGCGTCAGCAACAGCGCGGCGACATCCGCGATCACCACCGCGAGCAAGCCAAACGCGCCGAACGCCACGATGGGCGCCCAGCGCACGGCCGCCCTGATGAACACCGAGACTGCGCTCGCGGGCTTGTCGGAGTTGAGCGAGCGCGCGGGTGCCACGTTCACGATGAACTGGCCAAGGGTGGCGTGATCGCCTCGAAGTAGCGGCACTACGAGCACCAGCAGCACTGCCACTGCGGACCCAAAGACCCACTCGGCGGGCGGCGGCGATTCCACATACTGCAGCCACGCCGCCTTGGCGGCGCCCGCCACAAACAGGAGCAAGCCAAAGTCGATGCTCGCGGCGATGACGCGACGCGGAACCGTTGGGCGCTCTAGGTCGGGCACGCGAACCGGGCGGCTCCATGGGCGGCGGCTCACGGCGAGCGAAGCCAGCACGCCGATCCCCGCTCCCAGCGTGTTGAGGATGAGGTCGTCAACGTCCAACACGCGGTATGGGCAGGGATATAAGCCAAACACACCCGTTCCCTGAGTCACCTCGATCACGGCGGACGTCACGAGCCCGGCAAAGACCACGGAGAGGCCGCGCCAGCGCGTCACTTGGTGCAGGAAGAACCCGTAGGGCACAAAGAGCAACACGTTGAAGAACACTTGCAGGAACGCGGAACTGGTGAGCATGCCTCGCAGACCGTGGCTGGCCCACGCATCGCCAACAACGGAAATCGAGGCGAACCAATCCGTCTGCCAGTACGAGCTCAGAGTGCCACCGGTGCACGCGAGGCTATTGGGAAGGGGCAGCGGAAAGATGGTGAAGGCGGCAAGGGCAACCGTGGCTCCCAACAGCCCGGTCGACGCTACAAGCGGCCACCCGCGCAACGCGCCATAGCGCCGGGTCACGATGGCCAGGATGGGCAACATCGCCACTGGCAGCAGCAACGCCGTGCCGATCACGGTGATCACGGCATTCGCTGTGTAGGTGCCCATGGGGGTCAGCGTACAAAGAAGTATCGGCGTCGGCGCTCCAGGGGGAGGGGTAGAAGCGCCAACGCCGAACGGGGGCGGCTCAGGCAATCAAGTCCCCGGTAGATTGCCTGAGCCACGTTGTGTGGAGGCCGGCTGCATTGCTGACCTTGTGTCCATGTATGACGCTACGTGCTTGCCACAAGCTGGCTGAGGGACCTTGGTCCTAGCGCTGCGGTGGAGAGACGTTCGTAACACCACGGTGGGCCAGTAGGGACGCCCGGGTTAGGGTGACGAACATGACCCTCATCGCCACCGCCGAGGTAGTTCTCACCTCCCCAGGACGCAACTTTGTCACCCTCAAGATCACCACGGACGACGGCGTTGTTGGCCTTGGCGATGCGACCCTCAACGGCCGCGAACTCGCCGCGGCGGTGTACCTCGCGGACCACGTGATTCCGCTGCTCATAGGGCGCGACGCCATGAACATTGAGGACACGTGGCAATACCTGTATCGGGGCGCGTATTGGCGCCGCGGGCCCGTCACCATGGCGGCCATCGCCGCCGTAGACATGGCCCTGTGGGACATCAAGGCCCGCTACGCGGAGCTTCCGTTGTACCAGTTGCTTGGCGGTCAATCCCGCGTTGGTGCGCTCGCGTACGGGCACGCTTCCGGGCGCGACACCGAGGAGCTCTTTGACTCCATTCGCGAGCACCAGGAGCTGGGCTTCCGGGCCATTCGCGTCCAGACGGGCGTCCCCGGCCTTGACTCCGTGTACGGAGTTGCCTCGTCCCCAACGGGTGACGGGGAGAGGTACGACTACGAGCCTGCCCGGCGAGCAGCGTCGGGCCATGCCTTGCCAGCGGAGGAAAACTGGGACACGCGCGCATACCTGCGCCACATCCCCACCGTCTTTGAAGCGGTCCGCAACGAGTTTGGCGCGGAGGTGCCGCTGCTCCACGACGGCCACCACCGCATGACCCCGCGCGAGGCTGCGCAACTGGGCAAGTCCTTGGAGCCGTTTGACCTCTTCTGGCTCGAAGACTGCACGCCCGCGGAGGATCAGAACGCCTTGCGGTACGTGCGCGATCACACCACAACACCCCTGGCAATTGGCGAGGTCTTCAACACTGTCTACGACTTCCAGACTCTCATCACCGAGCGGCTCATCGACTACGTGCGCGCCGCAGCCACTCATGCCGGAGGCATCACGCACCTCAAGAAGATCGCCGACTTCGCCGCCATTTATGGCATCAAGACGGGATTCCACGGCCCCACAGACGTGTCACCAGTGGGCCAAGCTGCGCACCTGCATTTGGACCTTGCGTTGCACAACTTTGGCATCCAGGAGTACATGCGGCACTCGGAGGAGACGCTTGGTGTGTTCCGCACCTCGCTCACGTTCGAGAACGGCCTGTTGCACCCGGGAGAGCAGCTGGGGCTGGGCGTGGAACTTGACGTCGCGGCCGCCGGCGAGCACCGTTACGAGCCCGCGTACCTCCCCGTGAACCGCCTCCAGGACGGCACCGTTCACGATTGGTGATTGTTAGGCGGGCGCCACTTCGGCACGCTCGGTGCCTCGCCTCAGCAGCGGAATGGTCGCCGCGGCAACCACAAAAACCATGATGGCCGACGCCGCGGCCAAGTAGAGTCCGTACCTTGCGCCATGCGTGTGGATGAGAATGCCGCCGGCCCATGCGCCGCCAGCAACGCCAACGCCGATGCCGATGCGCACCCAGGCCATGCCCTCGGTGATCTGGTCGCGGGCAACCACGCGCTGCACCACGGAGTCCACATTGGTCATGGTGGGCGCAATGGTGGCACCAGCGAAGAAGCCGATGATGGAGAAGACCAGGAGGTTGGGCGCCACCCCTAGCGCGAGGAAGCCCACCGCGAGCAGCGCGGCGAACACCACAGTGCGCTTCCACAGGGGCATGGTCCAATGCCGCGAACCGTAATAGAGCCCGCCAAGGAGCGAGCCAACGGACAGCACCGCAAGGATCAGCCCGGACACGGACTTCAGGCCGTGCTCGTCCGCGAAGGCAACCGCGGAGATGTCGAAAGCGCCAAACATGAGGCCAATGGCGGTGGCGATGAGGGATACGGCGAGCACCGCGAGCGGGATGCGAATGCCAAGGCCAACACCGCCCGTTGCGGATCGCTTGGGCGGCTCCGTTGCCTTTTGGGACAGCAGAATCGAGATGCCGATCAGCATGCCAACGGTGCACACGATGAGCCCAAGCGGCGCCCAGATGGCCGTGGCGAGGATGGTTGCGAGCGCCGGGCCGCCAATGAACAGCACCTCGTCGAGTGAACCCTCTAGCGCAAACGCAGTGTGAATCTCCTGGTCCGAGTGCAGCAGGTTGGACCAGCGCGCTCGCGTCAACGATCCCAGCGGGCCGCTGATGGAGCCAAAGGCCACAGCGAGCCACAAGAGCCATTCGGGTCCGTGGCTCATCGCGGTCCAAATGGCAATCGAGACGCCAATCACGAACATCGCGGTGAGGGGAATCATCGCCGCACGCTGCCCCACGCGGTCAACGAGGCGCGAAGTTGGCACGGTCTGCAGGGCCCACACAAAGGTGCCGATTGCCGCAACCCGGCCGGCCATCTCGTAGCTGTCGTACTGAATCTGGACCATGAGGATCATCGAGATGTTGAACATCGAGATGGGCAGGCGCGACAGCAGCCCGGAGAACGCGAAGGCGCGTGCCCCTGGCTTGGCGAGAATCCCGCGATATGTGTCCAGCACGGGTCAATGTTCCCACGGCTGTGGCGAGACGCTTACCGAGCGGTTAGTTGTGCCCGACGCTACGGCGAGTCTGGCGGCCCCGTCACCTCTGGACTGGCGCCAGTTGGTAAGACCCCCGGGCCTAAGTCTGCCGGGCCCGGCTCGGCCCCGGCGGGGTTCTCAGCACCAGGGGAAGGTGGGGGGAGCGAGTTGGTGCGGTGGCGTCGGACATCTTGAGTGATGAGCAAGGTGGCGCCCCCAATGATCACCAAAATCGCAAGCCCAATCCCGCCCCACATGAGCCACGGCTTCCAGTAGAACTGGGGAGCCGCTGCGGCGACAATCTTGATGTCGTTGCCGGAGAGTAGATCGGCAAGACCTATCGTCACGGTCTTGCCATTGATCTCGCCGGCCGTTGCGCTCGTCACGAGGCCGGGGAAGCTGAAGGTGAGCGACACGTCGAGGGATCCGCTGAGGAGCGCCACCGCGGCTGGGGTGACACCGCTGCCGGCCATGAGGCTCGCAAACTGGCCCGAGGGAATCGAGACCACGTAGGTGTCCTCGGTGTGCACCAGGGAGGCTTGCCCGCTGAACGGAAGCTGGGATGTGAATTGGGAGAAGCTGTCAGCGAAGGCATCGAGCGGCAGGTTGGTGCCGGTCATCTTGACCCCACTGAGGTCGCCCTCCGAGTAATCCTCAGCCGACACCTGGCCGGGGTAGTCCTTGGCAAGCGCGAGGTACTCGTCCGAGGACGTGATGATGCCTTTGAGGTCAGTGAGGTCCAGCTTCGCTTGCGACTCAAGCTGGGCGCGCGCCTCCGCATTGGCGGCGATGATCGCCACCTGGCTGAACGTGTCATCCGGGTGCACTTGCGTGTCCGAGGTGAGCCGCAAGCAACCGGCGAGTGTCGCCACCGTGAGCAGCGCCAGCACGGCCAAGCGGAGCCCAGACTTCACTTGTGGTCCCTGCGGTTCTTCCACGCGAGGTAGCCGACCGTGCCAATCATCGCCAGCACCAGCACCACGCTGATGACGATGATCGGCAGGCCCGAACTATCGGACGAACTCTGAGCAACCTCAAGCGGCAGCAACGTCATAGCGCTACCTTGCCACACGTTGCATCAGGTGGCGTTTGGGGTTTCCTCAGGTGCTGCGACCTCAGCAGGCGCCGCCTCTTCAACAGCTGCCTCGTCAGCGGCTGCATCCTCAACGGGCTTGGAGCCGCGCTTGCGCACCACGAGCAGCGTGATCACCACGGCGGCGACAACCAACAGAGCGATTGCCGCGAGCAGGATCCACAGCATGTTGGAAGAGTTGTCCACCGCCTTGCCCTCGGCGTGGAGCGTGGCGGGAGGGTCGAGCAGGTTCCACGTCACGGTCTTGCCGTCGTCGGAGATGGTTCCATTGGCATCGGAGACCTTGCCGGGGAAGGTCACCGCGAACGTGAACTCCGCGCCAAGTGCCGCGGGATCCATGCCGCCGGTGTCCGTGTCCTCGGTGTTCCAGGTGCCATCGACGATGAACGTGTCGCCCTCGCGAGTGATGGAGACGTCCGAACCGTCGTCGCCGGAATCGAATGAGTCGAGCGGCTGGTTCTCGAACGAGTAGAGCTTGCCGATGTAGCCATCCTCGCTGTAGTCCTTGACGGTGGCGCCTTCGAGGTCGCCGCTGACGTCCCCAGTCATCTCGCCCAGGAGGTCGTCGTCGGACATCCCCAGCGAGTCGCCTATGCCGGACTGAATTGCAATGAGCATCGACCCATCAATGGTGTCGTCACTGTTGATGGTGAGATCAACCTTGCCTTTGAAGCAACCGGCGAGGGTCACAACTACCAAAATGGACAGGGCGGTGATCTTGAGGGCGCTCTTCATGGCCCACACCCTCCCACAGTGTGGTGAATCCCGCTAGCCACGGGTCACGGCTATTGCTGGCGCACGCGGGCGGGACGGCGCCGCTGTTGTGGCGCACGAGGCCAGAAGGTCAGCGCGGCCGTTGCGGCAACGAGGATCGTCATCCCTATGGCTGGCAATGGCGAATGAACCGCAATGGCGTTCGCGCGCGCCTCCAGGGTGGGCGGACCGCCCACCAGATCCCACGTGACGGAGTTGCCGTGGATGGTGCCGTTGGAACTCGTCACTTTGCCGGGAAACGCAATGGTGACGGTCATATCGGGCCTGGCACCCGCGTCGTCCGCCTGTGCTGCTTCCGTGGATGACGCCTTGCCACTGACCACAAACTCGTCGCCCTCGCGCGTGATCCCGAATCGATCGCTCGTGGGCGCAAAGCTAGCGAGCGGCTCATCACGGAACTCCACGTGGATGCCCGAATAGCCGCCTTGTGAGTATGGGTGGGTCCAGGAGCGCTGGAAGCTGGTTTGGAGCCCGGAATCGTCATAGAGACCCTGTGCAACGTCGGCATCCGAGCCGCCCATTGCGGCCCCCGAGCCGGTCTCAAGCGCTATGACGTACGCGCCGTCCACGGTGTTGTCCGCCTTGACGGTCATGTCCGCGTTGAACCGCAGGCAGCCACTCAGGGCGAGCGCCGCCACGGCGGCGAACCCAAGCGCGGCAATGCGGCGTCTCACATTGGAAGGGTGGCACGCGCGCTGGCGCGTGGGCGGGAGGCGCGCCCCGCCGCTGCTAGCCCCCGAGCGCCTCTGTCACTACCTCACGGGCAGCGGCCTGGACGTCGCCAAGATGCGCCTGGGAGACAAACGACTCCGCGTAGATCTTGTAGACGTCCTCGGTCCCCGAGGGCCGCGCGGCGAACCACGCTTGGTCCGTGACCACCTTGAGCCCACCGATGGTGGCCCCGTTGCCCGGCGCCGTGGTCAGTTTGGCGGTGATGGTGCCACCGGCCAACGTGGTTGCGGGCACCTGCGATGGTGACAGGCCGCCCAGCGCGGCCTTCTGGGCTGGCGTTGCCGCGGCATCCACTCGCGCGTACCAACTCTCGCCGAGCCGCCCAACCAGGTCCGCATGCAGTTCAGAGGGCGTGCGGCCGGTCTTGGCGATGATCTCGGAGGCGAGCAGACACATGATGGGACCGTCCTTGTCGGTGGTCCACACGGAGCCATCGAGCCGGAGGAATGAGGCCCCGGCAGACTCCTCGCCGCCAAAGCCGATGTCGCCGCTCAAGAGTCCCGGCACAAACCATTTGAAGCCAACCGGCACCTCCACCACTTGGCGTCCCAACTCTGCCCCAACCCTGTCGATGAGCGAACTCGAGACGAGCGTCTTGCCAACCGCAGCGTCGGGCCGCCAAGAAGGCCGTGCGCCGGAGTACAGGTAGGAGATCGCTGCGGCGAGGTAGTGGTTGGGGTTCATGAGGCCGCCGTCGGGGGTCACGATGCCGTGGCGATCCGCGTCTGCGTCGTTGCCGTGGGCGATGTCGTAGGGCGCCGTTGGCCCAGCCATCAGTTCACGAAGCGACGCCATCGCGTTGGGCGACGAGCAGTCCATGCGGATCTTGCCATCCCAGTCCAGCGTCATGAACGACCACGCCGGGTCCACCTTGGGGTTCACCACGGTGAGCGCCAGGCGGAACTCCTCGCCAATGGCGCCCCAATAGTCAACGGAGGCGCCGCCGAGCGGGTCCGCGCCAATCCGCACGCCAGCGTCACGAATGGCGCCAAGGTCCACCACGGACGGGAGGTGCCGCAAATAGAGATCCAAGTAGTCGAAGCCTTGAGTGGTGTGGGCGGCGCGTGCCCGCGCGTATGCCCAGCGCGGTACCTGGCGCCAGCCTCCCGCGAGCAGCTCGTTGGCGCGCGCGGCGATCCAGCCTGTGGCGTCGGTGTCTGCGGGGCCGCCGTGGGGAGGGTTGTATTTGAAGCCGCCATCGCGAGGCGGGTTGTGGGACGGCGTGATGACAATGCCGTCCGCGAGACCGCGTCCGTCAGTGCGCAACGCGGCGGGCGCGCCGTTCGCTACCAAAATCGCAAGCGAGACCGCAGGCGTTGGCGTGAATCCCTCCCGGGCATCCACGCGCACCTCTACGCCAGCCGCAGCGAGCACCTCAACCGCCGTTTCTTGCGCCGGACCGGACAGCGCATGCGTGTCCTTGCCAATGAACAGCGGGCCGTCAATGCCCTGGCGTTCGCGATACTCAACGATCGCCGCGGTGATCGACACGATGTGCGCCTCATTGAAAGCGGAGTCGAACGCACTGCCCCGGTGACCAGAGGTTCCAAAAGCCACACGCTGGGACGCAACCTCAGCGTCGGGCACCAGGTCGTAGTACGCACCAAGCAGGGCGTCAACGTCAATGAGGTCTTCTGGAAGGGCGCGTGTGCCGGCTCGTTGGTGCATGTCACCACTGTTCCACGGTGGCGCCCACGTGTCATCCAGCCGGGTTTGCCACACGCTTGGCAAGCCCAGCGCTGAGGCTGGCTAGGCTGGGTACGTGGGACGCAAGGCTGGGGAGACATCGCCCACCGCCGAGGACGGCGGGGCGTCCGTTGCCGCGCTCATTGTGGCCCACGACCAGGCGCGATACATCGCCGCTACGGTGCGAGCGGCGCGCGCCATTCCGGGCGTTGACTTGGTGCTCGTGGTGGACGATGCATCCACCGACAACACCCAAGAGCTAGCGCGCAAGGCCGGTGCGGTGGTGGTGCGCAACTCGCATGAGCGCGGGCGGTCGCCATCGGTGGAGCTGGGGGCGTCGGTGATCGCCATGCGCGACGAGCCGGGTCTCACGCCGCGCGCGCTGCTGTTGCTGGAGGGCAGCCTTGGCTCGCACGCGATTGGTGCGGCCCCCCTCGTGCCCGCCGTCACGGAGGGCGTGTGCGACATGGCCATTGGGCTCACCGACATCAAGCCCATTTCCACGGGACCAACGGCGAAGGCCGCGAGGCGCGCCATTGAGGTGGCCACCAACTGGACGCCGCAACAGCCGCTCAGCCGCATCCGCTGCGTCTCTCGTGACGCGCTCGAGGCGGCCATACCGCTCGCGCGGGGCGCGGGGCTTGAGGTGGCGCTCACGCTGGACGCGCTCGCGGCGGGATTCCTCGTCACCGAGTTGGAGTGCGACGTACGCCAAAAGGCGCACAGCCAAGACCACCGTTCGCTCGGCACGCGTGCCAACCAGTACCGTGACGTCATGCTTGCCGTTGCCTCTCGCCGTGTGAAGGGTGCTGCCACGAATACCCGTTACGCCGTTGGCGACCAGGTGCTCAAGGTCACGCGCCGCAAGGGAGACCATTCCAAGGCGAGCGATGCCGCAGTTGCCACGGATGCCGCCGGGGATCGCGAGGCTTCCGAGTGACCGCCCCCCGTTACGCCTACCTGGGCCCCGAGGGCACCTTCACGGAGGCTGCCGCGCGCCTCATTGTTGGCTCGCAGCCTGCTGACTTTGTGCCCGTAGTTGACGTGCCCACCGCGCTGGGCGCCGTGCGCTCCGGAGATACGGACTACGCCGTTGTCGCCATCGAGAACACGGTTGAGGGCGGCGTCACGGCCACGCTGGACACGCTCGCGGACGGCGCCCCCCTCATCATCTTGGGCGAGGTGGTGCTGCCCGTCGCCTTCGAACTTGTGGCGCGCCCAGGTGTGGCGCTCGCGGACATCGCGCGCGTTGGCGCCCATTCCCACGCCTGGGCACAGGTCCGACGCTGGGCAAACGCCACCCTGCCAGGCGTCACTTTTGTGACGGCCTCGTCGAACGCTGCGGCGGCCCGGGCGGTAGCGTCGGGCAATTTTGAAGACGGGCTGGACTACGAGGCGGCGCTCGCGCCGCCCGGAACCGGCGCGGCGCTAGGCCTCACCGTGCTCACTGACGGCATTGCCGACAACCCCAACGCGGCCACGCGTTTTGTGCGCGTTGGGCGGCCCCAGGCTGTGCCGGAGCCAACCGGACACGACAAGACCACGCTCAGCGTGTTCCTGCCAACGGACCGTTCCGGCGCGCTCCTGGAGATGCTCGAGCAGTTTGCGGTACGCGGGGTGAACCTCTCGCGCATTGAGTCACGTCCGCGAATGGACCGGGCGGGCGAGTACTCGTTCTCCATTGACGCGCTGGGTCACATCGCGGAGGCGCGCATGGCGGAGGCGCTCATTGGCCTGCGTCGCACGTGCCCGCTCGTGGTGTTCTTGGGGTCGTATCCGGCGGCGGGCGAGGCCGTGCCTACGCCCGTGGCACCGGGCACGGGTGACGCGGATTTCGCGAGCGCGCGTGAATGGGTCGAGGAGCTGCGCGAGGGGCGTTGACCCGGTAGCGGGTGCTTGGTGTGCGGTGCTTGCTGTGCGCGGCGCCAGCCTAGATCGACGGCTCTTCCGGCTGCTCTTCCTCGCCATCCCCACCATTCATGGTGCCGCGCGGAACTCGCACTGTGAGCGCGCCGTGATCAACGCGCGCGGTGATGGCCGTTGCACGCCCCAGCACCTCTCCGTCCACCTGCACTTTTTGCGGCAAGTGGAAGCGCACCTCCACCTTGCGGGCGCGCACGTGGTCAATGCGTGATGCCTTCATCACGCGCGCCCACCAGGGGTCGCGGATGCCAGCGTTCTGCGCCATGACGGTGCTGAGCAGTTCCGTCCAGCCCACGATGCCGCCGCGCGCGTCGAGAGTTGCCACGTCGAGCTGGCCGTCAGTGACCGAGGCGTCGGGCATGAGCTGCAGGCCGCCGGGCAGGCGCCCTACGTTGCCCATCATCACGGTGCGCATTTGGGATTCCACGGGCTTTTGATCGTCAACGACGATCTTGGCCGCGATGCGTTTGCTGCCCAGGTGGGCCACCGCCGCGAAGAAGTAGGCAAACCAGCCCAGCCGGGCCTTGAGGCGGTCGTCGGCGCCAGCCACCATCTCCGCGTCGAGGCCCGCGCCCGCGATGACCAAGAACAGGTGCGTCGCAGTGTCCTCATCCTCCGCGCCGGTGTGGCTCACGTCGAGCCAGCCAACGTCCACGGCGATGTCCTCGCCGTCGATAGCGAGCCTCAAGGCCGCGGGGGGATCCTGTAGCGGCACGCCGAGGTTGCGAGCAAAGATGTTGCCGGTCCCCATGGGAATGATCCCCACGCTCGCGGCGGTGTGGGCCACGCCGGTAGCCACGGCACGCACGGTGCCGTCACCGCCACACGCCACCACCAGGTCTGCGCCCAGTTCCACGGCGCGCTTAGCCTGCCCCGTTCCGGGGTCCTCTTCCGTGGTGGTGAACCACATTGGCTCCGGCAAATAGCGGATGGCGCACGCGCGCATCGCCTGCTCGCGCAGATTGGCAACGCCAGCCTTGGTGGGGTTCGCCACGAACGCGATGCGCTGGTTGCGGGTGTACATGGGAGGGACGTCTTCGCTGGCCGAAGAACTGGGGGCTTTGACAAAGAGCACGTTGCGCCAAAAGCGCGGCACGGCCTGCGGATCTCGTTGCCCCAAGTGGCGCGTCACTGACACCGCAATGAGCAGCGCGAGGAGCGCAACCCCCAACCCCACCATGCCCAGCACGTCAGCCGTCATGGGTTGAGCGTAAACCAGCGCCAGTAGACTGCCAGGCATGATCGATCTGAAGCTCATCCGCGCCAACCCCAACGTGGTCAAGGCGAGCCAGATCTCCCGCGGCGAAGATCCAGGAATTGTTGACCAGGTACTTGCCGCCGATGCCGCCAACCGCGCCGCCCTTTCCGCCTTTGAAGCCGCACGCGCCGAGCAAAAGGCCCTGGGCGCCCAGGTGGCGCAGGCTGCCGGCGACGAGCGCGCTGCCCTGCTCGCGCGCACCAAGGCTTTGGCGGCGCAAGTCAAAGAATTGCAAGCGGCGGCCGACGCTGCCTCCGCTCAGGCGGTGGAGTTGGCTCGGTCGCTTGGCAACATCCCGCAACCCGGCGTCCCCGCGGGCGGCGAGGACGACTTTGCGGTGTTGCGCCACGAGGGCACGGTGCGCGACTTCGCCGCCGAGGGCGTGACAGTTCAGGATCACCTCGCCTTGGGCGAGACGCTGCGTGCCATCGACATGGAGCGCGGAGCCAAGGTGTCGGGAAGTCGCTTCTATTTCCTCACCGGAATTGGCGCCAGACTGGAACTCGCGATACTCAACGCGGCCATGGCGTCGGCCATTGAAGCGGGGCACACGCCCATGATGACGCCCACGCTGGTGCGGCCGGAGGTCATGGCGGGCACGGGGTTCCTTGGCGCGCACGCGGACGAGATTTACTACCTCGAGAAGGACGAGCTGTACCTCACGGGAACGAGCGAGGTTGCGCTTGCGGGGTATCACTCCGACGAGATCGTCGACCTCAGCGCAGGCCCGCTTCGTTACGCGGGGTGGAGCGCGTGCTACCGGCGCGAGGCCGGCTCCGCTGGGCGAGACACGCGCGGCATCATCCGCGTGCACCAATTCCACAAGGTGGAGATGTTCTCGTTTGTGACCGCGGCGGATTCGGTCGCGGAGCACGAGCGCTTCCTCGCCACCGAGGAGGCAATGCTGCGGGCGCTGGAGCTGCCCTATCGGGTGATCGACACCGCTGCCGGGGATCTGGGGCTGAGTGCCTCGCGCAAGTTTGACTGCGAGGCGTGGCTTCCCTCGCAGGAGCGCTGGATGGAAGTCACGTCTACCTCCAATTGCACCACCTACCAGGCGCGACGCCTTGGCATCCGCGAGCGCGGCGAGAACGGAACGGAAGCGGTCGCAACTATCAACGGGACCATCGGCACTACGCGCTGGATCGTGGCTCTGCTCGAGAATCACCAGCAGGCGGATGGATCTGTGTACGTTCCGCCGATTCTGCGGCCCTACCTCGGCGGCCTAGAGCTGCTCGAGCCCACCCGCTAACCCGGCGCACCCGCACCCCCGCGCGCCGCGGCGCACCCCCGCGCAGTCCCGCGAATTGGTGCGTCCCGTCAGGATTTGGGACCAAATCCTGACGCCCTGCACCAATTCGGGTGAGACGGGGATGTGCGCCAGCACCCGCACCCGCACCCCCGCGCACCCCGCGCGCCCCC
>Ga0164241_10004970_pt1 | contig 12648 bp, 5 predicted proteins | sample OricomyardsoilBY_FD_108780 | JGI IMG/M metagenome (GOLD analysis project Ga0164241, IMG submission 108780) | Backyard soil microbial communities from Emeryville, California, USA - Original compost - Back yard soil (BY) | ecosystem: Environmental > Terrestrial > Soil > Unclassified | place: USA...
CCGCCAAAGGGCACATTGATTTTTACCTGACCATTCACCGCCCAGCCAGAGGCATCCAATATCGGTCCCAAATTTCGCTGCCGCAATTTCAGCCATGCAATAAATACCGACGGGCCGCTGATCAACACCAGCAATCCCACAAAACCCAGCGGCATTAACCATCCGAGGCCAAAAAATGCCTGCAGCATCATACCCAGCGCAGTGGTGACACCACCCACGGCAACACCGAGGGCCGCCACAATACCCACATCGAATTTAGGTTTGGGCGCTGTCGCCGCCGGTGCTTTGGGATCCGCCGGCACAAGCGGTTTACTGGTGGCGGTTTGCAACAGCGTCTGACTGGAAGCATCCGCCGCGGAGGCACTTTTCGCAGCGCGCTCTTCAATAAAGCGAATAAAACGTTTGTAGGGCAGAAAGAACGCTTGGCCTATGCCAATGGGATTTTCGATGATTTTGGTAATAGTCGCATCCCAGTCCAGACCGAGGCGGTCATAAAATATGCCGTTGCGACCCACCAACAGGTAGTCCGAATCACCTCCGGTAAAGGCTGCGACAATGGATTTCTTGGCGCCGTCCGAACGGGTGCAATCACAATAGGCGAGAAGGCATTTGGACAATCCGGCGAGGGTCGCGTGTTTTGCCACATCGTGCACTTCGATACAAAGGTCACAAGCGCGCCCATCCAGATATAAAGTGCCCGCCTCAAAAACCGCGCGTTCATCCTTGGAATAAAATTCGGTGAAATTAACGAAATTATTTAACAGGGTTTTTAAATGCAGACGGTAGTGCAGCAATTTCTCCACCGCAGCGAAAGCAGCAACTTGCGGCTGCATAGCCAGATCGCCACGAATCAACTGCTCCAACGCAGCTTTGCTGTCATCCTTAAGGAGCTGCTGGATACGCTCCGGGGTCAATGACACTACCTCTTTGCCGGCCTCAGCATCGCGCCATGCGCGGTAGGTATCGAACTTGTGCTTCAAGCGCTCCCACTCGTCAAATTCCAAGGCATTTTGGGTTCCCACCAAGGGCTTTACAACTTGTGCATAAAAATTCGCCACCTCGCCTTCCCACGCAGGGTTGAGTCCATATTGCAAAGGCAATACGGCTTCAGCGGTTACGGCAGCCAATGGAAATTCCCTGAATTCCCAGCAGTCGGCGGAAATTCCCTGGTCGGCCACCGCAGCCCAGGCTGCGGGTGATTGGCTGAGCGATTCCTGGGCCCGGGCATCAAATCGCACGGCGCGGCAGCGGCTGAAATAGTCGTCAATCTTGCTGCGTACACACTGCAAGGCGCTATAAGAAGCCGCGTAATCGAGAGACACATCCATCCACTCACTTTTTTCCAGAGCCAACCAGGCATCGCGTGCCACCAGCGCTGCGTAAAACTTCTCCAGGGATTCCAGATTGACGCCCGGCTTGCCGGACACATCCAGCACACCAGGAAATGCGGTCAGGATTTCCTCGATCAGCTTCTGCAGTTCCACATCCGAAGTAGAACCCGGCAATACCACTCCATCACCATTGAGGGGGGCCGATACAAGAGCGCTTTGTTGGGATTGCACGTCGGGAAGCGTGATGGCAACCGCATCGGGTTTGCCCAAAAAATTCAACATGGTCCGGGCACTGGATAGGATGGCTGCGCCCTCGGGGTTTTCCGCATTGATTTCCGCCAAGGGCAAGTCCAAGCCAGGGTGCAACAAAAAGTCAGGATTTTTGACGCGAGCCGTCGCCCAATTCACTGCGGCAATAATTTCGGGGACGCGCACCCTGCCGTCATTGTCCACGTCGATCATTTGCAGTGTTTTTTCATCAAAAAACAAACCTTTCACCGGACAGGCCAGCGCCGCCCAAAGTTTGGGATCCAACTCCTGCAGGTGTAACAGATCTTCGCCTTTCCGCAGCAGAACCTGGTCAAACCCGCCGGTGCGAGAAAACAGCCATGGATAAGAGTCACTCATGGGGCATCCTTAAATAAAAGAAAAGAGGGAGGGCGTTGGCATAATATGCCGGAAGCAACCGGTTGGCTACGGTCCTGCAAAAGCCCATTGATTCGAGACAATGATTTAAATATTCCCTTATCAAGGCTATGGCAAACTTTCCTGCCACAGCTTGTCCAGACGCTTTTCCGACACCGGGACTCGGGTTTTGAGAGTCTGTGCAAACAGCGAAACCCGCAGCTCTTCCAGCAGCCACCGGTATTGTTGCCATAAGAGGTGTGATGCATAAGCCGCATGCCCCTCCTTATTAAGCCGGGCGTCGTGCTTTTCCCAGTAGTCCTGCAGCAAGCGCGCGTTATTTTTATCGCGTCCGATATCCATAGGCGCCTTCTCCAACCGCGCCAACACTGCTTTGAGATAACGCGGGTACTGCTCAAGCCATTCCCACGGAGTCTCCGTCATAAAGCCTGGGTATAACAGTTGTTCCAATTGCCGATCGATATCCGAAAAGGTATGCATCAAAAGCAACGCATTAGCGCTGGACTTCATTTGCTTTTTAATCTGCACCACCAGCTCCAATACCTGCAACAGCCACTGTTGGTATTGATTGGCAATGGTTACCACCGTGGTTTTCCCCCGCGCCAAGGCGGCGGCAAAAGCCTCACGGGTGCGCGGTAACTCCTTGCCTTCAAGGCAGGCCCGATAAATCGCCCCACGCAGCAAATCCTGAACCACCTGCTCTCGGTTACCCAGCTTGACCACACTCAGTGCCATGTCGCGATTTTTCAGCAAATCTTTTTGCAGATATTTGACGGTGGTGCCCAATTCCAACGCCAAAAGCGCAATGATGCCGATCCGGCTCGCCACTTCCGCATCCCGGGGATTGTCCAGCAAGCGCAGCGCAATACGATTGCCTTCCACAACCAGCGCCGGAAATGCGCGCATCTGTACCGGACCGCGTTTCAAGGTGCAGGAGGTTTCCAATGCACCAAAATCCCAGGTCGTAATGTTGTCCCGTTCAATATTCCCGCCCGCGTCCTGCAGGCTGGATTGCACGTGACCGCGATAACGCTCGCGCAATTCCGCTAAATCGCGGCCCCGATCCAGCACTTTATTGCGTTCATCCAGCACATGGATATTCATGCGATAAAAAGGATCCAGCGCTACGCCGTCCCATAAATCCTTGGGCAGGGGTTTGCCGTGCAAGCGCTCCAGCTCTAGCTGCAGAGCGGTGAGCAGTGGCTGATTACCCGGCTGCAATCGTCCCATTATCTGATCCACATAATGGGGTACGGGCACGAATTGTTTGCGCCATTGTTTGGGCAGGCTTTTCACCAGGGTTATACATTTATCGCGCAAAAATCCCGGCACCAGCCACTCCAAACGGTGCTCAGGCACAGTATGCAAAATACTGGCAGGAATGCCGATGCTGACACCATCGTCCGGATGCCCAGGTTCGAAGTGATAAAAAAGCGGCAACGCCATGCCATCCAACATCAGGGTTTTTGGAAATTGTGCATCGGTGATGTCTGCCGCACCGTGTTGCATCAACAATTCGCGGGGAATGTGCAACAGATCGGGATGACTTTGCTCCGCTTGTTTGCGCCAGTGCTCAAACCCGGCAAAATTCACCACATGCGCCGGCAGGCGTTCGTTATAGAAACGGTGGATAGCTTCATCATCCACCAGAATATCCCGGCGCCGGGATTTGGCCTCCAGCTCCTGCACCTCGGTTATCTGCTGCTGGTTATAGGCAAAAAAATCTTCCGGATTTTTTCCATACCGCGTTTCGCCTTTTTTAGAATGCCGCGACGGATGCGCGCCATAAGCACCCTCCACCAACGCTGAGCGGATAAATACCTCCCGCGCTTCAACTGGATTAAGTTGGCCGTAATTGACGGTTTTACGCTCGGTGAGAATCAACCCGAATAAGCTGATTCGATCATAGGCTAATACTTGTCCGGTTTTGCTGTTGTAATGCGGCTCGTAGTAATGATGTTTCACCAAATGCTGCGCTAACTCCAATACCCATTCCGACTCTATACGGGCAATCACATGGGCAAAAAGCTTGGAGGTTTCGATCATCTCCGCCGCCATCAACCACCGGGGGCGCTTTTTAAATTGGGATGAGCCGGGAAAGATCGCAAATTTGCGGTTGCGCGCCCCCTGGTATTGCATCTCCCCCGGCTCTTCGCTTTTTAATCCGACATTGCCTAACAGACCGGCTAGCAGAGCCTTGTGAACCGCGATGTAAGGTGCCGGCTCCTGGTTTTCCTTCAAGCCCAAAGGTTTGCAGGCGAGGCGAATCTGGTGGTGCAGCTCGCGCCATTCGCGCAAACGCAGATGCGATAAAAATTCCCGGCCGCATTGTTTGCGCCACTGGTTTTGCGACAAGTCCTGGCGCTGCTGCTCCGCGTAATTCCACAAATTCAAATAGGCGAGAAAATCCGAATTGTCATCCCAGAAGCGGCGATGTTTTTCGTCCGCCGCCTGTTGTTTATCGGCGGGACGTTCACGCGGATCCTGAATGGTCAAAGCGGCGGCAATAATCAATACTTCCCGCAATGCACCTTGGCGCTGAGCTTCCAGCACCATGCGCGCCAAGCGCGGGTCCAGCGGCAATGCCGCCAATTGACGACCCATCGGAGTGAGCTGGCCGTTGCCACCGACCGCTTGCAACTCCTCCAGCAAACGATAGCCATCGCTGATGAATTTGTTTTCCGGCGGTTCCACAAAAGGAAACTTGCGAATATCACCGATATTCAGATGCAACATCTGCAACACCACCGACGCCAGATTGGTACGCAGAATTTCCGCATCGGTAAATGCAGGCCGCTGAAGAAACTCCTCCTCGGCATAGAGGCGGATACAGACACCGTCGGCCACCCGGCCACAGCGCCCGGCGCGCTGGTTGGCGCTCGCCTGGGAAATGGGTTCAATAGGAAGCCGCTGCACTTGAGTGCGTACGCTGTAGCGGCTGATGCGGGCATAGCCCGGATCAATTACATACCCTATTCCAGGTACGGTAATAGACGTTTCCGCCACATTGGTGGCCAGGACCACGCGTCTGCCCCGGTGGTTTTGAAAAACCCGGTTCTGCTCCGCCAAACTCAAGCGGGCATAGAGCGGCAATACTTCCAGGTGTGGAATTTCCGCTTTGCGAATCGCCAGCGCTGTTTCGCGAATTTCCCGTTCACCCGCGAGAAATACCAGAATATCCCCAGCGGACCTGTGAGGCATGGTGAGGATATCCTGGATCGCCTCCACTATCGCCTGGCTTTGATCCTCCATTTCCCCCGCCCAGGGGCGATAGAAAATTTCCACCGGAAACGTGCGTCCAGACACTTCCAATATAGGGGCATTATTAAAATGTTCGGAAAATCGGGCCAGATCGATGGTGGCGGAAGTGACAATCACTTTCAGGTCGCGCCGCTTGGGCAACAGCTGTTTGATATAACCCAATAAAAAATCGATGTTGAGACTGCGCTCGTGGGCCTCGTCGATGATCAATGTGTCGTAACGCAGCAACAGCGGATCCTGCTGAATTTCCGCCAGTAAAATGCCATCTGTCATCAATTTGATATGGGAGCCAGGCTGGGTCTGGTCATTAAATCGGACCTGATACCCCACGCTGGTTCCCAAAGCGACCTTCATTTCCTCCGCAATGCGGCTGGCGACCGTGCTGGCCGCGATGCGGCGAGGTTGGGTGTGGCCAATCTGGCCGAAAATTCCCCGCCCTAGTCCCAGGCAGATTTTGGGCAATTGAGTGGTTTTTCCCGACCCGGTTTCCCCCGCCAATATCACAACCTGGTGATCGCGAATCGCTTCAGCAATTTCCTCGCGCCGCATGCTGACCGGCAGATTTTCCGGAAACTCCAGGTGCGGCACATTTTGTTTTTTGGACTCAACAAGCGTACGGGACTCACCCAGCAACTTCAGAAATTTTTGCTGAAGCTGAGACTGTTCTTCCGGTTTGCGCTGTTCCTGATTCAAACGCCAGAGTTTGCGTAGCTTAGGCCGGTGAATCAGGAGCGTTTCCGCGAGTACGGTTTCCAGCTCAGGTGCAGAGGGTGGAATGGGTTGATTTTCCTGCATGATCAAAAGACGGTCGTTAAAGAAGGGGCGCATTATGCCTGCTCGACTGGCGTGGGACACCTCTGGTTTATCTTAATTTCCCACCGCCTCTCCAGAACTCCACCAATGGTTTCCGGGACCGCCGGAGTGCCGGCCACCGCAAATACATCCATGTAAGCTCCCTCACAGACCTCCTGTCTGTGAGGATCCCGGAAACCATTGCTGAAGCCCTTCCGCTCCGTGCCACCGTCAGGAATCGAACAAAACAAAACTAGGCGCCCTTCAGTGAAAAACTGCCTAGTTGCGTCCCACAAATCGATCTATAATCGCGGCCTTTCGAGTCCCGTGCGGATTTTGAATAAATTTCGCACTTCTTATCATGCCCATCAAGGATCGGTTATGGACATTCGCCATTTACTTGCTCTCTACCTCCTATTCTCCGTTGCAGCCACACAGGCAGCACCACCTGTCGCCAACACAGATACGCGCACCATACCCGCTGGCGTCGCCGTCACCATCAATGTGCTGAGCAACGACTCAGACCCGGACGGTGACGGCATACGGGTGCTATCTGAAAGTATTATTCAGCCTGAAAATGCCACTATAACGGTCAACAGTGACGGCGGAATTCAGGTGGTTCCTGGTCCAGGCGTAGGTGCTCAAGAGCCGGGATTGATTTTCTTTTCCTACACCATTCAGGACGATTCCGAACTCGGAGAAACCGCTGAAGGCAACGTCGAAATTACCGTGGTTCCCAATGCCATCAGCGGTAATGCAGACAACAATAACGCAGTCAGCGTGGCTCAAGCGCTGGACAGTCTGTGTTATGAACTCGGCCAGTCCGATACTTCAGACGCGGCTCAAGGCACTCAGAATCTCGCCGACCGCTGCAGTGAACTGCTCGAACTCGCCCAAGCGGATCCAGATGCCGCTGCAGCGGCCATTCAACAAATCTCCCCGGAAGAAACCTTAAGCCTGAAACGACTCGGTACCAGCGCCTCCAAGCTGCAAGCGGACGTCGTAGGCGCGCGCCTGACCCAGCTCGGCCAGGGCATCAGCGCCGCATCCCGCAATCGTTTGAGCTGGTCCACCCTGCCCCTGGGTGCCGCAGCCGGTGACGGAGATACATTGCTGGCCAAATTCGGAGTGTTCGGCACAGTACAACTCGAAGACGCCGAAAAAGACCGTACCGCCGCCGAAGCGGGCTTTGATTATTCCTCCACAGCGCTCACCCTGGGCGCGGATTACGCCTTCAGCAATGACTGGTTTATGGGCGCGGCTTTCGGTTGGACCGGCAACGATCTGGATTACACCAATAACGATGGCAAGGTATCAGCGGATATCTTTACCTTTATCGGTTACTCCACTTACAACTTCAATAATTTAAGTGTTGATATACAGCTGGGATACTCAGGCAGCGAAATCGATATTTCCCGCCATATCCATTACACGAAGGCAGATCCCGATCAGACCTATGTCGCCGATACTCAAGGCGAAACCAGCGGCGACGAACTTTTCTTCAGCGCTCAAGCTCAATACCTGTGGAGCATGAATGCACTCACCCTCTACCCCCGCGCGCGCCTGAACTTTTCCACCTCGGAAATCAAAGGTTATGCGGATAATGAGGACGGCGGCTGGGCGGTGGTGCTCGGCGATCAATCCATTGACCGATGGGTATTTGAAGCCGGTATGCAAGGCACTTATGCCATCACCACTGGCTGGGGCGTGTTCATACCCCATCTGGATTTCAACTTGATTGCCGACCTGAATACGGACCAAGAGCTGATGACCGGCAGCTTTGCTTACGCACCGGAGAACAGTCAGTCCTTTGCACTGGAAGCGGAAGATCCAGACTCCATGTATTATCAGGTGGGAATGGGATTCAGCGCGGTATTACCCGGCGGCTCCAGCGCATTTGCCGGTGTGCGTCAGACGCTCGGCTATGACGATTACAAAGCGCTACAGCTGCAAGCCGGTTTCCGCATGGAATTTTAATGGCCTCACCATTTATCAACCCAGGAACGGGCGCTATAAGCGCCCGTTTTCATTTCCGGCACGGCACTGGACACAAAAAATAGGTGACTAGAGATGAAAGCAGGTTTGGCACAAATCGAAGTGACACCCGGGCAACCATTTGCCAATACACAAAAAATATTGCAATTCATAAAAGCCGCCCAAGATGACAGCATTGATCTGCTGATTTTTCCGGAAATGGCCATCCCAGGTTATCTGTTGGGGGATGAGTGGGAACGCAACGCGTTCTTGCGCGAGTGCGAAGACTGCGGCGAACAGATCAAACAGGCCAGCCAAAATATCACTATCGTATTTGGCAATGTGGCTATCGATTGGTCTCTCAAAAATGAGGACGGTCGCCCCAGAAAATACAACGCGTTATTTGTGGCGGAAAACGGCGAATTTGTCGCTCACCCCATTACTACCCAGCCATTTTTTATCAAAATGCTGATGCCGAATTACCGGGAGTTCGACGATAACCGTCATTTTTTCGATCCGCGCAAACTGGCCTATGAAAACAACTGGTCCTGGGAGGATGTGCTCGAACCCGCGCTCTCCCGTCACGGCAAGCTGGGTTGTGTTCTTTGCGAGGATGGCTGGGACGAGGATTACAATATTTCGCCGCTGACCGTACTGGCGCGCAAGGGGGCGGATACGCTGATCAACATTAGCAGCTCGCCCTACACCTTTGATAAAAACGCCAAACGCAACCGCGTATTTTCTGCCCAGGCCCGCAAATACGGCTTACCACTACTTTACGTCAATGCCATAGGCTTGCAGGATAATGGCAAAACGCTGTTTACATTCGACGGCGCCAGTTGCGCGTACAACGCCAAAGGTGAAATTTCGGTGCAGGCGTCCGCCTTTACGGAAATGCGAGTCGATGTGACATTCAATGCAGCCAATCCGTCTGCCGTCGGCGCCCCGGCTGCCGACACCATCAGCGAACAATTTCTGGCGATTGAATATGGCAGCCGCAAATTTATGGAGCGCGTGGGTGTACGCAAGGTGGTAGTAGGAGTTTCCGGTGGCATAGACTCCGCCGTGGCGGCGGCCATTTATCGCCGCATTCTGCCGCCGGAAAACCTGCTGTTGGTCAGTATGCCCGGTCCCTTTACCTCCCAGACAACACGCAAGCTCAGCCGGCAACTGGCACGGAACCTGGATTGCCCCTTTGCAGAAGTTCCTATCGCCGACTCCGTGGCCCATACCCGGCAACAAATACAAACGGCGGTATTTCGCAGCAGCAAAGAATCCTCGCAACTGAACGTGTCGGATTTTGTGCTGGAAAATATTCAGGCGCGGGACCGTTCATCGCGCATATTGGCTGGAGTGGCCGCGGCTTTTGGCGGGGCTTTTACCTGTAACGCCAATAAATCGGAGATGACCGTGGGCTATAGCACGCTCTACGGCGATCTCGGAGGATTTTTAGCCAATATCGGCGATTTATGGAAGGGCGAGGTTTATGCCCTCGCGGAATTTTTAAATCATGAGATTTATGGCAGCGAAGTCATACCGGCGGGCACCCTAAAAATCAAACCCTCTGCAGAATTAAGCGCTTTGCAGGATGTGGATCAGAACCAGGGGGATCCGCTTATCTACCCCTATCACGACTGCCTCTTCCGCAGCTGGGTTGAGCGCTGGCACAGAGCCACTCCCGAAGATAATTTGCGCTGGTATTTAAATGGTGAATTGGAAAAAGAATTGGGCTATTCCGGCGACATTAAAGCGCTGTTTCCCAACGCCGATACTTTTGTCACGGATCTCGAACGCTGGTGGAATCTCTATCAAGGCATGGCAATTGCCAAGCGCATCCAGGCACCACCGGTAGTGGCCGTCAAGCGCCGGGCATTCGGTTTTGATCACCGCGAAGCGCAGATGGGATCGCGTTATACCCAGGCTTATCTGGCGCTAAAAAAGCAGGTTATGCCTCCGGATTAAATGGAGAAACAACTGGGTTACATCAATTTATAACCGACGCCATAAACGGCCTTGATGTATTTCAGATCATCTCTGAAATTAATTTTTCTGCGCAAATTTTTGATATGGAAATCCACCGAGCGAGTGTAGGATTCCGAATACTTGTCATGGCTGCCATCCAGGAGTTCTTCGCGAGACAGGACTCGGTTCGGATGCGACATCAGGATACTCAGTATATTGAATTCAATTTGCGTCAGATCGATTGTTTCTCCATCCACCTTTACGTTGCGTTCCTGTGGGCTCAAGCAAATAGCGCCGCAAATGATGCTGTTGATCTCGCTTGCGTCCGGGTTTAATCGGCGCAATATCGCTTTTATCCGCGCCATAAGCTCACGGGGATTAAAGGGTTTACAGACATAATCATCCGCGCCTTTGGCAAAACCTTGCAAACGGTCTTCATCATTACCCAAGGCTGTGACCATGATGATGGGCACAACGGACATGGCTCTGATTCTTTCACACACAGTGGCGCCGTCCACTTGTGGCAACATAATATCCAGCACCACCAGATCCGGCTTGTATTTTTCAAAGAGAGCAATTGCCTCCAGGCCACTATGGGCCTTATGGTAGTTAAATTTCTCCATAGCCAAATACTTGCATATGAGATCTGCAATTCTGGCGTCATCCTCTGCCACCAATATCGTTTTATTCATGCACATAACCCTTCTTCAAGGGGAGCGAGATACGGATACATAAGCCACCCCGCCTCCCCGAGACCGCTGATATTTCCCCGCCATGTGCCGTAATGATCTCCTTACAGATCGCCAAACCCAATCCCGCCCCGCCGGAAGCTCTGCGCCCATCGGTATGGACGCTGAAGTGCCGGTCAAATAATTTAACCAGTGAGTCTTCTGCTACCCCCGGCCCGGAATCCTCCACCGTCAATACGGCTTTTGCATTGCTTTGCTCCAGGCCAATCCACAGCTCACCAGGAGAATCCATGTAACGTAGGCAATTTTCGAAAATATTGCTTAACACCTGAGATAATCTATCGCAATCCACCTCCAGGTAAATCGGATCTGTGGCATAGCTTTCGTTCAATTGGATATTGTGCGTGTTGAATTTATCCGCATAGCGTCTTACCTGATATTCCAGAAAGGGTTGCAGTTCGATCATTTGCTGATTCAGATTAAATCCAACTTCATCCATCTGACAAAGCTGATACAGATCGTCCGCCATACGCTTGATGTGTTTCACTTCGTTTTGCAGGAAGCTTGCGGTGGTGTCATCACATTTGGATAAATTGTCGCATATCGCAAAAACCTCTCCCACCAAAAGGGTAAGTGGCGCCTTCAGTTCATGGGAAACATCCATTAACCATTGCTTTTGTCGTGTTTGGTGGAGTTCGAGCTCTTTTGATATGGTATTGAAGCTTTCGGCGAGCTCCTGCAATTCATCGCGGGTGTTGATTTTGATAACACTTTGAAAATTGCGCCTCGCAATCTGTTTGGCACCGAGGGTCAAATCGCGGATTGGAGCGGTGATATGCCGCGAAAGCAAAAAGCTCAGAATGGCTGCAATTATTCCGCCTACTATAGCGGCCCCATATACCACCCGAAGCTGCTGATCAAAAAAATACTGCGCCAAAGGCAGCATATCCACATTGATTCTGCCGACTCGCAACCACCCAATGATTTCGCCATTCAGTTTGATCTTTTGATAACTGGCGTCAATATTAAAAATTTCCGGCTCGATTAGTGGTTGTTTTTCCGGATTCAACAGAGACAGTCGCTGGGAAAAAGTACCGAATGGGAATTCCCACTTGGGATTTTCTACTGGAACGGGAGGCATGGGCCCGCCTGGGGGCACACCGCCCTGACCGGTACTTTCCGCCACCTTTGCCATCAATGCAAAAAAAACGCTAAAAAAATTATTGTCGGCCGTCTGTTTCCAATGAGCGCTGTCATTAACATACGCGTCCCAAGAACCGCTTTTTTTATAGTCCTCACTTAAATTCGCGGCCAGACTCTCCATCACATCCAGATCTATGCCATTCAATGCATTGCTGTACATGCTCTTACTGACGTAATAACTCAAACCCACAAAAACCGAGGTGAGGGCAAAAATTATGCCAGCGTTAATTAAAAACAGTTTGTAAGATAATTTCAAACGCATGAAATGGATTACCTGAAATGGGCGGGAATAGTATACGCGCAACACTCGAATTCACAGGGCACAGAGTGCAGTGAAAAACCCTCAAATTGCCTCTGTGAAATGTGCAACAGATCTCATTTAATGGACTAAAAACCCCCATATTCGGCAGTCTCACAGGTTTCTCACATTTACCTTATATAGTCCACGAAAACAATAAGGAAGCGGTCATTCATCGAACCCTTGTATACGAATTGGACTTGAGACGGACTTCTATTATTTCCAGCGTGACATTCGGAAATTCACAATAACTTTAATCCAGGTACATATTATGAGTGCTTTGCCGAAATCCATATTTCCGAGAGGTGTAGCTCTCGGCTCTTTAGCATTTTTGCTTACCGCAGTAATTTCAGGCTGCGGTGGCACATCCAGTTCAAGTTCGAGCAGCTCATCCAGTTCATCTTCGTCATCCAGCAGCTCGAGTTCATCCAGCTCCAGCTCGTCGAGTTCAAGCTCGAGTTCCTCCTCATCGAGTTCAAGCTCTTCATCAACC
>Ga0164241_10004971_pt1 | contig 12648 bp, 12 predicted proteins | sample OricomyardsoilBY_FD_108780 | JGI IMG/M metagenome (GOLD analysis project Ga0164241, IMG submission 108780) | Backyard soil microbial communities from Emeryville, California, USA - Original compost - Back yard soil (BY) | ecosystem: Environmental > Terrestrial > Soil > Unclassified | place: USA...
GCGCCTCCGGGAGGTCCGGCGCTAGCGCCGTCCATGCCCTCTTGTCCGACGTCCCCCGCACCGCCGCTCCCGCCCGAACCAGTCGCGATCGCCACATCGGTGAGGCTGACCGATGCATTGATCGACACTAAGCCAAAACTGGCCCCGCCGCCGCCGTTGCCGGGATTGCCCCCGCATCCGCCCGCGCCGCCGGCTCCGCCAGAAGGACCACTGCCGCCCATGCCTGACGTGCAGAGATTGGCTCCAACGCCACCTCTTGCCAAGAGGCCTTCGATGCGAACGTCGCCGACGACCATCCCAGCGGCGAGCCGAGGCGGATCGTCGTCGGCGCTCCTGGTGACGCGAGGGTCGAACGCGCCCGACGTCGGCATCGGCCCCGGCTCCGTCGCGCGCGTCTGCGCCTCTATCTGCGCCAGCGCCGCAGCCACGATGGGATCGCTGCGAGCGTCGGGCACCGAGATCAGCGGGACGGTCCCGCTCTTGCCGCGCGCGGCGCCGCCATAGCCCGCTTGGCTAGGGCTCGGCGTGGTCGAGCTGCCGGACGGGATCACCCTGAGCGTACCGCGAGGCCCCTTCATCTCCCCTCCTGGGCCCACCATATCAGGAGATTGCCCCTCTTCGCAGCGAGCTCGAGCAGCGTCCCGGCCTCATTCATCGTGCAACATTTCAGCGTCGAGGGCGAGTACGAGTTTCACTTCACCCCGGTTGTGAAGGCATTGTACCGTGCGGGGCGAGACATCTAATCGCTGGGCGATCTTATTCCGGCCGAGCTCTTCCCGATAGAACAAATGTGCGAATCGCGCTTCATCCGGCGGCATCTCCGCCACAGCGGCCTCGATCGCCCGACCACAACGCGCGCGGGTCTCCAGCCGGACGACCTCGTCCTCACCTCCCGCGCTCTGCGTCTCCGTCAAGAGGTGGGCCGCCACCAGCTCGGCGGTGCGCCTGCGCATGTCTCGGACCGTAAGCTCGCGGCCCTCTTCTGGCGTCGTGGGGACCGTGCGGCCCGGCCCCATCGAGCGGCTTCTGAGCTCGCACGACACGAACGCGCGCACCGCGCGCTCGAGCCCAAACCCCCTCGAATCGACTTCATGTCAGAGACAACCGATGACTCAAACTTCCGTTAGCTCGCTCGCTGCCATAGCACCGAACGCCGTACCGCTCCGGCTCACCTTTGCGGAAGGCGACCCCGGCCTCACGGTCCTCTCCGCAGAGGCGACGGGCAGCATGAGCGCGCTATTTCGTGCGCTGATCATCGTTCAGCACGTGGATCCCGGGCTCACGCCCAGCGACTTCGTCTCGCGGCCGGCCGCGCTTCACCTGGACGCCGAGCCTGGCGCCCCGGTGCTTCGGGGCGTCGTTCGGTCGTTTCGGCAGCTCACGATCGAGCCGAATGGACTCTCGCGCTACGAGCTGATCCTCGTGCCGGCGCTCGCCCTCCTCGGGCTGCGGACCGACGCCTGGATCTTCTCGCAAGAGAACGTGGCGTCCGCGGTCCAGGATTGCCTGGACGGCTACGACGGCTCCGTGCCACCGAAGCGCGTCCTGGGCGAGGAGAGTCTGCCAGTCCACGAGTACCGTGTTCAATACCTCGAGACGGATCTCGACTTCGCGTTTCGCTCCCTGGCAGAGGACGGCGTCTCGACCTACTTCGACGTTTTCTCGCAGTGTGAGCTGGTGATGTCGACGGACACTCGCACGCAGGCGCCAGGCCCAGCGCTCAACCTCCCGTTCGCGCCACCGTCATCGATGAGCGCTTCGATCGATCACGCGTACGCTGTCGAGGTCCACGCTGCCCAGACGGCCTTGGCGCAGGCAGTCGAAGACCAATGGCTCGAACGGCCGCAATATTCGCCGTTCGCCGGGGTTGCCTCGACCGAGACCCATCTGCTTCGTTATCTCTTCGAGCCTGGCCTAGCTAGGCACCACCGACGAAGAGCTGGCGGCGCACGCCGAGCAGCTTCTTTGCGCCGAGAACTGCGCGGCCAACACCATCACGATCCGCTCCACGGCGTACGTCGCCCCAGGCTATCGTCTCCAGCTCGAGGGCGCGCCGCGCGCAGAGGCTTCGGGCGAGCTATTGGTGGTCGAGACCTCGTCCCGTTGGTCTGGCGGCCATGACGGAACCCCCGTGGCGAAGGACCATGTCCTCGTGGTGCTGCCGGTCGCCGTGCGGTTCGTTCCCAAGCGGCCACCAAATCGCCGGAGCCCAGGCCTGCAAAAGGCGACCATCGTGGGCGAGGGCGAGATCGATGTGGACGCGCTCGGGCGCGTGCTCTGCGCGTTTCGTTGGGCTGAAGAATGCATCACGCGCCGTGTCCTCGTGTCGCACGCTTGGGCTGGCCCCGGGTACGGCCACTATGTGCACCCGCGCGTGGGCGACGAGGTTTTGATCGCCTACCTAGATGGCGACCCGAACGAGCCGATCGTCGTCGGTCGCCTCAACAACGCAATGGCGCCGCCGCCGGTCCCCCTGCCAGAGTTGAAGACCGTGTCGCTCTGGCGGACGAAGAGCTCGCCTGGCGGTGACGGGTACAACGAGATCTTCTTCGACGACCAGGCAGGCGGCGAGGTGCTGGCGTTCCGCGCGCAGCTCGATCACCGGCTCTTCGTCGGCCGGGACAGCGAAAGCTTCATCGGTCACAACCTGTCCGCCGAGATCACGGGTGATTCACACACAAGCGTACGCGGAAGCACCGTCCATTCCGCCGGCGTCGCGTCATCCTTCGACGTTCCGAAATTCACAGTCATCGCGTCGGACACCCTTCGTCTCGATGGGACGAACACCACCATGCACTCCGCCGCCCGGACCGATAACATCGACTTGGCTTACAAAGTCAACGCATCAGTGGAGCACCACCATTGCAGCGCCGTGTGGCAGATGACTGGACCGAACTTTCATGTCGACTCGGACAGCATCATTCTGCAGGCCGGCGGCTCGAAGATCGAGATCACGGCGGGCGGCATCATCATCAAGAGCGCCGGCCCGGTAGTCGTAAACGGCGATGTGATCAAACTCAACTGCTGAAGGTCTCGAGGGCGGCAAGCGAACGACACTTCGGCGAGGGAGACGGTGATGCGGGCAGTTGGGCACTGGGGGACGACGACGACCTGCCCCAAACACGTAAGAGGGGAGGTGCTCCAGCCGTGCGCGCGCTCCGTCTTGGCCAACGGAGAGCGAGTCGCGCATCTGGCTGACTATACGCAGTGCGAGCAACCGATTGAGCTCGACGTCCTCGCCGAGGGAGCCGCCACCGTCTACGTCGAGCAGCTACCCATGAGCGCGGTCGGGCACGCGACGATCCATGGCGGGACGGTGGTCGGTGCGGTCTCTCCGAACGTGTTCGTCGGTGGTGCGACCTTCGCGATTCCGTCAGAGATCAGCATCGAGGGGCCACCCGAGTTCCAGAACAAGGTGCTCCGCGACATGTGGCTGCTCTGGTGCATGCCCAGCGGCAAAGCGCTGTTTGCGAAAATCGTGCGTAACGGCAAGAAGATCACCATCGTCCCGTTCGACGAACCAGGCAACTCGTTCGCCGTTCCGCGCGCCAACGGTGACGCCGTCGTGCACTACAACCCCGAGCTCAGAATATGGGTCTACGGGATGGATCGAAACACCATCATCTCTTGTCCGCCCCCCGTCGCGCTCGCGCACGAGCTGATACATGCCGAACATTTCGGCTCTGGCACGGACGCCGACGGACCCGATCCGCTCCTGCCGGCCCCACCGGACCCGGAGCATCCCGACCAGCACCATCCAGGAGAAGAGCGGGAAGAGACGAAGACCATTGGGGTCGGCAGCTATCGAAACGAGTATCCGTCGGAAAACTCCTTTCGGCGCGATCTGGGCTTGCCCGAGCGCGGCGACCATGCCGGCCACGTAACCAAATATCCCGGTCCGCCGATGCGACCGGGCAAATACTGGTGATGACATGTGGCTCCCGAGACGAACGCTCCTGGCAAGCGCCACACTTCTCTTCACCCCCGCGTGCAAAGGCTCCCTTGTGAAGACCATCGACGGCGTGACGATCGACATCGAGCAGCTCGACGAAGACACGGTCCGGACGTCCGTCCGCAACGACGGCGCGGTCGTGCTGTCCGTCATCGCGCCGGTTCCAAGCGCCTTCATTCAGGTCGACGGGGATTGCGTTCGTTTTGCGCGTATCCGCTTCGAGAAGCCCGAAGTGCGAGCGCACTACTTCGCGTCGCCTTCGATCCGGCTGGATCGCTTGAACCCGACCGAGACGCTCCAGGATACGTTCTCGCTGAAGGAGTTGGAGGAGAGCGACGAAGCGCTCGCCCGAAAGCTCCGTGAAGAGAATGACTACAAGGCCTCGAAGGACGCCAGGGAGACGGTGACGGTGACCAAGGCCCGCTTCGTAGTCGAGACGCGGCGGCCCAAGGTGGACGACTACCAGCTGGGATGGAAGGAGATCGTGCTGGCGAGGCCGGTCGAGGTCCTGGCCTATCGGCGCGGCTGGTGGTGATCCCGACGAGCTGAGCGCAGGAAACTCGAAACCCCAAGCCCACCAAAGGCCAACTGAAGGTTGATGAATGAAGCTCGAGTCTGTCAGTCTGCACGATGTTCGCGGCATCGGAACCGTGGACATCGACCTCGCGCCAGCGCTCGCAGAGGGACGGCCGTTCTTCATCACAGGTCCCGCGGGCTCGGGGAAGACCTCTGTGCTCGAGGCGATCACGGCGGCCAAGGAAGCAGCGGCGCCCTACGGCCTGCCTCCACAGCGGTCCGCGTTCCGCGATCATCAGCGACCCGACGGTCGCATCGTGCTCCGTTGGCGCGTAGCGCCAGAACGGCAACCGATCGAAGGGGCGCCAAGCGTGGTCACGACGACGTGGTCGCTCTCAGAGACGAGCCCGAGTGACATGGTGCGCACGCCCTCGCTTCGGGCCGCGCTCGGCGACTACAGCCGCGACGACGCGCGTTTCAAGGTCGAGTACTTTCACAGCGGTCGCGCTTTTGATCCCGCAGATGCGCTGACGCAGGGACCGAGCGACGATGGTGCGAAGCGACTCTCGCGCGATGCTCGAAAGTACACGTGGATTCGCCGCTACCTGATCACCCCTTCGGCGCCCTTTTGGCGGAATGCCGCGCGAGGGGTGGACCCGGGGATCGCGGTGGTGGGCCCGGGCGCCCAGCCCGCCCGCGGCCCGGCGAGCGGGCCGGGCTCACACGTCGCGCTCGGCATGACGCTCGAGGGCAAGCAGGTTCTCGGCGTGTGGTCGGGGGATTGAGGGCGCATGTTTCTCTGCACTCCTCACCGAACTGAAGCATCGCGGCATCGAGGACATTCTCTTCGTTTGTTGCGGCGGCCTCCCTGGGCGACACGATAGTTCTCATCACCCACACGTCGGTTCAGGATCGTTTGTGCACCAACCATCGCGGGCCGAGGCACGCGAAACCCTGCGCCACATGGGCCGAACGCTGCACGGTGCACTCTTTACACATTCTGACAATGGAACCAGTCCTCCACGAACACACATCTGCGTTTCGAGCTTGTTCGCACATCACATCTGCGTACCATCAAATCTGTCGCGTTTTGATATCGATCAGAGCGTGGGACATCACAATTGCATCGGGAGGGACGCTCATGAAGAAGAGGTTTGCGTCGATCGCCTGCATCGCTACGACGATGATCATCGCGACGGCTGGCGTTGCCAGCGCAGATCCGGTGGACAACCCTGGTCTCACGTCGTTCATCTGGTACAACAACCCCGGCTCGCCGTTCTTCGACTTCGGGCCGAGCGGCAAGGACTACGACTCCTACGAGGCTCCCTTGGATCCGGCTAGCTACTTCGAGGCGGTCACCTGATCCGATGGACACATGCTGTTCGTGCCGCCCAGCAGCCCAACGATCCTCGCCTACGACACCGGAGTGAGCTTCGGCAACGGGCCCGTGACGTTTCAGCTGAACCTCGTGGACCTGACCGGATACACCGACTGTAGCGCCGGTGGTTTCTGCGACGTCGACTGGGAGATCACCGCAGGGATCCGGTTCGAGGACGGCGGGACCCTACCGTCAGGCTCTTGCGACACTGACGAGTTCACGATCGAGATCGCCGGCGACTCGGGCGGCGTCGACTCGTCGCTCTTTACTATCCCCACGCTCGGGGGGACGGGCACCCAATACTGCGGCGACTTCTTCTCACTGGCCTCGGCGATGAACAGCCTCTTCGGCCTGGGGTCGAATGCCGCAACCCTGTCACTCTACAAGTTCGGAATGTGGGATGCCTTCAACAACCCTCTCTACGGGTCCCCCTAAGAGCTAGAGAGCGCCCATGCCACCGCCTTCCTCGGTCTTCGCGTGCAAGTCAGCGAGCGCGGTCCTCGCGCTGGGATCGCTACTCGTCGCGTGCGCGTCGGGCGAGACGCCTGCGTCCGACACGACGACCGCGAGTTCGAGCTCGAGCGCCGGCGGATCCGGAGCTGGCGGCGGGGCACAGGTCGGAGCAGGTGGCGCTGGCGCGGGATTGGTCACCACGGGCGGTGGCGGGGCTGCTCCAGTGTGCACTGTCCCGCCCGGCGCTCTCGACGCACCCGTGCTGCAAGAGGCGACGCCGCTCGCCGACTTCAACCTCGTCGAGAAATGGAGCGCGCCGGTCCCGTGGTACTGGCTCGATGCCTCCATCACTGTCGCGAACCTAACCGACGACAATGGCGACGGACGGATCGACCTCTGCGACATGCCCGACCTGCTCGTCTTCACCAAGCCCTACCGCTTTCCTGGCGAGATGAAGTTGACGGTCCTGTCCGGGAACGACGGTTCAGAGCTCCCATTCGACCAGCCCGCGGGGGCCCTGTCGTCGCTTGCGCCAGCGATCGCAGATCTCGATGCTGATGGCGTGCCCGAGATCCTCGTAGCGAACGCGGAAGGGCACACGCTGGCGCTCACGCCTACGGGCGAGGTCCTCTGGGAGAGCTCGGTCGATGTCTTGGGATTCCTGGACGCGTGGGCGTCGGCGTTCGCAGTGCACGATCTGGACGGGGACGGCTCCCCGGAGATCCTGGTCGGGTTCACCGTTCTCGACGCCCACGGCAACCTGCTGTTCGCCGATCCGACGCAGGGCAGCGAGTTCGACGGCACACTCCAGACCACCTACGCGCTACGACCGACCGCCGTCGATCTCGACGGAGACGGTCAGCTCGAGGTCTTGCTCGGGTACGTGACGTACTCCGCGACGGGAGAGGAGCTGTGGCGACTCGATACCGGGCCTGGTTGGGCCCAACCTGGGGACTTCGATGGGGACGGGGTCCCGGAGATTTTGTTTACCAATCCAGAGGGGGTGTGGCTCATCTCGGCGACCGGAGAGATCTTGTGGGGCCCGCTGCGCCCGCCTGACGAGGCCGAGCCTCCACGTGAGTTCTGTTGGTCGCGGCCTGCCGCGCTCGCGGATCTAGACGGCGACGGCCTGCCCGAGGCGATCATGAACACCTGCGACAAGCGGTTCGTCGCGAAGATCCGCCTGGAGGGCATCGAGATCCTCGCGAGCGAGGCTGTCCCGATCACGACCTTGTTTGCAACCCCGGCAAAGGGCTCGACCGCGTTCGACTTCCGCGGCACATCCCCCGACTGGCTCGCCTTTGATCACACCAGCCTCGCGCTTCACGATGGCTTCGGCGCGGTAGCCCAAGAATTCTCCACGTCGGGCACGGGCATCAATATTCCGATTGTGGCCGACGTCGACAACGATGGCTCCGCCGATATCGTCATCTATGACACTGCTGCCCGTCGGGTCCGCGTCTACGAGGACGCGGAACACCGCCCGTCCCCTGCGCGACGGATTTGGAATCAGTGGAACTACTGGGGTTCCAACGTGCGCGAGGACGCCACCATCCCGGCACACCCCCCCATGCCATGGCAGACCCACAACACGTTTCGGACGCAGCTGCGGAGAGGCGTTGCGACCGTGATTCCGCCGCGGTGAGGGCGCACGGGTATCGAGGCTTCGGCACGAGCGGTGCTGCGCCGTCAGTTTACAAGGGAAGCCCGACACGTTTGCAGGCGGCCCGCTCGCTTTGCGGCTCCGGTTACAGTAGGCCCTCGATGGAATCCTTCAGCCCCGCGACCCGCGCGACGCGCTTACAAGAGGATGGCCATCGGTCCTCATGGGCCGACCGTCCTCCAGCTTCAGTGGCCGGGGCCTTTTCGGATAACTGCCCCCGACGCCAAAACCTGCGAGACCAAGCACTACAACCTCCCAGCCATCATCGCACGTTGGGTACAAGGTCAACTTCGAGCGCGCGGTGCAGTTTCGCAAGGGGGCGGCGCGTCGTCGAGGAGCTCACCATCAAGGGCTTCGCCACCCACCCCCGCCTCTCCACGCTTCCGCTCGCGTCGCCGGCTCAGTAAGGTCCGCCTCATGGGACACAAGCAAGACGCGCTCGAGTACCACCGCCGGGGCCGCAAGGGGAAGCTCGAGGTCGTCCCGACGAAGCCGCTCGTCAGTCAGATCGATCTCGCGCTCGCGTACACACCGGGCGTCGCAGAGCCTTGCCTCGAGATCGAGAAGGACGAGGCGGCGAGCTGGGAGTACACGGCGCGCGGCAACCTGGTCGCGGTCATCACGAACGGTACGGCCGTCCTCGGCTTGGGCAACATCGGCCCCGCCGCCGGCAAGCCCGTGATGGAGGGCAAGGCCTGCCTCTTCAAGAAGTTCGCCGACATCGACGTCTTCGATCTCGAGGTCAACGAGACCGACGTCGACAAGCTCGTCGAGATCGTCGCGGCGCTCGAGCCGACGTTCGGGGGCATCAACCTCGAGGACATCGCCGCGCCGGAGTGCTTCGAGGTCGAAGAGAAGCTCCGCAAGCGCCTGCGCATCCCGGTCTTCCACGACGACCAGCACGGGACGGCGATCATCAGCGGCGCGGGCCTCCTCAACGCGTCGAAGCTCTCGGACAAGCCCCTCGACGGCATCAAGCTCGTCGTCTCGGGCGCCGGTGCCGGCGCCATCGCGTGCGTCGACTTCTTCGTCAGCCTCGGTCTCAAGCGAGAGAACGTCGTCCTCGTCGATTCAAAGGGCGTCATCCACGAGGGCCGCACCGATCTCAACCGCCACAAGCAGCGCTTCGCGCGCGCGGACGACGGCCGACGAACGCTCGCCGACGCGATGGTCGGCGCCGACATGTTCATGGGGCTCTCGGTCGCGAACGTCGTCTCTGCCGAGATGTTGAAGACGATGGGACCGCGCCCGATCATCTTCGCCCTCGCGAACCCCGATCCCGAGATTGCCTATCCCCTCGCGGTCGCGACCCGCCCCGACGCGCTCATCGCGACGGGCCGCTCCGACTATCCGAACCAGGTCAACAACGTCCTCGGCTTTCCGTACATCTTCCGCGGCGCGCTCGACGTCCGCGCGACGACGGTCACCGAAGAGATGAAGGCGGCCGCGGCCCACGCGCTCGCGGATCTCACGCTCGAGGCGGTCCCCGAGTCGGTCATCAGCGCGTACGGCGGCGCGCCGATCAAGTTCGGCCCGGAGTACCTGATCCCGAAGCCCTTCGATCCGCGGGTCCTCTGGTGGGTCGCCCCCGCGGTGGCCAAGGCCGCGATGGAGTCCGGCGTCGCGCGCATCAAGCTCGACGTCGACGAGTACCGCGAGAAGCTCATGTCGAAGACGTCGAACGCGGCGTACTCGATCATGCGGAACGTCGTTCGCGCAGCGAAGAACGAGCCACGTCGCATCGTCTTCCCCTACGCAGAGAACCTCCGCGTGCTCCGCGCGGTCCAGCAGATCCTCGAACAGCGCATCGCCAAGCCCGTGTTGCTCGGGGACGCGGCGGCGATCGAGGCCATCGCGAAGGAGAACGATCTCGATCTGTCGGCCGCCGAGATCGTCGATCCGCGCACCTCGCCTGCGTCGAAGGGCTACGCAGACCGCCTCTTCGAGCTTCGTCAGCGCAAGGGCATCACGCGCGCGTCTGCGGGACACCTCATCGACAAGGGAAACTACTACGCGAGCGTGATGGTCGAGCGTGGCGACGCCGACGGCGTCGTCACCGGGCTGATGCTCAATTACCCGGAGTCGATCCGACCGGCGCTCCAGGTCCTCGGCCTGTCGCCCGGCGCGAAGGTCGCCGCGGGCATGTACATGATGGTCCTGCAGAACTCGGTGAAGTTCTTCGGCGACACGGTCTTCAACATCGACCCGGACGCCGACGCGCTCGCCGACATCGCAGTGCAGATGTCCGACGCGGTGAAGCTGCTCGGCGTAACACCGCGCGTCGCGATGATCTCGTATTCGAACTTCGGCTCGGTCGCGCACCCCGACGTGAAGAAGATCGCCAAGGCGATCGAGATCGCGCGTGAGCGGCGTCCCGAGCTCGAGATCGACGGCGAGATGCGCCCCGAGATCGCGCTCGACGCCGAGCGCCGCGGCGAGCACTTCCCGTTCTCGCGCCTCACGAACAACGCCAACGTCCTGGTCTTCGCGTCGCTGTCGGCCGCGAACGCCGCCTATCAGACGTTGAAGACGCTCGGCGGCGCGTCCGCGGTCGGTCCGATGCTCCTTGGCCTTGCCAAGCCGTTCGCCGCGCTCCCGCTCGACGCCACCGCCGACGACATCGTCAACATGACCGCGTACGTCGTGATGACCGCCGATCGCGCGCGCCGCTGATCGAGTCGCTCTGAACGCCGCCGCGGCTAACGCTTGGGCGGCGCCTTCGAAGGTCGCTTCGACGGCCGCTTCGGGGGATCGTCCGGCTCTTCACGCGGCAGCGGCGGCGGCGCCGCGCGCTTCGACCGGACGGCGTTCGCGGGCGGGGGCGGCAGCGTCGGCGGCTCCCACGCGTTGCGTACGCGCTTCGGTGCCGCGGGCGGCTTGCTCGCGCTCTTGCGTGGTGGGACGGACGATCGTCGCGCCTTCGCGACGGCCTGCTCGGCCTCTTCGAGCCACTCGAGCCGGACGTCGACCGTCTCGCGTCGCACCGGCGGCGCCTTGTCCGGCAGCGGCGGCGGCCCCTTCGGCTTCGGCAGCGGCGGCGGCTCGATCTTCTTCTTGGGCGCCTCGACCGCCGCCTGCTCGAGCCACGACACGTCGACCTCCATCGTCTCCTTGCGCGGCGGCACGCTCCGCTTCGTCGGCGGCACGCTCCGCTTTGTCGGCGGCACGCTCCGCTTCGCCGGAGGGACGCTCTTGGCGGGGGCCTCCGTCTTCCACGCGGCCGCGCGCGGCGGCGCCGGCTGACTCACCTTCGGCATCTTCCTGGACGAGGCGCGTCGCGGAGGGGGCTCAGTCTTCTTGGCGGACATGCGTCGCTCCAAGATAGTGCCGTAAAACGCAGACGCGAAGCGCGAACGCGGTTCGACGCGTCGGCTGCGATCAAGGGATCGCAGCCCAAGCGGGCGGTGCATTACCATCCGCCGCGTGGAGCTCATCGTCTCGCCGCCCCTCGAACCCATGCTCTCCAAGCGAGCCGCAGCGCTCCCGGCCGGCGACGGCTGGATGTACGAGCCGAAGTGGGACGGCTTTCGCGCGCTCGTCTTTCGCGACGGCGACGAGCTATTCATCCAGAGCCGAGACGAGAAGCCGCTCCTGCGATACTTCCCGGAGCTCGAAGCCCCGCTCAAGCAGTCGCTGCCGGACCGCGTCGTCCTCGACGGCGAAATCGTCATCGCGACGAACGGCGTGCTCGAGTTCGAGACACTACAGAACCGACTGCACCCGGCCGCGTCACGCATCGCGATGCTGGCCAAAGAGACGCCCGCGTCCATCGTCCTCTGGGACGTCCTGGCGATTGGCGAGGAAGATCTCCGCCACGCCGAGTTCAGAGAGCGACGGCGGCGCCTCGAAGAGGTGCTCCGCGACGCGGAGCCGCCCGTGCACTTGACGCCGATGACCACCGACCCCGTCGTCGCGCTCGATTGGTTTCATCGCTTCGAGGGCGCCGGCTTCGACGGTGTGATGGCAAAACCCGCCGCCGGCTCTTACGAACCGGGGAAGCGCGCGATGATCAAGGTGAAGCACGATCGAACGTGCGAGTGCGTCGTCGCGGGCTTCCGGTGGCACAAGAACGGCCCCGGGACGCTCGTCGGCTCGCTGCTCCTCGGTCTCTACGACGCGGACGGCAAGCTCCACCACGTCGGCGTGACGGCGAGCTTCACCGAGAAGCGCCGCGCCGAGCTCGCACAAGAGCTCGCGCCGCTCCGCGAGAACGCGATGGAGAACCATCCCTGGAAAGAGTGGGCCGAGCCCATGATGGATGCGACGCGCAAGCCTGGTCCGAAGAGCCGCTGGAACGCCGGTAAGGATCTCGGCTGGGAGCCGCTCCGCATCGAGCGCGTCGCAGAGGTCGGCTACGATCACATGCAGGGGCAGCGACGCTTCCGGCACACGGCGCAGTTCAAGCGGTGGCGCACGGACATACGCCCGCAAGATTGCGGCTACGATCAGCTCGAGGTCACGCCGCCGGCCGAGCTTTCCCAGATCTTCGGCACCGGCTGAACTCCTCTAGCCCCTCGGCCCGCCTCAGCTCCAGCCGATGTGCTCGTCCGGATCGGGCGGCTCTTCGCCGGGTCGCTCTGCTTCCGGGACGCTCTTGAGGTTGATGCGAGTCGCAGCCGGCCCCCCAGCGCCGCACTAAAGACCAACCGTATCGACGTTCTAATCGACAGCCCTATCGACTTCGCC
>Ga0164241_10004972_pt1 | contig 12646 bp, 8 predicted proteins | sample OricomyardsoilBY_FD_108780 | JGI IMG/M metagenome (GOLD analysis project Ga0164241, IMG submission 108780) | Backyard soil microbial communities from Emeryville, California, USA - Original compost - Back yard soil (BY) | ecosystem: Environmental > Terrestrial > Soil > Unclassified | place: USA...
ACAGCAAAGTGTTTGGCGCAGGCGGCCGTCTTCAAATAGTGCGGATCGTCGCCCTGAAGTCCTTTGACAAATTTCTCGCCCATTTGAGCGGTCAAATAGGGGTCTTCCCCGTAGGTTTCTTGGCCCCGTCCCCAGCGCGGGTCCCGAAAAATATTGATGTTGGGGGTCCAGAACGTAAGGCCGACGTAACGGCCCTTGGTGCCTTTTTCGGCAAAAATCTCGTACTTCGCACGGGCTTCATCGGCAATCGCGGACGAAACGCGGTGCGCGAGGTCCTTGTCAAAGCTGGCACCCAGACCTATGGCCTGCGGAAAGATAGTAGCGCTTCCGGCCCGGCCGACACCGTGAAGGGCTTCGTTCCACCAACTGTAGGCAGCCATTCCAAGCCGTTCAATGGCCGGAGATTCGTGCAGCATCTGGCTCACTTTTTCCGACAAGGTGAGTCGTCCCAAAAGGTCGTTAATACGCTGTTCGAGGGGAAGATCAGGGTTTCGAAAGGGTTCCATCATGATGGTAGTATGGGTGGCTTTCGATGGGCCCGCTATGATTATTCTTGGAAGAAATGTATGATCTTGCTATGGTTTCTGCAATTCCGAGCATACAGCACGGCTATTTGGACCAAGATTTTCCGCTCCATTCCCATGACTGCTGGGAACTTCACGTGTTCACTTCGGGCGAGGGCTTCCTCAGACAGGAGGAAACAGCCTGGCCCGTATCGGGCGGGTGCCTCACTGTTTCTCCGCCGCGAACCGCCCACGAAATCGGCGTTCACGATTCTTTGGCCTTTTATTACGTTCAAATGGACGACGAAAAAGAAACCCTCAGAGTGCTTTCAAAGCTCGTCAGTTTACAAAAAACGGGCGGTGCGATGGGCGTCGGCGAGGCCTTATTGACCGATTTGGCACGGATCAAAACAAAACTCGATTCCCCTGATCCCGACCGTATCCAATCGGGAATCCATGGTTTCCGGTCCTGGCTGTTCGATCTGGCCGCGGGCCTCTCCGAACGGGTTCCCGATGGGATTGATCGCGCCCTTTCCTGGCTGTTGGTCCACGTTCACGAGCGGATCCGGCTCGACGATTGGGCGCTGTCGGCAGGAATGGACCGCTACGCCTTTTGTCGTCGTTTCAAAGTTCGTACGGGCTTATCGCCCCTGGCCTTTGCTCATCGGAGTAAAGCCGAGGCGGCGTCTTTTCTTTTGGCCGGTACGAGCCTTTCGTTAGGCCAAGTCGCGGAAAGACTCGGCTTTTGCGACGAGTTTCACCTGAGCCGTGTGTTTCGGAAATGGCGAGGGGAGCCGCCGGGCAGCTGGAGGCGTAAGGCTCGGCTGAGGCCGTAATTTTCGTCCATACTTTGAGTTCAATATTTTGAGTTAATTCATGGTGCTCATGGCTTTGAGCAGAGCGTCTTTTTCAATCAAATCGATGAGTCTGGCTTCGACAAATTGCTTGGCGGTGGGGGTGAAACTTCCGGCCGTTACGCAAAAACCCCGCCCAGCGTGCATTTCTTTAAGACGAACCTGCATGTCGCGGAGAAAAAGCTCGCCCACCTGTCCGCCCGAGCGCAAGAAGCGGAAGACGATGGTATCGTCCCACTTACTGGTGCTCACTTCGCACGTGATGTCGGCGTAGTCGTTTTTCTCGACCGTGACGTCCACGACCTTAATAGCGGCCTTGGGGAAAAACGTGGACGTTAAATTGCGGCAGAGGGCCACAAATTCGCTCGTGGGGGCCATCATGTAAACCTGAAGGTTGCGGTTAGAGTGAAACTCACTCAGACGGCGAATCTGTTCGTTGACGTCGCGATAGCTTGGGTTGAGGTTTCGGATGTCCTTGTATTGGCGAAGCGCGGCCTCCATGTTTTGGGCCTGCGCGTACGCGGTCGCCAAACGGTACTTCATTTCCATCAAGACTTCGGGGGCCACATTGGGGTGACGAACGCCAATCTCGAGATCTTCAATCGCCTTGTCAAATTGGCGGGCGTTGTAATGGATCGTTCCCGCGAACAAGGCCGCCTGGGGGCCGACCTCGGGGTCGGGACGAAGGTGAGTAAAAATTTGCACGGCATTTTCGGCCTGACCGAGTTCAAAGTAGGTCTGTGCCAGAAAGAACAAACATTCCTTGTCGTTGGGCTCCAGGTCCATCGCCTTTCGCAGATAGGGGACGGCGTCTTTATACACCTTCATTTTGTACAAACTCTGACCCAGGTACTTCATGCTCCCGGCGTGATCGCCGGTCACTGATACCGCCGCACGAAGCGATGTGACGGCCTTTTCATACGCCTTGCGCTGGTACTCGAGTACGCCCAGGTTGTAATTGACCTCAAACGCATCGCTGCGCACGGCCTTGGCAATCAACAGGGATTTGTAAGCCTCTTCAGTCTGTCCCATTTTGAGCGAGCAAAGCCCGGAGCGGAGGTTGATTAGAAAGGTGTCGAGGTCGGGATTAGACGTCGCCATTGCGGCAAGGATGCCGTAGGTCTTGCTGGCCCTCTCGAAATCATTGTCATTAAAGTAGATCCCCGCCAACGCCATGAGGGCTTCGGGGTCCTTTGGGTTAGACGCCAACCGCCTCGTGGCGTCTTTGAGGGTCGACGCGCGGTCTTTGACTTTTGGCAGACCCGGCTTCTTTTTGGCCCCCGGCCGCACAATCATGAAGTACCAACCCGCGATGAGGATCACTAACAGGAACAACAGCGCGGCAAGGACAGGCAAAAAGTCGACCATGAACCCATTATGAAAGCCTGAGAATCGAACTGTCAAGGAAAGACCAAGATTGACAAAGGGAGTGGCCCGGAATAGTTTGTGGGTCTGGGGAGGGAACGGTGGACAAACCCAAGATCGGCATTCGCCAGGCGGATGGCTCGTTTTACGAGATTCTGGCCGACGAACAAGCTGGACATAAGCGCCTGGTTCTGTCTGCGGCGCGCACCGACCAACGTGGTGTTAAGATTGAACTCTTTCGCACCGCCGAGGGTGTTCTCGGACCCGAAGAGTCTTTGGGACTCCTGGCGTTGGAAGACGCCGAAGGTTTGGGTTACCAAGACATCTCGTTTGATCTAGCGATCGACCACGATGGACAGCTTAGTGCCGAGGCTTCACTTCCTGGTCAACCACCTCAGTCTCTTCACGTCGACCTGACCCAATTTCAGTCCTCTCGTTCAGATTCAGAAATCCTGGCGGACCCTTCCTGGGACAACGCCGACCTGGACCCCCTCGATACCAATTTTGCAGAGGCTGACGGCGAACCCACCAAACTTGATCTTCCTGACCTTGACCTCCCTGACATGGAACTTCCCGATCTTGACGACATACCCCCTCGCTCCGACAAAGAAATCCTCGAAGCTGACACCACAGCGGACTTTGACCTTGACGTGTTAGAAGACTTTAGTTTTGACGAGCCGACGTCCGAGGGTTCTCCTGAACCGCCCCAGGCCGATCTGCTCGAAGATGACGAGTTTTCCCTTCCTGAAGATCCGTTGCCCGATACCTTCGATATGGGCGAATTTGACGCTGGGTTTGAATCCCCCTCGGAGCCTCAAGCCGCCGCGGCTGCCCAAGAAGGCTCCGAAGAATCTTGGGAAAAGATTTCACTGGACGACATGGACGCCATGGAGTTTCTCGACACCGGCGACGAGTTGTCGGCTCCGATGGCGGAGCCGCAGGCCGATTCGAACAAAGACGAGTTTTCGCTCGACGAGCCGCTTGAATTGGGCGATTACGAGTCCAGCTTTGACGAACTGCCGGATAGGGAAGCGGCATCGTCGGGAAACGGCGCTCCCTCGGATTTTGACGAGGACTTTCTTCCCCCTTCGCAGTTAACCGAAGAACCGTCCTGGGACGAGGACCCGGCTGAGCCCATCCTCTCGAAAAGAGCCACCAAGAAAGCAGAGAAGAAGTCCCCTCGAACATCAACTCGCCGGTCAGATTCCTCAGGCCCAGGAACCGCGCCGATCGACAAACTAGCCTTATTCCTTTCCCTCGCGTCGCTCAGCCTCTTGTTGCTTCTGATCATCGTGCTGCTCTTTCTCAACATGGTGAAGTCTCCCCAGGCACCTGTGATTCAACCCGAAGTGATGAGTACGATGAGTTCCCCTCTGGCTCTCAAAGAGAGGGGGATGGACGTTCAGTCGATTAATCTTGCTGTCTTACCGGCCCCCCGCTTTCGAGCGGCTCGTCTGACCGAAGTGCCTCGGGCCTTGGCCGCCTCGAAGGTGTCATTAACCCTGGCTCCGGGGCAGAGCGTCCAAGACGCTCAGGCTCTTTTTGGTCCTGCTCGTGAAAGGCAAGGAGATCAACTGTTCTGGTGACTCGACTTCCTTGTCTTCGTTTGAGTTGGCTTGCCCCTGCCGTTATCGGCCTGGGTCTTGTGGTTCTGTCTTGCGGTTCAACCCTTTGGGACCGCCCCGTCGAAAAGATTCGCCAGGATCTCGAACACGGAAAGACCGACGTCCTGATAACCCTCACGCCTCAACAATTGTCGTCGGCCCAACTTTCGCTTCTGGGACCAGGGGCCGAGTGGAACCTTGGGTGTCTCTACGCTCAGTTGAACAACGCGGCTCAAGCGGAACTGCTCTGGCGAAGAAGCCTGATGGAAGAACCGGCCCCGTGGCGGGATCGGGCGGCCCTTGACCTTTACAACGCCTACGCCGCGCGGCGTGACTGGGTAAAGGCCCAGGATATGGCCCAGCGCCTCGTGAGTTTTTCCCCTCAGAATCTGGAGTATCAGCGAAAGCTTTTTGAGGTGTACTACTTTCAAAAAATGGATACCCTGGCCTGGACGATTTTTTCATCGTGGAAGCCGGGTGCCTTTTCGCAGGCTGAGGAAACCGAGAATCAGCTTTTCCGAGGCGTCCTGTTAGCCCGTGCCTCAAAAAATGATGAGGCTTCCGCAATCCTCAAGTCTTTGATCTTTGACTTGCCCGCTTCAGAGCTTCAGTTTCGGCTCAAGAGTTTTTTCGACGAAGATCCCACGCGGTGGAGTCTCATTGGCGCCGAGGGGAAACAAGCCCTCGAGTTCCAAGTCCTCGTCTATTTGTCTTCGACACGCGATCTGACGCGTTGGCTGAGCAAGCAAACCTTTGCGCCGAGTTTTTGGAACCACCGAGCGTTGATCGAGAACTTGGAATCGGCCTTTAAATCGAGCGATCATGCCGAAGAAGGACTGCGTTGGCTCCGGCGCGTGGGAGAACCAAGCGATCCGGGGGCTCAATTTGCGGCGGCGTTTAGCCGTGGACGCTTTGATCGCTCCTTGGAACGGTGGTCGTCCGCGCGCAAAGAGTTTCAACGAGCGCTTTCGTTGGCGGTCACCGACGACGACAAGAAAAAGACGGGGTGGAATTGGCTCAACGCCTGGGTCCAACTGCAACCCGAGAAGGCCATGGCCCCCTTTCTCCAGGTCTACTCATCGACCGACGACCCGGGCTATTATTCGGATGTCTTTTCGGATTGGATGAGCCAACTGGTTCAGGATCGCCGCTGGACCCTCTTGGCCGCGGCGTGGCGTGACTTAGGTTCGCGGCTGGACCCCGATGATCAGGCCGCTCTCAGCTTCGTCCTCTCGCGGCTGGCCTCGCACCAATTGGTGAACCTAGCCCAGGAAGGGCTGACCGTTACCCCCAATGAGCTGCTCAAGAACATTATTGTCAGCGATCCCTTCTCGTACGAAGCCCTAGTGGCGCGTGCGGTTTTGGGTGAACCCTTGGAGTGGGTGACTCCGCCGCCTCAAGAGCCCTCTTTTGCGGAGGACAGCCAGGCTCAGACCAAATTATGGGACAGTATGATTGCCTTTGGTCGCGCCAAAGAGGTCGCTAACGACGTTGCCGATGACACGAAGCCCCTTAACCCCGCTTGGGTGGATCGTGTCGTGCCACGCCTTCAGGCGGCGGACCAGTATCGTCCAAGCCTCAAGATCTTGTATCGTCTTTTGCGCGATCCGGGACGAACGCTCACCAAGGAAAGAGCCTTGCGCCTCTACCCTGTGGCTTTCGGAGACCTTGTTAAGGCGCGGGCCAAGGCGGAAGGCCTCGACGAGTCCTTGCTTTTGGGTCTCATCCGCGAAGAAAGCACCTTCGATCCCTCCGCTAAGAGCTGGGTCGGTGCTCAAGGTCTGACCCAATTAATGCCCCAGACGGCTGCCGAAACCGCTCGGCGTCTGCACCTCAAGCACTTTGACCTCGCGGACCCCGCCGACAACATCACGCTGGGTGCCCGGTACCTCAAAACGATGATTCGTTCGCAGGGAAGTGTTTCGTTGGCGCTCATGGCCTACAACGCGGGAGGGGGGCGAATTCGCCCCTGGAAGACTGCCATGGGCCACTTGCCCGAAGAGATCTTTGTAGAAGGCGTTCCCATTACTGAGACGCGAAACTATGTCAAAAAGATCGTCACTTCGACCGTACTGATGGGCTGCCTCCACTTTGGCCAAACGCCTCAACAGGCCGTTGCGCTCATCTATCCGAGCTTTGCTCCCTAACAAGACGACTCAAGAAAAGCATTCTTTCGCCGATACGAAAAGCGGAGGGGTTTTACATGGAGTCTCACAAACGTTTTTCCCCCGCAACGCTGACCTTGGCCTCGTTGGCAGCGTTTTTTGCGGGATCAATGGCCCTCTTTGCGGTTGGATTGGGCGACTGGATGCTGACGGCATTCTTAGCGTGGCCTGGAGCGTTTTTGGCGCAGAGCTACGGCTTCGCCGCCGTGTACATCCCCTTTGTTTTGGGCGCCCTGGCTTGGATTTCCCACGCCCCCCAGGTTTCCGTGAGGGTTTTGATCCCCGTCGGACTCTCCATCGTCCCTTTTATGACTCTGGCTGTTCTCGGACAAACCCTCGATCCCCACTCGGCCAGCCCCGCCGCCGAGTGGGCCCTCGCGCAAATGGGAGCCGCCGCTCCCGCCTTTTTAGCCATTTTCACGGTCTTTGAAATCGCCGTGGGGGCTCTGGGAACAGTCGCCCTGTATCGAGCCCTGGGCTGGACGGGGGCCGAAGAACGTGACTCTGAGACCTCGATGCCCAACGACGCCGAACTAGCGGCCCAGCGGTATCAAACCCTTCGTAACGCTCTCTGGTCGACCGAAGACTCGTCCTCCGCTGAAGAGAGTGAAGCTCGGGCTGAGGCGTCGGAACCCGCAGCCCAAACGGCCTCAGAGCCGCCTACGTCCGTCGGGGAAGCAAAACCGCAAACCGCAACGGAAGCGTCAAACGACTGGCTGCGCGTTCCCCACATCCGTGAGTGGAACACCGAGCGGGCCCTGCGCGACGAGCCCTCTTTTGCGTCGTCATCGGAAGACGATTTCCGTTCGCCCGCCCTCGACGCGCTGACGCGAACCCTGGCCGGGATGCCTGTTGAAGAAACCGAACCCCAGGCCGAAGGCGAGGGGGACGACGACGGCTGGATTGTCGAACACGACGAGATCGCCGAAATGGCCGCCGCCTTTGATCAAGAAGTCAATTTCTACGCCGATGAAGTACCTGTCGTGGATTGGGACAGCCTCGCCGGTCCCGCTCATGATGACGATGACGACGACGAGGATGAAAATGACGAGTTCGACGCGTTTGGCGGCGAGGAAACCATTCAGGTGCTCAGCCAGCCGTCGGCATTGATTCGTCCGCTTGAAGGCGGAAACTTTCCGGTCAAAACCGTTCATGTCCTGCCTTCCAATACCGCAGACTCCCTTTTGTCCCGCGCCCAAGAATCGCGGAAACCCGAAGAGGAGTCCACTCCTGAAGAATCCGGTCACTGGGCTCAGCGGCCCCACTTCAAGTCGTGGTCGATTCCGGTTGAGGGTATTCTCACAACCTACAAAGAGGGTAATTTCTCGGAGATCGACGAAGCGACCAAACGCGCCGGGCACATTCTGAAAATGACACTCAAAGAGTTCAATATCGACGCCGACGTGACGGGTATCCGCAAGGGCCCCGTGGTCACTATGTTTGAACTCTTGCCCGCCGCCGGCGTTAAATTAAGCAAAATTGTGGCCTTGGCGGACAACATCGCTCTGGGATTGGCTGCCACGAGTATCCGTATCGTCGCCCCGATTCCCGGTAAGCACGCTGTGGGAATCGAAGTCCCCAACAAAGAACGGACCCTGGTCGGTTTTGCGGAAATGATTAACAGCCGTGAGTTTCAAGAAAGCCAGGCGGCCATTCCCATGGTCTTGGGCAAAGACATCTCGGGCGACGCCCAAATCATCGACCTCACACGGACCCCGCACCTGCTGATTGCCGGGGCCACGGGTGCCGGTAAGTCGGTATCGGTGAACACGCTCGTCTGCTCGATCCTCTACCGCCGCAGTCCCGACGAAGTCAAATTGCTCATGATCGACCCCAAGATTGTCGAGCTCAAATTCTTCAACGACATTCCCCATCTTCTGGCTCCCGTCATTACCGACCCCAAGAAGGCCCTTCAAGCGGTCCAGTGGTGTTTGTACGAAATGGAGCGGCGCTACGCTCTGCTCGACGCCATTGGTGCCAAGGACATCCGCAGTTACAACTCCAAGATCGAGAAGCGCCACATTGCCACGAACAAACTCCCCTACATCGTGCTCGTGATCGACGAGTTTGCCGACCTTATGGCCGCCAGCGGCAAGGATTTGGAAGGGACGATTGCCCGCTTAGCCGCCATGAGCCGCGCCGTAGGCATTCACCTCGTGTTGGCTACCCAGCGCCCGTCGGTCGACGTGATTACGGGCCTGATCAAGGCAAACTTTCCCAGCCGCGTGGCGTTTCAGGTTGCGTCCAAGACTGACAGCCGGATCATCATCGACCAAATGGGTGCCGAGAAACTCTTGGGCCGCGGCGATATGTTGTTCACCTCCAGTTGGAACCCCTTTCCCAACCGTATTCAAGGCGCTTTCCTGAGCGAAGACGACGTGGAACGCGTGGTTTCGTACGTCAAAACTTTGGGCGAACCCGACTACATTAGCGACGAGATTTTCTTTGACGAAGAAGCCGAAGAAGCCTTTGACGCCGAAAGCGCGGCCGAAGAAATGGATCCCTTGTTTGAAAAGGCCATTGAAATCGTCCGCACCTTTAAGAAGGCCTCGGCAAGCTTCCTGCAGCGCAGGCTAGGGGTAGGCTATAACCGTGCCGCCCGCATGATCGAAATGATGGAAGAAATGGGCATTGTCGGTCCGCAAAACGGAAGCAAGCCCAGAGAGATTGTGCATGCTTAGGGACATAGAGATCTGCCGGAGCGGGAGAGTTGGTCCGGCTGTTTAAGAAACATTACAATCCTGTTAGGGTCTCAGTGACGTTGTAAGGGGAGACAGTTCCCGTGGTGTTGTAGATCGTAAGGTATAAGGCCCCGCCGGTCGCTCCGCTCAGGATGCCTCCCGAAATATCGGTTAAGAGGACCCCCAACTGATTTTGCAGATAATAGGGTACCGACGTCGGCAACCCCGTAAAAGTCAGAAGCTCTAAGCTCGTGTTAAAGGTGTATTTGAGTGTGACGGAGCTGCCTGCCGAGACTGACCCGGACACGGCTGTCCCCGATTGGGCCGAGGCGTCATACACCGTGGTGACCGTAGGCAGAAGGTAAAGTTGGACAGATTTTGATTGGTTGGTAAAGGTGAAAGGAACAGAGTTCGCGAACAGCAGGGACGACTCTGAACTGTCGGCGTACGCCTGTGCCGAAACCGTGTACGCACCTGTCGTAACACCAGAAAAGCTGAAACTGTCCTTGCCCTGACCCGAGAGCGCTTGCGAGATCTTCTGTGAAACGCCGTGGGAGTCAGTCAGCGTCACAACGGCCCACGTGGACGTGGGCAGAAGGAGCCGCGCACTCCCGCTTTGCGACGACGGCGTGTACCCCACTTGGATCGACAGGACCCTCCCTGACTCAGAGGCCGCCGAGAGGGGGAGGTGGCACGCCATGATGGCCGCACTAAGGGCAAGGGAAAAGAAAAGGCCGGAATAATTTTTCACTTTGACTCCTGAAAAAGGTGACGGTCCTTGGTGGCACGCCATCGTTACTTTTGGATAAACTTTCTGAGAAGAAATCCTATCGCGTTCATAGAATGGAATCTACTCATAAGGCGGCAGCATGAGAGTTGTCCTTGCCGGTTTTGCATACCCGGCGACCCACTTTGGGACGGCGTGTACGCACTTTCCCATCACTTCTGACCGACCATAATGGACTCCGGCGAACAATGATGCCCTTGCCGTCACCTGGCACGAGCCTTGCTTTACTCTCACCGGTTGTTAACCGCGAAATTTTGTTTGGGTTGTAGGGAGGTTCGTATGAGAAAATTCTGGGGACTGATCGTTAGTGCGGTGTGTCTTGCCGCTTTAGCCATGCCTTCGTCACTTTTTGCGTCGGGAAGCCAAGAGATGGGCGCGGCAAAAGGTAAGACGATCACCATCGCCTTCATGCCGGGCGTGACCGATCCATTCTATTACACGATGGAACGCGGTATCCGCGCCAAGGCCAAAGAACTCGGTGTCAACGTTGTGGTTGGTGATTATCCGACCACCTGGGGGCCTGAAGCCCAGCTTCCGAACCTCCAAGCTCTGATGGCGCGCGGCGGTATCGACTTGCTCCTGATCGCTCCTACGTCGACAACGGCGTTGGTGGCACCGCTCAAGGCCATTGCCGACAGAGGGATTCCTGTCATTACCGTGGATACGTATCTGGGCAACGGAGACTATTCCAAGGCCAGTGACTACAGTTTTCCTCTGACCTATGTGGGCACCGATAACAAGCTGGGCGGCAAACAAGTCGCGGAACACTTGGCCAAGATGATCGGTGAGAAAGGCAAGGTCTACGTGGTCAATACCAACCCCGATACTTCCTCGGTCGTCGATCGCGGTATTGGCTTTAAAGAGGGGATCGCCGAGTTTCCCAACATCCAACTCGTGGGTATGGACTGGTGTCTCGATGTTCAGCAAAAGGCCATGGAACTGACCGCCGCCGCTCTTCAAAAGAATCCTGATCTGTCAGCGGTCTTCGGAGTCAATGTTTTCAGTGCGCAGGGTGCGGCTCAGGCCGTTAAAAACGCCGGACTCTCGGGCGCTGTTAAGGTTGCCAGTTGGGACGCCACCGCCACGCTTATCGCCGCGCTCAAATCGGGCAACATCGACCTCGTTTTGGCCCAAAAGCCGGCCGAAATCGGTTCGATGGCCGTCGACGCCGGGTATAAGTATTTGACGCAGAAAATCGCGCCGGACAAAAAAATCGTTCCTGGGTTTGAGTTCTTTACCCGCGACAATGCCAGCGATCCTGCCATGCAGAAATTCATCTACACCAAGTAATCGGTGCTTTAGGGCTGTCCTGATAGCGGGACCTATCGGGTCAGTCCCTTTTGAACGTGAAACCAAACGGAGGGTGAGGCATGGCTGTTCTTGTTCACAAGCAAAACTCAAAACAAGATCTTGTTTTCTTATTGGCCAAGAACTGGTCGTTGATTTTTATCGCTCTGTCCCTCGTGGTTTTCTCGTTTACAGGCAGGAACTTTTTCAATTTGAACAACGGTCAAACGGTCGTGTCGTTGGCGACGACGGCCTTCTTGTTGGCGGGAGCCCAGACCTTTGTCATCATTACCGGAGGAATCGACCTGTCGATTGGCTTCGTCATGGGACTGTCGGCGGTCAGTTCCGCCAAGGTCATGCAAACGCTTTCGCAGGCAGGATGGTCCGATACCAACAGCATTTTGCTTGGCGTTGCCGTCGGCTTGATCAGCAGCCTTCTCTGCGGTTGGCTCAGCGGGTTTCTGATCGCTCGTTTTCGAGTGCCGCCGTTTATTGCCACGCTCGGCATTATGGGCATTGCCGTAGGCGTCACGTTTCATCTTTGTGACGGACTGCCCGTTGGGTTTCTTCCAGCGCCCATCAGTGTGATTGGCAACAGTTACCTCGTCTCCCTTGATCCTTCTACGGGGTCGTTGGGGTTTTTCGTGCCGCCGGCGGGGGTTACCGGCCCCCATATCCGGGATTTAATACGCATTTTTCCGTGCTCGTTTTTTGTCATTGCAATCGTTCTCGCAGTGCTTTGGTTCCTCCTCAAACACACCCGTTTTGGCCAGCACACCTACGCCATCGGAGGGAGTCTCGACGCGTCGGTGCGCGCGGGAATCAACGTCAAACGGCACCTGATCACTGTTTACGCCCTGTCGGCTTTTTTGGCGGGGATAGCAGGAATCGTCGACGTCTTTCAGTCCGGCACGGGCAATTACACGACCTTCGGGGCCAATTATGAACTCTTCGCGATTGCCGCCGTCATTATCGGCGGTGCCAGTCTCTTTGGCGGCAAGGGAACCATCCTCGCGTCGGCCGGCGGCGTGGTCCTGCTTCGTGTGCTCGAAAATGGCCTCAACCTTTCTGGTGTCGAACCCTTTTACCGGTTCATTGCTGTGGGGATCATCCTGATCGCCGCCGTGGTGATAGACCAGTTGTTTCCCGATTTGTTCTAACTCGATTTTACCTAAGAGGAGTTCACGCATGGGATCAAAGCGAACGCTGGGGACGACCCTTGGGCACCATTGGGCGCTGTGCTTCTTCCTCGCCGAGTTGATTTTTTTTAGTTCGTTTGCCAGCGGATTCTTGAGCATCAACGGGTTTCAAATCACGCTCTTTTACAGCACGACGCTGGCACTGTTAGCCACGGCCGAAACCTTCGTGATCATCACCGGGGGCATCGACCTTTCGGTGGG
>Ga0164241_10004973_pt1 | contig 12644 bp, 12 predicted proteins | sample OricomyardsoilBY_FD_108780 | JGI IMG/M metagenome (GOLD analysis project Ga0164241, IMG submission 108780) | Backyard soil microbial communities from Emeryville, California, USA - Original compost - Back yard soil (BY) | ecosystem: Environmental > Terrestrial > Soil > Unclassified | place: USA...
AACTATCTGGATCGTCTGGCCGCCCGGCACGCCCCGTACGAGGTCTACCGCTACGACGCGGGCCACGGCTCCCTGGTGGTGGCGGAGACGATCAAGCAGATCGCCATAGAGATCCACTTCGCCCGCCGCTCCCTGGACCTCCCCTAACCCCGCCGACAAGAAACCTGTTCACGCGCGCGGGTAGAACGCCAGAAACGAAAGCCCCCACCCTCTCCGGGGGCACCCCTCGACGCCAGTCTACCGGCGCACACCGACAAAACCCCTGGTCACAGGCGCACCTGTGGATAACTGGGTGGGTTGTGGACAACCAGCCGCCACCGAGCGATGCGGACGGCGAGAGACGACAGCGCGAAGCAACCCGAACCGCTAAGCGGACCCGCGCGCACGCGCGCGTGCAGAACGCCAGAAACGTAGCCCCCACCCTGTCCCGGGGGCACCCCTCAGCGCCAGTCTATCGGGACCCACCGACAAAAGGGCTGGTCACGCGCTTCCTGTGGACAACTGGGCGGCCTGTGGACAAGTAAGAACCCGCGAGTCCCGGGCAGTGGGCTCGCGGGTTCTTTTCGGGAAACCGGGACTCGCCGTCGGGTCGCGAAGTCCCGGTAAGGGGTCAGGCGGTCTGGGCCTGCCACATCCAGTGCTGCTTCTCCAGCTCTGCCGCGATCTCGATCAGCAGGTCCTGGGTGACCAGGTCCGACTTGTCCGTCTCGTCGATGCGCTTGCGCAGCCGCTTGATCATCTCGCCGAGGATGTTCACGATCGCGGCGACCGTGTTCTCCACCGACTGCCAGTTGTCCGGATACGCCGGAATGCCGGACGACTCCAGCACCGTCTTCGTCTTGCCGTTGGGCGAGATGCCGATCGCGTTGGCGCGCTCCGCCGCGGCGTCGACGTACTGCCTCGACGCCGCGACCAGCTCGTCCAGCTGCAGGTGCGCGCTGCGGAAGTTCGGGCCGACGACGTTCCAATGTGCCTGCTTGGCGATCAGCGACACGTCGATCAGATCGACCAGGGTCGCCTGCAGAATCGCGCCGGTCGATTCGCGTTCGGTGTCGCCGAGGGGGCTCGTGATGGGTGACTTGCTCATGACAACCTCCGTCCGCTCAATCCAACGGAGTGCGTACCCGGTTCAGTCCCGGTCACACGCGCGTTGTGGCGAACTCCACCACCTGCAACCCGATCGTGCGAAGGGCGGCCGTCACCTTCTCGTCCGTGCACCCTCCGTCACCGGTGAACTCGACCTGCGCGGAGTTCACCGCCGCACCCAGCGGGGTCGGCCAGCCGCGCAGCGCGTGCACGATCGAGCGCAGCGCCGTCAGCGTGGTCACCGCCGCCTGCCAGCCGTGGGCCGCCGCCACGCACCCGACCGCGCGGCCGTCCAGGTACGGCCGGGGGTCGTCGCGTAGGTCCTCGAGGTAGTCCAGCGCGTTCTTGACCAGGCCGGACACCGTGCCGTGGTAACCGGGCGAGACCAGCACCACGCCGTCAGCCGCGCGCAGCTCCTCGACCAGCCGGCGGGCGATCGGCGGACGATCGGGCACGGCCGGGTCGTAGAACGGCAGCACCAGGTCGGCGCCGGACACGACCGTCGTCTTCGCCCCGGCCTCGGCGGCGCCCGCGAGCACGATCTGCAGCGCGCGCTCTGACTGGGAGTCGGCGCGCAGTGACCCTCCGATGCCCACCACGTTGACCGTCACCCCCCGATCATCCCGCATTCGAAGACACGACGGGGTGACCGCGTCCGTGATTGCAGACGAATCACGAGCCGGTGTATAGCCTGCTGTCGGCAAGACTGAGAGGCCGTCCGATGTCAACACTGCTGAGCAGAATTCCCCCCTCCGTCCAAGGTGCCGCGCTGCACACGGCGTTCGCCCTCCCCCAGCCTGCCCGCCGGATCCTCGCCGGCCCCCCGGTCCGGCGCGACGGCCTCGAGCTCGCCCTCGACGCGCAGCTCCTCCTGCGGATGGCCGCGCTCACCAACCTCACGCTCAGTGCCGCCACCCCCGAGGTCGCGCGCGCCAAGCTCGAGGCTGGCCGCACGATGCTCGGCGGACCGATCGTGCCCGGCGTGCGCACCCGCAACCTGAACCTGCCGGCCACCGTCGGCACCATGCCGGGACGCCTCTACGAACCGGACAACCTGCCCGCCGGGTCGCCGCTGCTCGTCTACTTCCACGGCGGCGGCTGGGTCATCGGCAGCCTCGACACGCACGACGGCCTCTGCCGCTACCTGGCCAAACAGTCGACCGTGCGGGTCCTGTCGGTCGGCTACCGGCTCGCCCCGGAGTACCCGTTCCCGGCCGCCGCCGATGACGCGTACGCCGCCTACCGGTACTCCGTCGAGCACGCCGAGGCACTCGGCGCGGACCCGGCTGCCATCGCGGTCGGCGGCGACAGCGCGGGCGGCAACCTGGCCGCGGTCGTCTGCCTCGACGCGGTGCGCCACGGCGGTCCCCGCCCGGTGTTCCAGCTGCTGTTCTACCCGTCCACCGACCCGTCGGTGCGCCGCCGCTCGCGCGACGTCTTCGCGGACGGCTTCCTGCTCACCGACTACGACATGACCTGGTTCGTCGACCACTACTGCCCGCAGGTCGAGAGCCGGACGGATCCGCGGATCGCGGTCCTGCTCGCCGACGACCTGCGTGGCGTGCCGCCGACCTACCTCGCGACGTCCGGGTTCGATCCGCTGCGTGACGAGGGCAACGCGTTCGCCGACCGGCTGCGCGAGTCGGGCGTGCCCGTCGTCAAGCGCCAGCACGACGACCTGATGCACGGTTTCACGAATTTCATCAGCCTCGGCACGCGATTCCGCGAAGCGGTCTCGGAAGCGGCCGGCGCCCTGCGCACGGGCCTCGCGCTGCGATCCCGTGCGAATGTCGTCGACATTTTCCGCCCCACAGCATAATCGAGGGAAAACGCACACAAGGCCGCGGCAATCCACCCCTCGTGGGATTACCGCGGCCTTGTGGAATCGCCGGTTTACGTCACGGCCCGGCCGGCGCGGGCACGGGGCCGGGCACGTCGGGTGCCGGGGCGTCCGGCACCGGCACGTCCGGGACCGGCACGCCCGGCAGTTCGGGCAGCGGGAATGGCAGCTCCGGCAGCGGAACCGGCAGCGGCAGGCCGCCGAGCAGGCTCGTGACCAGGTCGAGCAGCGTGGTGAGCAGCGAGGTCACCAGCCCGGTGATCGGCGCGAGCAGGGTCAGGCCGGGCAGGTCCCGCTCGACCTGGGCCGCCTGCGTGTCGGCCCGGTCCTTCAGCACCAGCGCGGCCCGCTCGACCGACGACTTGGCCACCGTGTCCAGAACCGGGCGCAGGTTCTTGATCGCCGCGTCGACCGCGGCGACGTCGTCCTGGTCCACGGCTCCGGCGAGGTAGTCGTGCAGCTGCTGCAGGTACGTGCCCATCGCGTGCGTGTTCGACTGGCCGGTGACGGGGCCGATCTCGGAACGGACCCGGTCGGCGGCGGAGGCGTCGGCCATGCCCGCACCCAGCACGGAAACCATTGCCGCGGACGCGACCGCGGCGACAAAACGAATTAGTCTTGCGTTCATTCGCGGACTTCTCCTTCGGGGTGTTCGAAACTCCCTCTGGAAAACATCGTCACCGCATCGGCCCGGATGCGCCACGCAACACAGCACGACGATTCCACATTCGATTAGCAATGCGTGAATAAATGCGATTGCGTACTCGGTTGTCCCCATACCGGAAGGGTGACCTGCGCAACCAGCGGTTACCACGCTCTCGATGACCAGCGAAAACGCCGCGCCGCCAGTGCCACGATCGAGTCGCGGATCAACCCGGGCGGCGGATTTACCTCGGCGGCCCCGTGTGCCTGCTTGACCGTCACCGGCCCGGGACGTCTTGCTCAGGCGTCAATAGAGTCGGCGACCTCGGTGCAGTCGGGACACAACCCCCAGAACACGACCTCCGACGCGTCGACCACGAACCCCTGGGCGTGGGGCAGGTCGAGGCAGGGATCGGCGCCGACGACGCCGTCGACGTCCTCGGTGCGCCCGCAGAGGCGGCACACGACGTGGTGGTGCTCGTCCTCGGTGCGCGTCTCGTAGCGGGCGGGGTGGCCCGCCGGCTCGATGCGGCGCAGCAGGCCGTTCTCCGCACACGCGTGCAGCACGTCGTAGACGGCCTGGATGGAGACCGAACCGAGGCGCGCCCGCACACCCGCCGCGACCTGGTCGGCCGTGGCGTGCGGATGACCGGACAGCCAGTCGAGCGTCGCGACCCGGGGCGCGGTGACCCGCAGGCCCACGGCCCGCAGCTGCTCCGCGGGCCCGGCCGTGCGAGGCGTCGGGTCGTTCATGGTTCTACTACATCATCACCATCTCTGGAACGAGTCAAGAAACCATCCGGGTTTTTGTCGGTGCCCGCTCGTAAATTGGTTGCCGTCATCCGACACCGAGAGGTCACATCGTCACCATGCAGCTCTACCGCCGCACCCTCGCGCTGCCCGGGGTCCGCGCCATGATGGTGCTGGTGTTCATCGCCCGGCTGCCGGCCGCCGCCGGCGGCATGGTGCTGACCCTGCACGTCGCGGTCGGCCTGGGGCACGGCTACGGCGCGGCGGGCACGGCGGGCGCGGTGGTCACCATCGGTGTGGCGATCGGCGCGTCGATCCTGGGCAGGCTGATCGACCGGTTCGGCTTACGCCTGGTGCTGGTCATCACGATGGTCGGCGAGGCGCTGTTCTGGGGGCTGGGGTCGCGGCTGCCGTACGGGGCGCTCCTGGTGGCCGGGGTGGCCGGCGGGCTGCTCACGGTGCCCGCGATGTCGATCGGCCGTCAGGTCGTCGCCGCGCTCGTGCCGCCGGACCTGCGGCGCACGGCGTACTCGATGGACTCGGTGTCGACGGAGCTGTCGTACATGGTGGGCCCGGCGGCCGCCGTGCTGATCTCGACCCAGTTCTCCACGCAGACCGCGATGTACGCGATGGCGGTGTCGATCGTGGTGGTCGGCGCGGTGCTGCTGGTCGTGAACCCGGCCCTGCGCAGCGACGAGGAGATCGCGGCGGACACCGGCGTGCCGGTGCCGAGGCGGGCGTGGCTGGGCCCGCGGATGATCGCGGTGCTGGTGATCGCGGCCGGCGCGGTGTTCATCCTGGCGGGTACCGAGGTGGCGATCGTGGCGCAGCTGCGCTCGGTCGACCAGCTTTCGTACACCGGTCTGGTCGTCGGCGTGTGGTCGGCGGTGTCGGCGATCGGCGGGATCGTCTACGGGGCGCTGTCGCGTTCACCGGGCCAGGTGACGCTCATGGCGTTGTTGGGCCTGCTGACGATCCCGATCGGCCTGGCGTCGGGCCAGTGGTGGCTGCTGGCGCTGGCGCTGATCCCCGCGTCGGCCCTGTGCGCCCCGACGGTCGCCGCGACGGGCGAAGAGGTGAGCCGCCTGGCCCCACCCACGGCCCGAGGCGAGGCGACGGGTATGCAGTCCTCGGCGTTCACCCTGGGCGCGGCGGCGGGCGCACCGCTGGTGGGCTTCGTCGTGGATCACTCGTCGCCGGGCTGGGGTTTCGCAGTGGCCGGCCTGGGCGGCGTGGTCGTCGCCGCGGTGGCCGCCACCCTGATCGCACGCCAACGCCGCACCGAACCGGCGCTCGTGTAGGGAGTTGTCCACAGGCGCTATCCACACTGTCCACAGGTTCAGGATGGCACCCCACCGACGGCGGCCACCGCCGCCCGCAGCCTTACCTGGGTGTCCTCCATCCAGCGCTGGATCCGCGGCCATTGATCGATGTCTTCGATCGTCACATCGTGCAACCGCGTCTCAATGCGGCAGCCCTTGTTCTGCGGCAGGTCGTCGAAGATCAGGTCAGCACCGAACCGCGCCGTGATCTCCACGCTGCGGTCGGCGAGGACATTCCAGCGCCGGAGGTTGGTGGCCGGGTCCGGATGCTCGAAGTAGAGCTCGGACCGGCAGCCGAACCGCGAGAACGACAACGCCCAGGTCGTACCGGTCACACCGCCGGGCATGTTCCACCAGTTCTGTGCCTGCGGCTGCGCCTTCGTCCAACCCTGTCGCTCGACGACCTCCTTGAACTGCGACCAGAACCGCAGGTAGAGCTCCTGCTTCGGCGACGCCGCCGCAGGGAGAACCGCGCGGGACGGGCTTGTGGGAGCGGGCGGCGGCGCGCCGAGAACATCAGCGATCGCGAAGGCGATCCGGTCGATCTGGTCGATGGTCAGAGTCACGTCGTGGTGAGTGATCGCGCGGCGCGCGGTGCCATCCTCCGGGTCGCGGTCCGCTTCGTGCGCGATCTTGTTCCGCCGCTCGACGATGTCCACAAGGCAATCGACGACAGAGTCACGAGTGGTGGCGCTGCCGGCGGCGGTCAGCCGCTTGGCCACGCCGGGCCACAACGGCTCTTCGCTCACGTAGCTCAGCGCCTGCTTGATCTTCTCCGGCGCCTGGAAGGACTGGTAGCCGAACTTCGTGCGCAAATAGCCCTCGAACGCCGCGCGGAAGTCACCCGCGTGATGGTGCACGTCCTCGAACAGCTGCATCGGGACCTCGAGTTTGAGGAACCGGGGCGGCCGGGGCGCCTCGACGTTGAGCGCGAACGCGAGCGCTCGCTCGTACAACTCGCGATGCACCCAATGATCGAGCGCGGACACCGCCTGCACCCAGGCCGCGCGATACAGGTCGGCGACGTCGAACGCACCGACCTTCAGGCTCTCGAGAAACCGGCCCCCACGCACGAGATCACGCGCGTATTCCAGGTTGCTTCGCAGCTCCTCCAGGGCCGTCGTCGTCCAACCCTGTTGGCCATCAGCGGTTTCCGGCATGCCCGGACCATCGTGCGCCGGGCGTGCGGTATTTCAGCTTTCGGTGGCCAGGGCCTCCGCGATCTCGTAGGTGTTCAGGGCCGCGCCCTTGCGGAGGTTGTCGCCGCAGACGAAGAAGTCCAGGGTGTTCGGGAAGTCCAGGGCCTGGCGGATGCGGCCCACATAGGTGGGGTCGTTGCCGACCACCTCGGCGGGGGTGGGGAACACGCCCGCCGATGGGTCGTCCATCAGGACCACCGTCGGGGAGGACTCGAACAGCGCGTGCGCCTCGGCCACCGTCACCGGGGCGGCGAATGTCGCGTGGACGGCCAGCGAATGCGTCGTCACCACCGGGACCCGCACGCACGTCGCCGACACGCGCAAGTCGGGAATGCCCAGGATCTTCCGCGACTCGTTGCGGACCTTCAGCTCCTCGGAGAACCAGCCGTCGCCCTTGTACGAGCCCGCGGACGGGACCACGTTCATCGCCAGCGGGGCCGGGAACGGGGAGTCCGCAATGGACAGTCCGGCGGCCTCGATCGCCTCGCGGACATCGCCCGCTCGGGCGCCTACGCCCTTGCCGGCCACCGCCGCCAGCTCCGCGTGCAGACGATCGACGCCGGCCACGCCCGCGCCGGACACCGCCTGGTACGACGCCACCACCAGCTCGCGCAGGCCGAACCGGTGATGCAGCGCGCCGAGCGAGGCCATCATCGACAGCGTCGTGCAGTTCGGGTTCGAGATGATCCCGCGCGGCCGCGACGCGATCGCCGAAAGGTTGACCTCCGGCACCACCAGCGGCACGTCGTCGTCCATCCGGAACGCGCCCGAGTTGTCCACCACGACGGCGCCGCGCGACGCCGCCACCGGTGCCCACTCGGCGGACACCTCGTCCGGGACGTCGAACATCGCCACGTCGACGCCGTCGAAGGCCTCGGGCGACAGGGCCTGGACGGTCAACGACGAGCCGCGCACCGTCAACTGCTTGCCCGCCGAACGCGGCGACGCGATCAGCCGCACCTCGCCCCACGGCCAGGTCGTCCGCGAGGAGAAGATGTCGATCATCACCGAGCCAACCGCGCCGGTGGCGCCGACCAAGGCCAGGGTGGGCGCCATCAGCGGCCACTCCCCGCGTACACGGTCGCGACCTCGTCGCCGCCCAGATCGAAGGCCTCGTGGATCGCGCGCACCGCCTCGTCCAGCTCGGTGTCGCGAATCAACACGGAGATCCGGATCTCGGAGGTGTTGATGATCTCGATGTTCACCCCGGCCTTCGCCAGCGCCTCGCAGAAGGTCGCGGTCACGCCGGGGTGCGAGCGCATCCCGGCACCGACCAGCGACACCTTGCCGACGTGGTCGTCGTAGAGCACCGCCGAGAAGCCCAGCTCGTCCTTGATCTTCTCCAGCGCCGCCACCGCGGTGGGGCCGTTGTCCTTCGACAGCGTGAACGTGATGTCCGTGCGCCCGGAGACCGTGCTCGACACGTTCTGCAGCACCATGTCGATGTCGATCTCCGCGTCGGCCACCACCCGGAAGATCCGGGCCGCGACACCGGCCTGGTCCGGCACGCCGGTCACGGTCACCTTGGCCTCGGACCGGTCGTGCGCGACGCCGGTGATCATCGCCTGTTCCACGGGAATGTCCTCCACTGAGCCGGACACGATCGTCCCCGGCTTGTTGCTGTACGACGAGCGGACATGGATCGGGACGCCGTAACGGCGGGCGTACTCGACGCAGCGCAGCATCAGGACCTTCGCCCCGGACGCCGCCATCTCGAGCATCTCCTCGTAGGACACCTTGTCCAGCCGCTGGGCGTTGGTCACGATGCGCGGGTCGGCGGTGTAGACGCCTTCCACATCCGTGTAGATCTCGCACACGTCCGCGTTGAGCGCGGCGGCGAGCGCCACGGCGGTCGTGTCCGAGCCGCCGCGGCCGAGTGTCGTGATGTCCTTCGTGTCCTGGCTGACGCCCTGGAACCCCGCCACCAGGCAGATGAAGCCGTCGTCGAGCGCGGTCTGCACGCGGCTGGGCGTCACGTCGATGATGCGTGCCTTGCCGTGCGTCGAGTCGGTGATCACGCCGGCCTGCGAACCGGTGAACGACACCGCCTCCGCGCCGAGCGCGCTGATGGCCATCGCCACCAGCGAGTTCGAGATCCGCTCACCCGCGGTGAGCAGCATGTCCATCTCGCGCTCCGGCGGCACCGGGTTGACCCGCTGCGCCAGATCGAGAAGCTCATCGGTCGTGTCGCCCATTGCCGAGCACACCACGACCACATCATTGCCGGCCTTGCGGGTCTTCACGATCCGCTCGGCCACCCGCTTGATCCGGTCCGCGTTCTCCAGCGAAGAACCGCCGTACTTCTGGACCACGAGCGCCACTTGTCCGAAACCTCCTCAGCCGACCAAGGCGAGCCTAACGGAGTGGGGGGTCGGGACCGGTCGCCCGTGTGGCCGCCGCCACGTGCGCAGATGCTCGTCCTAGGCTGTGGGCACCGAGCAGGGAGTGGGAAGGATCGGGGTGTCTGCGACGGAAGTGACGAGTGCCGAATCGGCAGAAGACGCAGCCGACGAGGCGCAGGAGGTGACCCCGCGATCCGATGAGGAGGGCGGGAGTCCCGCACCGCCGCGATGGACCGTGCGGCGGGTCGGCTCGCTCCTGGCGCCCGCGCTGATCTTCCTCGGCATCCGCGAGGTCGGCCTGCTCGTGCTGACCTGGATGGCCGCGGTCACCGACAAGTCGGTGTCCGACGCGCTGCGCTCGTGGGACGGCCAGTGGTTCCTCGCCATCGCCGGCGGCGGCTACCAGGGTGTGCCGCAGGAGCTGGTCGACGCGTTCGGGCAGCGCTCCGCGGAGACGCCGCTCGCGTTCTTCCCCGGCTACCCGATGATCGTGCGCTGGCTCGCCGCGGTCGACGGCGGCGGCGGGATCGGCCTGGTCACGGCGTCGTTGACGGTGACGATCGTGTCCGGGGTGGCGTGCGCGTACGCGCTGGCGCGGCTCGGCGCGCACATCCGCGGCGGCTCACGGCGGACCGGGCTGATCCTGGTGGCGCTGTTCGCCGCGACGCCGATGTCGATCGTGCTGTCGATGGCCTACTCCGAGGCGATGTTCTGCGCGCTCGCCGCGTGGTCGCTGGTCGGGGTGCTGGAACGGAAGTGGATCCTCGCCGGCGTGTGCTGCTCGCTCGCCGGGCTCGTCCGGTCGACGGGCGCGGCGCTGGTGCTGACGGTCGGGATCGCGGTCGTCATCGCGATCGTCCGGCGGCGAGACGGCTGGCGCCCGTGGGTCGGTGGGGTGATCGCGCCGCTCGGCCTGCTCGGCTACCTGGCCTGGGTCGGCTCGCAGACCGGCGAGTGGGACGGCTGGTTCGCGTTGCAGGAACGGGGCTGGGGCACCGGCTTCGACGGCGGCACGGCGACGGTCAAGTTCAGCCTCGAGGCGCTCGCCGACGCACGGTCGGTGCTGGAGGTGGCGACGGTCGGGCTGATCGTCGTCGGGCTCGCGCTGCTCGTGATCGGCATCGTGCGCCGGGTGGAGTGGCCGCTGATGGCCTACGCCGCCGCGGTGCTGGCGATGGACCTGCTCGCCAACGGCCTGATGAACTCCAAGGCTCGCCTGATGCTGCCGGCGTTCACGCTGCTCATCCCGGTAGCGCTCGCTTTGGCCAAACGCAGACCGTCGACGGCCGTGCTGACGCTGTGCGCCCTGGCCGTGGCCGCGTCGTGGTTCGGCGCCTACTCGATCACCTCGTGGGGTTACGCGATCTGATGACCAAGGACCTGTCGATGAACCCGGACAAGACGGCGGAGACGAGCGTCGCGGTGCACCCGATCATCGCGGCGCGCTGGAGTCCCCGCGCGCTGGACCCGAACGGTCAGGTCAGCGACGTGGCGCTGCGGGCGATGCTGGAGGCCGCGCGATGGGCGCCGTCATACGGCAACACACAGCCTGCCCGCTACCTGATCGGCCGCCGCGGCGACGACACCTACACGCGGATCTTCGAGCTGCTGTCCAAGCGCAACAAGGAATGGGCGTGGTCGGCGGCCGTGCTGATGGTGTGCTGCATGGTCACCACGAACGAGAAGGGGACCCTGCCGTTGCCCGAGTACGGCGCGGGCCTCGCCACGGAGAACCTCGTGCTGCAGGCGGTCGCGGAAGACGTGGTGGCCCACCAGATGGGCGGGTTCGACAAGCAGGCGGCGAAGACCGCGTTCGCACTGCCCGCCGGCGTCGAGCCGCTGGCCGCGATCGCGGTCGGCACACCGGGCCCGCCGGAGCTGCTCGACGACGAACGCCAGGAGCGCGAACTGGCGCCACGCAAGCGAATCCCGCTGGCGGAGATGGCGTTCACCGGCGAATGGGGCAGGCCCGCTTTCTAGAACGTTGTCACGTATCGGTTTCCGCCCTACTCCGTCTGGGTCACATTGCGAACCTTTCGTTCGGACAGACGTCTTCCACCGATAGGTTCGCCGATCGGTGGATCAAACGGGGTTGACAGAGGGTGATTAAATCACTCCAGTTAGTGGTACCCGTCAGGGCGCAGCTCCGAACACGAGCCCGCGACCGGCGGGCGGATGGGAGGGTTCCACGATGGGAATGCTGCGAAGGATCGCGGGTGTGGTTGTCAGTGCGCTCGCCCTGAGCGCGGTGACGCTGGTCGTGGCTCCTGCCACGGCGGACGCGGCAGTCAGGGTGCCGTGTGGGCGCGCGGTGTACGCATGTCTGGATCTGAGCGCGCACAAGGCGTGGCTGATGGACGGCAAGGGCCACGTCACGTACGGGCCGGTGCCGGACACGACGGGTCGGCCGGGCTACCGGACGCCGGTCGGCGTGTACCGGGTGCTCTGGAAGGACATCGACCACTGGAGCAAGGAGTTCAACGGCCCGATGCCGTACTCCGTGTTCTTCACCAACAGCGGTATCGCGTTCCACGAGGGGAGCCTGTCCGTGCAGTCGCACGGCTGCGTTCACCTCTCGCACACCGCCGCGGTGAAGTTCTTCAACCGGCTCAAGGTCGGCCAGGTCGTCGCCGTCCAGCCGTAGCGGATCCGCAATACCCTGGCGGGGTCGGCCGATGGCCGGCCCCGCTGCTTGTTTTACCTGGTGTGACGCGGGTAGGCAGGAACGATGCGCACTCATACCGAACGAGAACGGAAGTATGAACTGCCGGCGAAGGCCGAGCTGCCGTCGTTGTCCGAGCTGGCCACCTCGGTGGGCCCGCGCGACGAGAAGCTCGAGGCCGTCTACTACGACACGCTGAGCCTGCGCCTCATCAGGTCGGGACTGACGCTGCGCAAGCGCACCGGTGGCAAGGACGCCGGTTGGCACCTGAAGATTCCCGCGGGCGACGACACCCGCGAGGAGCTGCACTTCCCCCTCGGCGACTCCAACACGCCACCGGACGAGCTGGTCGAGCTGACGCTCGGCTTCACCCGGGGCGTGGCACTGGTGCCGGTCGCGCGCATCGTGACCCACCGCGCAAGCTGGCAGCTGGTCGACGAGGCGGGTACCGCGATCGGGGAGCTGACCGACGACCACGTCCGCGCGGAGAACCTCAGCTCGTCGGTCCGGGACGACTGGCGCGAGCTGGAGGTGGAGCTGGCCGAGGATGCCGACGCCGCGCTCCTCGACCGGGCCGAGCGGCGGTTGCGCAAGGCAGGCCTGCGGCGCGCCCGGTACGGCTCGAAGCTCGCCAGGGTGCTGAAGCCGGCCGGTGGCCGCGAGCCCGGCGCCTCCGCGGGCGGCCAGCTCGCCGCCTACCTCGCCCGGCAGGTCGAGGCGCTGCTGGCGCACGACCTGCTGGCGCGCCGCGACACTCCGGACGCCGTGCACCAGATGCGGGTCGCGACGCGGCGGCTGCGG
>Ga0164241_10004974_pt1 | contig 12634 bp, 10 predicted proteins | sample OricomyardsoilBY_FD_108780 | JGI IMG/M metagenome (GOLD analysis project Ga0164241, IMG submission 108780) | Backyard soil microbial communities from Emeryville, California, USA - Original compost - Back yard soil (BY) | ecosystem: Environmental > Terrestrial > Soil > Unclassified | place: USA...
GCCCAGAATCATGCCCGACGCCGAAGACATTCCGACCCTCATCGAAGACGCGACTTTCGACTACACGATGGGCGACCACGACAGCGCGCTCGCCAAACTCGCCCTCGCCACCGAGCGAGCACCGGACGCCTTCGAAGCCTGGCACGCTTTGGCCGAAATCAACTTCAACCTCCGCCGCTTCGACGACGCTCTCCGCGCCGCCGAAAAAGCCCACATCCTCCGCCCCGAAGACCTCTTCATCAACACGACGCTCTCCCGCATCTGGATGGAAAAAGGCGACAAAACCACCGCCGAAAAATACGGCGCCCAAGCGAAAATGCTCAGCTGGAAAGACCAGCTCAAAAACCCGACGGACTACACGGGCGGCCTATGAACAGGGCGGGCCTAAATGCTCATGAGTCTTAATTGGCGCTACGCTTCCGATTCCGACCTTAGCCTGCTCGCGGAATGGAATCACCAGCTCATTCGCGACGAGGGCCCCCGCCCACGCCAACCTCGTGATGGAAATGTGTCGGGCTAGTTCACCCCGCTCGACCGCATCGCTCGCGTCGCCACCACCGCGCTTGAGCCCACCATCAGCAAAGCCGCCGCCACCGGGTGCAACACACCGCCCGCCGCGAGCGCCATCCCGATGATATTATAGACCGACGCGAACCACAGATTCGTGCGAATCCCGCGCCGCGTCGCCCGCGCCACCCGGATCGCCTGCGGCAAAAACCGCCAGTCGTCTCCCGCGAAAACCGCCATCGCCGATGCGCGCGCCAGCTCCGAACCGCCGCGCATCGCGACCGATACCTGCGCCGCACTCATCGCCGCCGCGTCGTTCACTCCGTCGCCAAAAAACGCCACACAAGCACCCGCTGTCACCAACTCCTCGATACGCGCCAGCTTCGCCTGCGGTGTCATCCCCCCCCGTATCCGAAGCTGTAGGAGCGGCTTTACGCCGCGATCTCTCGCACCGCCCACATTGGCCTCCTCGCCTCCTCGGACTTCCGATCCATCGCGGCGTAAAGCCGCTCCTACAGCCGATCCAAATCCCAGGCTCGCCGCCAAAACTCGCTCCGCGTCCGGATCGCCGCTCAAGACTTCCGCCACCACGCCGAGCTCCGCCAACCCCCGCAGCGCGTCGCCCAGCCCTTCCCGCCAGCGCTCCGCCAGCTCCACCCGCGCCGCCGTCTTTCCGTTCACAAAAACCCACACGACCTTCCCCGAAAAATTGTCACGTATTACGTGACAATTTTCCGCCGCCTCCTCCGTCCCTTCGTCCGACGAGTTTTGCAGTGCGCGCTCGCCGACGGCGATTTCCACGGGGGAAAAGCCCGCACCGATCACGTCCGCAATCACGCCCAGCCCCGGCACGATTTGCCGGTTACGCACCTTCAGCGTGCCCGAAAAAGTGTCACGTAATACGTGACAACTTTCTCGCAGCGCGGCGGCGGCCGGGTGGGCGATGCCTTCCTCGACGGCGGCAATCGCGGCGCGCAACCAGGCTTCCCGGTCGGCAAACGCCGGCTCGATCCGCCAGATTTTCGCCGCGAGCGTCTCAGACGAAAGCGTACCCGTTTTGTCGAGACACACACGATCCACGCGCGCGAGCGTCTCCAGGAAATCGCCGGTCCGCGCGACCAGTCCGAGTTGGGCGAGGCGCGCCAGCCCCCCCCAGACCGCCACCGGCGTGGCCAGTCCCATTGCGCACGGGCAGGCGACAAGCAGCACCGCCATCGCGTTGAAAAGCACGCGATCCCACGGCGCGTGAAACCACCAGAATACAAAGGTCGCCACGCTCACGCCGACGACGAGCGGCAGGAACCACGCCATCAACCGGTCCGCCTGCGCCTGGAGCCGTGACGGAGCGACCCGCGCCCGCTCGACCGCACCGAGGATCGCGTCGAGTTTTCGCGGCCCCGTCGTCGCGCGGATGTCGAAAGATCCATCGACTGAATACGTCCCCGCGAGCACCCGCTCGCCCTCGCCGCGCGAGACCGGCTGCCATTCGCCGGTCATCGATGTCTCCTGCACGTAGCCGCGGCCGCTCACGATTTCGCCGTCAACTGCGATGGCCGCGCCCGGTGCGACGCGCACGATCGCCTGCGGCTCGAGATCGGCCACGCGGACCGGCCGCGTTTTCCCGTCCGCGCCGACGACGATGCATAAATCAAATTTTTCCCGCGTGCGATCCACCGCTCGAAGCGCCGACACGCGGCTGCGCGCACCGAGCATTTTTCCTGCGGTGTGCACCACGATCAGCACCGCGACGACTTCGTAGTAAACCGATCCCGTCCGCGTGAACGTGCTGATGAGCGAGCCGCCCAACGCACCGGCGAGCGTCACCAGGAACAATAAATCGATGCTGATTTTTCGCGCGCGAAGCGACTCCCACGCGGACCGCACGAGATCGCCGCCGAGAAAATACAAGGTGGCGAGCGCCGCGCTGAGCAGGATGCCGTGCACCACCGCGTAAGCCCACACGTTATCCACCTCTGACAGGTTCACCGCGAGACTGAACACCATCGCTTGCGCCGCCACCGCAAGCCCGGCGCCGATCTTGAGCCACCCGCGGTCGAGCAGTCGCTGATCGGCTTGCATGCCGGGTTCGGCGTCAGTGATTTCCTCGGCGGTGTACATGATTGACGGAACCCGCAACCGTGGCGGCCGTCGCATTCACCGTCAACGTCACCGGCCCCGCCATCGCTCCTTCGCCGTCTCCATGAAAACTTACGCTCTCGCCACTCTGATTTCTCTCTGCGTTCCGGCTGCTCTGCTCGCGGGAAATACCGTGACCGGTGTCATCGCCGTGCCGTTTCAATCGCAGCGCGCCACCGCCATCGCGCTCGTGCAACCGGCCGACTACGTGTGCGCGACCGTGGTTATTTCCAGCCGGGAAAAAGATCCGCTCCGTCAGGCCGAGGACGTGCGCGGCGCGGTGAAACAGCTCTCCGCGGCCGTCGCCAAGTCGCCTCACCTCCAGCTTCACGACGGCCCGCTGCGCTTCTACGGCGGCGGCTCACGGCCCGATTTCGCCTCGTCCTCGGCCGGATTGCTGAGTTCTCGTTTCGGCGGCTCGTCGCTCTTCGGCGCGAGCATGCGCGTGCTCTACAAGCTCGATAGTGGAGAAATGGATACATTCACCGCCGCGGCGACCTTGCGGAAACTCATCGACGATTTGAAATTCTCCAACCTCACCGAGGTCCACGTCAGCGGCATCTCCCTCGCGGTGGAGTCGCCCGAGCGTCAGCGCGAACGCCTGCTCGCGCTCATCGGCGACAGTGCCGACGCGATGAAGAAGACATTCCATGCTGAAAAAGTCACCGTGGGCGGCCTCGACGGACCGGTGCTCGTGCGCCAGGTGGACGACGTCTCGGTGGAGTTGTTCATCGACTACCAGTTGAGCGTCACGGCAGGAAACGACGGCACGCACTAAGGCGGCGAATACGCGCATCCGCTCATCGATTTTCCCGCGCGTCCTTTTGTAACCGTTTTCCGGTTACGCGCGCCTCACTCACTGCACGTCGACGTTAAACGGCACGAAGGTTTCCACCCCCTCGAGGGCGATCTGCGCCCAGACAACGTAGCGGCCCGGACTCGGAATGGTGATCTTAAACGTCAGCCGCGGGCGACGCGCGTCGAGCTTTTGAGAGAGATCGATTTCGTTGGGATGCAGATGCGCGAAGCCGCTCCGCAACTCATCGAAGGCGACCAGATGCGCGTACGCGCCCATCACCGGTCCTAACGTAAGCGGGCCGCCGTCGGCGCGCGCGACGGCGAACGCCAGCTCGGCCTGCTGCCGCACGCGCACCGGCGGCTTCGCGATCGTCAGCGAAAACACATAGTCTCCGCGCACGACCTGGATTTCGCCCGCGTTCACAGTCGGTTCTGCGTCGGATTTTTTCGCGTCAACAGTGGCAACCGCCGCGCTGGCAGCGGAACTCGCAGAAACGTTTTCAATCGTCTCCGCAGCCGCGTCCTGAGGCGACGGCGCGACCTCGAGATCGGTATTCGCATACAAGCTCCGGCCGGTCGCCACCGGGGTGAAGTCAGCAAAAATCCGATACACGCCCGCGCGCTGCGGCGTGAAATGAAAGGTCCAGTCGCCGGCCTTTTCTCCCGGTTCGGGATGGATATGCTGATAGTCTTCCAGCGAGGGATCGATCACGAGCAGGTGAAGTTTGCGCGTGTGCGAAATCAAGAGATCCACCGGGCCAATGGGTTTCTTGCTGGCCGTGAGCAGACGCACAACGCACGTGACTTCGCGGCCCACGCGGACGTCGGGAGTGCTCTCGGCGATCATCATGCTTACCGGCGACCGCACCGCGACGACCGGGATGAATTGCGGATTCGACGGGTCGCAGAGTTCGAGCGAACCCGGATTCGCGCCGGTGGCGAAATCGACATGGTTGAGATTCGTGCCGGTCGGCAGCACACGAAGTCCGATGTACAGCGCGACCGCGATGATCGTGATGCGCGCCACACGCCGCCATTGGCGCGCGCTCAGGCGCGATCGCGCGGCGGCCGCGGGCTTTGCCAGGTCGGGCGCGGAGTTCATCCTTTTTTCATCTTCGCGACAAAGGCGTCCACATCCCATTCGCTCCCGTCCGCACGATCCACGATCCGGCCGGTGTCATCGAGCAGCAGCGTCGCCGCCGTGTGCGTGATGAGATCGCCTTGGAGTTCAGTGAGGATGCCGAATTGCTGGAGCAGGCTCTTGATCGCCATCTGCGGTCCGGTGAGAAACGAATAATTACTCGTGTCGATCCCGCGCTGGATCGCGTACTCTTTGAGCACGCCGGGCGTATCGTAGTCCGGATCGAGTGTGAACGAGATCAGCTCGAGATCTTTCACGCCGGCTTCGCGCGCGACGCGTTGAGTTTTTTGAAAACGCGCGACGGCGGCCGGGCACATTTTCGCGACCGGGCAGCGCGTGAAGATGAAATTGATCATCACCTGTTTCCCGCGGAAACGCTTGCTCTGCACCACCTGTCCGTCCTGGTCGAAAAGCGTGAAATTGGGCGCGCGTTCTCCAACTTCTCGATACGCGCCGCGGCCGAGCGCAACCGTTTCCTGGGTGAGTGCCTTCGCCGCCGCATCGACCGCGCTGCTCGCGGACTGATCGTCGGGCCAGATCTTTTCCAAACGAAACTCACCTTCGCGCACTTCGACGAGTTCGCCGCGGATTCGTTCGCCCGCGTGAGCGGCGGCCGCGTCGCCGAGTGACACATCGAAATCCATCGTCATCGCCGGCATGAGCCCTTCGATCTTTTCGTGTTTCACGCGCAGCGTGTTCTTCTCCTTGTCCACCGAAAGCACCTCGCCTTTCAGCGGATAACGTTTCTCGGCCGGCGCCGCTGAAGTCGCGGGCTTCGAGCAGGCGGCCAACGCTCCCACGCAGACCAGGACGAGGAGATGGGAGAATTTCATGCGCTAACGGATTTGTCCGGGGAAAGATTTGTCAAAGGCTTTGCGGACAGTAGGGTCCGCCCTTCTTTTTTCCTGAAGTCACCGTTATGTCCGCTGCCTATCCGAGTCCACGCACCCATGCCTACCGTCCCGCGCTCGCGTGGTTCGCCGCACTGGGCAGCACGTGGGTATTCCTGCTCGTGACGCTGGGCGCGTTCACCACGAGCATCGGCGCGGGGATGGCGTTTCAAGACTGGCCGCTTTCCAACGGCTCCATCAACCCCGAAGGCTGGCTCAACAACATCTACATGTTCGCCGAGCATTCGCACCGGCTCAGCGGGATGGTCATGGGCTTGGTCACGATCACGCTCGCGATCTGGATCGGCCGCACGGAATCGCGCGCCTGGTTGCGAAAACTCGCGTGGTGGGCCGTCGCCATCGTGATCGTTCAAGGTCTGATCGGCGGACAGCGCGTGAAACTCGACGCGCTCGCCGTCCCCGGTTTCGACATGTCGTTCGGCCAGATGCTGCGCATCCCGCACGGGATCCTCGCGCATCTTTTCGTGTGCATGCTTTTCGCGATCGCCGCCGCACTTTCGCGGCGCTGGATCGAATCGAAACCGCAAGTCGAGCCGACCGAGCCGCGCTTGCGCCAGTTCGCGCGTCTCGCGACCACGCTGGTGATTTTTCAACTCATCATCGCCGCGTCCATGCGCCACAACTACGCGGGCCTGGCGATCCCGACGTTTCCTCATTCCACCGTGGACGGACAGTGGTTGCCCGAACACTGGGACTATAAGGTGATCCTCAACTTCGCCCACCGCGTCATGGCGCTGATATTGGTCTTCGTACTGGGCTGGCTCGTCACCGCCGTCTGGCGCGACCGCGCTTCGCCGACCGGGCTTAAAAATCTCGCGGCCACGGTCATCGCGCTTGTGGCGATACAGATCGCGCTCGGCGCGTCGGTCATCTGGACCGGCCGCAATCCGGAGTTCACCACCGCGCACGTGACGGTGGGCGCGTGCGTACTGGCGACGACATTTCTGCTGACGTGGTGGCTGCACCGCGGCGTCATCGAAGGCGAAGTGGAAACAAAATTCCGCGAGCCCGGCCGCGCCGCGCCTCGCCCCCTTCGCTCATGAGTCGCGACATTTCCACTCCCATCCCCGCCCCGGCCGCGCGTGACGGCGCCACGCCCAAAGCGCGTTTCGGCGATTATCTCGAACTCACCAAACCGCGCCTCAGCCTGCTCTCGGTCATCACGGCGCTGGTCGGTTATTTCGTCACCGTGCCGCCGTGGGACTCCGCGGTTTTCTGGTCGTTGCTCATCGGCACATCGTTGTGCGCGGGAGGCGTTGCGGCCCTGAATCAATGGCTTGAAAGCGATACCGACGCGCAGATGAAGCGCACCGCCGACCGGCCGATTCCCTCGGGAAAAATCACCACGGGCTCGGCCTTCATCCTCGGCTGGGGCATGTGCGCGGCTGGCCTCGCGATCCTCTTCATCAAAGTCGATGGGCTCGCGGCGCTCTTCGCGCTCGCGACGATCATCAGCTACCTCGTTTTCTACACGCCGGCCAAACGCTGGTCGCGCTGGTCCACGGAAATCGGCGCGGTCGCCGGAGCGTTTCCCCCGCTCATCGGCTGGGCGGCTTCCAGCACGCGCGAAGGCCCGATGGCGTGGGTGCTGTTCGGAATTTTGTTGTTCTGGCAAATCCCGCATTTCATGGCGATCGCCTGGATCTATCGCGCGGACTACGCAGCGGTGCATTTCCCGATGCTGCCGGTGCGCGATGCCGCCGGCGGCAAAGTCGCGGCGTGGTCGTTGATCAACGCGGTGATCCTTGTCGCGGTGAGCGCCGCACCGAGTTTCCTGGGATTCACGAGCCGCTATTACCTCGGCGTCACGGCTGTGCTGGGAGCATGGTTCATCCTGCGGGCGATCGCGTTCACCCGTCGCGACGCACGCGAGAAAACCGCGCGCAAACTTTTCTACGCCTCGATCATCTGGCTGCCGCTGCAACTCGCCGCGCTCGTCGCCGATCGCTGGATACTGCGATGAGCGGAAGAATTGTCGTTTAAGTCTGGCGCGTTTCCACCAGCCTCCGCCCGCCTCATGACTTATCAGGATATTCCGCCGATCAACGCCGCGCTTAACGCGACCTCCACGGTGCTCATGACCGCCGGATTTTTCTTCATCATGCGGAAAAATGTCGCCGCGCACCGGTTCTGCATGACGTGCGCCTGCGTGGTCTCCGCCGTTTTTTTGGTCGGCTACGTGACGCACAAAGCGCTCCGCCACGGGGTCAACACGCCCTTCGCCGGCGAAGGCCTGATCCGGCCTGTTTATTACACGATGCTGATCACGCACATCATCCTCGCGATGAGCATCGCGTACCTGGTCCCGAGGACGTTCCTCTTCGCGATTCGCGGGCAGTTCGAACGGCATCGCGCGTGGGCGCGATGGACTTTTCCGATCTGGTATTATGTGTCGGTGACCGGCGTGCTCGTTTACTTTTTCCTCTACCGCTGGTGGCCTGCGACAGCGCACACTTGAGCCATGAAAACACCTCGATCGCTCGCCGCGCTCATCCTCTGCATAAGCGCCGCTTCCAGAGGAGTTTTAGGGCTTGAAATGCCCCCGCTCCTGAAAACGCTCAACTGCACCTGTGCGCGCCGAAGCTGGCGCCTATATCGCTTTAGCTGACACACATGATCGCCCTGCCTACTTTGCGCTCCTTCGCCCGCCGCAGCCTCACCGCTCTCACCATCGCCTGTCTGCCGCTCATCACCGGCGGCTGGTTAAGCGGCCATCAATCGACGTTCGATACCAAAGGGCCGGTGGCGAAAGCCCAGCTCGACGTTTTCTACGTCACCCTTTGGGTCACCGGCATTCTGTTCGTCCTGGTCGCCAGCGTGCTCGCCTACGCGACGCTGAAGTTCAAAGCCCGCAAGGGAGACGAGCACGCCGCCGTCCCACCGCAGGGCCACGGAAATCCCTTGATCGAGCTTGGCCTTATCGCCGCCTCGGTCGGCGCGCTCATCATCATCGCGATCCCCACGCTCCATAACATTTGGTACACTTACGACGTCCCCGAAGCGGAAAAAGCCACGGCCTACGAAGTCACTGCGACCGGCTACCAGTGGTGGTTTAAATTTGAATACCCGCACGAAGAAATCGCCGCCGATACGCCCTTGGTCGTCGCGAACGAGCTCGTCATCCCCGCCGGCCGCGCCGTCCGCGTGAATCTCCGCACGTTCGATGTCATTCACAGCTTCTGGGTGCCGAAACTCGCGGGCAAAGTGGACATGATTCCCAACCGGGGAAACCACTTGTGGCTGAAGGCCGACGAACCCGGCTACTTCTGGGGCCAATGCGCCGAGTATTGCGGCGAATCCCACGCGGTCATGCGTTTCCGCGTCATCGCGCTTAACCCGGCTGATTTCGCCAAATGGATCGCCCACCAAAAGGAAAACTCCAAGGCCGTCACGACCAGCGACCCGAAGCCCGTCTTCGCCAGCTACACGCCGATCCACAACGCCCCCAACCTCCCGGGCTACTCCGACAAGTTCGACCAACACCCCTTCGAGGCCTGGAAACAACAGCAAGAACCTTACGCCAGCGCTTCCGATGAAGCGCTCATCCAGAAAGGCCACGAGATCTTCACCGCCAAAGGCTGCGTCACCTGCCACGTCATCCGCGGCGGCCACGCCGGCGGCGCTCCTTTCGCGCCGGATCTTACCCACGTCGGTGCCCGCTCAACCATCGCCGGCGGCCTCCTGGAAAACACCCCCGAAAACCTCCACCGCTGGATCACCGATCCCAACGGCGTGAAACCCGGCAATAAAATGTATCACGGCGTCAGCGGAATGCTCGGCTACATGGCCCGGGATGAAAACGACAACTGGACGCCGCATATCCAGGTCGACGATACCGAAGCGCGCGCCCTCGTTTCTTACCTTAACAGCCTTAAATAATCCGCGACTCCGCGATAATCCGGTCATCCGCCACGTAGCTTAATCACTTCCCTCTTTCATGGACGCAGCCGCTCAAAGTCATTTCACCAGCAAGGAAGCTGGCCACGCCGTCACAAAACGCTCGTGGATTTTCACCCGCCCCACCGCCAAGACCGGCCTCATCAGCTGGCTGACGACCGTGGACCACAAACGCGTCGGCATCCTCTACGGGATTTCCGCACTGCTGTTCTTCCTGGTCGGCGGCATCGAGGCATTGCTGATCCGCGTGCAGCTCGCGGTGCCGAACAACACCTTTCTGGCGCACCAGACGTACAACGAGATGTTCACGATGCACGCCACGACGATGATCTTCCTCGCGGTGATGCCGCTGTCGGCCGCTTTTTTTAACTACATCATGCCGCTTCAGATTGGCGCCCGGGACGTCGCCTTTCCCCGATTGAACGGCTTTGCCTTCTGGGTCTTTCTCGCAGGTGCCATCATATTAAACGTCGGCTGGTTCGTGAAATCCGGCGCGCCTGACTCGGGCTGGTTCGGTTACGCACCACTGACATCGAAAGCCTTTTCGAATCAATTCGCGGGCGATGTCTCCACCGACCTGTGGATCATGGGCCTGCAGATCCTCGGCGTATCCTCGGTGATCGGATCGATGAACTTCATCATCACGATCATCAATATGCGCGCACCCGGCATGACGATGATGCGCGTTCCCGTCTTCACGTGGATGACGCTGGTCACCGCATTCCTGATCATCCTCTCCTTTCCCGCGATCACGATCGCCCTCGTCGAACTCATGATGGACCGTTCATTCGGCACCAACTTCTTCGAGGTTTCCGCCGGCGGCCTGCCAATCCTGTGGCAGCATTTGTTCTGGGTCTTCGGTCACCCTGAGGTTTACATCCTCATCCTTCCGGCGATGGGCATCGTCTCGGAAATCCTGCCCACATTCTCGCGCAAGCCGCTCTTCGGTTATCCGATCGTCGTGTTCTCGGGCGCCGCCATCGGCTTCCTGGGCTTCGGCGTCTGGTCCCACCACATGTTCACCACGGGCATGGGCACCGTCGCCACCGCCGCCTTCTCACTAGCCACCATGGCCATTGCCGTCCCCACCGGCGTGAAAATTTTCAACTGGATCGGCACCATGTGGAATGGCCATCTGCAAATGCGCACGCCGATGATGTTCGCCCTCGGCTTCGTCTGGATGTTCATGATGGGCGGATTTTCCGGCATTATGCATGCCGCCGCACCAGCTGACGCCCAGCAACAAGACAGCTATTTCGTCGTCGCCCATTTCCATTACGTCCTGATCGGCGGCTCCGTGTTCGGATTGCTCGCCGGTATTCACTACTGGTTCCCGTTGATGTTCGGTCGCCGCATCGGTGAAGCCTGGGGCAAACTGTCCTTTTGGGTGATCTTCACCGGCTTCAACGTCACCTTCTTCCCCATGCACTTCCTCGGCCTCAACGGCATGCCGCGCCGCACCGCCGTTTACGACGGCAACATGGGCTGGAACGACGCCAACCTCATCGCCACCATCGGTGCCTTCACGCTGGCGATCGGTATCGGCATCTACTTCTGCGTGATGGTCTACACCTATTTCAAAGGAGAAAAAGTCGCCCGCGATCCGTGGGACGCCCGCACCCTGGAGTGGTCGATCCCCGGTCCGCCGCCCGAATATAACTTCGCCGTAACCCCGACCGTCCACGCCCGCGATGCCTTCTGGTACGAAAAAACCAACCCGGACGAGATCGCCAAGGAGAAGAGCCTCCACGCCAAAGAAGATGAAGCCCATGGTGGCGTGCACATGCCCAGCCAGTCGTGGTTCCCCTTCATGGCCGCCGTCGGCTTCCTCACCGGCTCCCTCTTCTTCGCCAATCACCATTTCGTCGGCGCCATCGCCGGCGGCGCGGTGATGTTCCTCGGGATCTATCTCTGGGCGCACGAAGGGCCCGGCGGTTACCACGTCCATCCGACCGCAGACGCCGAAGAACCCACTGGCTACGGCCACTCCGGCAAACACTGAGCCCTCGCGCGTTTTCCGCCTCCGTCTTTCGTCTCCCAGCCTCTTTCCATTCATGAGCAGCCACGCCGGCCCAATCGATCACCACCACGACCATACGACGTCGACCGGTATTCCCAACAAGAAGCTCTTCATGTGGGCTTTCCTTGCCTCGGATTGCATGTTCTTCGGCACGCTGATCTCGACGCATCTGATCTACCGTCTGCATCCGCCGCCGGGATCGCCCAGCCCGAAGTCGATCTTCAGCATCGAGCTCACGTCGTTCTCGACCTTCATCCTGCTGATGTCGTCCCTGCTCATGGCCCTCGCCGTGAACGCCCTTCAAAAAGGCAAGGTCCGCAGCACGCGGCAAAACCTCCTGGGCACGGTCTTCTTCGGCATGATCTTCCTGTCGTGCCAGGTGTATGAGTTTTCCCACTTCGTCCACGAAAAGGGACTCACGCTTTCGAACAGCCTCTTCGGCTCCACCTTCTACGTGTTGACCGGTACTCACGGCTGTCACGTCGCCATCGGCGTTCTCTGGCTGGTGCTCATGTATATTCGTTCCTTCAAACCGGCCGACGCTGACGAAGGCCGCGCCTGGCTGTTAAAGAGCTTTTTCCATCTGATCCTGTTCGCAGTCACCATCGTGGCCAGCGTCGCCTCCGTACTCGGTTTCGTTCACGCGCTCCACGAAGGCGAAGGCTTTGGCGGCTTCCTGCATCTCCATGCCCTCGCCTTTGGCGGGATGATCGCCGGCCTCGTTCTGCTGTTTCTCATCAGCCGGCAAAAAACACCGGTGGACTTCGGCGAGGCCAACGCGATCGACGTCGAGTCGATGGGCCTTTACTGGCACTTCGTCGACATCGTCTGGATCGTGATCTTCACCGCCGTTTATCTCCTCGAATACCTTTAAGTCATGGCCTCTCACGCCGCAGCCCACGCTCCCGAACATCCCGTTGACGCCCATCCGGACGCGCACAGCGAAAGCAAATTCCACCTGTTCGTTCAGATCGCGATGCTCCTCGCGGTCATCACCGGCGTGGAAATCGTGCTCGTTTACCTGCCGCTGGTGAAGTGGCTGGTCGTCACCGCGCTCGTCGTGCTTTCCACCGTGAAGTTCATGTTCGTGATCTTCTACTTCATGCACCTGAAGTGGGATAAACTTTTTTGCACGATCCTGTTTTTCATCGGCCTCGTGCTCGCCGGTGGGACCATGTGGGCACTTCTGCAGCTCTTTGGCGCCGAAGCATCCGCCCCCCTTGA
>Ga0164241_10004975_pt1 | contig 12633 bp, 12 predicted proteins | sample OricomyardsoilBY_FD_108780 | JGI IMG/M metagenome (GOLD analysis project Ga0164241, IMG submission 108780) | Backyard soil microbial communities from Emeryville, California, USA - Original compost - Back yard soil (BY) | ecosystem: Environmental > Terrestrial > Soil > Unclassified | place: USA...
GATCGCCAGGCGAGCGCATCTTGTCAGGATTCGTGTCGAAGAGCCCGAACTTCTGTGAGAGCAGGTAAGACGCCGCGGCGGCCAGCCCGAAGCCGATACCGAGAAAGACACTGATCGTTCCCATCAGCGTCGCGATGCCCTCGAATCCGACACCGAGCGAATTGCGGGAAATCAGCAATCCTGCGCCGCCCGCAGCCAGGATGAACCCGACTTGGGCAGAGAGCAGGATCCGGCCGTGCGGGGCTGCCGGGTCTCGCAGGGAAGCGAACTGGATTCCGGGGACGCTCTGCAGAAGACTCTGTCCCGCTGGTGACTGCACGTAGGACAAGAGTTCCTGATTGGATGCGATGCGTTCGAGCAGCTTGTGCTGAAGTTCGGACTGCAACTTCGTGGCCCGGAGCCATCGCCGGTGCTCGATCGTGTATCGAATGATCCAGCCCAGCGTCAGCGCGATCCCCCCAACCACTGTGAATCCCATGACGAAGGTGAAGACGTCCCGTCGCCAGCGCTCCTGCTGATACGCCTGATTGTTGTAGTAGTCCTCTCCGCCCGTGTTCACGAAATCGAGGTAATAACCCGGGTCACGAGGAATTTCCGGGTGCTGCTGAATGAACGCCCAGACGGCCGGATACGGCACCAGATAGGACTGGTTGCTCATCAGGCCGGGATCGAGTTTCAGCATCTTGCCGAGCGCGGGAGGGTAGCGGTTCAACACTTCCTTGAAATCCCGCTTCACTTCGCCGGCCGGCTGCGATCGCCCGTCCTGGATCGTGAGCGTCTGCTGGCCTCCGGGCACGCCGAAAGCGCGACTCTGGCTGGACTGAGCCATCGCCGCATGCGGCGCGACCCCGCTCAAGATCGCGGCGGCGACGATCACACGGAGGGAAGGGACGGGCAGTCGGTGCATGTTCGATGTCCTCTTGCCAGCTACTACGCGGCACGCCGGCCAAGGTGAACGAACCACCTGATAGGCTCAGGGATTCATGCGCCCTCTGATTGCGTTTGATCTGGACGGCACGCTCGTCGACTCGCGGCTCGATCTGGCGGAAACCGCCAACGAGATGCTGGCGCGCTACGGGGCTGGTCCACTACCGGTGGATACCGTCGCGGGGTACGTCGGCGATGGCGTCCGACAGCTTGTGATCCGCACTCTCGAAGGAGCGGGCGTCCACGCGGCTCCGGAAGACGCGCAGGCCGCCTTCGTCGATATCTATGGCCGTCGTTTCTTGAACCATACCCGTCCGTACACCGGCATCCTCGAGGCTGTGCACGACGTCGAGGGCATCGCGCGGCTCGGCGTGGTCACCAACAAGCCCGAAGCATTTTCCCGGGAAATACTCGTGGCGTTCGGCCTGGCGCGGTCATTCGAATGGGTCATTGGCGGCGACTCGCCTTTCGGCCGTAAACCGGACCCTTCGGGTTTGCTGCACGTGATTCGGGAGTCGGGCAGCACGCCCGGCCGGACGCTGTTCGTCGGCGACTCTGCCGTCGACGTCGAAACCGCGCGGCGGGCCGGGACGAAGATCTGCGTGGCCGCCTACGGTTTCGGACAGGCCAGGCAGCCCATAGCCCTCCAGGGCGACGAATACGTCGCCACGGCGCCAGGGGACGTCGCCGGGATTCTGCGGGAATTCATCGACACGCATTAATACGACTTGACCGGTCGCATTTCGTACCGATATGCTCACATCTCGATAACGAGATCGGTCTCAGTACTGTGCCGCCACTCCTCAGCTCGACACCACCGTCGCCGCCCTCGCAGCAAACGCCCGTGCGGCTTTCGCAGCTGGCACCCGGCCAGACCGTGCGCCTTCACGGCGCGGAGTTGAATCCGCACGACTGTGCGCTGCTCGGCGCACTCGGCCTGACCGATCGCTGCGTCCTTCGCATCTGCAAAGTCGGCGAACCCTGCATCGTCCAGGTGCATTCCACGCGCATCGGACTGTCGCGTGCGGTGGCGGACGGGATTCTTGTGGTGCCGGAAAGCGCGGGATAGATGGCGAGTCACGGCTCGCACTGTGAGCCGGAGATCGCACCCCCGGCGGTCTCGTCTCGAGTTCGCGACCAGCGTCCGTTCCGCGTCGCGCTCATCGGCAACCCGAACACCGGCAAGACCACCCTCTTCAATCGGCTGTGCGGCGCGCGCGCCAAGACCTCCAACTTTCCTGGCACCACCACGGGCGCTCGCGTGGGGCAGGCGGCGGTAGGACTCGACTCCACCGTCGACGTCATCGATCTCCCGGGCCTCTACCAGCTTGCCCTGGAACTGCCGGAGGCGAAGATCGTGCGGGCCGTCCTCGAGGGCCAGGGCGTCTACGCTCGACCTGATGCGGTCGTGCTCGTCGTCGATGCCTGCAATCTCACCCGCAATCTGGTGCTCGCCGGTGAACTGATTTCGTACGGACTGCCGACGGTCGTGGCGCTGAACATGGTGGACCTCGCGCAGCGGCGCGGGCTCAGCCTGGATGCCGGCCGGCTCGCGGCGCACCTCGGCTGCCCGGTTGTGCCGGTCGTGGCACGCCGCGGGCTCGGCCTCGATCGCGTGCGGGCCGAACTGGGCGCTCTGCTGAGACGGGTCGGCACGGGCCGCTTCGTACCGGCTCCGCCCGTCGCGGCCGCCCGCGAACTTCCCGCCTGGGCCGAGCGGGTCGTCGAGGACAGTGTCGGTGGAGCTGGCGCCGTCGGTTCCGGCGGCGACACGTTGACGGAACGGCTCGACAAGGCCTTCACGCATCCGATTCTCGGACTACTCGTCTTCGTGGCGGTCATGGTCGGCCTGTTCTCCACGCTCTTCTGGCTGGCCACGATCCCGATGGATCTGATCGAGACGACCTTCACGGAACTGGGGCGAATCGCCGGCCGGCTTCTGCCGGACGGGCTCGTCCATGATCTCGTGTCGAAGGGCATCATTGGCGGCATTGCGGGCACGGTCGTGTTTCTCCCGCAGATCTGCCTGCTCTTTTTCCTGATCAGCCTGCTCGAAGACACCGGCTATCTCGCGCGGGCAGCATTCGTCATGGATCGTCTCCTCTGCCGGTTCGGCCTGCCGGGTCACGCGTTCGTGCCTCTGCTGACCGCGCATGCCTGCGCCCTGCCCGGCATCATGTCGACGCGTCTCATTCCCGATCGGCGCGATCGCGTGGCCACGATCCTCGTGGCGCCGTTCATGAGCTGTTCGGCCCGGCTGCCGGTCTACGTCCTGCTGACGTCGCTCCTGTTCACGAGCCCGCTGCTCGCCGGCGTGGCGTTCGCCGGCTGTTACCTGCTCGGCGCCCTGTCGGCGCTGCTCACCGCGCTGCTCGTGCGGCGCACGGTGCTGCGCGGCGCGGCCCGGCCGATGATCCTCGAACTGCCGTCGTACAAGGCCCCGTCCCTTCTCAATGCCGTCATTGCGGCGAAGGATCAGGGCCTGGCGTTCCTGAAGAATGCCGGCACCGTGATCATGGCGATTTGCGTCGTGATGTGGTGGCTGAACACGTTCCCGCGCACAGCGCCGCCGGCCGAAGCGGAAGCGTTGCGCGTGCAGGCGGCGGCAGCCGGCGATCCGGCGCGCGCTGCCGAACTCAATCTGCAGGCTGATCTTCTGACGGGGCGCGCCACGCAGGTGTCCAGCTTCGCCGGCCGCCTCGGCCGTACGTTGCAGCCGGCCTTTGCGCCGCTCGGCTACGACTGGCAGCTCACGGTCGGTGTGCTGACCAGTTTTCTCGCGCGTGAAGTGTTCGTCTCGACACTTTCCGTGCTGGTGGGCGACGCGAACGACGACGTGCACGATCAGGGCGTGATTGAGCGCATCAAGGCCGCCCGCCGGGATGACGGCCGCCTCGTCTTCACACCAGCTACGTCGGTGAGTCTGCTCGTCTTCTTCGTGCTGGCGATGCAGTGTCTGCCCACCCTCGCCGTGACGCGCCGCGAGACCGGGCACATCAAATGGGCCGCGCTTCAGCTCGGCTACATGACGTCGCTGGCCTATGTCGTGGCATTCATTGCCTATCAGAGCCTCCGCGCCGCGGGCCTGTCATGAGAGGCCTTCATGACTGATCTGATCCAGTTCGCCATCGTTACGGTTGCGGCCGCCGCCGCCGCGGCCGTCATCCTCCGTCCCTACTTCGTGCGTCAGCCCCCCGGGTCAGCTGCAGGATGCTCGGCCTGCCCATCGGCTCGTACGCGCAGGCGGCCATCAGCTCCGGAGATTCAGCCGCTGCGACTGTTTCGGCGCTGAGGTCGGGCAGCGCCCGGACTCGCCTTTCGACATCGGCTACCATCGGCCTGAGTGATCACTCTGGCCCTCGACTGGCGCGGCGGACTGCAATTCGCGAACGCGGACGGAAGTCCCGCGATCGAGCTGCACAGTTCCACGCCGGGCATCACGTCGCCTCCGCAGGCTCTGGCCTATGCGGTCATGGGCTGCATGGCCATGGACGTCGTGCATGTCGTCGAGAAGGGCCGGCATCGATTAGAGGCGATGACCGTGACATTCGAAGGCAAGCGCGCGGAACATCCGCCGCGCCGCTTCGAGACGATGTCGCTGCATTTCCAGTTGACCGGGGAGATCCCCGCCGCGGTCGTGGAACGCGCGATTGCGCTGTCACGCGAGAAGTACTGCTCCGTCTGGCACACCATTCGACCGGATGTGGAGCTGACGACCACGTTTTCCATCGAGCCGCGACCCGGCGGCTGACATGACTCGTCGTCTTTATATCGACGCGCTGCGCGGCTTCGCGGTCGTGCTCATGATCATGTGGCACTCGATCGACGCGTGGACGCTGCCGTCGAGCCGCGACAGCGCCGCTTTTGCCGTGATCGTATTCCTCGCCGGCTGGGTTGCGCCGATGTTCCTGTTCCTGGCTGGTGTCGCGATTCCGCTCGCGGGAGCGGCGCGCATCTCGCGCGGCGCGAGCCGGCGCCAGGCAGGATGGTCGCTGCAGAAGCGCGGCTGGGAGATTTTCCTGATCGCACACCTGTTCCGCGTGCAGTCGTTTCTCCTGAATCCGAACGGGCAGTGGGCGTCGATCCTCAAACCGGACATCCTCAACATCCTTGGTCTCGGGATGGTGGGCGCAGCGTTCGTCTGGTCGCGTTCGCGCGACCTGCGGTCGCTGGCCTGGGGGCTTCTCGCGCCCACGGCCCTCATGCTGTTCGTGCTGACGCCCTGGTCCCGCCACTGGTGGTGGCCGGCGCTGCTGCACCCGCGCCTCGAGGCGTACGTGCGGCCGGTCGGCAACCTCGGACAGTTCACGCTGTTTCCGACGGTCTGCTACCTGCTGGCAGGAACGCTCATCGGGGCGATGATCGCCGCCTCGGACCCCAGGGATGTGCGTGCGCAGGGACGGGTGGCGCTTGCTGGCGCCGGGGCCCTCGCAGTCGGGCTCGTGCTCACGCCTTTCGCGACCTGGGTCACGTCGTGGGGCGATTCGCCGGCGTTGTTCTTCGCACGGGCGGGCATCATCACGCTGCTCCTTCCCCTTGCGTGGATGCTGGCTCGGCGCCTCGAACCCGGCGGCTGGCACCCGCTCGTGGTCTTCGGCCAGACCTCGCTCTTCGTCTACTGGGTCCACGTGGGACTCGTCTACGGGCTGTTTAGCTATCCGCTGAAGCGGGGACTGCCGCTGAGCGTGTCGTTTCCGGCCTATTTGTTGTTCACCGGGGCGATGCTGCTCGCCGCAAAGGCCTGGCAGCGACGGCCATACGGTCCGCTCGTACCCCTCCACATGCGGGCCCCGGGGACGGTGTCGGGCCCCTAGGGCATCTGCCAGGTCTGGCGCATTTCCCTCGCAGACATCGGCGCTTTTGACGCCTGATTCCGGCCTACGGGACGCCCCGCCTTGAGATCCGGGCGCCCTGACACATACAATCCGCCCCCATACGCCGCTTTTTGCCGTGGGCGTTCCCCGGGGGCGAGAAGGGACCCCGGCTTGCCTATGATCAGCGTCGCCGCGCTCCGAATGCAGCAGTTTGGTGTGCAGTTCTACCAGGCATCACTTACGGCAAAAGACATCGACAAACTCGTCCGATTCGAGGTCCTGAGCTACGGCGAGGGCGGCACCGCGGGCGTCCGCGGCAGCACGAGCCAGTCCAAGGTGCACTGGGATCTCCTCGAGCGGCGGATCGCGTCGAGCGAGAAGGCCTACCAGCGTCACATCATCCGCAAGAAGATCGACGAACTGGTCGACTACTACGAGCAGTGCCGCGTCGCGCGTGACCTGCCGTCGATTCCGGGCGCCGTCATCATTTCCTGTGACGAACCCCTGAAGTTCGAGCCGGTGTCCGAAGGCTCGCCGCTCGGAACCCTGAAGGTCCCAGAGCGCGAGGGCATTCTGCGTGCTATCGACGGACAGCATCGGCTGCTCGCGCTGCACGCCGGGCTCGAGCATTTCAACGGCGAGAATTTCACTGTACCGGCGGTGATCTTCGACCGGCTTCCCGAAGACCACGTCGTGCAGATGTTCGTCACCATCAATGCAAAGCACACGCGGCTGAACGCGTCGCACCTTGTGTCGCTGTCGGGACGCCAGCTCTATCGCGACGAAAATCTCGCCGCGGCCCATGACATCGTCCGTGCACTAAGCGAGCGGGAAGAGTCGCTGCTCAAGGGCGAGATCAAACTGCTCGGCGTCGGCAAGGGCCGCGTGGCGCAGGCGCCGCTCGCCCAGGAGCTGAAGAAGCTCTTCGCCGCGGACGCCTTCGGCCCCGGCCGCAAGGGCGATGAGTTCCGTGAAGAATCCAAGCGGTTCTTCATCAACTATTTCCGCCAGGTCGCCATGGTGTTCAACGCGGCATGGAACGGGCGCAAGTACAGCATCCGCACCGCGCCGGCACTCCGTGCATTCATCCGCGTCGCGCCAGACATCGTCCGACAGCTGGACCAGCAGCATGCGGACCGCGCGGATTTTCGGGCGATTGGTCGCGTGATCGCGCCGTGGGGCCGCCGCATCGGCGACCTGCGGTTCGAAACCGACGGCGCATGGAAGCGATCCACGGTCGACCAGCTCGCGAAGGAACTGAAACTCGCCCTTCAGTATCCCGAAGGCGCGATGGTCTAGGAGCTTGCCGAAAAACCGCTGCAGTGCGGAGTTGAAGGGTTGCGCGTCAGCAGTCTTCATCAGGCAGATACTGCCGCCAAGTTGTGTCGTTCGAGTCCGTTCATGAATGAAGTTACCGTCTGTTTGTAAGGCCTGCCAACCGTGTGACATTTTTTTCACACATTGGGCAAGTCAGCGACTCGAATTCATGAAGTTTCACAGCATTACAGGCGGCACGGCACTTGCTCTAGATCGGCGCGTAGGTTGCCTGAATCTGCGGTGAGTGCCGCAGAGAGCTGGGGAGCCAGGTTGCCTGCAAAGGCCCGTTCACGCGGGCCTTTTTTTTTATTCCCCGCAACCTGCCCCGTAAGCCGTAAGCCGTAAGCCGTGAGGAGCCTACCCGGCTGTGATCTCCGTCACCATTCCCATCAGGAAGTGGAGTGTGACGCGATCGCCCGCTTCGATCTGCTTCGGGGCGGACTCGGAACCGACGCGTGCGTGTCGAATCTCGCCTTCGGGATCCTCGGGGTCGACCCAGAAGACATCAAGCGATATCTGTCCGTGAATTGATACGGGCTGGATGCGGTGCACGATGCCCTGGCGTGTCCCTTTCAGCATGGTGAGGTTGGAGTAGCTTACTCCCCGAGTCAACGTACAATCACCGCATGCCGCACCGGTTGTCTGTCGCCGCGCGCACTGTGGGAGTCGCCTGCGCGCTCGCGGCGCTCTGTGCGGTCCCGGCCGCGTCAGGCAGCCTTCAGGATTCCCTGCCGCCGGCCCGCGAGATCGTCACACGCTTCGTCTCGGCTATCGGCGGCGCGTCCGCCTACAAGTCCGTGAAGTCCATCCATGCGCGGGGCACGATGGAAGTGTCTCTGCAGCAAATCCGCGGAGACCTCGAGCTGTATTCCGCCCGTCCGGCGCGCGCACTCTACCGGGTCACGGTGCCCGGCATCGGCGTGATCGAGCAGGGCTACAACGGCACCGTCGGCTGGACGCTGAGTCCCGTCACCGGTCCCGAACTCGTCTCCGGACGCGAGCTGGCCGAACGCGCCGACGACGCGTGGTTCGACTCGCCGCTGCACGAACCCGCTCGACTCCGCGAACTGACGACGCTGGCGAGGGTGGACTTCGATGGCCACACCGCCTACAAGGTCCGCGTCGTCCATAACTCCGGGCACGAACAGATTGAGTACTTCGACGTCGACACCGGACTGCTCATCGGCTCCGAGGCCGATCAGGCATCGCCTCAGGGTGTGGTGCATACGGTGAACGTCGTCCGGAACTACGCTCGGTTCGGCCCCATTCTGCAGGCGACCACGTTCATCCAGCGGGCGCTCGGCTTCGAACAGACGATGGTGCTGACGTCCGTCGAGTACGACACGGTGCCGGATTCCATCTTTGACCCACCCGCCGCGGTCCGGGCGCTGATCTCGCGGTGACACGCGTCGCCCGGCGCGTGTTCATGGCGTCGCTGCTCCTGGCCGCCGCTGCGGCGCCCGCCTCCGCGCGCCGTGCGCAGGACTGGCGTGCGGCCGCGCTCGCATCCTTCGACCAGACATGGCAGACCGTCAACGACACGTACTACGACCCCACATTCGGCGGGCTCGACTGGGCGTCGGTCCGCGACGAGCTGCGGCCGCGCGTCGAACGGGCGCGCGACGCCGACGAAGCACGTGCGGTCCTGCGCCTGATGCTCGCGCGGCTGGGGCAGTCACACTTCGTGATCCTGTCGCGTTCCGCGGGCCACGACACGCTGCCGGGTGACGCCACAGTCGCCATCGACCTGCGCGCGGAACCAGCGGGCATCGACGTCGTGCGCGTCGAGCCGGGTTCCAATGCCAGCCGGGATGGCATCGACGCCGGCGATCGCATCGTGGCCATCGATGACGAGCAGGCATCGACGTGGTACGACGAGGCGGAAGGCCCGGACGAGCGGACGAGGCTGGTAGGGGTCTGGAGGCGTGCATTCCGCGCGCTGCACGGGCCGAGCGGCAGCCGTGCGCGTTTGACACTCGTCTCCCCGGACAACCGTCAACGTGTCGTGAACACACTGCGTGCGAACGAACGCGGCGAAACCGTGATCCTTGGCAACCTTCCGCCGCTCACGGTGCGCACCCGCGTGAGCGAAGCGCGCACGCCGGCGGGACGACGGGTCGGAGTGATCGCTTTCAATGTGTGGATGACCGCGATCTCGGAGCCGTTCGCCGCAGCCGTCGACTCGTACCGCAATGCCAGGGGCATCGTCATCGACCTTCGGGGGAACCCCGGCGGCCTGGCTGAAATGATGCGCGGCATCGCCGGACACTTTTTCGCGGAGCCCGCCCTGCTCGGCCGGATGCATCTGCGGACGGCTGAGCTCGAGTTTCGCGCGAACCCTCGTCGATCGACGAGCGACGGCCGGCGTGTTGAACCCTTTGCCGGCCGCGTCGCGATTCTGATCGACGAGCTGACCGCGTCGACGTCGGAATGTTTCACGGGCGCGCTGCAGAGCCTGGGCCGCGCGCGCGTCTTTGGCAAGACCTCGATGGGGGAGGCGCTTCCGGCCGCTACCCGCCAACTGCCCAGTGGCGACGTCCTCATGTACGCCATCGGCGACTTCGTGACCTCGACCGGCGTTCGGCTCGAAGGCACAGGCGTGACCCCCGATCAGGTCGTTTTACGGTCGCGTGAGGCCCTGGCCGCAGGGAGGGACGAGGCGCTCGAGGCGGCCCTGGCCTGGATGGACCGGGACTCCTGAGCCGCGCAATTTCTTTGACCTTTTTCGGGGTTTGTTGCTATCCTGCAACCACCTGCAAGATTGAACTTCCTTCCGTGTCAGGGTTCAGTCTGACCCTGTAAGAGCGCGCCCGATTCACCTGTTCCGAGCACTTGGCCGGAACGAGGCGCGCGTAAGCCGGAATAGAAGTCCGTCGGGAGAATTGAATGGAGCAGCGCCCGCTGCGTCTCGGGGACATGGTCGACGACTACTGCACGCGTGAACGCCGCGTGACAAATCACGTCATCGTCGTCCTCGCCGAAGACGCCATACGCCAGACCCGTTGCACGACCTGCGAAACCGAGCATCCCTACAAAGGCGGCAAGGAACCGCGACTCCGGAAAAAGGCGCCGACGGCGAGCCTCTACGAACAGGTGCTTGCCAATGCCACGGGCGCGCCGGTTGCCGATCGGCAGACGCCTGACAATTCTGTGAGTCCCGCGTTCATGGCCGCGAGTGCGGCCGGCGAGGACAACGACAACGAGCTTGCTCAGGGGGCTGATGAGGCCCTCGCGCAGAACGAGCCGTCGTCCACCGATGACGCCTGGCCCGGTCACCGGACGCTGATTCGGGCGAGCCTGCCGCGCTCGGAAAACGAACAGCCGCCGCCCCGCCCGATTCCCGAATTCACCATGTACCAGCGGCCACAGCCGCGCGGCCGGAATTTCCGGTTCGGACATCAGGCCCGGCCGTTCGGTCATTCGCATGGCAACGGTAATGGCAACGGCAACGGGGAAGTGAACGGCAACGTCAATGGCAACGCGAACGGCAACCGCCCTGCTCGAGGCGGAGTCGATGGCCCCCAGGGACCGCCGTCCGGCGGAGGCCGCCGGCGTCGCCGCCGTCGTTCGCGTTAACCGCCTCCTGCTTCTTTCATGACTGCTCACTCGCTTGCCGACAAGGTCGGAATCGTTGTTGGTGTGGCCAACAAGCGGTCCATCTCCTGGGCGATCGCCGCCGCGGCGGCGGCCCAGGGCGCTCGCCTGGTCCTCACGCATCAGAACGCGCGGCTGGAAGAGAACGTGCGCGACCTGGCAGCATCGCTGTCCGATCCGCTAATTCTGCCGTGCGACGTCACGAACGACGCCGAGCTGGACTCGCTGTTCGCGTCGGTCGAGGCGGAGCGCGGCCGGCTGGACTTCGTCGTCCATGGCGCGGCGTTCGCGCATCGTGAAGATCTCGAGAAGCCGTTCGTCGAGACATCACGCGAAGGCTTTCGTACCGCGCTCGACGTCAGCGCCTATTCGCTCGTAGCCCTTGCGAGACGCGCGGCGCCGATGATGGAGAAGCAGGGCGGAGGCAGCATCCTGACGCTGAGCTATCTCGGGGCGGAGCGGGTCTTCACCAACTACAACGTCATGGGCGTCGCGAAAGCCGCGCTCGAGGCGTCCGTTCGCTACCTCGCCTCGGATCTGGGACCCAAGAACATCCGCGTGAACGCCATCTCCGCGGGACCGATCAAGACGCTCGCCGCATCAGGGATTTCCGGTTTTTCGAGCATCCTTCAGACGTATCGCGATCGCGCGCCGCTGCGCCGTACCGTGGAGACGTCCGAGGTGGCCGACGCGGCCTGTTTCCTGCTGGGCCCCGGCGGCCGCGCCATCACGGGCGAAGTGCTTCTCGTCGATGGCGGATATCACGTCATGGGCGCGTAGGGGCCGGCTGAACAATCTGCGAGCTCGAACTCCTCGCGTCCCCATACCTTTCCGACTGCAGCTTCTCGATCAGCTTCTTCATTGCGACGGCGTCACCCTTGGTGTGACCGTGACAGACGATCGGATTGTGGCCGCCGGTCGTCTCGATGAACACGTCGGAGAACACCAGGTTCGTGTCGATCTTGATCGACGATACGTGTGAGATGTGGATCGACTCCTCGATCTTTCCGATCCACTGCGGCTGATACAGCGTGATGCTGTCGTTGCTGACGATCACCTGTGCCGGCAGCAGGCGATTGCCCTGGCTCAGACGACTGGCCTTGAAGACATGTGGTCCCGGAAGCCGGCGCCCTTTCCGGATGATGACGAGCACGAAGCAGACGAAGACGCCGAGGACTCCGGCGGCGAGCCAGTAGAGCCACGTGAGATCGGTGGGAGTCGCGTCTGCGGTCATGGAGCGGAATGTTAAGCTAAGCCGTGCCGCACCGCGCTCCAGGGTCGCCTGCCCGCGGCCCCAAACACTACCTCACGGGCAAACCCATTACGTATTACCGGCCGACAGGTGATCCCGCCATTCGATCACTGCTCGACCACGGATTCCAGGCGTTCAACGCCGGACGCCTGTCCGAGGCCTGCAAGATTTTCTCGGACAAGATGCTCGCGCCGAAGAACGACACGACCATCGGTCTGACGATTGCCGGCGCCATGACGCCGGCAGGGCTCGGCGGTTGTGTCAACGAGATGATGGAGCGCGGGCTGGTCGACTTCCTGATCAGCACCGGCGCGAATCTCTATCACGACCTGCACTACGCGTTGAACTTCACGCTGCGCCGCGGGTCGCCCTTTCTCGACGATCGCGAGCTGTACTCGGCCGGCGTCATCCGCATCTACGATGTGCTGTTTCCGGCGACGGTCCTGCTCGAGACCGACGCGTACATCCGGGATTTTCTCCGGCGTTCGGGCATGAATGGACCGGTGTCCACCTCCGAGTTTCATTACCGGCTGGGACAGGACCTCCTGAAGCGGCGCCCCGGCTGCGAGGAATACTCGGTCGTGGCGCGCGCCGCCAAGCTCGGCGTGCCGGTCTACACGTCGTCGCCGGGCGACAGCTCGATCGGAATGAACGTCGCATGGCATGAGCTGATGACCGACAGCAAGCTCATGATCGATCCCAACCTCGACGTCAACGAGGTGTGCGCGA